>Ga0116229_10003405_pt1 | contig 26092 bp, 14 predicted proteins | sample S1TSphgellanicum_3_FD_87313 | JGI IMG/M metagenome (GOLD analysis project Ga0116229, IMG submission 87313) | Host-associated microbial communities from peat moss isolated from Minnesota, USA - S1T2_Fc - Sphagnum magellanicum MG | ecosystem: Host-associated > Plants > Peat moss > Unclassified... | reverse complement strand
GTCATAGTTTGATTGCAATGTATAACAATTAATTAATAAACATCTAACTTTCATGACATTTGTTTCTTATAGGAAGACCCAAAGAAAAGACCAGGAATGCAAGAAATTTTGCAAATGTTGGAAGAATTGAATGGAAAGAAAGACATACAATTTACCAAATCAATCCAAGACTATTTCAACATATTATCAAAAAGATTTGGATCCAATTTCAAGAGGACATGATTCGTATATTTATTATATGATTAAATTATATTCATATACCATATACCATAATCAACTATATACCATGAAATCCATATAAAATCCATACAAAATCTTGTTATCAAGGGGTGAAAGTCCATGAGTTCACTTTACAAATCCATAAACTTTTTAGTTTTGCAAATTATGCATAAAAGATACCTACATCATAGTAATGGTTTTTTTTTGTCAATTTTGTGATGTTGCTCAAGTGGCAATTGTCCATAAATATATTAATCAATTTTAACAATGGGCAACATTATGTTAAAAGTATCCCCAAGAACCATAGGACCAAATAGTTCAAGACTCCCTAGCCACATGGCACAAAACATATTATTTGAAATCCTATTGGTCAAGTTTTGAAATTGAAAATCCACAAGTTAGGGTTCATTTCCTCTACCTTTTAATGTTGGACTTTTTCTATTGTGTGCACTATTTTTGTTGTTTTTCACTTAGATGTAGTTTGTGCATTTGCTTGTTCACGCACAAGGTTCAAGCATTTGTGTTGTAATTCCTTCAACAATATAGTGCCTTGAGCATGTGTTGAACATTTTGTTCGAATTCCCCACCACTAAAACATAAAGTTTGTGTGCCTACTTGCTCTTGCTTCAAACTTTCATTGTTCACATTGGATTTGGATAATCCATGGTTAGTTTTCAATGCCCATTTCAAAATCTTCAAAGCTTGTTAGATTTGTTTGTGCATTGTTGAGTTTAAGGTTTGTTTTGGGATTTGTTGAGAGCTGATGGATACTTACAATGAATGTAATCTAGTTTGTAGCACATTATTAGAGGCCTTTTGAATGATAATGATAATGTTAAAAAGCCTAATAACAAGGATGTGGTGATTGAAGAAATTAACGGGTTTTTCATATCAAAGATAATAAACAATATGCTAAAACATGGCATATATTACTTCACATTTTATCGTGTCTCTCATAATGTAGGTCACATATTACTACATAGATATGTAATGAAATCAAATTTGTGGTTCATGCCACTAGTAATAATTATGGTCATAATACTTCATGCCATTAATTGTGTGACTTTTATTACTACAATTGGAAAATATAATTAAATATTAGGTATTTATTGATTTATGACATGGAAACATGTATTTAAAATATAATAAAACCACTTTGACAATCTAACTACCTATTGATTAACATGATTTATCAACCTTGCCTATTTTTAAACCTTAAACAACTTAGGCTAGCTTATAAAACTGGGCTAGCTAAAACAAATAGTTTAAGTTCAAGTAGCTTAAAAGTTTAGATAGGTCGATATGCATATATAAGTAAATATGCCTAAGTAAGTAGGTAAGTAGGATCCTTTTTTATTGGCTCATCACAAGTAATACTTGCATTTTGAATATAATTAGTGCATGTATTGGTGGCATCTCGTTGTTAAACTTGTTACAAGATCCTTGTTCTTTCATCAACATTCATGTCTTCTCTTCATCATCAACGTCAGGTTATAAGGCCTTTATGGAGATGGCAATGTCATTTCATGTGCATCATTGATGTTCTTAAAAAACCATTCGACATATGATGGCATGTTTTGCTTGTCCACCTTGCTACATGTTGTTAGGTCTTGCACCAATGCATTTATATTTTTATTGTATACAAGCACAAATGTTTCATGTGCATCATTTTTTGGGTCCAAATTATTTTCCAACCATTTCTTTCAGCTTGTGTTGTTCAACACTTTTCTTTTTTCACTATGCAATCCCAACAAATAATCACATTGTCTTTGAAACGAAATTATGTATTTTTGGTTAGTTGATTTCATTGACCACAAATTATCTTCAAGAGGTTGTCACAAGTTGTTCAAAAAGTATGGAATAAAAATCTATATCATTGTCTCGTAAATCTTATAGTCTTGAAACCCATTTCATGTTGCCTAATATCCCACTTGTACTTTCAAGTCTACATCTACCTTCAACAGATTTCTTTATTGCACAAGCGAGTATAAATCCAAGTCTACAAGAGTTTGACAAGACTATGATGCATTCCCTCTAAACATCTTTGGAAATGAACGAAATGACTTGCAATAATATCATTCCATTGGAAACTTGCAATAATCGAATTATAGTGGTGACAAATATTACAAGTTGTGCTAGTTCATTATATACTTCCAACTTTCACAGTTGTTATAATTGTTATAATGTCATTCCTCATAACAACTCCAATAATTAATAGTTTGATTTAAACTAAATTCCAATAATGTCATATTGTTCAAAAAATATCAAACTCATTACCACCTCATTTATTCCATAACATCAAAACCATGTTGAATGTTGGAACCAAATGTGTTTAAGTAAATTTATTTTTTGCTACAACATTATGATAGATTTATTGCATGTCAAAACCTAATGGTTGTTGTGGACAACCAATGTTTGGATAATGTCACTTCTAAGAAGTTCATGTAACAATTTGATTTGTTTATGAGATTTCATCTAGTGAAAAAGACGCATGTTTTTTTAATGGTACTATATAGTGGTCTTAAATCACCTCCACTATAGGGTCCTTTAAACCCCCTAAACTACAAAATCCTATTGTTAATCTAAATAATTTCCTAACAAGATAATATGTGTCAACAAAATTGCTATTGGGAGTTGTGACGAATTTGATCATAATAGCTTTTGACCATTAGATTTTTTGATTTTATTCGTGTCACGTTCTATTCAAAACAAGTTCCTACATGTGATGACATGTGTCAAGCTTTACAAATGAAATCTATATGTCAATTAGATTTATTTCTTAGCTAGTTACTAAAGTATGTTTTCACAACAATTTCGTTGAAGTGTAATTGTTTAATGTTTTCTGAAAGGTTTGTGGCGTAAGGGTGAATTATTATCTTTTCTATTGTTTCCTCGTCATTCAAACATACTTTAAGATAAACAAATTTTTCTTCAATAATGCAAGTAATTTCAAGACTCCACATGTACATTATAACATGGCTTATACTTAAAATATTTGCATCTGTTAAGGAATATTCAAATAGCTCATTGATGTGGTGATATCTTGGGACATGTTAGAAAATATTCAATCCACATCATGTGAGCATGTCAAAGGATATTCCCTTGGACATTAAATATGGAGTATTTTTCCTAGTTCGATTTCATGCTCACATGTTCACTAAATATCATTCTTGTCATTTTGATTGGTTGTACTCGTAATTAAATGGGGAACTTGTTATATTGACCGGTCAAAAGTGCCATCGCAAGCTTGGTTAAAAAGACCACTTAATTACATTGGACAATCTTTAAAACAATTTGTCCAAAAAGACTAGATGGTCTTTTTTATGGTTCTCATTTTTGTGTTACCAAATTTTCCAATCAATTAAATGTTGATTTGTTGTAATGATTATTGTAGGATGCATCATTTGAAAGTTCAAAAGAAAAGTGGTGAAATGGCTTAGAATATCTTGCAACAAGCCTATGGATGCACCGGGTACATGTCTTAATCTTAATAGTGATGTGCCCATTAATGATGAAGTGGACTTGGGGATTCAAATGATAGGTGTTCTTAATGATGCATGGCAAGCATGTGAAGTAGCCATGGACAAATATTTACAAAAGGCATAAATGTCAATTGGGAAGATTTATTTAATTTTTTTGATGAGATGGAACATGGGGCCCAAGGGGCTTGCATTGTGACACAAATGAGGATGTACCAAACCCAATAGACAATCCACATTTTTAAAAAGTTGGTGGCATAATCATAGGTTTATTTATATGAAGGTTGTAACTTAGTAGGTTGATAGATATGTTGATGTCATTAAACACTTGTAAAACACATCAATGCACATTATAATGTGTAATATTTTGTTTTATGTTGTTGACTATGAAACTATTAGGAAATTTCAAAATTGACAAAAAAACATTGGGTTTGGGTTATAAAGAGTTTATAAGACCCACCTTGGTTATTTAATTTTAGAAAAATATGTTCACCCAAGTTTAAAGTGTTGGGTCTCACACATTTTAGACATGTTGGTATTCAAAGGTGGCTTCCACATACTTATTTTCAAACTTAAATTTTTTATTTTTAAACATTGGAAAAATACACAAAATGTGGAAAAGTGAAAAAAATGCAAAATTTTATGTCCATCATTCTTCTTGTTCAAATGAACTTTCAAACTCTTCTAACTCATTTTCAAAATTATGTTTTAAAATAAGTATTGGGCAAAATTTAAAACTTTGATGCTAGTGTTTTTTTTAAAGGACAAGGTTTCAAGTGGTTGGTTCTCAACCTAACGAGAATTAGTGAATGTGTTTCAAGCATGGTTTGTTCCTATAATTCTATTATGATTTTTAATAGCATTTTCAATGGATTTTTGTTTTAATGGGCAATGCCAATCATGGGGTGATGTTTCAAATCCAAGAAGCTTTGTGTTGCAAGAATTTTTTGTTGCCTAGATAAAACAAAACTCTAGGTTTTTTTTTAAAATGTTGCATAATATGGCATTATTGTTTCAACCACCCATTTGTTAAACATTAGAAAAAAGTGCCCCTTTTTAACCAAAAAGTTTTTTACTACATGTCATTTTCAACTATGTTGCAATTACAAAAAAATAAAAATTAAACAAATTAATAATGATTGTCAATGAGTTTATTTGCCTATTGATTTGGCAAATAATTGGAAACAACCTTTGACTAGGTGGACACCTCCATAATATTATTGGCATCAACAAACCTACCAATTGATTTACTTTTTAAATGTCAACTAGGAAAAATAATATCACTAAATGTCATGGCATTAATACCAAAATGAGTTGCAATACATTCACTCACCCAAATCACTATGGGACCTTAAAAACGAAATGAGTTCATTTCACTTTAATCAATTTCTTTTCATGTGTTTGCTTTAAATACCCTAGGTTATTATACATTAAGTTACACTCTAGGTTATTCTTGACTATTTGAAGTTATTTTACTTAAGGCTACTTAAGGCTATTATAAGTTATTTTAAACTATTTTTTACTATTCTAGGCTATTCCACCTTTGATTATTCTAAGTTATTTTCAACTATTTTTTGTTATTTTAAGTTATTAAAGTTATTCCACCCAAAAATGGTTATTCAGGGTGCCATGTTAGGGGCGTAGGTGTGTAATTTAAAGTGTGGAGCTTTTTATGCACCCCACAAATTAAAGTGCACCCAAAAGTTTTTCCAATTTGTTCAACACTTTTTTTAATATGGCCCCATGCACATTTATGACACCCATTCTAACATGTGGCGCCTATGTGGTGCTTACATGGCACTCACGTGTGTCAACGTAACATATGTGACAATATTTTTCCATGTTGGAGAACATATGTTTTCAAATGGGAACCCAAATTTTAAGGTTTTGGGAACATATGTTCACATCTTTGGCGGTAAGACGATAGGGAATTATGAGTATTTCATTTACCCAAATTCATTAGGTTATTAGTGTAATTAAATAAAAATTTACTAATATGCAACTTATATGGTTTAAATGAAAAATGACTAGTTGATTAAAACATTTTTAGTGAAATTATTTTTAATTGTTTTGGACAATCACATGTTGCATTAAATAATTTATAGTTAAATTTTTTTTAACATGTATATTATGAGGTCCCAAGTTGGTATGACATGGACTAAAATGCCACATCATCATACAACTTCTTTTCTTTTCAAGTTGTGGAGTCATAAATCAAATCTTTTTCAAATAATGTCGTGACAAATATACATGCCACATGAATTTTTTTTAAAAAAAATACATATCTATCTTTATATACATATATCGAGTTTTGTCAACAACTGTTTTTGCATCATTCACTACCACCATATGTACGTTTGTATACTACATTTGTACATGATGAATCAATGTATATACACTATATACATTAATGTACACATCCATTAAGGTTTGAGCCAAAAACCTCATGGAGATGCACCAAGATCTTAACCACCAAATCACTTCATGGGTTTTAAGGTTTAGGGTAACCTCCAAAGCAAGTCCAAGGGTCACCATTCTTTGTGAGTGAAAGGTCATGTAAAAGTTGATTAAAATTTGAATGATTTTTTGCACAATTGCGCCCATTTGTGCAATTAAATTTGCATAGTTTGTAAATGCTTTGAACAACAACCTTTTGTGCTACTCTACAAGTGTAGGATCTTGTTAGAATAGCTTGCATGGCTAAATTGTAAAGTTTAAACCAATTTTTAAAAAAATATAATTTCAAGTGTGAAGGCTTTAGCGCACCTTTATTGCAACATGATTTGAAACACTAATAAATCATGTTTATTAGTCCATAATGGTGCACTACTCACATTATGTTTACAATGCAATGTTTCTTTCAAATTATTCATGTAGTTGATATTTTCCAAACATGTTACAATTTGCAAAACCTTTAATAAAATTTCAAGGCCCAAATTATGTTACATTTTCTGAAACCTTTAACTAATTTTGAGGGTTGATTTAAGTTATTCAAACCAATATAACCATTGATTAATTTTGCAAGCTTTGTCATTTTTATTGGAATTTTGACTTATCATTAATCACTAGAAGGAATAAATGTCTTTTGTAACAAAAAAAACAATGATTAGAAATCTTCAATGACTTTATGAATGACTATTATAAGCATACAATATATAACTTTGAATCCTACCTGGAAAAATAAATAAACATAAATGAATTTGTTTTGTCACTAATGGATGATATTATTACATATGGTCACTATTAGAATTCATGGTTTTACAAAAGTTCAAGTTGACTAACAAATCTTTTTTGATTAGTGGACATGTACATTTGACTATAGGCCCAAGGCTTGAATAACATGTGTATTTTTAACTGGTAAACTTGACTAAAGTGACTTATTTGATTATATGTCAAATTGAACATCTAATCAAGTTGGACAAAAAGATGACTGCCTTGTTCAAAATGACCAATGGGTTTTAATCAATTTAAAAATGCAATCAAGTTGGATGAAACAAAATGACATCCTTAGTCAATATGGATAATGGTGTTATAATCAAATGGGACATCCTATGTTACTTGATTAGTCAAGATAACTACTGACTAAGCTAGGCAATAGCTTGGGCCTACCTACATACCTACCCACCTACCATCTTATAAACCTACCTACTTCTTACTTCCCACCTACCATCCTAAATACCTACCCACCTACCCACCTCATACTTCCCATCTACCATCCCATGTCCTAATTACCCCCCAACCTACTTACCTACATACCTACCTACTTCCTACTTCCCACTTACCATCCTATATATTAATTACCCACAACCTACTCACCTACATACCTATTTCCTCTTTTTTCCCACCTACCATCCTACATCTTTGCCTACCTACCTACTTCATATTTCCCACCTAACATCATACAACCCTACCCGCCTACCTTCTATTTCCCACCTACCATTTGAAATTTCTACTTACCTACCCACTTACCTACCTAATTACCTATCTCCTATGGACTATAAGCTATTTACTTACTTACATTTTTACCTACCAAGCATCATGCAACCTACTTACTAACTACTTAACATTTTTACTTACCTACACAATTAATGATGTGAAATAATAAATGAAATAAAAAACTTGACAAGTTTTGTCAATTTTGGAAGGTGTAGTCCATTTGTAAGGACTTGGGCTATCATTGGGGAAGTGAGGGGTTCAATTTTCTAATACTTGTAACTTATATACATGTTTAAATGGTTAAAATAAGTAAGGTATGTTAAGTTAAGAATGCTAGATAAACTAAGTTAAGTTAAGTAGGTTAGGTTAGGCTAAATTACCACCTACTTGTTTTTTTATGACCTACTTGAACCTATATACAAGGTTTACCTACCTACACCAAAAAAAAATGAATCCAAGAAAAAATTTGGGTAAAACTTTGACTAGTCAAATGGTCCATTATCCAGTAATCAAAATGACCAATCAAATAGTTTGATAGTCTCCTAGTAAAAAAGACCCACTATTAAAAATTTTATCATTTGCAACTATTGTTTGCGACTACTTTTTAGTCGTAAGCAACATTTGCGACTAAAATTCTTGTAGTAACAAACAAGTTGAACACAATAACTAGTCACATGTAGCATATGAAGTTTTTTTCGTCAAATATGTATTTAGTTGTCATATACATCTATACATAAACAACTTTACAATTGCAATTGCAACTATTTTGGTAACAAATGGTGTCTTGCCATGGGGGTCCATAGATAACTACTTTTTGCACACACATGATGATGCCACATGGAAGATTATTGGCCAACGATAATGAGTTCAACAAATAAACCAAACAAGGTGTTTTTGTGACTAAAATTAGGCGATTGCATACAACACATAATCCATGGCCCATCGATCACCACTTGTCCACTTGCAAATATTCGATTTTGGTTTAAGGTTGATGAGAAAGATTCACCATCCAACAGCCTCAAATGTGCCATGTGTCATCTAGCAATATAGTCATGGGATTGATTTAGGGTTAGGTCATGGAACCAATGTAGTTATAAATGGAACTATTGGTTTATAGTCAATTTTGACAAATCATCAATGATTAATGCCACACCATGTGTATGGCCATTTTGATGTTAATTAAGGTTAGGGGTTGGTGATAGCCATGTTGTTTCATTCCATGTGTCAACAATGTGTGTCTAGTTGATCTATTTTTAAGGTTTGGATTTGGTGCATTTTACTTACAACTACAACTAGGGGTATGTAGTTGCAAATGATGGCATATTGACCGACCCACAAGACACCATGTGTAAGTTAATTTTCAAATTAATTAGGGTTAGGGTTTGGCAACAACCATGTTGTCAACTACCACATGTCAAGTAGGGGTGACTTCATATTGAATGGTTTTATGTTTGCCATGTGTATGGTAGGATTTAATTACTTATGTGAAAATTAAGGTTAAGGTTGCGTGATTAGGGTTACACCAAGTCAGTTGTTTTTGCAACCAGGAGTAGGGTAGTTGCAACAATTATTAATCCATTTACCTACCACAGTAGGGCTTGTAAGATTTTCTGAACTTAAGTTTTTAGCTTGAGGTCCTCCACAACTTCACTGACTCAAAATTTCCAAAATCTGACATTTTACATGACTCCTAAGCATGTTTGTGAGGGCTGGTCCATTTTTTGGAGTGGGACAATTTTGATCAAATATCAATTAAGGGTTAAAGAATGAGGAAAATATTGGAAAGTGCTGGGTGATAGGTACATGTTCAGTGATGGGCAGTTCTACTCTACTTGCATTTTGTTCCCTGAAAAGGAGTTTGAATATAGATGGTCCCCCTTTGTCTAGCTTTGTTCCCGGCCATAAGGGTTCCCTTTAAAGGCAGATTGCTTCCTTTTTCACATGCTTTAAATTATGAGTAGTTGCAAACAAGCATCAAGCCATTCTCCTTGTGGTCAGGGTTTATGTGTCGGGTAACATGGAAAGAGCAGGGTGTTCCCAAAAGAAGTGGCCACATGAGGCCAAGCCAAGGGCCGCTTCTTTTGCGAATGCCCCCACTCTGAGGGTGTTGCCAGGGAAACCACTGGCAGATTTTTTTGTTTTCACTTTTCCCCCATACCCACTGGGCATCATGGAAGAAAAAGAACAATCAGAGACCCTGCATTATGGATAATGAAACACCCGCCGAATGGGAGGAACAAGCTTTTCATTTTTGTAAAGCACTCCTTGATTATTTTAGTGTAAAGGGAGGTACCCTTATTTTTGGTAGTAAGATCCCATCCCAGAGAGAGGGTTCTTACCTCCATACAGAGGGTATTATGTATAGGAGAAGGGCCTGAGTACAAGCCCTTCCCCATTTGAGATCTGTGCCCGAGGCCAGTAGGCCGAGGAAACCCCTTGAAAATCACGGAAGGCCTTGTACTCAGGTCCTTCCTGCGTAAAGCAGAGCTGGGATTTGTTCACTTTTTAGAAATAGTGAAAGGCTGGCTGGTACCTTCCACCATAGAAGATCCAGCTTGCTGAAAACAGGTTCCTTCAGGCAGGTAAGGGAGCTGAAAATACAAAGGAAAAATCCAGGCAATAAAGTTATCCGTAAACTTAGGAAAAGACGGCACCGGAACCCCCTGTTTGACATGGGGAATGAGATTTCAAAAAATAGGCCAAAAAAAGTGCACTGGGCTTCAACGAGGCATGAATCTCAGTTTAGCATCAAATTTGGTGCTAAACTAAGTTTGCTCTGTCCTTTCTTTTCCTGAACGCCTTCAACCAATCACTGCTCCTGATATGTGCACTGTAGCTATAAATATTCTCGCACTTCGTGCATTTAATCCTGGGTCTCAGTATTTCATACCCTTATTTAATAAAATTTCATGACTTTGTGGACAAAAGCCAGGAGGGGATGAAGCGTTCAAATGAGGGGTTCAACTCAGGCCCAACAGGGCACGACTTTACGGATAACTCTAATGCTTTAGGTACTAACGAGCCGGCACTGGGTGCCAGTTATAGCTTCCAGTAAGCTGAAAGGCCTGTATGTTTGTTGGGTCATATGAGTGTGTAAGTTCGTCTAAGTGTTTCCTTCAACCCATTCCAGAAATTTAGTGCCCAATAACATGTTTGATGAGATATAGCAGCTAGAACTAGTTGTAGTTGGACTGTTGTGGTGGCGCAGTTATAAATCCAAGTTGCAGACATATATATAAACTCTTGCATGAAATTAATTTGCCAAAAAAAAGAGCTTGCTGTTTTGTATGAGTGCGATATAATAATTACCATTCTGGACAACAGCATATATCATCAGCAATTATTTGAATCATTGCTGAGACCCGCAGACATATACATGCAGGAATGATTAAAGAGATTGATCAAGATTGAAGTTTAGATCCATTGCTGACTCCGGCACTTGACCCAATGTTGTAATAACTTGTAACATATTTCATACTGCATGTACACTAAAATTTTCATTCGTTTGTGAGTGAAGATGCCAGTTTCATGAATTACAAGCTTGCTATGAATTGTAAATAGTCTCAAATTGCTGCATGCTTATTCTCAAAATGATACTTTGGATGCAAAAGCTGTGTCGCCAGCATTTGTTGATTCACATAGCAGCTCTATACATATAATTTATGTGTGTGTGTATATATATATATGTTTACAGTTATTAGGATTTTTTAATAATATTTTTAGATGTGGTTCCTTCTCAACTAATTCTTACTCCCCCCCTCTTGCTTCATACAAATGGTTCTTTAACATAAAATTTCATTTTTAGAATATTTGTTTTAATTCTATGATTTTTAATGGAAAAAAATTTGATTATAAGTCTTGAGGGTACTATTCCAATGACCAACATGGAAAACAAAACTTCTTACTGTAAAATTGAATACATATATGATCATAAGGTCTCCATTATATGAACCTTGAAATTTGACTAGTCCTCTAAGTCCACTTCAATCTCAATCAATTCAATTCAATTTTTGGAACTTGACTTACAATGAACCCTAGAATCATGGGGTCAATTTTTTATCACAAAAATAATAATTTTTAAATTAAAAATAGTGTCTTCTTAAATTTAAACATGGTCTTTAAATCGGAGGTGCATATTATTAGCCTTAAACTTATGTCCTGAGATTAAGAACTGGAACCAGAGGCAAATTTTTTAACCTAATCAGAATTCCTGCCGCCCAAGCCTAGAATAAACCAATCAATCAACTCTGGGACTGGCTCCAAATGGCTATTTAATGCTTGACGCACCTTGCTATATATATCCTGGAAGACACCTTCCATGTTGATACTTTTGTTCATTTGTTGAATGATAGAAAAAAAAGCTTTGTTAGCCTGGTAGGCAAGGATATTCTGTTTAGATTCATTATAGAGTATATTAGCTTAAGGGATTTTGGCCCCTAGATAATAGGTCTATTTATATATGAGGATTTTTGAGAGATGATATTTTGGCTTGTGTTGAAACTTGAGATTAGTTATAGAGTTATAATATCTTGAAGGATTTGGGTTTCTTTTAGAGGATTTTTTTGAAGATTATAATTTTTGCATGGTGAAATATCTGAGTTTCCATAATTCTTCTTCTGCCTTAAGATACTTTTTAATGTAAATGGTAAGGCCACAGTGTGACACACCCCTTGTTAACCCCTTAATTGACGTTTGATGAAAACAGTCCCAACTGGGACGACCCTGGTCATGCAATCACATAACTGCCCCAAAGTCATGTACAATGTTGGAATTTTGAATTTTTGACTTGTTAGAGAGTTGTCAGGAATTTCTACCCTGACAACTCTCTATGAAGTTGAGTGTTTGAACTTTAGAAGAAAAGAAATTTGGGTGAGAAATGGAAAATGCCCACCAATCAAAGTGCAATTCTACTAATTACCTACAACTTCAACATGTTCATGCTTTTTGAAAATTTGATCAAGCTATCGTCCTTCATTGATGATAAAAATTCTAAGGTTGGTTAGACAAAAGGCATCCATACTGAAAAAAGCCATTGGCAAACTGGGAGCCGTAACTAGCACCCAGTGCTGGCTCCCAGGCATAATGGACTAAATGTGCTACTTAGGTAGGTCTTAAAGTAACTAGGTAGGTCTTAACATAGTCCAGGTGAATAAGAGAAGGCAGAATCTGCCACTGTGGCCGTTTTTGGAAAAACATCAATGCCTGAAAACGTGCAGAATCGGCAGGTTCAGTCCATTATGTTTGTCATAATGTCCTCTGAAGGCCCTGGTGTCAGGTCAGTACACCCAGACGTCGGGCTCCGCCCTCAATTCCAGGGCGTACTGCCCTGATACCAGGGCCTTCCCCTACACTGAAACTGCCCGTCTTTCAGCAGAGGAAATATTCTGTCCAGTGAGCTGCCCTGCAAGTACAGCTGAAAAATATATACCGCTGCTTTCCGGCTGCTTTCCGATTACTTGTTTGTGACCATTGATTTTTTCTAGTTTCATTAGGATACATCCCGTGGGGAAACCCCATTGAGTCAAGTGATCAAATTGTGCAAAACTTTATTAAGACAAAGCACCCAAAAGAGGGGGAAAACAAGGAACAAAAGGAAAGCACTCCTGTCCAGGCCATAAAACAAAAATGGTCAACAAGGTGGGCAAGTGAGAGGAGTGGGAAAAAGTCACATAGTCGACCCACTATCATAAGAAGCCTGTTAGACAAGGAGAGGGGAGGTATACTATAAAAAAAAACACCTAGCTTAGAAGAACCCTCCCCAGTAATAATGGCTTGTCACATTAAAGTAGTTGCAGCATACACCTGCTATGACGTCACTAACACCCTCTGTCTATAAAAAGCATGCAAAATCCAAACTGGAAGACCTCTGGACCCTTTGCTACCAAGCTATGTTTGCACAATGATGGACGGCTTGTTGATGTTTGAATAGGTCACCCTTGAGATTTGGAGAAAGTTAGTTTTGGCACCAAGAAATCCTCATGCCCAATTAGGCAGAAACCTGTGGCATGTGGAGAGTAACTGAGGCATCTTTATTTGCATCAACCCTTTTTTTTTATTGCCCAAAATTTTCCAAAAATAATTTTTAAAAATTGAAATTGAATTATTTTTCAGGGTTTCAATCACCAGAAGTGAGAAAATCGCCTGATTTCTGAGTTTGGATTTTCGTATGTAGCCAAAACTAGGGAAGGATAACTAAATATTTTGGTTTTCTTATTTGGAACATTTTGTCACTTTTTGCATTTTTTGGAGAAAATTCACCATTTTTGAAAAAATTGAAAGAATTCACCAATTTTTGTGTGTTTATTGGAAGCACAACAGCAGACCCACATTTCTCTGCTGACATGTGCAGTTGCAGGCTGTGTTCATCATGAAGCAACGACCTAGTGCATCCATTTTGTAAAGGCTAAAAACTTTACTGATCATAACAAGGGGTCTGTCACACTGTGCCCTTGCCATTTACATTAAAAAGTATCTTTATGCAAAAGAAGAATTATGAAAACTCAAATATTTCACCATGCTAAAATTATAATCTTCAAAAATCCTCTAAAAGAAACCAAAATCTTTCAAGATATTATAAGTTTATAACTAATCTCAAGTTTCAACACAAGCCAAAATATCATCTTTCAAAAATCTTCATATAAAAATAGACCTATTACCCAGGAGGCCAAAATCCCTTAAGCTGCTATAATCTCTAATGAATCTAAGCACAATATCCTTGCCTTGGTAGGCAAGGGCAACAAAAATTTCAAGTCTAGGCCTAGCACCTACACATGTGAAAGTTTGAGGTTTGCATGTGCCATGACTTTATGGGAAACAAATTATTTACAATGTTTCCCAGTAGGTGTAATCGAGGGAGAAAAAGTTGGACAAATTGATATAATCTATGTAAAAGGAAAGTTCAGACAAAGTACTCTGGCAAACTCTAACACGCCTCAATTTTCTCTGCTGACACACACATGGTGGGCACCAGTCCATCAATGATGGACCACTTGTCTCCATTTTCTAAACGCCAAATATTTGAGTGATCAGAGGAAGTTCCGTGTCCAGGACGCACGCATAACTTTATTAAAGACTTTCAATCTTGAACAGCGTGAAAGCACACAACAACCGGAGAAAAAGTCAGTAAAGTATGGACTTGACATAATATATTCCACAGTAAAGTTCTGAGTAGGTACTACTGAAAACTTTCACCAGGCTCAATTGTCTTTGCTGCCACACAGCGTGCACCATCCGAGAAGGACCAGTGGCATCCTTATTCTCAACCTCTCTTCATAACCACCTTAAGTTGTTTCATGGGTCTGCCCTAAATGCACGGAATCCCACGGACCAGTTCACCCTTGGCTCATATTTGCATCTAGATGATCCCTTGCATCCTTTCTTCAAAAACCAATTATACCTATCTCCACAAATTTATTTGGCCCATCCATCCAAACAATGACACAGATACCTAAATGCCATGAAAGTTGGGAAGCCAAAAATCAAAGTTGTGTATGGGAAGGCACAAATCCAAGAGAATACATGGGTTGGGAAACTCTACAAAGAGTTTTTACCAATACTCAATTGGGCTGACCTTTCAAATTATGTTAGCAGAGGAATTACAAATCTTAATGTGATCATGGATTAAAAAGTGACTTATGAAACAATGAAATAAAATACATGTGTAATTGATTTCATTATGAGTCTAGATGTTTACATACGAACAATTTAATGTACAAAACTTAAATTATACATGTATTGATGGTATTTGAAGTGGCCCATGAGTCCAAGCCAAAGGAATGTTTTCATTCATAGCCCAAGCTAGACTTCAAATTGTTACCATGCTTTCATGTATGGTTGTTTTGGATGTAGTATACCCTTATATAAAAGTACAAGTTTCAATTATAGGCTTAATGTTCCCCCAAAAAAGTTCCCAATGACCTTTAGCCCTTAGATGGGATCAAGAAGGGGGAAAGGGGTGGGGATATACATTTGCAAGCATGCTATCAACAAACAACAACTGATAATTGCTAGCATCAAAGCAACATCAATTTTGAACACCATTAAGGATGAACAATTTACCCAACATTCACTATGCACCCTATGACTAAATAGGTGTGTATTATGTCTAAATTTATTGTGATTTTTTTTTTGTTGTCTCATGGGAAATCCATTGCACAATGAAAGGGAATGTTGTTCAAACTTTAAATAAGGCTAGCGAAGCATTAGCATTCTTCCCATTGGCCATGCAGGGATGGTGCATTTTATCCATCTTGGTGATGGGAGAATTAAATCGCCTTCTTGATCACCCATTAGGCCCCACTTGGAATAAGGAAATGTGCCGTAATGGGACAAAACTATGCATCTTGGGCTCTTATGGGCCCATGTGGGATAGATAACATTTTGTTTAAATAGGGGGAAAGTTACAGATGAAAGCACTTGTGCAAGGCAAATATCACCTTTTCCAAAATATGTCAAATCCTTATGTCTTAGAGTAACATTTTCTTAATATTGTGGCTGGATAATTTATTTTCATTTTGCTAGATCTGAATCCCAAGGTCAAATATCACCCATGTATTATTTGGTGGACTGAATAAACATGTTTTATAAGTTGGATATTAAAAAGAAGGAAAATAATAAAATAATAATAGAGAATAACTAAAAAATTAGATAGACCCCTAATCCCTAGACCCTTACCATAATATCCATATCCAAATAGGTTTTGTTTATTTGGATCTGGACATGGATCTTATGAACATGACATCCAAGGAACATTATATTAGTTGGATATTAGCAAAAATGATATCCAACTATATGAAAATTATAATTATTGATCCATGATATTTGAATTTTTCAAATAGCCACCCAACACCCAATGCACCCATTGAGTTTAGTATATGGTTGTTGGTTTCTATAGTAGTAGGATGCTTACTATTCAAAGGCCTAAACCATATTTCCTCAGAAGGGGAGTCCTGATTAAATTTACATCTCTCCAAATAATGGATTTCAAAATAAAATGCATTTATGATAGCTACAATTAACGAGCATGCAAATCACACTATGAAGCACATGACAAGGCACAATTTATGAATGTTTAAATAATCAATTTTGAATATGTTTTAGAAGTGTTCCAAGTATGAACAAACTACCAAATAACACGAACTGCGAGAGCTTGAAAGATTTCCAAAAGCTTTTACTTCATGGATTAAAAAGTTTGAGGTCTAAGATGGATAATACCGAAACAAGTTTCAAAGTAAAAGTGGGGGAACAACATGTGGATTCCCAATCCGACTGAAAAAAAATGAAAATGGATGAAGGTTTGCAAAATTTTGAAGTGCAAACAAAAGTTGAAAACAAGGGAACATCATTGGTAGCCCAACTCACCTACAAGGAAATTTATAGCAATTGTTCAATGGTCAATAATCCAATTTGCCATGACCTTAATTCATTCCTTGGGAAAACTACAAAACAGGCCAAAAACATTGTAGGTATGTTGTAAACAGTGTTAGATTGTAATGTGCGGCATGCTTGTCTCACCACAATGAATTTAGTTTCTTGATTTTGTAGGTGCCAAACATGGTTAGAACTATGGGTCCTGCACCATTGCAATATGATTGGTATCAAACAAGAGCTCTAGTGGTGGTTTGTGTTTTTGCAAAGGCACTAGATGAAAATGATTTGAAAGTGCACATTGATGAGTAAAATGTATTCCTTGTTTACATCTTTTTCCTTTGTTGTTATTGGGTGATTTTGCAATTGCCAAAATGTGGTAATGCTAGTATGTTACAACACACCACATACAATGTCAATTGCAATAAAATCTTCCAAAGACAAGTTGCATGTAGTTTTTGTGTGGGTTTTTATGGGAGCTCATCATCATATGTGCTAACTGGGATATTGAAAACGGATGTTGGTAGTTGGGTGTTGTCAACCTCAAAGAGGAATGGCCATGCATGTTGGGGTTATGTTTATTTGGGAAAATAAACAATCAACTTGGGTTAGCAATGCCTTTTACATTACATTGGTAGGATCTATGTCTTGGATATTTTATGGCCATTATGTTCATTAACTTGGAATGTATGTCTGCAAATCATTCCAGTAAAGTGTCAATATATATTGTTTGAAACTAAAGTGGAGATTGAACTTGTGAAGGTATAGACCATTCCTTGGATCCAACTTGAAGTCAACAAAGTAAAATCAAAAGTCAAGCTTGAGGTAGGTTTGTCTATTCAAGCATGCCCTTTGTTAGGTTATGCCATCTGGTTGTGTGAGCTCTATTGGGGTCATGGTTCTAACAATAGGTGATCTAAATCTAATTTGGGTTGTTCTTGGGTCGACTTGACAACCATATCACCAACCACTCCAACAAGCTATTACAATCCCAAATGTAAGAAGCCAAATGCACACATTCTATATTAGTTTAGAAACTCGAATAAGTAGTCTTGAGCACAAGTTGATTGCAATATATGCCAAATTCAATGAGGTTCGCCAAATTGTTTATGAACCTAAACAAGCAAACAATAAAGATGTTGGGATTTCATATTTGGGTACAAAAATTACAGACCCCGATCATCTAACATTAATGATACTATCTTCTGGCACACTTGAATTGGTAATGTGACCTACTCATCATGGTTGAACAACTAAACAAGAATCGTGTATTTGCCCAAAGCCTAAACCACCATCACAATAAATAATTATAAACACATTGTTCTTCAAATATGTAGATAAAAAATTTAGTCCAAAATTGCCAACAACTTCGGATCGGGATGATAAGAAATTGGTGAGATCTGGACCTACTTGTGGACTTGGTTTTGAAGGAGCATGCAAGAATGATCATAATCACTTGAACAACATTCAAGTGTTGAATGATTCATTCTTGGACATGCATGCTCAAGCTCAATCCAAAAATACACTGGACATTTTATTTTGAACTAAAGTGCACAATGAAAAGTTCATTGATACACCAATATGTGAATTTGGTTTTCAAGTTCACAATTAAACACTATTTGACACAAAATTATTACAACTAGAGTTGGTGCACAACAATTCCATTATTTGCACTCAACCCATTGACACCCAAAAGATCGACTTTTGGAGTGGGTGATAGTTAGCCATGTAGAAAATACTAATCTCAATTTGACACCAAATTCTTTAGTATTGGGGTCACTAATACCCAATTATTCACCCAAGTAGTGGACAAGTAACATGTATTGTTTTTACCCATATGCTCATGGGAATTATGTTTATACCTAAATGTTTTTTTTCTTCTAACATACAAAATAAAGGTATAAACTTTTGACTTGGTGGCAACATAGATGCCCATGTTTGTGTGGACAAATTAGAATGCAAGTTCTTTTGATGCAAAAACTATTGGTTGTCAAGCTAGTTCTTTGTGTTTAATTGGTTTATAACTTTTGTGTTTATTGAGATTCTAATTACCATGGCTTGAAGGATGTAGGCCATGATGCATGAGTTGCTAGATATTAAAGACATTGTGTGGATTTGATTTGATTGCCAAAAATGACCATAACTATACAAGCTTGTCAACTATTTGATCTAGTATTGAGGGGCTTCTAATGCTAGTGAAAGGTGAAGGTTGATATTGAACAATGGACAACTAAGTGCTCTGATTAACATGGCCTGATAATTTTGGTGTTTTGTTTTGTGTCATAATCCATTGACATGAAATTTTGCTAGAATTAATTTTTATTGAAGTAGACCACTAATAACTATATTCAATGACAATGGGTTGTTTACATACTTGAAAAATACCCTAGTATAAATAATTTAATTATCATTCAAATGTGTTTGAACATGTCCAATCATGTAGTTGTTCCACATGACCTTTCAAACCCAAATCCATAAAAGCAATTCAATTATGAAATGGCCATTGGCACCTCCTTTTACAAATAAATTAAATACCATTTTAGCCCCTGCATCAAGGATTACGATTTATAGATGTTACCACAAAAAATGGGTAGGGGCTCTAGTTGGAATGGGGTGAAAATCTATATGGCACAATGACATTGTTGCTCATAAATAAACAATATGAATAACAACATGCAATGATGACGAGCATGGAAATGAAATTGCCAATTTAGAACTTAAAAATTTACCATGGATTAAAAATAAAATGCTTATAATTCAATTGGTAGGAAATAATATGCATCAAAGGTCTACAACTTAACATTACCCACTACTAAAATTCTAGGTTTTTCAAACTATGCACAATGACTAAAAAATTATTTTTGATCAATAACATGTATGTTTTGATTGGAGGCCAAAATACTAAATGACATGGGTATGTTTTGACTAATCAATTTGATTATGATGACTAATTTAACCATATGTCAAATAACCACGCAATCAAATTTGACCCCAAAAAAATCATCTCAATCAAAAGGATTATGTTTTAATCAATAAGGCCAATTACAAAGGGTCAAATAAACAAATATAATCAAAATAACTATTAATTTAGTAAAAAAAACCAACCCACCTACCTATCAACATATATTGTTTCACCCACCCAACTACTTGCATGGTTACCTACTTACATTTCAAATCACCTTCTTGTAACCCATTTTGCCATAAAGTTTATTTGCTAGGTTTAACCAATTTTAGCCAATCATTTAAGCCAAATTTAACCATTTTATTTTATATTAAATTTGACCATTAAAATTAATTAGTAAGATTTAACCATTAAATATAATTTTAAAATTTAGCCATTATATTTAATCATTAAATAATTTTAGCTACTTAATTTATATTAATTAGCTGATCATTTAATCATTATATAGGTTTAACCATTAGAGTTAATCATCAATTAAATAAAAATTGGTCCTAAATTTAACCATTGAATTTAATCATTAAATAAATTTAGCCATAAATTATAATTGTTGAATTTAGTTGTTAAATAGGTTTAGTCACTAAATTTAATTATTGAATTTAATCATTAATTAAATTTAAACATTAAGTTCTACCATTAGAGTTAATCATTAAATATATTTTGTCATTAAGTTTAATTATTGAAATTAATTATTAAAAAAGTTTATCCATTGAATTGAATCATTAAATAAGTTTAGCCATTAAATGTGCCATTGAATTTTTTTATTATATAGGTTCAGCTATTAAGTTTAGTCATTGTATTTAGCCATTAAGTTTAGCCATTGGATTTAATCATTAAATAGGTTCAGCCATTAATTTTAACCATTGGATTTAATCAATAAATTGGTTTAACTATTATATTTAATTGTGAAATAGGTTTAATCATTAAGTTTAACCATTAGATATGGTCATTAAATAGGTTTAGCCATTAAGTTTAGCCATTGGATTTAGTCATTAAATAGGTTTAACCATTGAATTTAATCCTTAAATAGGTTTGGCCATTAAGTTTAGCCATTACATTTAATCAATAAATATGTTTAGCTATTAAATTTAGCCATTGGATTTAATTGTTAAATAGGTTTAACCATTAAGTTTAGCCATTGCATTTAATCATTAAATAGGTTTAGCCATTACATTTAGTCATTGAATTTAATCCTTAAATAGGTTTAGCCATTAAATTTAGTCATTGTATCTAGTCGTTAAGTAATTTTAGCCATTGGATTTAGTCGATAAATAAGTTTTAAAATGAAGTTTAGCCATTATATTTAGTTGTTCAATAGGTTTAGCCATTAAGTTTAACCATTTGATTTAATCATTAAATAAATGTAACCATTAGGTTAGGTTTTTAATTTAGTCATTAAATAGGTTTAGTCATTAAATTTAGCCATTGAATTTAATCATTAAAGAAGTTTAACCATTAAGTTTAATCATTGAATTTCGTCATTAGATTTAGCTAACTACTTTCTTGCACTTTTATAACATGTGAAATAAAAAACTTAAATTTTTTTTGACATCTTTTGATGATGTAGTCTATTGGTAAGGACTTGGTTTGATATGGTGAAAGTGAAAGGTTTAAACTTAAAAATTTCGGACTATAAAAACTCCAACATGTTGGAGTCCTCAACCCAACTTGCAACATCCACCACCATTGCAAACTTATCTAAAGAACAATAGATTTCCCATGCTACTTTGCTTCGCATGTAAGTGGTCAGGATTAATGCGGCCATGCAACAATTTTGAATCTAAGAAAACACTTGTCTCTAAATTTTGTTGCACAGATAAGGTTTTCCTTTCAGTTATTCACATGTAGTTTGAGGTGGTTGATTGTTCCAAGTTGTGTGCTTGATGGCAAGAGATGTTTTGATATCTATTTACAACCCTAGTTGGATCATAAACCATAAATGAAAAAAAAATCCTATCTAAATCAAAGTGAATAAAAATGGGGGAGTGATTATGTGTTTATACCCACTTTCCATCTTCAACATGGTTTTAGAAGCATTTGCACAAGGTCGAATGGGTGTCCATGTATTATGCGATTTTGTTGTAAGACAAGTATCCAACAGTTATGTGTATGCAATGTTTCGTCTTGGTCGCTAGATCCAGCTGCAATTGTAAAACTTGTTGGGTTGTTTTACATTGGGCTAATCTTTTCCTATATGTGTGACATGCTTGAACCTTTTTCTACCACACGTTGTGCAAGTGTAGGTGTTCAACCTAATTAGTAGCTAGACAAGCAACCTAGTCAGAACATAATGGTGCCTCCAACTATCCCAACATTTAGAAATAGTGGGAATATTGGTGCAAAACAGCTTGCGAACATGGGTAATGAACATTCTCTTGCAGTGTTGTTTGGATCCCAAAGTAAGGTTGACACATCTAGCACCAAGGAGGACTTTGATCCACCATGGATGAGCTCGAGGCAAGTTGTCGGCGTGCAAGGGGGGGTACAATTACATCGTCTATAGTAAAACAGTGATCCAGGCCACATGCCAAGCAGTTGAATAACACAACTTCAACTATGAGTATTCTTCCCAGAGTTCACAACCTGTTTGGAATGTGAGATGTTAGGGGTTGTAGTTGCTGAAATCCCCCAGTGAAGGGTAACACGAAACTTCGTTGCCAAGACCACTTGACTTGTTGTGGGAGGTCGCTAAGGACATATCCATGTAGATCTTACTGACATGTGAGTTATTTATTTCAATCTACCCTGTGTTTTTGTGTAGCTGGGTCGACCAAGGTTGAAAGGTTCATTAGGTATAATAGGTAAGTGCAGCAGCTTGCATTAAACTCCCTACCTTTGGTAACCTTTGGTAGTCGTTGTGAGGGCACCCTAATTATGCATCAAGAAACAAAGCATTGGTTGAGCACATGTTAATGACTGCCACAATGCACCCCAAAGAGCTTAAACAAGCATGTTAATAAATCACCTAATTCTTGTATGGTATGGGCTAGTAGACCCAGGCTCAAAGCTAATGGGTGAGTGTGTGGGTTGATTAGATTGCTCATGACTTCTACTCCTCCCCACCCATGGATGTTAGATGTTTGGTATGATTATTCAACTTGACTATATTTGTAGCCCCCAATAAATATGAAATAAGCGTAGGGTTTGTGACCCAAGTTGGGTCCTTAGAATATTTTGGCTTGTGTTGAAACTTGAGATTAGTTATAGAGTTATAATATCTTGAAGAATTTGGGTTTCTTTTAGAGGATTTTTTCAAGATTATATTTTTGCATGGTGAAATATCTGAGTTTCCATAATTTTTCTTTTGCATTAAGATACTTTTTAATGTAAATGGCAAGGCCACAGTGTGACACATCCCTTGTTAACCCCTTAATTGAAGTTTGGTCAAAACAGTCCCAACTGGGATGACCCTGGTCATGCAATCACATAACTCCCCAAAGTCAGGTAAAATGTTGGAATTTTGAAATTTTGACTTGTGAGAGAGTTGTCAGGAATTTCTTGAAGTTGAGTGTTTGAACTTCAGAAGAAAAGAAATTTGGGTGAGAAAGAGAAAATGCCCAATAAAAGTGCAATTCTACTAATTAGCTACAAGTTCAAAATGTTCATCCTTTTTGAAAATTTGATCAAGCTATCATCCTTCATTGATGATAAAAATTCTAAGGTTGGTTAGACAAAAGGCATCCATCCTGTAAAAAGCCATTGGCAAACTGGGAGCCATAACCAGCACCCAATGCTGGCTCCCAGGCATAATGGGCTAAATGTGCTGCTTAGGTAGGCCTTAAAGTAACTAGGTAGGTCTTAACATAGTCCAGGTAGGTAAGAGAAGGCACAATCTGCCACTGTGACCGTTTTCTGAAAAACATCAATGACCGAAAACGTGCAGAATCGGCAGGTTCAGTCCATTATATCTGTCATAATGTCCTCTGAAGGCCCTGGTGTCAGGGCAGTATACCCAGACCTCGGGCTCCGCCCTCAATTCCAAGGCCTTCCATGACACCAGGGCCTTCCACTACACTGGATCCGCCCGTCTTTCAGCAGAGGAAATATTCTGTCTAGTGAGCTGCCCTGCAAGTACAGCTATGAAATATGTACCGCTGATTTTTGATTACTTGTTTGTGACCATGGAATCTTTCTAGTTTCGTTAGGATACGTCCCTTGGGGAAACCTTAATTGAGTCAAGTGATCAAACCGTGTCGAACTTTATTAAGAGAAAGCACCAGAAAGAGGGGGAAAACAAGGAACAAACAGAAAGGACCCATGTCTGAGCCAGAAAACAAAAATGGTCAACAAGGTGGGCAAGCAAGAGGAGTGAGAAAAAGTCACATAGTCGACCCCAATATCATAAGAAGCATGTTAAAAAACAAGAGGGGAGGTACACTAGAAAAAACACCTAGCCTAGAAGAACCCTCGCCAGTTATAATGGCTTGTCACATTAAAATAGTTGCAGCATACACCTGCTGCGACGTCACTAACACCCTCTGTCTATGAAAAGCATGCAAAATTGAAAGTGGAAGACCTCTGGAACCCTTTGCTACCCAAGCCATGTTTGCACGATGATGGATGGCTTGTTGATGTTTGAATAGGTCACCCTAGAGATTTGGAAAAAGTTAGTTTTAGCACCAAGAAATCCTCATGCCCAATTAGGCAGAAACCTGTGGCACGTGGAGAGTAACTGAGGCATCTTTATTTGCATTAACCCTTTTTTTTACTGCCCAATTTTTTCCAAAAAGAATTTAAAATTTTTGAAATTGAATTATTTTTCAGGGTTTCAATCACCAGAAGTGAGAAAATCGCCCGATTTTTGAGTTTGGTTTTTGATATGTAGCCAAAACTATGGAAGGATAACTAAATATTTTGGTTTTCATATTTGGAACATTTTGTCACTTTTTGCATTTTTTGGAGAAAAATCACTATTTTTGAAAAAATTGAAAGAATTCACCAATTTTTGTGTGTTTATTGGAAGCACAACAGTAGACCCACTTTTCTCTGGTGACATGTGCAGTTGCATGCTGTGTGCATCATCAAGCAATGACCTAGTGCATCCATTTTGTAAAGGCTAAAAACTTTACTGATCATAACAAGGGGTCTGTCACACTGTGCCCTTGCCATTTACATTAAAAAGTATCTTAATGCAAAAGAAGAATTATGAAAACTCAAATATTTCTCCATGCAAAAATTATAATCTTCAGAAATCCTCTAAAAGAAACCAAAATCCTTCAAGATAATATAACTCTATAACTAATCTCAAGTTTCAACACAAGCCAAAATATCATCTTTCAAAAATCTTCATATAAAAATAGACCTATTACCCAGGAGGCCAAAATCCCTTAAGCTGCTAAACTCTCTAATGAATCTAAGCACAATATCCTTGCCTTGGTAGGCAAGGCCAACAAAAATTTCAAGTCTAGGCCTAGCACCTACGCATGTGAAAGTTTGAGGTTTGCATGTGCCATGACTTTATGGGAAACGAATTATGAACAATGTTTCCCGGTAGGTGTAATCAAGGGAGAAAAAGTTGGACAAATTGATATAATTCATGTAAGAGGAAAGTTCAGACAAAGTACTCTAGGAAACTCTACCTGGCCTCAATTTTCTCTGCTGACACACACATGGTGGGCACCAGTCCATCAATGATGGACCGCTTGCCTCCATTTTCTAAACGCCAAACATTTGAGTGATCAGAGGAAGTTCCGTGTCCAGGACGCACGCATAACTTTATTAAAGACTTCCAATCTTGGACAGCGTGAAAGCACACAACAACCAGAGAAAAAGTCAGCAAAGTATCCACTTGCAATAATATATTCCAGAGTAAAGTTCTGAGTAGGTACTACAAAAAACTTTAACCAGCCTCAATTGTCTTTGCTGCCACATGGCGTGTACCATCCTAGAAGGACCAGTTGCATCCTTTTTCTCAACCTCTTCATAGCCACCTTCGACGTTGTTCATGGGTCTACCCTAAGTGCAGGGAATCCCATGGACCAGTTCACCCTTGGCTCAGATTTGCATCTAGATGATCCCTTGCATCCTTTCTTCAAAAACCAGAAGTTCTTCACCGGTCTAGCATAAATGGAAGGAATCCAAGAAATTACTTCTCCCTTGGCTTGGATTTGCATCAAGGTGCTTGCTCCAAATT
>Ga0116229_10003402_pt1 | contig 26099 bp, 16 predicted proteins | sample S1TSphgellanicum_3_FD_87313 | JGI IMG/M metagenome (GOLD analysis project Ga0116229, IMG submission 87313) | Host-associated microbial communities from peat moss isolated from Minnesota, USA - S1T2_Fc - Sphagnum magellanicum MG | ecosystem: Host-associated > Plants > Peat moss > Unclassified... | reverse complement strand
TTTGGTATTATATTAGTGATAGTCTTTGAGATTGGATTTTAGAATTTAGAGGTTGTTTATGTGCACATGAACATGCTAAATCAAGAATTTACATGTGATTGTGCTCGTCTTTTCCACGATAGATGATTAAGAGGTTATTTATCTTTGTCTTTTTGCATTGAATTTTTCAGGCAGTGTGTTAATATTGCTCTTCAACATGCTTTTGCCTCTGCTATAGAGAGGAAGATTGCATTGGCAGGAGATGCTTGTTCTAGACCTCTTATTATTATTAGATTTCACGATTTGCATGCAGATGACATTAGAGAGGCTATGGGCTTCCTACCACAAGAGGGACTAGCTCTCCCCCTTCTTTAGTTCTTGCAAGTTGTGCATCTTTTGACCTTTCTTTTGGCCTTCCCTTTTGTTTTCCATGTGATGATTCTGGCCATTGGTTTTTATTGAATTTGGCAAGATATTAGTTGATGAACAGTTAGTATGATCACGGATGGTTGTGTTTTGAGTCACATCATGTTTGTGGAGAACTTGAATAGGATATATTGGTTTAGACATTTGTAGACTTCATTTATCAAGTGTTTCTTTTATCTCCAAGTTCTATCAATTTTATCATTAGTGGGGTGTGCGAGCTTTTCAGCAAGGAATAATACCCATATAAGACTTCCATGTATGTAAGACTTCCATGTGAAAATAAGTAATAATATTCAGTCTTTAATGTGTCAATTGAATTTTAGTCATGTCACCAAACCCTCAAGAGAGGAACAAATCTTTAGTAAGAAAAAGGAACATGAGGACAAGATGGATTAGATCAAAACACTTGATACCATAGTTGATGATATGAGGATATTCCCAAGACAAAACTGAAACCTTTAGTTCACAATAATGCTCTCAACCGAAAGCACTGCAATATTACAATTCAAGAAAACAAAAAAAAGACTACTTGAGATGTGCAGAAAAAATAGAAGCAGTTGGTCCCAAAACCCAATGCTTCAATTTGACACACTTTGTTTGGGGCCATTTTTTTGTGGCACCATTTCAATGTCTCTGTTTCTTTCCAAGGTCATAACTATAGGCCATTTTACAGTTTGGTACCAAAATTTCAACAATGTTTGTGGCATATATATAGACTAGGTTTACATAGGTGAAAGAAGGAGTAATATGGACATGAGTCACACAAACTAAGCAAACAACCAAACGAGTACAAAACAGTTTCAGGGTTTAGGGTTTTAGTACTCTTCAACAAATTTGAGTAATGTTTTGCTAATTTTATGACTCCTAGAAACAACATATCATCTGTACAATGATAACTGCAAAATGCGTGTTCTTCTCACTTGGATAAAAATCAATTAGTTGTGCGATGTTCAGCAACTAGCCAACCCTCCGCAAGACCAACCCTCTTCCAATCTGCTCCCACACACATCTGTTTCCCAAAACAGGAGTCAATTGAAAATTTCAGATCCTCGGGATTAGACCCTAAACTCAGTTTTTTTTTTTTTTTTTTCCTGTCTTAACAAAGTGAAGAGCAAGTTGGAAGATTTGACTAACAATGGTTGGTTCAAGCCATTGTTAGGCAACCAACAGACATCTGCTAATCATGATTACCTAAAATAGCTTTCCTGGCAAGTAGAAAAAAACCCTAAAAATTTTGGCACACAAAAAAGAGAGACAAAAGTACCTGAGAAAGAAGCATATATGTCGCATATGAATGTTCAAGTAGCAAGTTTTTCGGAAACACATCATCCAACAGGCTTTCATCCACCATGTTGTTAGGCCACCGTACCAACCTTGGATCTGTGAGGTAAAGTTCAAGTGCCACATTAGGCCTCAAATGTTCAGCACCCAGGTAGCGGAACATAAATCTTTGTAGCACATTTTGAAAGATTGATGCAGGCAACTTTTCATCTGTTTCAGCCTTGTCTGTCCATCCATCATCTGATTTGATCGCCTCACAAACTTCCCGCACCAAGTTCTGTGACAAAGGACTCCTGGACCAAAACAAAGACCAACAAGAGAAATAATTTTGTTACAATAAATCCAACAATAAATAATGGCACCAGACAAAGTAAATCAAAATTTCTAGACTTGCTAGGACTGCAGAATCCAGACCAGATAAATAGCAATTTAATTCTACACTTATACTCAAAACTGTAGAAAAGCTCAAGGACTCCAGAAATTTTCTGATTTAAATACTAATTTGATTGAATCTATTGGAGTTATATCTGTAAAGTAAGAAAAACACAGCACTGGAACCCTGAGTTTGGTCATACACAGGGTGAGATTCAAAAAAAATCTGCTAAAAAGTACATTAGCATTCAACAAGGGATGAAACTCAAAAAACCATCAATTTTTGTGCTAAAGTGAGTTTCATTCTGTCTTTCCTTTTTCCTGAGTGCCTCCTCGTCTGCTACATATCTTTTCACTTCTGCTAACTGTATGATTAGTCTTGGACCTCGTGCATTAAATGCTGAGTTTCAGCATTTCATACTGAGATTTAATAAAATATCTTTACTTTGCAGATACCACTGAAAGAGGGGACAGGGGGTGAAAGGAGGCCCAAAGACAGGGTGAAGACAGGGTTACTTTACAGAATACTCTATTATAAGTGCAATTTTTTTTAAAAAAAATATAGATTACTTTTGCATTCTATCTAGATGTTTGAATCATGGGTCTTTTTCCTAATTCCAAGAGGAAAATCTGAAATAACCTTTTGCAACACAACCAAGGTTTATTATGTTTGGAAAAAACTATCATAAGAAAAAGATCATATCACCTGTAACGAGGGCTGACAATGCTGCTGGCACAGGTGCTTGCATGGTCCTCCAGTCCTTCATATAGGCTTACGATATGACAAAGCTGAATCTTGTCAAAGACAGATTTTTCGGTGATTAAAATTGCCTCCTTTTTACCCAGCCAGCGTTCGCAATAGCTCCCCAGGGACTCTGAAGGTTTGCCGCCTGTTCGACGAAGAAACCCAAGACAAAGATCAAGAATGCCAAGAAAGTGACCCACCCCAGCACCTCCAATGTCAATCTCATCTCGAATGGTTTTCAAAGTCTCAGGTCTTAATGGTTCCTGATGAATGGCTGCCGTCACATCAGAGAGAATCGTTGCATGATGGTGGAATGCTTCATGCTTGTATGGGAATTCCAGCCAATTCTGTCAGCACCAAAATTCTAACAAAATTAGGCAACATTTCTATCAATGTCTAAATATAAGGGAACTGCACACATTAAGAAGGTATGGAGTGGCAGATTATGTCATTTTCTTGAACCCATTATATGGTATAATCTGCTGGTGATGGTCATATGCTTGTAATAGTGACCAAAATCTCTGTTGAACATTTTTGTTTTCTAAAAATGTAGAATCTTCCTTCCAGACCTTAACATCATGGAATGGTCTCGCCTGTGCCCATTATGTTGGGTGTGTTGCCAGGCTCACCCTAACAAGCTCACTTGGCACCTTACCCAGCACAGGGCTTGACCATTCCATGTCACATGAATTGCTCAAGAAAACTCTACATGTTTTCTAAGGAATAGGTGATCATGCCTCCCACCCACAATGGTGGATTTTGTCAATAACATGTTTCAAATGTAAATGAGCATCTGGAGAGTGAAAACATACAGCTTCAAGGTGAGCTTTTCCTTGCACGAGATGAAGGGAAAATTGTTGGTTAATTGTGACAGTGTCATAGTGGGCTTCAAGGCCATGAGAGTAACGGAGATCTGCCATAGCTACGTTGCACACCATATCTTCCACCCATTTCCGATCATAGTGTATCACCTCTCCAACCTGCAAGCAAGAGATGAACCCATCAATCACTGTTTATGAGTAGGACTACAGACAGACAAATGTGATGTGCTTATACCTGTGTTGTGCCGGTAGTTGATTTTGTTAATAACCATCAGTTCCCGTTTTTAACATTTCAGAATTAGAGAACTGCCAGTTCCAGTTATTTCAAAAACCTCAAAGAACCAGCAGTTTTCATGAAACAACTGGTAATAAACTGGGCAGTTATTTGATTTTTTCCAATTTTTTTGAGAACCTCATCTATGAATGAGAACTGGTTCTTTGATTTTCTTCTGGAGAACCATGGTCATCAACCCCAAGAACTGCTCTGATAGCCACCGGGGGTCCGTTTATTGTTTCTGATAACCACCCAACACCGGTCTATACATTTCCAAAACTTTGAATAAGAAAAAGCAATAAAATAAAATAAAATAAAATAATTTTAAAAATATTTATTATATATATAATCTTTAAAAGAAAAAGGAAAAAAAGGACCTTCACCAACCTTGCAGCTCTGGAGATGAACAGTCGGTGGACGAGCAAATTCTCTGGTGGTTGATTCAGAGTCTGGAGTTTCTGGGTTTGCCCCTGTCCCCAATGCAAGCACATCTTCGATGAAAGAATTTTGAAGGTTGGCAAGGTAGTCAAGAATGGCAGTGATGTAGATGCCTTGGTCACGAGGCTCCACAAGGCAGAGTGCAAGGGAAGTTTCAATATCCATGACTGGGATTTGAAATTCCCGGCACCCATATCCTTTAACTTTCCCACAAATGCTGTTCCATGCCTCTGCAAAGTTGTGAAATAGTCTCTCTAGCTCCCTGCATGGACACATACATACCCATTTACTTAGCTTGCCAGGCAAATTCTCAGAACTTAACAACCAAGGATAACAGAGAACTTGAATGAAACTGGCCATCACAGTGTTTGCTTTATTTCATGTAACAAGATTTGTTTCAGTTGCAGCAATAGGGTTTAGGGTTTACAGTAATCACAATTTGGTGAAAAGTTGTACCTGTTATCTCCCAGAAAGTTTCTCATTGTTTTTGATGTGGCATCAGGCCGTGTGATTCTGAAAGAGAGTTTTTCATGAACAGCATTGGAGAAACGCAACAACACCATGAGACACTGTAAATCGCCTAGAGTCTTTTCATGATTGAAAAAGACACGTATCAAGGGTTGTGCTTGAACTTTTTGCGAGTCCTGCATATAAACCACTTTGAAATTTTCAAGGGATGGTTGGATGGTTATTCTCAAAAGTGCCTCAATTGCTGCTGGAAATAATGGCTGCCCCCGCTCCTCAAGCACCTCCGCAAAGCGATCAGTTGCCTGTTGCTCCTGTAGATATATGGCTGCTGCAAGATGGGCACTTTCGAAATTAACCATATCAAAAAGTCGGAGAAATTCCACCTCCCAATGGTCGCGTGCCAATGTGGTTGTCAATATATTGGAATTTTTCATCAACCGCAATGAGGAAATCAATGAATGCATGTACTTGACTGTCACCTCACGATTTGATGAAAGAAGGTGGTCCAATTTCTCCAAGTCTTCCTGGATGATCTTCTTGAGCTCCTCAATAACTTCTGACTTGTTGGCAGAGAGACCCATTGACCTTGCTAGACTCTCCCCACTACTGTTCCCAAGATATAGTCCAACCAATAGACAATAATGCATCACAACACGAAGTGCTCGAAAGGATTTATGGTCAAGGTGGCGGACTGTGTAGAAGGTGTCCGAACGAGCAACATTGTCAATGATATAACCTGTGGCAACATATGAAAAGAATTACAACATAAAAATTCCAGCAGATTGAGGTTTGGGGGGGGCAATGAGATCAATTATTAACAAGAAACCCTAAACTGTACATACAAAGTCAGCAATTGTCTGCAACACAACTGGAACTACACAGTTTTTGGGAAAATGCAATTTTAACATGAAATCAAAGATTTTGCATGTAGCAATGTGATAACCACCTTCAATCTTTGGACCATAACTTGCATATATACTTACCACTTTGAATTTGTGTGTTGGGTGTAATCACATTTCCATCAGCAGCAGTATGATTTTGGCCACCGATCATGTGATGACAATTAGGGCATGTCCCTGATTGCATTGGTTTCCCACATTCTCCAATAAAGTACTTGAAACCGCATGGGCATTGGTACTCAAGAAGCTTTCGACCTCCTTCAACAATTGTGCGAAACGCAGCTAAAGAGCTGTCAGGGGCAGCCAAAACGAATGCACTGTTCAAGTGCACAGGATCATGGGAGAGATAACCCTGCAACACCACAGACACATACTGTAATCTCAGTATATGGGAGAAACTGAAATGAGGTAGAAGATCATGAAATGACATTGTTATGTTTTCAATATGATAAATGACCCTTCTTCAGGTTTCCACCAGAGTTGGGCAGGTACCATGCTAGAACCCTGGTATAAAGACCGATATTGGTCCTGGTGTCAAAGAACTGACCAGATTGGCATGACCTGAGACTGGTTATGAAAATCTTAAAAAGTACCCAATACCAGGACCAGCTGGTATGTTCAAAAGTCGATACCAAACCAACACTGGTTTATTCTGTAGACCTAAAAAAGTCACTTCCAGATTGCTGGATTGCCAAGTAATTCATTGGAGAAAATTGACAAGCTAACCGTCAGTAGATGGGAACAACCCATGATCACAATACCATACATGGTTGTTATAAAAAACACAATCTTTGCCACTGGATGGTCTATCAGTAGTAATGGAGAAAGACTCTCTCGAAATACCTGTAATGGAGAGGTGTTTGGTAAAGATGTCACGACCAAAAGAACATGAGCAGAGAGTGATTTAAACCACAACTCCTGTGGTGGCATGCTTGGGCGAAGACCCATCTGCTGCTGTGTGATGGTATTTGTTGTGCTGGAGCTTGATCTCAGATCAGCAAAACACAAGATCGCCTTTCTCCATTTTGGATGCCACATGCGCAGCAGATTCATATTGTTGAGTGACATGGCTATGTCTTGTTCTCGTGAGGTGAGCTTACGAGCAGCTTGAACAAGGAAGATTCTAGATGCAACTGTAGCTGTAAAAGCATTCTGCTCACCCTCTGTAGCATTTTCAATTGATCTTCTTGCTGCCTTGCTTTCCTTCTGGGCACTTCTTGCTAGGGACCAAATCCTTTCTCCTGCCTTCTGAAATTCTTGAGATGAGGACCAAAAAGGGTCAAAGCCAAGGGGATTGTCAGCCCCTAATTGCATGAGATCCCAGTCCAGGATTGATGTGTACCAATCCAGTCCACCTCTATTGCCTTTGCCTTTGCAATTGTTGACTAAAATGTTGATTTCTTGCACAGTAAGACCATGACATGTATGCAGCACTTTAAACAAGTACTGCTTGAGAGCCGCAACTTTTGGTGAGCTGCTGTGAAGTCCCTTGGCCAAAGTGACAACAACTTGAGGTACCTGAATTTGGCGTGAAGAATGCACAGCTTCTTTATGGACAGTGATCAGCTCATCTGCAATCACATGCAATGTACTCCGGAGAAGTGCTAATGAGCCAACAGTGCGAAGTGACAAAGGACAATCAGCACTCTTGAGCTCCTCTATAGCTAGAAGCAAGTACCGCTCGAAGTCCTTATATGCCCATTCTGCCGTGTAAGAGCCTTGTCGAACTATTCTTGAGACTGAAGGTTGAATCATATTGGATACCGAGTCACAAAGAAGCACAAAGATTTTATGGTCTTCACTCTCAAATGATGTTGTCTTGTTGATGATCCAAAAGTCTGTGTCTTTTTGGTCAAAAAAGACATGCATACATGGTGGACAATGAGCATTACGGATGGGTTGTTGTGACATATGTAATTGGGTCATGTGAAGGAGCTTTAACATCACACCTTTCATCGCACATGTCGGATTGCTGAGCTGGAACAGAAAAGTGGAAATTGTATTTATGTCTTTGGCAGTCAAGTCATCAGAGTCCAGGATCTTCTCCAAAAACAATGCCAGAAACCGAAACCAACATTCTCGACTACTAGTGACCCCTTCTTCTTCTTCTTCTTCTTCTGCCAATGTGTTCACCTCTGGGATGAAGCCCAAAACTGCCTCAAGGAGTTCTCCCGGGCTGAAGTAGTATGTGCCCACCACATACCTGCGATTCTGGAACCACTGTGCAAGGTCCACAAGAATCACATTGCTCCAAGAAACTGGAGGCATGACCAAACATGCCATATCTCGAAGAACTTCAAGCATAACTAAAGTTGTCCAATGTGTAGAACGTCCGAGAGGTGATGCAAGTTTGATGAGGAGATTCAAGTCTCGAAACCATGCACCAAACCTGAGGTTGTCACTGACGGTTTCTCTTGTTGGCAGAATTGTCAAACAACAACATGATACCAGATGTGCATCAAACTCGGCTGTTGTCATTATCGGGAACTTTCTGTCTTTCAAACATTGCAATTCTGCTTTGAGATCAAATTCCGATAAACATGATTCAGCTAACAGAGCCTGTGCTGATATCTTCTCACCCTCTTCCCATAGGAGCAAGTGCAAGTCAGCGGCTGACAAGGTTGTCACACACAAATTCCCCCTCAACACCCACTCAAATGGCCTTGCTTCACTCTCCTTTCGCTCATCAGATTTGTACACTGCATAAATCTTTGAGAAATCCACAATATACTCTTCAATATTTGACTCAATGTAATCAACAATCGAGCCCAATGAAGCCCGAAGTGCACTAGATATGTCAGTGCGAATCCTGGTTTGGATGTTGGCAATCCTGCTCCCTCTTGCAGTCATATGATCTTCTTCTTCCACAATCTTTTTCTTTTTGTCCAAATGCTGCATACAGAAGATCTCTTCACTGGGCTGGGATGTTCTGATTCCCGTACCCACTCTTGTGTCTGATACTGCTGCCATCATCTCCACAGCTTTCAGACCATTTGAGATCTCCATAGAGTAAAGTTCCTGAAAACCATCATCAATGTGCTGGGCAAAGATAGATGAAAACGGAAGTGAAAGGCGAAGTGGAGCTTTGATATGGTAACCTTCTGGGTGCCTCGGAGCCGGCACATTCTCAAGCTTAAAAATACAGGCCGAGCTTTCAAGAGCCTTTTGACACAAATGTTGCCTTTCCTCATCCAATGTGAAATAAGATGCAAGTGCAGACGCTTTCTCCAACATATAAACCAACCTTGCAATTGGCTCTCGGAGCTCTTCCTCAATGTAGTGCAAGAAGGCATCTTGGAGGCTTGATGAGAGCGATAATCGGCCTCGATTGCATGCAACCAAAGCTTGCCATGAAGGATTTGAGTTCTCAGTAAGCCATGTAACAGCACACTGCTTAAAGCATCCCCACAGTTGTTTGTCTGCACAAATTCGTTGCACCGCTTCTTGGCTATATTTTGCTGCATTTAGTCCACATGGGTACTTTATGCATAGAAAACTCCATGTGAGCACTTTGACCATCATTTCAAAAAGCGGAATCCTCTCCAACTCTACTAGTTCCACAATCGTATGATCCAAAAACACTCTGCAAGAAAAAAAAACACAGGTGGGTGCATCCCAACAGACATGGTTAGATTTGAACTATTCTTAACTGAACCTTTTCTCCATCTTCTAATCTATAAACTTAGAATTATCATGAGCTCAAATGCATGGACTTATTGGGTACATGGTGAATAAATCTTGTGAAAACATGCTTCTTTGAGCTGATTTTGGGTTGACTTTGGGGGGGAAAAAAATCATTTTGAGCAAATCAACCCTAACATCCCTTGGTAAGCAATTGATTTATACCTTAAATCAGTCTCTTCCCGTTGAAGCTGGTCCAATGTCAATTGCTGCCAACCACTCAGAAATGTGAATCCGGACCAACTTTGAACAACATCACGGTGAGTGTGAATGATGAGCACAACATTCTTCTTCTTCTTCTTCTTCTTCTTCATAAAAGAACCTGACCCCATAATAGAACTACTAGTCTGAGCAGCCAGTGTTGACTCTGTGTTGATCTTGTCAACCCAAAACTTTGCAAGTGGTATGTGCTCTTTGTCCAACAGTGCATCCGCCTGAAGAATAAGTAAATTTGACACTCCAAACCAGAATTGCTGAATCTGGAGCTGAAGTTGTCTTTCCGAAGAGAACTCACCCAACTTCTCAATTTGCACCTAATAAGTAATAATGCACAAGAACCAACCAGACATGATTTTTAAACTTCACACTAGAATCCAGGTATTCAACTTCAAATTGTAGAATTTTGCCTCTGTAATTGGGAAACAATCTTCAGCATATATAACAAGCTAAGAAAAAAAGACTCTTCAAAAAAAACCATTGGACAATTAATTATCTCTGGAATAATTAGGACGTGTTGGATTGCTTTGTGTCAAAAAAAAAGGCTTTACATTATTGACGTTTTGGAGGCCATGCAGAAAGTATTTGACAGGTGTGTGGATATTCGATCGAGTTGTAATGACCACCTTCAAATCTTTCTCCAAAGTATCATCATTCTGCAGCTGATGAAACAAAAACCAAGCAACATTAAGGGTTCAATTCAAAATAGGCGCAAGTGGGGCTGTTCATCTCAAGTGGTTGACACAAGAAAAATCAGCTCCTAGGTCTGAACAACCAGTGTTGGTCTAGTATATAGGGTTGCACTTGTTATCAACAACAGTACAAACATTGGTAGCAAGGACCCCTACCAGTCTAGTATGAGATGAGGCAACATAACCAACAACACCACTATACCAGGACCAAGCAGGCTGGTATGTTCAAAAGTCAATACCAGACCAACATTGGTCTGAACCCATCTCTGGCTGTGATTTCCAAATGGCCAGCAAAAGACATAATATGGATCAGTTACTTTGTACAGAAGTAAAGTAGGCAAATTGATAAATAATGACTGTCTTACATGAGCATCAAGGAAGTCGTGAAGGCACAGTTTATCATGCCATTGGCCAAAGAAGACCTGGGTCCATTTCCTGAGGTCTGCAACTTCTCGCTGGCACTGTTGTGATTGAGACGCTCGCACCATGCCATCCACATAGGCTGTGCGCAATAAATCCTCCTTACACCTTTTTCCCCACATAAACCCATCACCACCAAAACTATTTCAAGACTAGTGAACTTCATTGGTACTTAAATACAATAGACAGTCCCATCAGCTTATGGATTTGCTGCATTTCTTCACTGGAGGACCATGAGACTGTCCAATCTATTTAACCAGGAGAAACACTTGATATCAAACTTGCTCAAGTTTAATTGTCAGAGCTGGTTTGCACCAGTGTTAACAGGGTGGTTATCAGAAACCAGGAACAGACCCCTGGCAATTATCGGGGCAGTTCTTAGGGTTCATAACTGCAGTCAAAGAATTTTGTGTTCTAATAAATAACCACAGTTCTCCAAAAATTTGAAAAAACAACAATAACAGATAGCTGCCTATAAAACCGCTGGTGGTTCTTTACCAGTTCTATAATGAGGCTTTTGAAATAACTGAAACTCTGATTCTAATTTCTTTTCAAAAAACCTGAACCAGCAGTGGTGGTTCTCTGATTCTCACCTTTTCTTTAAAAAACTGTCGGCTATTAACAAAATCAAATACCCACCCAACACTGGTTTGTAGTACCCTATGAAACTATTTATAGCAGGACTTGTGCGACTTGTCCAATTAACGAGATTCACTTATGTACTAGTTCTGAGTTCTATTGTGGATACTGTTGGCAGAAGAAATACTACTTGTTCCCGGAGGTTTAAAAGTCCATCAATTTAGTTAGCCTAAGCATATCTGATTTCCTGTGAAAGTTGGGTTTTGAAGTCAAAGAAGATACCTATCAAGAAGCCACATAGGTACAGAAGAAGCAGAAGATTCAACTTCTTGAGTGCTCATATGGTGCAACACAAGTGATGGTAAAGTGTCGTCATGGTAGCCTGCAAATAAATCACACTTGCGGAATGGGGTGGTGGTACTCTGACCAGGCTCAGCATCATCAATGGGGGAAAGGCATGCCATTTTCTCCACCCATGACTCGAGAGTCTTGACAGCCTTCTTTTGGAGCTCAGTCAGAATGCTCTCATACGTCAACACTTGTTTCTCGAAACGGTTCAGGAAAGGGGGGTCAAGGCGTGGAATCTGGCAAAAGTCCACCACAACAATGCACCGGAAGTTGTCATGGACAAAGCACATCGGGTTGCTGTAAGCACCCATAGCTATGCGACAGTTCCGTCGGCCTGCCACTGTTGTGTAATGCTGATTCAACATGTCATATAGCGATGACCAAAGTTGTTCCACTCCCCACAGTAATATGCACCTTCAGGACACAAAGGTTTAAAACCAGAACCAGTAGTTACTAGCAAAAATCAAATGCCTGCCCAACACTGGAGCAAAACATTCAAGAAATCAAAGGTTCTTACACCCAAGATGTGACCTTTCATGGTCATAGTCTCTTCCTTTCCAATAATGCAGCTTTTATGGAAATACTGGATTTTACACAAGGGGGTGTTTGTTACTATAATCTTTGGGTCATTCAGAGCACTAGTATCTCCATTTCCAGAAGCTACAGAATTTAATTTACCTGCCAGCCTCCATGTGCAGGATGATGTTGCTCAGCATCAAATAAGAATAGTCATCAGAATGGTCATCCTTGTACTTGCTTCCATGAATAACAACAACATTCTCTTGGAACTCTGACATGTGTTCCAAGATACCGATTGCAGAGTCACCCTGTTAAAAAGGGTTGAACAAAAATTCCCCACCACCCAAGCCAGTTAGCTAAATTGGGATATTTTGCAAAAGCATGGAATACGAGAGTTTTGTTTGTGATGATTAGGGAACTAGTTACACAGTTGCTGTTGTTGGATATATAGCAAACACATATGGGAAGCTCAGTTTTTCTGTGTCAATCAATGGCAACAGCAAATTTATTGATGTGAAAATCCATATGCCAAGAGTGCAAGTTATTTCCAGTGTTGGGGCAGTTCAAAGAACCAATTTTGAACTGGAATATATCATGGTTCTCAAGAAAATCAAAGAACCAGTCAAAGAACTTACCCTGAACTGCTGGTTCTAAGAAAAATTTCAAAAACCCAGAACTAGTGGTTATATTAGAGTCATATCTGTAAAGTAAGAAAAACACAGCACCAGAACCCTGACTTTGGTCATATACAGGGTGGGATTCAAAAAAAACCTGCAAAAAAGTACATTAGCATTCAACGGGGGATGAAACTCAGAAAACCATCAATTTTGGTGGTAAAATTGAGTTTCATCCCGTCTTTCCTTTTTCCTGAGTGCCTCCACTGCCGCTACATATATTTTCACTGCTCCTAACTGTACAACTATGATAATTAGTCTCAAGCCTTGTGCATTAAATGCTGAGTTGCAGCATTTCATACTGAGATTTATTAAAATGTCTTTACTTTGCGGATACCACTGAACACAGGGATAGGGGGTGAAAGGAGGCCCAAAGACAGGGTGAAGACAGGGTTACTTTAAGGATAACTCTATTATTCTGGATTTTTCTTTAAAAAGCCAGAATTTGGGGTTGGTTCTTTGACCTCAAATCCAATTCAGACTTGCAGATTTTGATTTTTTTTTAAAAATCCTGAAACCAGAGGTTATAGCAAAAATCAAAGGACTGCCCGATAACACTGGTTAAAGAACATTGGGTTATTTCCTCCATGACAGTAGAGGTAATAAGAGAGGACATACTGTTGTAATGAGCATCAAATGCCGGGCATCTTTGTCATGGAAATTCTCTTTGACAAGGTCGACAACTGATGGGGGCTTTTGCAACAGTGACTCGTGCCCCAGGTTTTCCTTCAAAATTTGAGAAAATGTGTCAATGTCATTGGGCGAGCCACCAAAATTCCGCCACACAGCCATCCCCAATCCCTGTGACAACCGTTGCCGCAATGGAGCATTGTTGTTGTTGTGTCTTGTGATCCGCAGGGCCTTGATCAAGGAGTAAAAGTCACGAAGACCATGGAAGTTGGGTTGTGATTGAACACAATTGTAGTTATAATAAGCCCTTGCAAGACTCTGTAGCTCCTGCTCCTTGTGCAAGACAGTGCTGCTCTGATGGCTGCCACCACTGCCTGAGCTGCTGTTGTTGTTCCCATAGCTTTCAAGTATGGCACGACTTGTCAAAAACAGGTCATCCTCCGATGGGTCTGGCTGTGACAGATGGATTGCCCGGTTCATTTTAGCTGCATCAAGTGACCAGTTACTTATCCCCACCACTGCCACTTGTTGTGTGCCATCCGGTTCCAGAAGCGCATGCAAGACCTGTGATTGTCAATAAAAGTTTGGTGAAACGTCTTTCTTTGTGAAGCCAGGTTCTAGGGGAAATTGCATACTATGGAATGGTTTTGCCCTTTCCCATTATGTTGGATAAGGTGCCAAGCAAGCCTGTTAGGGTGCCGAGCTAAAGCAACACACCCATCATAATGGTCAAGGGCAAAACCATTCCATGACATTAAGGTCTGGGGTGGCAGATTGAACAATTCAAAAAATAACAATAATATTAATTCATGTTCAACAGAGGGCTTGGTCATTAGTATATGTGTATGATCATCATCACTAGAAGCTTATGTCATATAACATGGTCAAGAAAATGACATAATCTTCTGCCACTCCAGCAGACCATAATGTTTTGATTGCAAAATAATGCCATTTTACATAATTTCCATGTATTACACAAAGTCTTCCTCCTATCAATACAAGAAAGAGGTGTGGGTGATTTTATCTTTGCATAAAATTGCACCTTGAGGGGATTGTGGCTGGATACTTCAGCAAGCCCAACTTCATCAAGCACCACCACAACCAAAACATCCCGATCTTGATTGTCCCTTTTACAGCGATATGCTTTCTCAAACACCTAACAACACACACCAATTTTCTCCTGGCTGTCATTAGCTCACTAGATCAACCACCCAACAACAATCCCAACCCCCTAGTGACTGATATATATAAATGTTTTGTGCCCATTGAGGAGAAAATTTATAGAAGCTCAAACAGATAAGGCATACTTAGAACAACCCAAAATTCCTGAAAACCTTTACAAACTAGCTTAAGATAAACATAATCAAACTTCTGAGCTTACCTGGTACTTACAGAAAATTAACTGATGTCATTTGTTAGACAAAAATCAATCTATTTTTTGATTAAATCTCTTTGTTTCATGAAGTTTGGGGGCAATCATTGGAGATTTAAGAAGCAAGTATGTTTCTTGGGAGCATCATCAAACCAACCAACCAACCACAAGAGAACAAACCCATGACAGCAACACATGCGGGAGGTATGATGGAATTAAGTTCAGATTTTTTTGTACCTTGAGAATGCCTTCGGATGTTGAGCTCTGGGAGCCCTGGTATGAGAGCATGTACATTCGTGGTAACTTTTGTAAATAAACATCTCGTGATTCCAAGCCTCTTAAGTTACTGCAGCCATTAAAAAAAATTGGTTGAATTAGACACTTCGATCAATCAAGCTGAATTAAAGATCTAGTAGTAATGGAGACATGAAATCTACCATTGTTGTCTCTTGTCACCCACCCATACAGGAGTAATAAAAATACTTTGCTGAAAACTTTGCAAATTAAAAAAACCCTTTTGTACATCAGAAACCCTCAACCCTTGAATCCAAAGAAATAAACTTTGAAAACCAAAAAAAAAAAAACTCTTGTACATCAGAAACCCTAAACTGCTGAATCCAAAGAAATAAATGGGTAGTGCTGAGTACCATTACCTGTAAATGAGCTGCAGGGCCAGGGTTTTCCCGGAGCCAGGTTTTCCAACCACAAAGACAGGGATGAGGTTCAACATGCAAACTAATGTCACAAACACATTCTCCAGCAAAGCTTTGTTCTTGGCAATTCCAGCTGGAATTTCCATGCGGTTCAGTAAGTCCATTTGTTCATCCCGAAGCATTTTCTCATATTGGGTGCCGTCAAAATTCCTGGAGAATCAGTTTATCCACACAAAAAAAAAAAAAACAGATGAGAAACAATGAACAATTTCAAAGGTTAAAGGTCATATAAAATCTGCTCAATACAAGGGAAATTTGCTAGTGAAGAGTGCAATAGTGAGGATACCTGCTACAAGTTCCAAAAGAGAAAAAAAAATGACAAATGACAAAAAGCAACAATAGGGTATACAAGGAGCACTGGGGTGTTTCTTTTGGCAATTCTTTGATGGTTACCACCCATAGGTTCAAATCTGTGCAATAGAAGCTTAGGGTATGCTTAATTCTCACTTGTATATATGGGGATTGCTAATCCGAACAACAGCAGCAAACAAATCTCTGTATTGTTGTCGCTCATGCTCTGTTGCTAGACGGGAATGATAACAGTGTGAAAATGCCAAGATTGTTGCTCTAATGGCAACAATTTTTTGGGTTGACAAAGGCCGCAACTTAAGGTTCTCCAAAAACCAACAATATAATGAGATACACCGACTTACATCCCGCAAGCTCACACTCGCTTCCCCATGGCATTGTCTTAAGAAGTCTTGCGATTGGACCAATAGGTCTGTAAAGGCTCCCAGATGGACTGGTGGCTCCTTGATTTCTTGCACCATGGCCAAGATGTATGCTTTCTCATCATCCTGAGAAAGCAACCCAAAATCCCACACATAATCGAGCATCGCCTCAGGTAGTGGGTGCACACGATACGCCAGATTGAAGTGCTGTGTGTTGCTGGGATTCAGAAGCTCTTGGGCAGAGAAACCAATGCGATTGCTTTCCTTGTCATGCAGACGGTATGGATTACATGCAGCCAGAAGCACAAGCTCATGATGAAGTGGTACCCCGTCCATTGATCGGTGACATATGAGCCCATCAAGAAGTCCAAGATGGTCACATGCATTAATCTCATCAAGGAACGCCCAGACCTGGAAATTCAGTCAGGCACGATCCTCTCAGCCATGCAGACAATTTACATGATAGGTGAATTTTCCACACAAATCAAATGAGGATGAAAAACTGACCTTTTTGGGACCCCTCGCAGCTACAGCCTCCACCTTTGCCACAAACATCCTGATTTCATTCTCTGATGTTCCTGCATGGAGGGTGACACAGAAGAATTCAACGCCACAATACAAAGCCAAATTTTTGAGCAAGCTTGTTTTGCCACACCCAGTTTCGCCCATGATTATGACAGGAACACCAGCCTCAGCACGAAGAGCAATGAGTGCCATCTTCAAGAAATTGTCAGGAGTGAGAACATATCCAGGTTTGTATGTTGGTGCCGCTCGCTGTAATATTGGCCACAGACTTGCCCATAACTCCTCAGATGACATCATTGAATAATTGGGCATTACGCACTTCTCTGATCTCAACCTTTGGCTAGCAAAAAGTTGTATCATGGAACTTGGTACGAGGTCCACATCCCGATAGAGGATGGAAGGTGGTCCATCTCTTTGGAAAAAAACCATAACATGGTTGCTATCAGACCACCGTAGCATCCCATCAAAGCGAGCAGCAATAGTCAAGTCTGTGTTCCTCCTACCATTTGACTTTTGCTCCTCATGAAGCCAAGGCTTTACAGACCGCAAAGAGAGATCCCGGGAAACCTCCAACAGTGTGCACACAAGATATGATCGGATATTTGGCATTGCATTCATGTACTTCAAGTTTTCGGTGTTGAAGAAAACATTATTGGTTAAGTTCCTCAGTTGAAGTGAGAAGAACTTGATGAACATGTCAAGGATTGCAAACGTCATTGAATCTGGGTCCTTCATGTGATCAGTAAAGTGCTTCTTCAAAAGCACTTGACATTGGCTTGAGGTAAGAGCTTTCACATTGCGACTGGGTCCTTCAAAGATCAAATCCCTTATTTCGAGCTGCCTTGAATCCAGCTGTTGGAGGTAAATACACACAACTTGGGTGTTGCTGTTGGTATCATCACTCACTTCGAGCATTCCCAAATCCCACATCATGATATCATTCTTGAACCAGCGACAAACCAGGAGGCTCAATGCAAGCTCATCAAGGAGTGTATTTGCAAGCTCGACAAATACATGATTTGTCTTCAAATGAAAAATCCCAACAGTGTCTGACTTTAGAGACCCAAGAATCAGAAGCTCAAATAGCAGCATATTGAGCACCTCAGAACTTTGGACAGTCGAGATGTTGAGATGTAAGATGCTGTCAGGCTGTAAATTCAGTTGTTTTAGTCTCAAAATCAATGTGTTCCTTGAAACACTCCCCTGTATGCACAATGTCTTAGCCAGCTCCTGCAAAAAGGAAGATTAAATCACTCACATGGTTCCAATCCCAACTAGTGATCATCAACCAATTAATGGAACATAAACATGATTCAAGGGACCAGTTTTGCTAGCACTGATGTAATTAGCCAATTAGCACCTAGGTAATTAGGTTTATCAGAGACAACAATAGAAAACCCTAAACCCAGGTACCTAAACCCTAAACACTAAAACTCGGCAATTAGGGTTTAAGGTCATATTATGTTACCTCCCTAATGAGGCAACGATACAAAAAGGGAAAAAAGTCTTTAAGGGTGTGGAACACTGCTATCCAAACTCAGAAAGGGTACATTATGGGAACATTGCACACAATTGACTTTTACTTTAGCCATCCATGCCAAAGTGTTGGACAGCAAACCTTGATTAGCTAACCAACTTAAGACAATTTGTATCATTAATATTATTACTATTATGTTCTCATTACTATTATTATAATTATGAAAACATAACAATAATAATGATAAAAGTTAGTATCAATTTGTATGGGATGTGAAAGGATGCGGTTGGGTGCTAATGAATTGCATACTGGAGAAGTTTTGTGGATGAACATAGTCTTCCCCAGGCCAGGGAGATTGGAAGTGACAACCCGCATATTGCCGCACTCTGCTGGTAGCTGATTTTGGATGTTGTTGATGTGGGCCCCACCCATATGGCAAACTCGGACATGCAAATGACGTGAAAGGGCCAGAAGTGGATGGCCCTTAGAACAGCACACCAACGCCAGTTTCTCACAAAATTTCACATTCTTCTGATCCCCAATGTCGTTGGGAATGACAATATTATTCTGTGGTTGGTTGCCTTCTTGTTCCTGGATCATCTCTTGAAGAGTGCTTTGAAACTGACTCTGGCAATCAAAGCTGAGATTTTCCACATAGGCAATGCAGGAGAAGCCAGAGTTTGAATCTTGGGATTCATCTTCTTTGAAGCAGCGCAGCAGTAAGAGATGAATTTCTTCCCAGGTGGTTGTCATGGAACATAGTAAAACATTTCTCGGTATGTCACGAAGACTAATCCCTCGTCTATGAAATAACTCTACAACTGCATCTAGTTCACTTTGTGGATCTTCCACCAAAGCCAGAATAATCAAACCACTACCACTGCTGCGTTTTTGAGTCTTCCTGCTGAACTCAACCAACTCATCAAATCCTCGCTCTGTCATAACAACCTCAGAGGGATTTACTGTATTTGTCACTGTTCTCCTAACAAAAGCACTCTCGAGTGAGAATGCAATCACATCCAAACAACCCAAAAGATAAGATTTGTTCACCTCTTGGTGATAGTGCCTCCCATCAGGAAAAATGAGCTTCTGTAGCATAGTTTTGGCAATAGCTTGAGCTCTACGAAGAGCAAGATTACCATCCTTTATTCCAGCCCACTCAAGCAACTCTAAGCATGTCCTCTCTTTAGGTTCCATTATTGCCTCAGTCGGACTGCGCCTTAACACCTCAAGAAATAATCTCAGCTCCATGGAGCGGAAGTAGTTGAGGCATGGGTGCTTTGCACGGGCTTGTTTTACTGCACCATACCAATCCTGAAGCTCACATTCAACATCTCTTTCCAGTGCTTGCAAGTTCTCTAAGCCCGAGACCACATTACTATATTCCGCGAACTGAAAGTGACCTGAGGTATGAAGTTCTGAAATGGAAGTGACCAGGTGTTCAACAATGTTGACTTGATCAATGAACTTTTTTGTTGCCTCTTCCGAGTCTGCATCTGCTGCAGACATACCTACATCACCCAGTTCAAAGCAGTCAATGAAGAAGTCTGCCAATAGAAAATGCTTATTATCTCACACTTGCTGTTACTTTCAGACATCCATTCTGGTGACACACCCAACGTAATGAGCAAGGGTGAGGCCATTCCATGACGTTATGGAATAGATTGGTAGATTCAGCTAATTTTCATGTTCAGAAGACACATTTTGGTCACTATTATTATGAGTGTATGATCATCACCAGAAGATTATGTCATATAATGTGGTCAAGAAAATGACATAATCTTCAGCCACCGAGCAGACCCTACTGTTCAAATTACAAAAACTGGTAACAAGCAGCCAAAAAAAATGTACCAGATGAGTGGATATCAAGTCTCCTAGCTTGCATCACATGAGAGCTCATAACCAACCGGGCACGACTCCGGAAATCTTGCAAATCTGCGAGTACATAAACACCCTTTTCTTCTTTCAGTGCCCTGTCACTGTCAGACTTTTGGGCTGCGGTGGTGTGAGAGCCGATGCTCAATCTGAGGTGGCATGCCATATCATAGACCGTGAAATGATATTTCCCACCGTCTAGTATCCGTTTGATGTGATCCCGCATCTTAAGTCCACGGTTTGCAACAGTGGAGAGAATCTGCCTCAATATATTCACATTCTCATTGCAAGTCAGAAGCTTCACCGCTAATTCACTTGCACCAGCTTCTGAATTGTTTACCTCCTTGGTGATCAATTTTCGTAGTTGCTCGAATGAAGGTGTCTCTGACTTTAAAAGAGGCCGGAAGAGCCCTGAAACAAACCCCAAACAAAAAAATTCCAGATCAATCATTAAGTCCAGTACCCTGGCACAACCACTATGGGACCAAGAGGGTTTAAGAGTGTTAGAAAGAAATGAACAGTTGTATAAATTCTCTCTTTTGGCAAAATTTGGATCCAAGATTTCACCAAAAACCAACCAATTACATTTCATATTTTCTTTTGCCAAATCTGGATGCAAGATTTTCACAAAAACCCTAAAAATCCTAAATCCCCAATAGAAAGAAATCCTATAATATACAAGGCAATCATAAAACAATCACTGATTGTAAGACAGTCTAGATTGACAAATTTGGATGCAATGACAAAACCCCTAATCCCCAAAAGAAGAAATCCTCATAGGTTTACAAGACAATCATAAAAACAATCAATGATTGTAAAATAGTCTAATTGACAATTTAACCAAAAACCAGAGATTGCAATACTTAATTCACTTCTAGCAAAACCCTAAACCCCAAGATTTCCCAAATCCCCAAAATTCTGATGTACATACTATGGAGGTCAATAAGATCTGAAATCATTGCTTCTTGAAGAAAATCATGATCCGAGTGTTCCTCGATAGCATCAATCAAATGCCTCAGATCCTCATCCAAGTTTTCCCTCAAGAACATCACAAGGGGCTCGGATTCAGCCAGTCGCATCAATACAAACTCTTCATACTCTGAGACAAAGGCCAAAATTGCCTTCCCCTCTCGCTTGTGAAGCTCGTTGAAATCCTTCAATGTACATCCGCCTTCACATTCCTTGATCAATTTCTCGACTTTGTTCAAATATCCCTCACAAGTTTCTTCAAAGCCGAAGATCCCAGCCACTCTAGGCAAAGCTTTGGCTAGCTCACCTTTGGCTTTGATGGCAACCCAGGCTTGAATCAGCTCAACCATGTCAAGCTCTTTCCCACGAATCAGATTCATCAGCCAGGAACCCTTTGTGTCAGTGACATCAAGTTGATTTCTAGCCAACTCAAATTCAGTCTCAACTTGGCTTGGTCCCACTCCATGCCACAAAGAACAGACTCTATCCATGTTCACTTTGTCAAGACCTTTTCGCCCAACATATGGCATCAGCTCCTGTTTGTAAGTCTTCATGCAACGTGGAATTAGTGATGCGTCAACCATGTGAATGCTTCCTGGATATAATAAGCTAGAAGAAGAAGAAGAAGACTCTTCTCCAAGTTCAACAAGGTGAGGATGATGTGAACTCATTGACGATGGGAGACAACATATCTCATCAACATTCAAGAGATCTTGTACACTCTCCTCCAAGAGATTCATGAATATCCTGGACTGGTGTAAGACAAGAATCGCATCCAAGTTGTCAAAGACTGATGCATGAGCAACATCAGGCCAATGATCTGATAATTTCACTTTAGACAAAGCAAAGTCACCCCAGTTCTCTTTCCTTTCAGCAAGCCACTTGCACCAATTTTCAAAATCTTGGATCAACAAACCTCGCTCGCTCAAAAAGGAGCAAAATATTGTGACCAGAATATCACATGCTCTGAGCCTCCTTTTATAGACCTCAAGATCTTGGAGGGCTGCATCAAGGGCAGCAGCAAAGTTATGGAAGCCACGTGATGTAAAGATCACATGCCATGTGGCACCATTATCCATTTGTGAGATCAGGTTAAGGGTTCGCATGCTTATGGTCCCCTCGACCAAAGATGACCCCAATGACATACATGCCTCACTCACTTTTGAGAAAATCCGGTGCTTTTGGATTCGGGGAGGACAGTCTCCAATCTTCATCAAGCTCATTGCAAAATCAGACTTTGAGATCGTCCTGATTGCTTCATTGTCTAGTGCATCATCCAGAATGATTTGATGGGTTGTGTCAACTGCATCCAGGAGTGCTACACATAGGTCCTCCTGCATCCTGCCAACAAGATGATCACATGAAGATATATTGGAGTGAAACTTTCATTAGAAGAGGTGCAAGACAAGGGTCTAATTTTGCCATCTTCCTTAACACCCACAAGTGTTGATCCCAAATGGGATCATAAAAAAATGCAATGTAAGAACAACACTCAGAAGAGCACTTACTTCTTTTGGATGATCAAGGTTCCTTGAGGAGTTTGTGTACAGATTCCCTCCAAAGCCTCATGACCAATTCGATAAACATCAGACAGTGCTTCTGCATATCGCAGTTGTGCAGAAATCATGGTCACCACAGCTTGCTGATAATGAACTTGAAGAGGTAAATGTAACTGGCCAATTTTCTCTGCATCCATGAGAAAGAGCCGCATGCTAGGTGACTTTTGTTGGCTCACCGAAACCACCAAAGAAGACAAAGAATGTGCCAATAGGCACGAGGGATCGAGACCCAAGTCAAACAATCCATCCACGGTCTTGAGGGAATCCATTGCAGAAACTTGGCTGCTCTGAGATTGTGATGATCCTTTCACACGGTTTATGGCTTTCAGGATCCATGGCCTCAGGACATTGTTTCTGAGCTGCTCGATGGTTTTTTGGCCTCCTGGATCCAGTTCCACAAAAGTTGCTGCCATTTTAACTAGTGCAAGTTTCCCAAGCCGGTGGAACTCGTCACTTTCAGCCCCTGCCAGGGTTGAGAGCAAACGGACCTCATTCGGCAAGAGTGGGATTGTGAACGTGTATGGACATTCACAAATCAGTTTGATGGCACCTTGAAAGAGAGATTTTACATCACCAGCAGCATATGAAGAATATTTCTTCAGAAGTTCTGGTCTGGACAAAGCAATGTCCAAAAGGATCTGCATGAAACTCTCACGGAACCTGGTTGCCAGAAAAGGTGGCAAATATGCAACCGAGGGCTTCGTGACCTGAAATTGAACAGACAAAGCCAACTCAAAATGCTTCAACAATCTGTTTGCTTTCTTCAACCCATTAGGTCCCTTGTATAGCTGATTGAACCACATTTCCATTGCTGTTTTTTGGGACAATCTAACTTCTTCTTGCACATTCTCCTTTGTTGGGTCCCAATCAGCTGCATTATTCATCCACCCATCCAACGCTCGTGCAGCCACCAAAAAGGCAGGTAGTGTTGGGGCTGCCCCAAGAGACACTCTTGAGATTTGGCTCCTCACCCTTTTGTTTGACATTTCTACACTGCTGCTGCTGTGTATAAGGTGCGTGACAGCCTTCCCGTACTCATCTTCAACTCGTTGACATTCAAAGATGGTCTCAATGTCAAACTGAATGGTATTCCATCTATTACAAAACTGCCATGTTGGTTCAAACTTCCTGAGCACACTTAACCATTTGATCCATGCAAAGGAGAAAGATGAGATACAATTCACAAGGTTCTGGACCCCATCTGCCAGAGTCTTCTCAACAAATGAAGGGCTTGGAGTGCTTGCACCTAATTCCACCTCATACTCGCATAGGGATGAAAGGAGCACAAGGTAGACATCTGCAAGCCTATCCCTCCGACAGTAAACCATCTCAAAAGCCTTGAGGAGATCAGTCAAAGCAAGACAAAATATGCACATCTTCCCCTGCATTGCTGTGTTCATGTTCTCTTCCTGTGACATTTCAGCATAGCCTTGACGTAACCAATCCCGCAGCTTGTAAGCCCAACTCACAAATTGATCCACATCTGATTCCTTTATTCTGTTTGCAATCATCATCATTTGCTGGTGATGATGATGATGCTGATACTCCTCAAGACAAGCATCAACATTTGATGAGTCAGAAAAAAAAATCATCTTGGTCAACAGAGCCATCCATGTCTGCACATCTTGAATTCCCTCCACCAATTCACCTCGGTGGTCAACAATGTCCAACTGTAACGTTGCTTGCCGGACAGGAATGCCGCCTCTTTTCTCGTGCTTTGGCTTCGAAGAGTTCTTGCCAGTTATACCATTAAAGATGGTAGTCACAAACCCTATCAATTTATTGCCATCGCCTGTGGTGAATTGGTATAAGATGTCCGCTTTGATCTTATGGCCAGACCGCGGCTCCATTTGGACCTGAGTCTGGAACATCCAGCTTTGGAATGGAAGGTTGAATTCCTCAAGACTACAATGCTCAAGAGTGATGCACATTGTTGCTTGGGTCTGCAAAAAACAGAAGAAGGTTCATGTTGATCAGTTTAGCAAGACCAGACAGACGCTTCAGATTCTTGAGATCCACCTATACAAGTGGTGCTGTCAGTGAAGGATATCAAGATGCAAAAAATAGCAAGAATTTCTTCATAATCGGGTCCAAGAACCTGATGCTTGATTTGGGCCGAGCAAGCAGTCATTGATTTCGGAGTAAGAACACAGAATCTGAAGAAATCAGCTTTTGCAAGGTCCATCGGAGAGGCCTCCTCATTACCCTCAAAGGAAGATGAAGGAGGAGAGGCCTCCTCATTACCCTCAAAGGAAGATGAAGGAGTAGAGCTTGGTGGCTGTTGTGACAATGCATCACCATCATCATCCCATCCTTTGACCTCCTCTACATTCATATCTGTTAACTCTGTCATCATATCAGGAGGACCCATTGTTCACTGCTTCCCCTGTGGTCTGTCCTTTTCACTAGATCAAACAACCAACCATCTGCTGCACATAACACAGAAGAAAACTGTTTAGCACTCAATCAACAGTCCACCATCTGAAGAACTCCTTTTGTGTTTCTCAGAGTTTGTTTTCTTGAAACGTTGTGTCGGCAATTAAGAAGCTGCACACAGTTCTTTGCCACAGTCATGATCATCATCATCATGTATGTCACTGGGAACTAGCAATGAGCATCTGATCACCAGATGTAATCTTCACTGCTGTGCCAGAGCTGCTGCAGCTTCAAACCAGAAATTTAGGGTTGATGGTTTGATGCCAAAGACTGGCATTCTATCATCTGCACATGATGAATATTATCATCAACCTGCATGTCTTGACAATTCAAGCTGTTTGATCAGGTGCTCTTCTATCAAAAGACTTGCATTATGAACCCCCCTTAAATTTTCATAATGTAACAACTTTGATCAAAAAAACCAACAGGATTTCATTCTGTGGATGGCCCACACAGATGCATGAGATTCTGCACGCACACACTACACTAGAATTTTCTAAGAGAAAGCACAGTCTTCAATTGCAAAAACAGCCATTGCTGCATATGCATAAACCATTCACAAACAACTCAATTTGAGTCATCAAGACTTTGGGTTTCTGATCTAAAGCTCAACACTTACTTATTTGCAAGCATCATATCTGACAACTTCCACAGTCTCCACTGCCAATGGCGCTGAGAAGATTGCCATACAGTTGTTGAAGCCAGATATTCTTCTTCTTCTTCTTCTTTGTCTCCTCCTTCTCTTTTGTTCTGCAACAAAAAAAATTCAGCCTGATGATTTTATTTTTCTCACCACCTTCTTGCAGCTCATTGCATCACTACTGACATCATCAATGTACAAGCTGCAGATGGAACACCAATGCTCATCATCACCACAAACTGTTTTGCCCTCAAAACCGGGATCCAACACTGATGATGATGGCTACGAGTGCAGAATTTTCCACTTCACGAGTCCTGTGTTCAATTTCTAAAGCTCCGATTTGGAACCTCATAAATTTTTCCACTGCAATTACTCTTCTTCTTCTTCTTCTTCTTCTTCT
>Ga0116229_10003401_pt1 | contig 26102 bp, 26 predicted proteins | sample S1TSphgellanicum_3_FD_87313 | JGI IMG/M metagenome (GOLD analysis project Ga0116229, IMG submission 87313) | Host-associated microbial communities from peat moss isolated from Minnesota, USA - S1T2_Fc - Sphagnum magellanicum MG | ecosystem: Host-associated > Plants > Peat moss > Unclassified... | reverse complement strand
TTACCAGAGCTGATGCTCCCTTGGTTTTAACGTTGGTCCTACACCGAAGCAAGTTCGCGTGCGGGCGCAGTCGTCGTCCATCGCATTATCCCACCTCGGTCAAGGACTTGACAGCGCCGCGCGAATGACCGCGGCGCGCGTTTCGAAATCTCATCGCGCTAGCGTTGGTCGGCGGCTTGCGCGAACAGAGGTCCTGCACACGTGCCCTTCCGCAAGCGTGCGTTCGTATACGGCCCCTTCCTGCCAACCGTCCGCGTAGGCATCGAGAGCCGCGCGTTCGAGCTGCGGCAAACGCTCCGCCGTACGTCGAACATATCCATGTGCCATCGAGAACGACGTGAACGACGTCGCGTGCGATCGGCGCTCGCATCGAACCAATGCTATCACGCGCGCACAAAAACGAAAGCGACGCGAACGTTTCCGTTCCGCGCCGCTCCCGCTCGTTCCGAGATTGGTTTAGAGCTTGACGACTACCGACTTCGTTTCCGTATAGCAGTCGATCGCGTTGCTGCTCATCTCGCGGCCCCAGCCGGATTGTTTGAATCCGCCGAAGGGCAGCGCCGGATCGAAGACGTTGTAACAGTTGACCCACACCGTGCCGGCGCGGAGACCCGCGGCGACCTTGTGTGCCTTGCTCACGTCCTTGGTCCAGACGCCGGCCGCGAGACCGAAGACCGTGTCGTTGGCGGCCGCGAGGATCTCGTTCGGATCGTCGAACGGCGTCGCGGCAACGACGGGTCCGAAGATTTCCTCACGCATGATCTTCATATCGGGCTTCGTGTCGACGAGCACGGTCGGCTCCACGAAGTAGCCCTTATCGCCGGCGCGCACGCCGCCCGAGAGCGCGCGAGCGCCTTCGGAGATACCGGACTGGATGTAACCGGTCACGCGATCGAGCTGCTCGTCGGAAACGAGCGGCCCGATGTCGGTGCGTGCATCGAGCCCGCTGCCGACGTTCATGGCTTTCGCCGCCGCGGCGACGCCCTGCGTGACTTCGTCGAACACGCTGCGCTCGACGAAGAGGCGGGAGCCGGCCGTGCAGCACTGGCCCATGTTGAAGAAGATACCGAAGGCCGCGCCCGCGATCGCTTCTTGGATATTCGCGTCGGCGAAAATAACGTTCGGCGACTTGCCGCCGAGTTCGAGCGTCACTTTCTTGAGGTTGCCCGTCGCGGCGCGGACGATGATCTTGCCGACCTCGGTCGAGCCCGTGAACGCGACCTTGTCGACGTCCGGGTGTGCCGCGATGCGCGCGCCGGCGGTCTCACCGTATCCCGGGACGATGTTGATGACGCCCTTCGGGAATCCGACTTCGGCCGCGAGCTCCGCGACGAGCAGCGCCGAGAGCGGCGTCTGTTCGGCCGGCTTCAGCACGATCGTGCAACCGGCGGCGAGCGCGGGACCGATCTTCCACGCGAGCATCAGCAGCGGGAAGTTCCACGGAATGATTTGGCCGGCGACGCCGATGGGCTCGCGGCGCGTGTACGCATGGAATTCGCCGGGGATCGGAATCGAAGATCCGACGATCTTCGTCGCCCAGCCGGCCATGTAGCGCAGGTTCTCGATCGACATCGGAACGTCGGCGACGCGCGCGACCGCGAGCGGCTTGCCGTTGTCGAGCGATTCGAGAAGCGCCAGATCTTCGAGGCGTTCCTCGAATTTATCGGCGAGCTTGTAGATCAAGCGGGCGCGTTCCGCCGGCGCCATCGAGCGCCACGGACCGGATTCGAATGCGCGGCGCGCGGCCTTGACGGCCAGATCGATATCGGCCGCATCGCCTTCGGCGACTTTCGCGAGAATCTCGCCGGTCGCGGGGTTGAACACCGGGAACGTCTTGCCGCTCACGGCATCGACGAACTCGCCGTCGATGAAGAGTTGCTTGTCCCGGCTCAGAAATTTCTGGGCGAAGGCCGGAAGTGCGGAGACTTGCGGTTCGAGCAGAGCCATGGTGACCTCAAATCAGAAGATTCGGAAGCCGCTCCCGGGACCCCTAATTCTCACGTCAAGCGCTCGGGAGCGGCCTCGTTATCTATGACTGGAGATATCGGACTCCTGCCGCGTCATCGAAGCGATCTCTTCGAGTTGCTTTTCGCACATAGATGCGGTCACTTCTTCGATCGCACGATAGCGCTCGAGCACGAGCTTTCCCGCGGCGGTGAGGGCCGCTCCGCCGCGCGTGGCTCCGCCGCGCGACGAATTCACGAGCGGCTCGCGGAACATCGCGTTGAGTTCGTCGACGAGCGACCACGCGCGCTGATAACTCATCCCCATCGCGCGGCCCGCGGCTGCGATCGAGCCGTGCTCGGCGATCGCGGACAAGAGGTCGGCCTTGCCCGGCCCGAGCGCTCGCTTCTCTCCGAACACGATGCGCATTCGGACGGTCGGTCGGCGCGCGCGTTTCGGCACGTTCAGCGCTGCGCCACGAACGCATACAGCGCGTCGCGGTCGGTTCGCGAGAGTTCGAGCGCGCGCAGTGCCCAACCGCGCGCGACCACGATCTCCGGCTCGCGCGCGAGCATGCCCGCGACGATCGTCTCGGCCGCTTCGTCCGTGGGAATCCCCGTCGCTTGCAGTTCGTCCATGATGCCGTGTTGCGAACCGTCGCCGGTCAGCGCGTTCACCGAGACGTCCGTTTGGATCGGCCCGGCGACGATCGAACTGACCACGATGCCGTCCTTGCCGTTCTCCGCGCGAAGCGCGTCGACGAAACCGTGCAGCGCGGCCTTCGCGGCGCAATAACCGGAACGCAGCGGCGTCGAGTATTTTCCGGCGACGCTCGACGTGACGACGATGTGACCGCCCTTGCGTTCGATCATCCCGGGCAGCACCGCACGCACGAGCGCGACCGGTGCGAAAAAATCGACTTCCATCAACGTGCGGTAGACGTCGAGCGACGTGTCGCGCACGAGCGACCGCTGCGAGATTCCCGCATTCGCGATCAGGACGTCGACCGGCCCGAGTTCCGCTTCGATGCGTGCGAGCCAGCCGGGAATCGATGCGTGATCGGTGACGTCGCCCGGAAGCACGACGTGCCGCGTTCCCGGCGGAAGGGTCGCTGCCACGCGTTCCAATTCACCCGCGCGACGTGCGGAGAGCGCGAGCGCCGCACCGTCGCGCCCTAAACGTCGCGCGAGAGCTTCACCGATACCCGCCGACGCGCCGGTGATCCAGACGACCTTGCCCGCGTACTCCACGTTCTGCCATTACGGCGCATTCGAAGGCGCGGCCTCGCGCGCAGCTTTGCCCAGCACGGGTGCGTACGCCGCGAGCGCGCGCCCGCGCGCCTCGAAATGGTCGACGATCGGCGCGGGATAGTCGCGCCCGAGCCGAAATCCGAGCGCTTCCGCCTCGAGCGGCGACAACGTCCACGGCGCGTGGATCGCGCGGCCGGAAAGGCGCGCGAGCGCGGGCAGCATCGAGCGAATGAAGGTGCCGTCCGGGTCGAACTTCTCGCTCTGCAAGATGGGATTGAACACGCGGAAATACGGCGCCGCGTCGGTTCCCGTCGATGCCGACCACTGCCAACCGCCGTTGTTCGCCGCAAGATCGCCGTCGGCGAGCCGGCGTTCGAAATACGCTTCTCCCAAACGATAATCGAGCAAGAGATCCTTCGTGAGAAACGATGCGACGATCATACGCAGGCGATTGTGCATCCATCCATAGGTGTTGAGTTGCGTCATCGCCGCATCGACGATCGGATAACCGGTCCGCCCCGCGGCCCACGCCTCGAAGTCCGATGGGCTCGTGCGATATGCGATCGCTCGCGCACGCTCGTCGAACGGCCCGGTCGCGACGCGCGGCACGTTCGCGAGGATCTGCTGGTAGAACTCGCGCCAGATCAATTCGGAGAGCCACGTGTCGTAGCCGGTCGCGCGCGCTCCGCGCGCCTCCGCGCGCGCCGCGAGCACGGCGGCCACGCACGTGCGAATGCCGATCGTCCCCGCACGGAGCTGGGGCGAGAGATGCGACGTCCCCGCGACCGCCGGGAGGTTCCGCTTTGCCGCGTACGCACCGCCACGCTCGGCGATGAAGGCGGCCAGCATCTCGTGCGCTCGCGTCTCGCTCCCCGTGGGAAAGTCCGGCGATCGTTCGTGACCGTACGCTTCGGGAGCGGGAACGTCGAGCGTCGTGCCGATGACGTCCGCCGGCGCGAATTTCTTGTTCGCGGCTCCCACCGAATCGACGGGAAGACGCGCATCGCGTTCGTGGCGTTCGAGCCAGCGCCGCTTGTACGGCGTGAACACCGTGTACGGCGTTCCGTCGGGCTTGAGTACGTCGCTCGCGCCGAAATAAACGTGATCGACGAACGATGCGACCGCCAAACCATCGGCCTCGAACGCCTCGGTCACGCGGGCGTCGCGCGCGATCGCACCGGGTTCGTAGTCGACGTTGAATGCGAGCGCGCGCGCGTCGACGCGTGTCGCGAGGCTCCGCAATTCTCGGACCGGGTCACCCTCGAGTAATGCGAGATCGCTGCCGCGCTCGCGCAAGCGTTCGCGCAGTTCAGCGAGCGCGTCGAAAAAGCAGCACACGATCGGCGCGCCGACACGCCCGCCACGCAAGAGTTCGGGGTCGAGCACGAACGCGCAAACGACGCGCTCGCTCGCACGCGCGGCGCGTTCGAGCGCGACGTTGTCGGAGAGACGAAGATCGCGTCGCAACCAAACGATCGAGGTACCGTGCGGAGAGGCCATGCGCGCTTAGACGTGCGCGGGCACCCGCGCGTCTCCTCGCGAGGAGCCGGCGTTCGCTCGCTGAAGTCGCGAGCGTGCACCTCGAGCTCGCCGACCTCGCGCTCCCGCTCGTCCATACGTTCACGATCGCGCGCAGTTCGGAGACCTTCGCTCGAAGCGTCGTCTTCCGTTTGCGCTACGGCGAGATCGAAGGGCTTGGGGAATCCGCGCCGTCCGAACGCTACCACGAGAGCACGGCGACCGTACGTGCGTTCTTCGCCGAACACGGGCTCGCGGCGACCGACCCCTATGCGCTCGACGCCCTCCTCGCGGGAATCCCGCCCGCCGCGCGCTGCGGCCTCGATATCGCGCTTCACGATACGATCGGTAAGGATCTCGACCGGCCCCTCTGGCGCCTGCTCGGTCTCGACCCCTCGCGTACGCCCGTCACGTCGTTCACCGTGGGCATCGATACGCCGCAGAAGATGCTCGCGAAGCTCGCCGAGATTCGCGAGCATCCGATCGTGAAAGTGAAGCTCGGCTTCGCGGGCGACGTCGAGGTGCTCGAGGCGATGCGGGCGCGCTATACGGGCACCCTGCGCGTCGATGCGAACGAAGCGTGGTCGCCCGAGGAAGCCGTGCGCAAACTCGAGGCGATTGCGAAGCTCGACATCGAGTTCTGCGAACAGCCGATCCCCGCGGGAGCGCCCGAACGTTTGCGCTACATTCGCGAGCGCTCGCGCGTACCGATCGTCACGGACGAGGACTCGAAGGACGCGAGCGACTTGCTCGCGCTCGCCGGATGTGTGGACGGTATCAACGTGAAGCTCGTGAAGTGCGGCGGCATTCGGGGCGCGCTCGAGATGATTCACACCGCGCGCGCGCTCGGTCTGAAGATCATGCTGGGATGCATGGTTGAGAGCGCCATCCTGACGACCGCCGCCGCGCAGCTCTCTCCGCTCGTCGACTGGGCGGACCTCGACGGCCCGTTTCTTACCGCGCGCGATCCGTTCGCGGGCATCACGTACGAGCGCGGCAAGATCGTGTTGCCGGATGGTCCCGGCCTCGGCGTCGTGGAGCGCGAGCCCGCCGCGGCGTACGCTCCGTCGTAGCGATGTCGAACGCCACGCGCCGCTACGCGATCATGGCGCCCGGCCTCTTCGCAACGCGCGGCGCGAAGACCGCGCACGGCGTCATCGCGTATGCCGACGACGCGACGGTCGCCGTGATCGATCCGGATCACGCCGGAAAGCGCGTGCGCGACGTCTTGCCGTATCTCCAAAGCGACGTGCCGATCGTCTCGACGCTCGACGATGCGCTACGCTACGAGCCGAACGCACTGCTCGTCGGTGTCGCGCCGCCGGGAGGCGCGCTGCCGGCAACGTGGCGCGCGTCGATCGTGCGGGCCCTCGACGCGCGCCTCGAACTCGTCAGTGGACTCCATCATTTCCTCGCCGCCGACGACGAATTCTCCGCGGCGGCCGCGGCGAGCGGTACGACGATTTGGGACGTGCGCGCGACGCCGCCTCCGCGACTCTTCACGGGCGCCGGGTACGATGTAGGCGCGCGCGTGGTCTTGACCGTGGGCAGCGACTGCGCGGTCGGCAAGATGACCGCATCGCTCGAGCTCACACGCGCCGCGCGCGAACGCGGCGTGCGCGCCCGCTTCGTCGCGACGGGCCAGACCGGCATCGCGATCGCAGGCTCCGGCACGGCGATCGATCGCGTGATCTCGGATTTCGCGAGCGGTGCGACGGAAGAGCTTGTCCTCGCGAACGCACCCGAGGCCGATCTGCTGTTCGTCGAAGGTCAAGGCGGCATCAACCATCCGGCGTTCGCGCCCGTGACGCTCGCGCTCTTATACGGCAGCAGCGCCGACGCGCTCGTGCTCGTGCACCTCGCAACACGAACGCACGTCGAAGATTTCGGCACGCCGCTTCTTTCCTTGCCGGAACTGGTCACCACGTACGAAGCCTTGTGCGCGACGGTAAAGCCGGCGAAGGTCGCCGGCATCGCGCTCAACACGTACGGCCTCGACGACGCCGCCGCACGCGCGGCAATCGAACGCGCATCGGAAGAGACCGGCCTGCCGTGCGACGACGTCGTGCGCCACGGCCCGCACGCACTTTACGACGCGATGGCACCCGCCTTCGCGAGCAAAGGGCGTCCGATTCGATGAGCGCCACCCGTTCGCTTCTCGTTACGTTGCTCGCGAGTGCGATCGTCGCAGGTTCGACGGGGTGCACGCGCGTCGACACCGGCACGACGGCGACTGGGCGGCATCCGTGGACGGTCGCGGGGCACCTGCGTATCGGGAGCCCCGACGAGCCCGACAACATCAATCCGATGTTCGCGCATACCGATGCGACCGATCAAGTCGACGCGCTGATCTTCGCGCCGCTGTTCCGGTACGGACCGCACGGCGATTTCGTGCCGGAACTCGCGACCGTCGTGCCGACCTACGCGAACGGCGGCATCTCGCGCGATTCGAAGACGATCGTGTTGCATTTGCGCAAGGGCGTTCGCTGGTCCGACGGCGTGCCGCTCACGGCGCGCGATCTGCGCTTTACGTGGCGCGCGGTGATGAATCCGCGCAACAACACGAAGGCCGACAACGGCTGGACCGATATCAGCTCGATCGACGTCCCGAACGACGAGACCGCCGTCATACACATGCGCGAGCCGAACGCGAACGTACTCGGGGTCTTCGGCGGTGGTGGTGGCGCCGCATATCCGCCGCTCCCCGAACATCTGCTCGGCAAGCTGCCCGACATCAACGCGGCACCGTTCAACGCGGCGCCGATCTCGAGCGGGCCGTTTCTCTTGAAGGCGTGGAATCACGGATCGTCGCTCGAGTTCGTTCCGAACCCGCGCTACTGGCGCGGGCCGCCGAAGCTCGCGAGCATCACGTGGAAGATCGTGCCGAATCCCGACACGCTTTTCGAACAGCTTCGCACGCACGAGATCGACGTATTGCCCTCGGTTCCCGATACGTTCGTCGGCCAACTCGCGGATATCCAAGGGATCCGCGCGGTGAAGACGCTCTCCGCAAACTGGCGCCGCCTCGCAATCAACGCCGCGCGGCCGGGTTTGCGCGACGTCGAGGTGCGGCGCGCGATCGCCGAAGCGATCGATTGGGATCGCATGAATCGCACGGTCTACCACGGCGATAACGTGCGCGCGCACAGCGATCTCCCGCCCGACTCGTGGGCGGCGCCCGACATCCCGCTCTACCCGTACGATCCCACGGGTGCGAATCGCATGCTCGAGCGAGCGGGATGGCACCGGTCGGCGAGCGGCGTCCGCACGAAGAACGGTGAGAGTTTGCGCTTCGTCATTTCGGCGACCAACAAACCGGGTAATGAAGAAGCGGAAGTGCAGATGCAGCAAGAGCTCGCGGCCGCCGGCATCGAGCTCACGATCAAGAACTATCCCGCAAGCGTCCTGTTCGCGCAGGACGGCCCGCTCTACACGGGCCGCTACGACATGGAGTGGTCGATCGATACGAATGGACCGGACCCCGATAACCAGGGTAGCTGGAGCGGCGACTTCATCCCGCCGAAAGGCGCGAACACGAGCTTTCTGCGGGACGATACGATCACGCGCACGAGCGACGAAGCGATCCGCACGTTCGACCGTGCGAAACGCAAGGCGCTCTATCAGCAAGAAGAGATGCGAATCCACGAACTCGTGCCCGTCGTTTTCCTCTACTGGGCCGAGCGCGTGAGCGCGTACAACGACGACCTCCGCGGCTACCGACCCGCCGAATACATCACCGACAACTGGAACGCGTGGGAATGGTCGATATGAGCGCACGGGGCCGCACGTGCTGAAGCTCGTTCACCCGGAGCCCGGCGAGGAATTGGTCGTCAACCTCGGGCCGACGCGCGAAGCGATCGTCTCGTGGAACGCGCTCGCGCTCGACGGCGCGATCGAACTGCGCGTGAACACGCTCGATGGCCGCACCTCGTCGTGGCTGCCCTACGTGGCGTTCGCCTCCGAGAAGCGCGCGTCGCTTGCGAGTAAGGACGGCTTCGTACGCATCGACACCGACGTGGTGCGCGGCGACGTCGACTTCGTCACGATCGGCATCCGCACGCGCGGGCCGATCGACGCCGCGTTCGTGAGCACGCCGGATTACGGAGCGCCGTCCTCGATCGTCGCGTTACCCGCCGTCGCGCTCGACGTGCCGCGGTACTCACAATACGAACCGGCCTACCCCGCCGAGCGTGGATGGTGCGCGCCCGCATCGCTCGCGATGCTGCTCGCCTACCGCGACTATCCGGTCGACGTACCGATCGTCGCGCGCGAAGTCTTCGACTCGCGCTACGGCGGCACGGGAAACTGGACGCTGAACACCGCGTTCGCCGGCAGGCTCGGATTCCGCGCGGCCGTGATGCACCTGCGCGACCTCGGCCACGCGCATGCGTTCCTTGCCGACGACATCCCGCTCGCGCTCTCGATCGCATGGGAAGCGGGCACGCTTCCCGGCGCTCCGCTTCCGCGTTCCGAGGGACATCTCGTCGTTCTCACCGGCATCGCACCGAACGGCGATGCGCTCGTCAACGATCCGGCATTGCCGGGCGTCGCGACCGTCTATCCGCGCGACATATTCGAACGCGCGTGGCAAGCCCACGGCGGCATCGCGTTCGCCATCGCTCCGGGACGTTACGCCGAAGCGCTGCTGCGTCTTGCCAACGCCTGAAAACGCGTCGGAGGCGCGCGATCGTGACCGTGTCGCGCAACCGGTGGAGCGCGTGCGAGAAGCGGAACGCGTCGATCCGCATGCGCCGCTCCACATCGTTCTCGTAGAGCCGAAAATCCCGCCGAACACCGGTAACGTGGCGCGTCTCTGCGCCGCAACCGGCTGCGTACTGCATCTCGTCGAGCCGCTCGGCTTCTCGATCGACGATCGCGAACTCAAACGCGCCGGACTCGACTACTGGCACGCGGTCGACGTACGCGTGCACGCGTCGCTCGAAGCCTTTCTCGCAGCGTGGTCCGCACCGATGTGGTTGCTCTCGACGCGCGCGACCGCGACCTACGCCGATGCAGCGTTCGCGCCGGGCGATGCGATCGTGTTCGGTTCGGAAACCGCGGGCCTACCGCAAGCGCTGCTCGACGCGCGACCCGACCGCGCGCTTCGCGTCCCGATGCGCCACGATTCCGTGCGCAGCCTCAACCTCTCGACGACCGTCGGAATCGTCACGTACGCGGCGCTAGCGAAATTCGGGTTCCCGGGTCTCCGATGATGGGCGAGGCCTGTGCTGCGCCATTCCGCAGCGACTACTAACAAATCGTTCCCTCAACAGCCGTGCGCCATGTAACGACATCGACGCCATACGACTCCTGCACGAGACACCCCGTCATGACGTGCACGGCCACGGCCGGGAAGTAGTCGATCACGTAGACGGGGGCATGAGTACGCACGCTTATGATTTCACGGAACGCTATGTTGAATCTATCCGCATCGAGATCGCTCGTAGACAAAACGTAGACCGAGCCACTCTTCCACGCGCTGTAGGCGGTCGCGAGCGCCTTCGTGAGGGTGCCCGACAACGTCACGGCCCCAGCCTCTCGCGTTGCATCGCTCGGCGTTTCGTTCCGGGACATCTCGATTCGAACTGTGCCGGAAGAGTAGCTCGCGTACGGCTTGCCATCACGGGATAAAGTCACGAGCGGTGTCGTTCCCCCGACAACAGTAACGGTCAGATTGGCAAGATCCGCATCGTCGATATCGCCGTTCTGGGCGGCGATTCGAAAAGCATCACTTATCGCGTGTACGAACGAGCCAGAGAGCGCCCCGGGTGAATCGAGGTCAGGCAAATCGCCTTCTGCCATTGCGGGCCCGCATGTCTGGAGCAAATTCGCGAAAGTCGCGACGAAAAGAAAATTCGCGAGATAAATCTTCCTCACAGAAGCTTCCCAACCCATCGGTCACGTACGCGGCGCTAGCGAAACTCGGGTTCCCCGGCTTAGTTTGAGCGCGTTGTCGCTCGCGGTGCGCGGGAGGAACGTGGCGATCGCGCCGGCGGCGAGCGCGAGTGCCGCGATCGCCTCGAACGTGGCTTCGAGCGAGACGTGGTCGGCGATCATGCCGAGGAGCGGCGTTCCCGCGCCGCCGAGGCTGATCGCGAGGCCGAGCGTGACGCCCGAAGCGATGCCCAGCCGATTCGGCAGATACTCTTGGCCCATCACGACGAACGCGGTTTGCGATGCGACGATGATGAAGCCGATCGCCATCGCGGCGGCGTAGGCGACGAACAAATTCGGAAACGCGAGGGTTAACGCCACGAACCCGACGATCGCCGGCGCGGCGAGGAGCGTCGATGCCACGAACGTCGTCTTTCGGCCGGCGAAATCCGCGAAACGGCCGCCGAAGATCGTGCCCGCGACGCCGGCTGCGAGCATGCACGTGAGGCCGACGTTCGCTTCCGTCTTCGTCGCGTGTAACACGCCGATGAAATAGAGCGGCATGAACGAGACGAGCCCGATGTATGCCATCGCACGCATCACGATCGCGACGGTCAGAATCGAGAACGCGCCCCAACGGTCGGTTCCCGCACGCGCGGCACGCGAGAGCGTCGCCGGCCGGAAGTCGCGCAGTCGCGGCAATTCGCGCAGCACCACCGCGGCGGCGACGACACCCAACAGCGCGAACGCAAGCGTCCCGATCGTTCCAAATGCGAGGACGAGCGCGGTGAGCACGAGCGGTCCGATCGCGAACCCGACGTTTCCGCCCGCCGCGAACCAGCGCATACCCGTGGCTTTGCGATCGCCCGCAACGTAGTTCGCGAAGCGCGCGGCTTCGGGATGGAACGTGGCGATGCCGATGCCGCTGACGGCGACGCAGACCACGATCGCCCAGTAATTCGGCATGGCCCCGACGAGCGCGAGCCCCAAGGCGGCGAAGAACACGCCTGCGGCGATCAGCCACGGCATCGACCGCTTGTCGGCGAGCGCGCCGATCGCCGGCTGGACGACGGACGAACTGATGCTCGCGAACAGCATCAGTCCCGCGGCCGCCGTATACGAGAGCCCGTGGGCGGCGATTAGGAACGGGAGCAGCGCGGGAAGCGCGCTTTGGTTCGCGTCGTCGACGACGTGCGCGAACGAGAGCACCGACATTCCGCGGACGTCGAGCGCGCGAGGCGCGGGAGCGGTCGCATTCATCGTCTCCGCAGTCTCGCATGCCGGTTTGGGCCAGGTCAAGCACGATCGTCGTGCGGAAGCGCATCTGCGTGATCACATCTACGGCGCGCGAACGCGCGCGGACGCTCGATGCCCTCGAGACGAGGATCGTGGCCTGCGAGCGTTGCCCGGACTTACGGGCCTACTGCGCGCGGGTCGCGGCCGAAAAGAAGCGGGCCCATCGCGATCAGGAATACTGGGGGCGCCCCGTCCCGGCATTCGGCGATTTCGCGGCGCGCGTGCTGCTCGTGGGCCTAGCTCCGGGCGCTCACGGATCGAACCGGACCGGCCGCATGTTCACGGGCGATGCCTCTGGCGAGTGGCTCTACCGCGCGCTCTTTCGTGCCGGCTTCGCGAACCAGCCGACGCAGCGCGACAAGAACGACAACCTCGTGTTGCACGACGCGCTGATCACCGCGGCGCTCCGCTGCGCGCCGCCGGGTAACAAGCCCACGCCCGAGCAATTGCGGCACTGCTTTCCGTATCTCGTGCGCGAGATCGAGCTACTCGAGAACCTGCGCGTGGTCGTCGGACTCGGCGCGATCGGAACGCGCGCGGCGGAAACGGCGCTCGCGAATGCGGGCTATACGTTCGCGGCACGCCACGTTTTCGCGCACGGTGCCGAGAGCTTCGCTCGTTCCGGAGATCGCACGATCGTGCTGCTCTCGTCGTATCACCCGAGCCGACAAAACACGAACACCGGCGTCCTCACGGAACCGATGCTCGATGCGATCTTCGCGCGTGCACGCGAGATCGTAAGCGCCGTCTAGACCGTCGCGCCCACGACCGGCGGTTTCTTTTTGAGCTCGATCCCGAGTTCGCGCAAGCTCTTATCGGGCACGCTCGAGGGCGCGTCCATCATCAGATCCCGCGCGACCTGGTTCTTCGGGAACGCGATCACGTCGCGAATCGACGTCTCGCCGCAGGCGAGCATCGCGAGACGGTCGATGCCCCACGCCATGCCGCCGTGCGGCGGCGCTCCGTAGCGTAACGCCTCCATGAAAAATCCGAAACGATCCTCGATCTCCGCGTCGCCGAGCCCGAAGATCTCGAAAATCTTTTTCTGAAAATCCGCATCGTGAATGCGGATCGAACCGCTACCGAGCTCGAAGCCGTTGAGCACGAGATCGTAGTGCTGCGCGCGCATGGCGAGCGGGTCGCTCTCGAGCAACGCCGCCTGGCCCGGTGCGGGAGCGGTAAACGGATGATGCGTCGGCGCGATCTCGCCCGATTCCGGATCGCGCTCGAAGAGCGGGAAGCCGACGACCCACGCGAACGCGAAGGCCGCCGGATCGCGTAATCCGAGTCGCTCCGCGACGTGCAGACGCAAGCGTCCGGCCACGTCGCTCGCCATATCGCGCGGCCCGGCCACGAGCAACAACGCGTCGCCGTCGTTCGCGCCCGCGAGCTCGCGGATCGCACCGACCGTCGCGTCGTCGAGCAATTTTTGAATCGACGACTTCCAGCCGTCTTGCGCGTACGAGATCCAAATCAAACCGCCGGCGCCGAAGCCTTTCGCCGTCTCCGTCAACGCATCGAAGTCGCGTCGCGAGAGCGATGCGCCGCCCGGATACGTGACGGCCACGATGCGGCTCTTATCGCTCTCCGCGTGCTCGGCCAGAAACTTGATCGGCGTCCCCGCGAACGCCGCACGAACGTCGGCGAGTTCGAGCTCGAAGCGCAAGTCCGGTTTGTCGCTCCCGTAGCGGGCGAGCGCCTCCGCATGCGGGATACGCACGATCGGGCGCGGGATCTCGATACCGAGCGCGTCGCGCCACACGTGCGCGATACACTCTTCCATGATCGCCATCACGTCGTTCTCTTCGACGAAGGACATCTCGACGTCGAGCTGCGTGAACTCCGGCTGCCGGTCCGCGCGCGAATCCTCGTCGCGAAAGCAGCGCGCGATCTGCATGTATCGGCCGAGGCCGCCGATCATGAGGATCTGCTTGAGCAACTGCGGCGATTGCGGAAGCGCGTAGAAGTTTCCGGGATGGACGCGACTCGGCACGATGTAGTCGCGCGCGCCTTCCGGCGTCGCTTTAATGAGGCACGGCGTCTCGATCTCGAGAAATTCACGCGCGTCGAAGAAATCGCGCATCGCTTTCACGATGCGATGCCGGATTCTCAGGTTGCGTTGGAGGCGCGGGCGCCGCAGATCGAGATAGCGGTACTTCAAACGCAGCGATTCGTCGACGTCGCTCTCCACGTTGACCGGAAACGGCGGCGTGAGCGAACGAGAAAGAACCTCCGCGCGCTCGACGGCGAGCTCCACGGCGCCGGTCGCGAGCTTCGGATTTTCGGTGCCCTCCGGACGCGCGCGTACCGTTCCGCTCACCGCGACCACGTCTTCGTTGCGCAACGACTGCGCGAGATCGAACACGCCGGCCCGTCCGGGATCGAACACCGCTTGCGTGATGCCGTCGCGGTCGCGCACGTCGATGAACACGAGGCCGCCGTGATCGCGACGGCGATTGACCCAGCCGCAGACCTCGACGCTCGTTCCGACGGCCTCGATACCGATCGCCCCGCAGGACGTGGACGATTTATACACGATCGCGCTCCAGCGCGTCCGCGACGCCGCTCAAATAGTGATATTGGTAGACGATGTTGCGTGCCAGGCCCGGCTTCGCGGACCCCGCGCGCTCGAGCGACTCCAAGAGTTGCGGACGCCCGCGAACGAACCCGTGGATCGCGCGCGAAAGCGGCGTCATGCCGAGCTTCGCCTGCACGGCGAGCGTCGGATGTTTGCGATAGAAACGCACGGTGGAACGGCCCGCGAGTTCCATCTTTCCCTTCTGTTCGTCGAAGGGCACGGGATGCCAGTGATAGGCGATCGCATTCGGCTCGTAGGCGATTTTGAGCCCGGCCTTTTCGAGGCGATAGCCGAGCTCCAAATCTTCGTGACCGTAGCCCGTGAAGTTCTCATCGAAGCGTCCGACGCGATCGAGATCGCGCTTGCGAACCGATGCGTTGCCCGTGAGAAAATAGAGCCACGAGATCGTCTTGCGCGAGTTCGGATGCAGCGGCCGCCGCTCGAGCGGATGGTCGCGCAAGCGCTCGTAATCGGCAAGCGACGAGACCTGTAACTCCATGCCGACCACGCACGTGCCTTCGCCCGATTCGTAATGCGCGAGGTGGCGCGAGAGCAGATCGTTCGACGCGATGATATCGGCATCGGTGAACATCACGATCGAGCCGCGCGCGGCGCCGATTCCCGCGTTGCGCGCCATCGCGCGGCCCGTGTACGGTCCGGGAAGATGGCGGACCCGCGGGTACTCGCGCGCGACGTCCGCGAGATAGTCGGCCGTGCCGTCGTTCGAATTCGAATCGGCGACCACGATCTCGTAACGATCGGACCGGATGTCCTGACGCAACAGCGACGGGATCACGTGCCGGAGCGTGTCGATACGATTGTACGTGGGGATGACGACGGTGACTTCAGGGATACTCATACTCGTGCCGTGGCGTCCGTGACGCCGAGAAGCGACGCGACCGCCGCGACGATCGATTCGCGAGAAACTGCAAGCTCCGAGGGATCGCACGTCGCCGGCTTCCGCAGGCAGACCGAGGGCACGCGGTAGGGCGACCATTCCTGCGAACTCAATCGGAAATAGCGGTGTTCGAAGAGAACGACGGTGGGCCTGCGCATCGCGCTTGCGACGTGTGTCGCACCGGTATCGACGGTCACGACGAGCGCGCTCTTCTCGAATACGGCGGCCCACTGCGTGAACGAGAGCCCCCCGACGATCGCGTCCGCCACACCGGCCGCTCGAACGGCGGCCACGTTTTCGAGCGCGTCCAAGCCGTACGTCGCGATCACGGGCACGCCGAAACGCCGCAGCGCCGCGATCGTCTCGATCGTACTCTCGAGCGTGCTGCCGTCCGCAAACCAGCGCGCCCCGAGGTGGACGCAGATGCCGCCCGCCGGCACGTGATTCACCGCCGCGCGGTCGACGGAATCGACCGGAAGCACCAGGTCGGGGACGATCGTGGTACCGCCCGCCAGCCGCACGAGATCGCAGACCTGTTCGACCTCGTGACGGACGACGTGTCGCGGGTCGCGCTCGCAGAGTTCGGGATCCGCTTCCGAAATCGCGAGGCGCGTGACGTACGCGCGCGCGGTCGCTCGGGCGAAATAGCGGCGAACGTACGTATACCCGATGCGCGTGCGCGCGCGCGTCGCGCCGACGAGTTGGAAATCCGGCGTACACGGTGCGAGCGCGATCGCGAGGTCGCAGCGCCCGCGGAAGCGCAAGCCCACCGATGCCGGCGACAACGCGGTCGATTTCACGACGATCGAATCGACGTCCGGATTACGTTCCATGACGCTCGCGTTGTACGCGCTGCACACGATCGTCACGTGCGCGCTCGGCCACGAGCGCCGCACCGAGGCGATCGCCGGCGTGGAGAGGATCAGGTCGCCGACGCGATCGAGGCGCGACAAGACGATGTTCAGGTCGCGACACCCCGTCGCGTGCGCTCGAGTTCCGCGTAGTACGTTTCGCGCGAGAGCGCGCGCGCCGCGGCGAGCGCGCGCGCGGACAGCGGCCGATCGACGTCGCGCGGGCCGACGGCGCGTTCGAGGCGTTCGACGGTTCCGAACGAGCGCGCGGCCCGATGCAGCGCGCGGCGCACCGGATCGTCGCCCGTGGCGAGCACGACGCGCCAATGATCGTGGAGCGCGCGCAATTGCACGGCCGTGCGCGCCTGCGCGCGCGCTTGCCGCAGCATCCCATCGACGCTCGCGGACGTGGGGCGCGGTTTGTAATGAAACGCGACGGCGAAGCGGTTGAACACGCCCTTCACGCCGCGCGCGCGCAGACGCATGCCGAGCTCGATGTCTTCCCAACCGTACTCGCGGAATTCTTCGGTGAAGTTGCCGGCGGCGCGCAGCGTCGCGAGCGGCACCGAGACGTTGCTCGTCCAGAACCAATTCCCGCTGTAGTTCGCAAGGGTCCACGTCGGCGTCGGAAGGCGCTCGAAACTTTGCGTGTCGATCACCGCACCGCGCACGACCGCATCCGGGTGCGCGGCATCCGAACGGAGGTGCTCCGCGACGAATGCGGGCGTCGGCAACACGTCGTCGTCGATGAAGATGATGCGTCGACCCGTCGCGCGTGCGATACCGGCGTTGCGCGCGCGCGCCAGGCCCGCGTTGGGTTGCTCGATCGCCGTGAACGAACACGTCGCGCGCGCACGCGCGGCGGCGATCACCTCCGAGGTGTCGTCTTTCGAGCCGTCGTTCACCAGCACGACCTCGTACGAATCCGATGCCGCCGTCTGCTCGAAACATGCGTCGAGGACGCGCCCGAGCAGGCGCGCGCGATTGTACGTGCAGAGTTGAATCGTCGCGGCGAACCCCATGCGTTTGCGCTTCTTCGCTCGGCCGGACGAGCCCGCTACGCGCGAGCTTCGACGAGTTCGCGGACGCCGGCGAGCACGCGCGGGATATCGAGCGCGGCGATGCACGCAAAATCGGGGCACGTTTCTTTGCGGTGGTCGGGCGGGCACGGGTGCGTCGCGCGCAGGACGCCCGTGCGCGGTCCGAGCGGCGCCCAGCGGTCCGGCTCGTCGGCCTGTAGCGCGAAGATTCCGAGCGTCGGCGCACCGACCGCGGCAGCGACGTGCATCGGGCCGCTATCCATCGCGACGACGACGTGCGCGCCCTCGGCGAGCGCGCCGAATTCCGCGAGGGTCGTCGCGCCGCCGAACGAGACCGCGTTGCCATCGGCGGCGATCGTATCGGCCAGCGCGCGATCCGCGCCACCGCCGGTCACGACTACCGGGACGTCCTCCGCGACGTGGAGCGCGCGAGCGAGCTGCGCGAACCGCGCCGTCGGCCAGCGTTCGCGACCCGCGGCGATGCCGCGCGTCGGATGGAGCACGGCGTACGCGCCCGCGATACCGCGCTCCGCGAGACGCGCGCGCACCGACACACGGGCGGATTCCGGGACGACGAACACCGGCATCGCATCCGTGACGTCGCATCCGAGCGCGCGCGCGTAATCGAGCAGAATGTGCGTCCAATGCGTACGATGGTCGCCACGTTCGCTACGCACGACGACGCGCCGCGTGAAGAGCCCGGAGTAGATGCGGCGAGCTTGACCCACCCGCTTCGGGATGCGCGCGAAAAAGGGAAGCGCCGCGCTTCGTAGCGTCGCCCACGTCGTGATGGACGCGTCGAAACGATGCGCGCGGATACGCGCGACCTGGCGGCCGAAGGGAACGTCGTCGGTCCATACCGCCGCGAGATCCGGGTTGTTCGCAAGCACGTCGCGATGCGCGGGCGCGACGAGTGCGAAGACTTCGTCGTGCGCCGCACGCAGCGCTCGGATCACGGGCGTCGCGAGCAAGACGTCTCCGATCCCGCCGCCCGTCGCGATCACGAGCGCTCGTTTTCCTCCGCGCTTCACGTGCCGCTCTCCGCGAGAAGACCCTCGAGCTCGGCGACGAGACGTGCGGCCATCGCATCGCTCGCGCGCGACGGATCGAGCACGATCGTACGGCTCGGCGCCGCCCACGGGCGCCAACGCGCGACGTCGCTCGCCGTCGCCGCACCCGGCGCGAAACAATCGACCGAGGGGACGCCGATCATGCCGGCCACGTGCGCGGCGCCGCTATCGGGCGTCACGACCGCGCGCGCCGCGGCGAGATGCGCCTTCCACGCGGCGACCGAGAGTGCCGGATAGGCGCGAGCGTTTGCCGTGACCGCGACGTACGTGACGAGTTCGCGCTCCTCACCGAAGACGCGCACGGCGTGGCCGCGTGCGATCAATTTCCGCGCGAGCGCGACGTACGTCTCGCGATCGAGTCCCGCGCCTTCGAGTTTGCTCGACGTCTGAATCGCGATGAAGCGCTGTGGAGCCGGCGCGTCGTCGAGCACGAGTTCGCGCAAGCGAACGACGTCACGCGTCGGCCGATCCTCTCCTACGAACGCGGCCCCCAAACGGAAGAGCGTTTCCACTTCGTGTTCTCGCACGCGCGACGCCGATGCCGTGCGCAAAATCGGCTGCGTCAACGAGCCGCGCACCCTGACGGTCTTCAGCGGCTTTTCCAATCCGTTCACGAAGCCGACGCGCGTCGCGATACCGGCGGCCACGGCGAAGCGATATGCGACGAGTTCTTCCGATGCGACGAGCGCGGCGTCGTAGCGCGCGGCACGCGCGCCGGCAAGCGCGGTTCGGTACGATGCCGGCGTGGCGCCGTGACGCGGCCACGGAATCCGTTCGAGCACGTGCACGCGCGCGAACGCGTGCGAAGCGAACGCGTGGCGGTTCGCCGTGCCGAGCACCGCGCCGACCTCGTGACCCGCCGCGCGGAGTGCCGCGACGAGCGGCGCGCACGCGAGCGCATCACCGATGCCGTCCGCCCGAACGAGCAAAATTTTCACGGGCCCGCACGGTCGCCTTCCGCGAGCGCCGCGCGCAGCGTGCGCGTATACGCGCCGTCCAGGAGTTGCGCTTTCGCGATCGCGCGCGCGAAAGCGGGAGCACGCTCGCTCTCCGCAAGCGAGCGATAGAGCGGCTCCGCGAACGACGGCGAGAGCAGCGACGATCGCAAGAAGTTCGCCGCGTACGCGCCCGTGGCGAGCCGCGTGCGCAAGCTGCCGTCCTTGCGGAGCAGGCGCGCGGCCATGCGTGCGCGCTCGAGCGTCTTCCCCTCGACCACGGCGAACGTTTCGCTGTGCGGCGGTTTGATGTGCCATAGATACGCCGGCCACGCGAACGCGCGGCGCACGTCGAACCGCCGCAGGCGCAAGCCGAGTTCCGTATCTTCCCAACCGTAGAGTTCGAATCGTTCGTCGAAACCGCCGACCGCTTCGAGCGACGCGCGCGGAACCGAGACGTTGCACGTGCAGAAGAAGGCGCCCGAGTAGTTGGTCCACGACGGCTTGGGCCGCGCATCGTAGGACGGAACGTTGAGGATCGGGCCGGACGCCGCGACCGGAAAGATCCCGGCGTGTGCGGCCGCGTGCGCGGCGAGAAATTCCTCCGGCAGCCAGACATCGTCGTCGACGAAGACGACGATCGCACCGCGCGCGGCCGCGATTCCGGCGTTGCGCGCCGCGCCGCGATTCGGTTTGGGCACCGACACGTACGTCAGGTCGAGCGAATTGCTCTCGCGACGGGCGATCGCGAGCTCGTGCGTCCCATCGCTCGAGCCGTTATCCACGACGATGACTTCGAACGGCGGCGCTCCGCGTTGGAGCTCGAGCGAATCGAGCGCGCGCGCGAGAAACGCCGCACGATCCTTCGTTGCGATCACGACGGAGAAGCGCATGGGGATCAGGCCTCCACGAGCGAACGCGCCATCCGCTCCGAGGCACCGACGTGCGCCGCGTAGAGCTCGCGCAAGCGTGCGGACGCCGCGGCGCGTGCCGCCTCATCGTCGTAGTACGCGATCATACGCCGCGCGACTTCGCCCGGCATCAGCGTGCCGCGCATCTCCGGCATGAGATGTTCGTTCGTATCGATGTTCGGCTGCGCCGTGAGGACGAATCGGCGATCGACCTCCACGACCATCTTGCGTTTGAGCAACGTTCCCGCGACCGGAACGCGATCGAGATATTGCAGCGGCCCGTTGATAACGACGACTTCCGGCGCGTTGAGCGGCACGCACACGATCGCCGGCACGCCGAGCGCGGCGAGTTCGATGCACTTCGTGCCGGGCAACGTCACGACGAACCGCGCGCGCGGCGCGTGCCGCATCGCATCGCGCACGATCGGGAAGGGCGCGGAACCGTCGGCCGGCGCGAGCGCGAGACCGCGTTCGCCACGCACGACCGTCCCGCGCGCGCCCCACACGTTCGGATGGCCGCCGCTTTCGAGCGCGCGCGCCAGTTCCGCTTCCGTGGTAAACGGCGAGACGGCGAACGCGATCGGAATCTCCGGGCGCAGCGCCCGCACTTTCAAGGCCGCCTGCACGAAGAACGGCACGAGGTTCGCGACTTCGTGTTTGCGCGTGCCGGGCATCACGAGAATGCTCTCCGCGGGAATCACGGCTTCGGGCGCACTCTCGGGATAGCGGCCCGCAGCCTCTCCGAGCGCGCCGTCGATTGCGAGGTTGCCGACGATCGCAACGCGATCGCTCGGAAAGCCCGCTTTCGCGATGTCCGCCGCGTTCGTCGGATCGAGCGCGTACGCCCGCGCGAACGATTTCGTATCGCGCTTGCGCGCGAACTTGTAGGTGCTCGCACGGCCGCCGAGCCGCGCGTGCACGCGCGCCGCATGCATCAGGTCGCCGCCGAGATATTGCACGACGTCGACGCGTTCGGGGACGTTCGCGAGACGCGCGCCGAGTGCGAAGCGGAGATACTCTTTGGCCGGCACGACGTTCGCGCGCGGAAAGAGCGCACGAGCGACCTCCGGCTCGCGCCCCGTCGCATAGTCGTCGGGCACGAAAAAAAGCGTGACCTCGGCCTCGGGCTCCACGTGATAGAGCGCCGTAACGAGCGGCCGCACCCACCCGGCGAACTCCCCCGGCCCGTTGCTCGTAATCGCGATGCGCACGCTACGCTCCGTAGCGTCGGCGAATTTCCGCGACGATATCGGTCGTACTGCGACCGGCCAAGTGCGGCGCGAGCCGGATTTCGCCGCCGTGCTGCAACACGACGATGCGTTCGGGGAGGTCTTCCACCCGGTATTGCGCGCTCTTCACGTGGACGTCCGGACGAATGCGCTCGAGCAACGTCTCGGGCGTCCGTTCGGAAAATCCGACGACCGCATCGATACTGCGCAGCCCGGCGAGAACCGCGGCGCGGTCGGCGAACGGTACGAGCGGACGCTCGGGGCCTTTGAGCGCACGTACCGATGCGTCGGCATTGAGTCCGAGGATTAGCGCGTCGCCCTGCGCGCGCGCCCAATCGAGATACGCCACGTGGCCCGCGTGAACGAGATCGAAGACGCCGTTCGTGAAGACGACGCGGCGCCCGCGAGCGCGCTGGTCGTCGCGCCAGCGCGTGGCCGCATCCACGTCGGTGAAGATCGGTGCGGACTCAACCACGTCCGCTCGTTTCGAGCAACGCGAGGATTTCATCGGGCGCGGCCGTCGCCGTCCCGAGCTTCTCCACGACGGCGCCCGCCGCGTAATTTGCAAGTTCCATCGCGAGCGCGATCGGTGCGTCGGCGGCGAGTGCGAGCGTCAACACCGCGATCACCGTGTCGCCCGCCCCGCTGACGTCGAATACCGTGCGCGCGACCGAGGGAATCGTGTGCCGCTCGCCGCGCGATCCGAAGAGCGCCATGCCGCGCTCGCCGCGCGTGACGACCACGTAGCGGCACCCGAGCTGTTCGAGAAGCGCCGCGCCCGCAAGCTCGAGCGAGGCATCGTCCTTGATCGCGATGCCCGTCGCGGCCGAAGCTTCACCGACGTTCGGCGCGACGCACGTGACGCCGGCGAAGAGCGCGATGTTTTTCGGCTTCGGATCCGCCGTCACGACGGTCGCTCCGCGCGCCGCCTCCACGAGTTCGCGCGAAAACAGCCCCTTCGCATAGTCCGAGAGCACGACCGCATCGTGCTGCGGCGCGAGCGTCGCGACGAGCGAGCAGAGACGCGCGCGATCCGCCGCGCCGAGCGGCGCCGACGATTCCCAATCCGCGCGGACGACCTGTTGGTTGTGCGCGACGATCCGCGTCTTGCGGGTGGTGGGCCGGTCGCCGAGCGTGACGATCGCGCTGCGCTCCACGTTCGTCTCGTCGAGGAGCGTGCAGACGCGACGCCCCTCCTCGTCGTCGCCGATCGTGCCCGCGAACGAGACCGACGCGCCGATCGCACGCAGATTGTTCGCGACGTTCCCCGCACCGCCGAGCGTGAACGAATGATCGCTGACGGCGACGACGGGCACGGGCGCCTCGGGCGAGATGCGCGAGACGCTGCCCCACACCCATTCGTCGACCATCACGTCGCCGACGACGAGGACGCGTTTGCCGCGCATGCGCTCGAAGAGCGCGCGCGCCTCGACGGTCGCGAGCGCGCTATCGGGCAACGACGTGATCCAAGAAAAAACGTACCCCTTCGGCAAACGTGCGCGCCCGATGAAGCGGTGGCGGGCCGTCGTAGTTCGGCAATTCGTTGACGAGAATGCCCGGCACGCCGACGGCTGCGGCAAGGGCGATATCGCTTCCGCGATCGCCGAATACGACGCTACGCTCGAGATCGATGTCGCGCTCGGCGACGGCCTTGCGAACCATTCCGGGCAACGGTTTGCGACAATCGCACGCTTCGAGATGCGTGCAGTAATAGAACGCATCGAGCGTCGCGCCGCGAACCGCGAGTTCGTCCGCGAGCGCGCGATTGACGTTCACGACGTCGGCTTCTCCGAAGAGTCCGCGCGCCACGCCGGACTGATTCGTCACGACGATCCGTTCGAAGCCGGCAGCCGCGAGCGCGACGAGCGCTTCGGGTACGCCGTCGAGAACGCGCACGCGGCGCGGGTCTCCGATGAATCCGGAATCTTCCATGAGCGTTCCGTCGCGATCGAGGAACGCGGCGGGGTTAGCGATCGCGAACCCCGATCGTCGGCGGCGCGAGTTCTCGCGTACCCGCGCGCATCTCGTGCACGAGACGTTTGGCAACGTCGGGCGGCACGCCGAAGCCGACGATCGTCGCGCGATCGAGAACGGCTAAGGCCGTGGGTATGCGACACCACGCCCCGTCGCGATGCCGCCACAGGGATTGCCCGCGGAGCGTTCCCGCGACGAATTCTCCGTAGCCGAACGATCCGGCGGTCACGTAGTGCGACGCGAACGCTTTTTCGCCGTGGCCGGAGCGCACGTCCACGAGCCTCGGCACACAACCGGGGGCCAAGGTCGCCGTCGCCCGATGCGGATGGCGCGTCGACGCGAGCGCGCCCACCATCACGACGGTTTCCATCGTCATGCGCGTTCGAGAAGCGCCTGCTCGACGAGATCGCAGACGATGTGGCCGAGCGTGATGTGAACTTCCTGGACGAGCGCGGAGTAACCGTCGGGCCCCACGAGCGCGATATCCGCGACGTCGGCGATCGGTCCGCCGCCGTTCCCCGTGAACGCGATCGTGGTCGCCCCGAGGCGCTTCGCTTCTTCGAGCGCGAGGATCACGTTTTGCGACTTCCCGCTCGTCGTCAATCCGACGACGACGTCGCCCGAGTTGACGAACGCTTCGACTTGACGCGCGAAGACGCGATCGTAGCCGTAATCGTTCGCGATCGCGGTGACCGCCGACGTGTTGACCGAAAGCGCTTCGGAAGGCAGGCCGCGGCGCTCGCGCAGAAAGCGGCCGGAAAATTCGGCCGCGAGATGCTGCGCGTCGGCGGCGCTCCCGCCGTTACCGCACCACAAGACCTTCCGGCCCGCGCGGAACGCCGCGATCATCGTGCGCGCGATCCGTTCCGTGACGGCTTCGTAACGGTCGGCGTCGAGGAGCCCGCGCCGGTCGTCGAGCATCTCGCGAAAGGAGCGCCGCGCGGTCCCTATGGTTCGATCCAAAACATCTCCTCGCCGAGCGAGACCAGGGCCCCGTTCTCCGGCAGTACGCGGCGCACCACGCCCGCGTAATCACTCGTGATCTCGTTCATCAACTTCATCGCTTCGAGGATGCACAAGACTTGGCCGACCGAAACGCGGTCGCCGACGTTGACGAACGGCTCGGCTCCGGGCGACGGCGCACTGTAGAACACGCCGATGATCGGCGCGACGATCTTCTTCGCGTTCGCCGCCGCGGTGGGCGCGGGCGGAACGAACGCCGCGGCGGCGACCGGCGCCGGCGCGTCGGCGACCGCCGCCACGACCGGCGCGTCGGTTCGCATCACGAGTTTGTAGGTCGCTTCGCCCGTCCGCACCGTGAGCGCGTCCAAATCGAACTCGCGCACGATCGCGAGCATCTCGTCAAGCGCTTCGCGTTCCGTCATGTCGCTCACGCCGCGGCCTCCGTCGCACGTGGAAGCGCGCCGTACCAGCGAAGGACGCTCTGCGCCGTCTCGTCGTCCGAGGCCGTCGCGGTCAGCGACTCCTGAACGCGCGTCGCGAGATCGCGCACGACGACGCTCCGCGCCGCGACCTCGTCGTCGCCGACGATAATGGCGGCGCGTGCGTTCGCGCGATCGGCTTTCTTGAAGTGCGCGGCGATCTTTCCATCGCCGTAATCGATCGTGATGGGCAGGTCGCCGTCGTGGCGCCGAAGCGCGGCGACGAGCGGAACGACGCGCGTACGAGCAGACTCGCCGAGCGCGACGACGGCAATTCCGCGGCGCTCCGGCGCGCCGGCGGGGCTGCGTTTCGCGAGGATCATCATAAAGCGCTCGATGCCCATGCCGAAGCCGACGCCCGGCGTCGGCGGGCCGCCGAGGTGCTCCACGAGGCCATCGTAGCGGCCACCGGCGCACACGGTCGATTGAGCGCCGAGATCTTCCGAGATGAATTCGAAGACGGTCCGCGTGTAGTAGTCGAGGCCGCGCACGATGCGCGGGTCGATGCGGTACGGCACGCCGATCGCGTCGAGCAGTTCGCGCACGCGACGAAAGTGTTCGGCGCACGGCTCGCACAGTACGTCGAGCATCGTCGGCGCGCTCTCGACGAGCGCACGATCTTCAGGTGCCTTACTATCGAGAATCCGCAGCGGATTGCGATCGATGCGGCGTTGCGAATCTTCGGAGAGGCGCTCGCGGTGCGGCGCGAAGTGGGCGAAGAGTGCCTCGCGATAGCGCGGCCGGCACGCGGCATCGCCGATCGAATTGATCGCGGCCGTAACGGCAAGCCCGTGCGCGCGCAATACCTCGTGCGCGAGCGCGATCGTCTCGACGTCCGCTTCGGGCCCGGCATAGCCGAAACACTCCACGCCGAACTGGTGCGCTTCACGGAAGCGCCCGGCTTGCGGCCGCTCGTAGCGGAAGATCGGACCGATATAGTAGAGCCGCTGGGGACCTTGAGCCAGTAAGTTGTGCTCGAGAACGGCGCGCACGACGGGCGCCGTCCACTCCGGGCGCAAGGTCAGGCTCCGGTCGCCCTTGTCCTGGAACGTGTACATCTCTTTCTCGACGATGTCGGTCGTCTCGCCGACACCACGCACGAAAAGATCCGTCGACTCGAACGTGGGCGTACGAATCTCTCCGTACCCGAAGCGGCGGGCGATCTCGTGGATGCCGGCTTCGAGGGATTGCCAGCGCGCGCTCTCCGGGGGAAAGAGGTCGGCCGTTCCCCGCGGGGCGGCGATTTTGTTCATCCCGCCCTTCTTCGGCCCACTGCGGCGCGGCTGCCTCCC
>Ga0116229_10003399_pt1 | contig 26110 bp, 15 predicted proteins | sample S1TSphgellanicum_3_FD_87313 | JGI IMG/M metagenome (GOLD analysis project Ga0116229, IMG submission 87313) | Host-associated microbial communities from peat moss isolated from Minnesota, USA - S1T2_Fc - Sphagnum magellanicum MG | ecosystem: Host-associated > Plants > Peat moss > Unclassified... | reverse complement strand
AGAGTGGCTAGAAAGCCAAATTTCGTGAATCTACAAGAACAAATCTGCACATATTATGGAATGGCCTCACCCATGCCCATTATGATGGGTAAGTGCCAGTGAGCCCATTAGGATGAACTAGGTGACACACCCAACATCATTGGGGGAGGGGTGAGGCCAATCCATGACATTAAGGTCTGGGGTGGCAAACCATTTGGAAAAAGAGTTATGTTCAAGAAACACAGTTTGCTCACTATTACACATTTATCATCATCATCAGAAAAATATGTCTTATAGTGTGGTTGAGAAAATGACATAATCTGCCACCCCAGACCTTGATGTACTTATTCATTATGTTACAATTGCGACTGTCAGGTTGATAGTAACTGTGAATATATTTATGAATCCACTGTGGTGGTAATTTATCTTTGAAATGCCTCCTACGCTGTTAATGATTACAATTGAAAGCACTCATATGCAAAAAAAACTGTCCTCACATCAGGTTTCTTGCTAGGGACCTCTGTACTGACCATGTAATGTGCCTCCACACCAGTGTTGTACATGTAAGTGTCAATAGTATGTACATATAGCATGTAAATCTCATGTAAGTGTAAATCATTTACATTCACATGTTTGAACCTTTTACACTTACAAGATACTAGTGTTAATATTTGTCAAGTACATTTACATAATCTCATATAAACGTTTTTGGACATTTACATGAGATTGTGTACATGTATATTATATATCTTTAATAGCCATGCTTTCTTATAAATCCATATTAATTAGTTGTGAGTGCATGTATTGATGGTTATTACATTATGGGATTGACAATTACACAAAGTGTAATTCCCAAACCCTCTACATGCATAACACTACTCCATGCTTAAAGATGGTGTTCACGTACAGTAGGGGAAAAACAACCATATTTGTAGGGTAATGCCCTCAGAGTGGGGCATTCCTGAAATAATCACCCCTTGGTTACTTCGAAACACCCCACTCCAAGGGTGTCATCCTGAGTAAAACATAAAGAGAAAACAAAAAATCATTTTTTCTCATGATACTCAGCAGGTATCCACACCAAATCACAAAAAAACATGGAAAAGAGGTGTGGCATTTCAAAATGTCCAAGATCTTTTGAAGTGCGTTTTGCAGAGGACAGTGGCTTGAATAGTGCCCTCCAGATACACTACAAAAATTCTGGCATTGCTTGACATGAGAAAAAAGACTGGGAAAAAAGAAGTAGCTGATAGGGATTGGTGAACTCTGGTTAGAGTTGTCATCCAGAAGGTTTCCATTTGTGGTAGATGCCTGAAACAATTTTCAGGTGTAGGAGAAGGTTTTGTAATTGATACTTTTCGAATTTAAGGTACCGTCCTGAGGCCGGTAGGTGAAGGGGAGGGGTCGAAAATCGGAAAGGTACCAGTTACAAAACCTTCTCCTACATGAAATCCAGCTCAATTTTTCTTTCCATTTCTTTCTGGCTTTTTTTTCCTTTACGTCCTTATCCTAATCAAAGATAGGAGTGGATCTCCTGAGACACCTCAATGCGATATTATGACAATGGAATGGATCTCCCAAGGCGATACGACGACACTGACAGGCTACATGGGGCCATCTTTATTGAAGAGGAGTAACAAATCGATGATGAAAAACAACACCAAAAGATGAAATCAAAAACTATACCTTCCAGATTTCGAAAGGACCAGTGACAGGCTGTACTGTACCGTATGAAATCCGGAAGGTACAGTGAGAAATTCGAGCTGGCAAGGGACCTAAAAATATACGAAAAATTGAGCTGGACTTTACAGCTACCAACTGCCACATTGTTGTCCACAACATCAGTAGGCGTCCAAAATTGAGTAAAGAGGATGGCAGAATTCCACTTTGACTAAGAAAATAGCGGGGGGCGACCGTTCCGTTTTCCTTGCGGTCTGACTCTCCAGGTGAATGGGCCATGAGATGGCATTCCAGGGAGTTCCCCTGACGTTTATTGACTTTTACCTTCATTCCTCCCTTTATATATCCCAAGGAACATGACCCCTGGTGGGCAATTCTACCAGGCTCATCGTGACCATGCTCTGATGGCCTAGTGCTGGGTGAGCTTGGTGACCACAATCCTGACAGAATCAGGCATCTGGGGTCTTTTTTCTGATGTCCAAAGCAGATTGTACAGTAGCTATTCACAAAAGCTGGAGGTATAGCAAATTTGAGCCAGGCCAAATTACATAATGCTTCTTAGTTCTTTGGTCCTTTAAATTCAACTAATTGGTTCCCAGTGTTGGGCAGGTATTTGATTTTGCTAATAACCACCAGTTGTGAGTTTTTTAATATTTAAGAAACTAGAGAACAGTTGGTTCTGGTTATTGGGAAACAAATCAGAATCAAAGAACAGCTGGTTGAGGTTGTTTCAAAAACCACAAAGAATCCTGTGGTTTTCATGATAGCCTGTTATTTGACTTTTTCAAAAACATTGAGAACCATGATCATTTAGCAAGAGTGCTTCTTTGATTGGTTGGGAATTATGGTTATCAATCCTAAAAGCCACCCTGATAACCTAGGGGTCTATTCTTGTTTTTGATAACCAACCAACTTTGGTTGTTATCTTAACATCACCTTGCTCATAAATAGTGTGATCACCATTTGATATGGATGTTGTAACTTTTCAATAATGATATATGATAGATTAATTAGGCACTAACATTTGGTGTGATTCTAGTCTAATCCTTAGATCATTGGAATACATATGATGAAACCTTCACAAGCTCCATTAGAGAAAATATCTAACAAAGGGGGGAAAGGAAGAACAAAGAGAGCAGGTCCCAAGTCAGAGCCAGAAATGCCCACCCAAAATGGGACACAAAGAGACAAAGGAAGAAATTATGTTCCAAAGCCCTAACCGGTTGCAAGAAACATATTATAAAAAGAAAGGGAAGGGAAACCTGAAAAAGCAATAAGCTTAGAAAAATCCTTACTTGCAACATTGACACACCTTAAAATAAAAGTGACTTGCACTTTTTGCAAAGTTATTAACACCTTATGTCTATAGAAAACTCATAGAATCGTAAAAAAAAGGGTCACCAATGCCCTTTGCAAATCATGCCACGTTAGCACATCAATTTTAAAAATCATCTCTTTATTGATGTAAAAAATAAATAAAAATTATGATTAAAAAAATGCATTCATCGAATGTTGATGAATTTACTCATATATTATTGACAATGATCACATCAACCGATAACACAACATTAACTCATCAGCAAAAAGACTCAAAAAAAAAAAACATGAAATACATACGGATTGATGTAGCATCAACTCTAAATCCTTTTATTGAGAAAACGAGTGCAAAATGGTGTAAACATAGTTAGAGACCAAAATGTCCTCGATATGAGAGGATCTCCACCCACAACCTCAATTTGGGCCTCAACCAGAATTTTTCACATCTAAAATATCTAATGTCCTCCCCCTAAACAACCATAAACAAAAAAAACTAAATAATAAAATAGAGTGAAAGACAATTTAAATGTCACGATCGAAGCCAATCAATATGATTGACCAATAGAAATAGCAAACAATAATCATTTCTTTTGTACAGTGCTCTTCCAAAGTTATGCAATATGTACCTTTTTAAAAGCCCAAAACAGTTTTTTAATGAATCTGTTGTACTTCATCCAATATTTCCAATTCAGAATGTTCTACAGTTGCAGCTAAACTGGCTAAGTGTAAACTGGCTAAGTGAACCCAAAACGAAAATACTGGGCTTGATCACTTGCAGGAAAGCTCATGTCCATGCAAATATCATATCATCACCTAGCATTCAACTTACTAGGTGGGGGATAGGGCAGAAACAACTGCCAGTATTATCAAAATGGTTTTCAGTCGCACGTAGATCCTGGTTCTGGATGCCTGAACATCTTAAGGCACATACAGAGTCGGCCAGAGTCATTTTACAACCCCGTCCCCCCCACAGATTTTTAGGTGCAAGGTGGCACATATCCAATCGGCGTCATAATCACCTGGAAAGTATAATGCATGTTTCCTGAAGCTAGCTGTCTGAAAGGAAGACACGTGAGGGCCCAGTCATTGGGCGCACCGCAAACTCTTCCCTCTCATGCGACAATACGGGAGAATCGGTCTTACCTCGGGCGTCGCCTTGTTGGACAACCGTCGGGCCCCCGGGTGTGGAATGGGCGTTCAACAGCCGTAGTGAATTTGTATATCCTGAGATGATTCATCCGGGTGCAAGGAACTTCACTCTGAATGAATGGTTTCTTTTGATCTGAAATATTCTGCACTTGAGAGGGATTTTTTAGGGGGCAAATCGAGAGCCTTGGAATATTTTTTATTCATCTGTTCAATTTTGAAGCTTTTTTTTAAGCTGATCACATTGAGAGTGTAGATCTGCAACTTGCAGGGCGTGGAAAAGAGAAGTTCATCGGAGCTTGCAAACTGTAAATTAGAGCTGGCTGGCTGCAGGACGGACAGGTCTGTCGAGCAAGCTTCACGTTGGTCACCTTAGTTGATCACAAATTGCTGCTGCTCACTTGTGGAAGTGTTGTGGATCCTAGCTATTGCAAGCGGTACGTATGTTTGCAGCAGGTGCCCGAATTTTCTGTTAATCACTGAGTCGTGTAGCGACATCATCAGAACTTTGTTCAAAGAGAGGTTCTAGTTGCAAACTGCAGTTTGTAAAATTGGCCTAGTTATTTAACAGCAAGTAGATTCCGTATTAAGCTGTAGCAACTTTCGAATAAATTAGTTTCTTTTTTGGGGTCTTCGGTGGCCCAAGCTGATCGGCACATGGACCTTAGGAGATGAAGTAGTATTTTTGAAGTAATTTATCTTTTGGGCCCTTTTTGTGACATCCTTGTGGATTCCCTAAAAAGTAGCCATGTGATCGTGAAGCGATGTTGAACCCTTTTGTTGCAGAATCCTATGATGTTGCAGGAGTAAAGTACTGTAGGGATCAGCTTAAGTTTCCGCCCTTTCGTGGAAGTTTGTGGCCCGAGTGCATGAGATGTTTTTATGAGAATCTCTTTTTCGCAGAGATTATATATATATATATATATATATATATTCTGAACCTTTTGAGACATCAAGAGAAACTTGTAAACTGAAACAAGAATATAGTAGACAAGGTATGTTTTTGGCCCTTTCGTGGAGCGTTTGGTGACTGCAGAGAAGTCCCCTGAGCTCCTCACTCATGAAATAATAACAGCTTTTATGTTCTCTACATCTGTCAAAGCGGCACAGTCATTTGAAGAGAGTTTCTGGCTCTTTTCGGAAAACGTAGTTCGAGCAGATGGTTTCAAGGAGTAGCTCGAGTTGGAATACTCAAACTAACTGGGCCTTTTCTCGAGCTCCTTGAGTCCAGTCCCTTGCAGGTGGTCCTAAAAAGTCGTGATCTTGATCGAAATTAACTTAGTCTTTGTTTCTTCAGTCGAGCTTAGATACTGATACTCGATATTTATGCTAGAAAAGGCATTTGAAGCGATCTTGGTCCTATACATGGCTTCATTGAAATTCGGTGCGGCCACCATGTATGATCTTCTCGTGCAGTCGTCATCTGATGTTTCTTTTTTGTGGATTCAGGGGTCCGTGCGCCAGACAATCGTTGAAGTACCAGGACCCGATACTCATTTGAGATTTAAACTGGAGCAAATGGACTCCAACGTTTTGAGTCGATCCCCACACGAGATTAACGAAGCTCCTCGTGACGGCATGGAGGTAATTCAGACCTTGGAGCTTGAACAACCTGCTGTAGAGCAGGATATACCCTTAACAATTGATGCGTCGACACCGAAGTCATGCTCATCTTCTCCTATTCCCGCGCCAACTACTGTGAATCAGGAGCCGCAAAATATTGCCCAACTTTTAATGAAGAAGTTATCTGGATTGTGCGTGCCTGAGGTCAAACAACCGCCGAGTGACATATTTGTGCCATCTCTTGCAGACGAGATGTCTGGATGTAGTCAGTGTGAAGAATCTGAAGACAGTCATGACGACTTGGACATTTGTAGTAGTACTACATCATCAGATGAGACTAATCAACTTGAAGGGAATTCAGAACCCGGCTTTCAACCGCCGATGCTGCCGGTATTTATCTTCTTGCACTTACATCGAGGCATCATCTGTCTGTGCGAGTCCTCGCTGTTACAATTTTGGACATCGTCTGGTGACATTTGACCCTCTCATATATGTGCAATTAAGCTTCTTGACTATTGGAAATAGTTGTCAACTCTCCATCGGCCTATTTCTCACGTGGTCTCTTAATGTGCGTCATGTACTCCAGGATCTTCACTTGCATGTGCCGTTGGAGACTGACGATGACATCGCGAGGGTGAGGAGGGCTTTGACGATCAAAGGTACGCAGCTACAATCAATATTCCAGCAGAATTTTTTTGTTGTTTCAATACTGTCGATGACAGCTTGAACATGTTACAATATTAGTCCAGGACTCCAGGCTCGATCAATCTCGTAAGATGTTTGATAACAGATTCAAGTTGTGCAATTTTCCTTCATTCCTGACAGCTTCATGGGCTCCGCGTGGGCTCATGAAACGATGCAGAACTGCAAGTGATTTCAGTCTGCGTAGCATAATATGCCTTAACTGCGATGGTTCATTCTATAATAAAAATTCAGTTGAGATTTCAGGAGAAGACTCGGTACTACTTGAATCTCTAAAGGACCTCAAGCTGAATCCTCCTCTATCTTACATGCACAACAAACTGCGTTGGCATTTCCTGTAGGGAGAAGAGTGGAAACCTCTGACGAATTAAAGTTAAAATTAACGAAACATGCGGAAAGTTCTCCAAGGGAATCGTGGGACCAATGTGTTCCGATAATTTTCTTGGATATCCAAATAGTGTAATTTTTTATTCTAATTTTCCCATTGTCAAGCAAACCATTTCATTTTTGCGTAAGGGAACTTTCAAGTTCTTCTTGATGTTCCCAGAGCGAATCCAAAAAAGTTTCTTCTGATATATTGTCAGACAAATCTCTGAAGTGGTGCTGAATCTCTAAAGAACGTCACTTGCTGAGTCCTCCATCTTACGTGTATTGATCGACTAGTACAACAATACGGGCAAGATATAATGACCAAGAGAATTAAGTACATAGCTGCAGCCAGCTTGTTTTGTTTCACGTTTGAACCAAACATTCAGCTTCTAGATACATCGTGTTGTGTCAATCTAGAAAAAAAACATATTTGAGATATAATATTTGAAAGCTGCGAGCAGGTGTGCTAGAAATTTCCTGCGATTTGCAGAGGCAAATGGTAACAGTTTCCGGAAACGTCTCACCCAGAAGGTTGCTGAAGAAGGTGAAGAAGGTGAAACCAAACTCCCGCATTCTTTCCACTACTACTAGCGCAGGCCAGCTTGGAACATCGACGATCTCCAATATGATGTGGAATGCGCCTCCTCTTCCGGCACTGAATAACGGGTATAACAACTCTCATGCGGATTTCGAATATTATCAAGCTTCATCTCAGGAGCCCATGTTCGTAGCCCCACGTCCCAGGCCGAGCTATGAATCCTATACTTTCCGCAATCGTCCCAGTAGTCCATATCTGCGCAATTACAGCCCATCTGACATGAGCCCTCCCAGTAGCCCTCCCTACGAAGATTATTCTTGGAGCTCGTCAAATTATTATCACACTACTGGTTCCAGATCATACGCGCCAACTTCAAGTGCAGCCAATTACTACTCCTTGCGGCAGCCTGGTGGGATTTTTCACGATTATTATTACGACTAGATCCATATGGGGGTGTCAATGCAACCTAAGGTCGGTCACTTTTTGAATTTGCTGTGTCAATACAAGTTAAGGTGGGTCGCTTTTCGAGAATATGACTGAATTTTATTCAGATGTCTATGCAAGTTAAGGTGACACGTTATGAATTTGTATCAATGCAAGCAAAGAGACTCATTTTCTGAATTTGTCGAATTTTGTTAAAATGTCAATGCACGCTAAGGTGGCTCACATTTTGAATTTGCTGAATTTTTGTTCCTATTAGTAGTTCATGTTCAACTCTTGACAAAAATTTGAAGTTAGAAATTATCACTGATCAAATAATGTACAAATTGAGATTCACGTGTATGCTGGATAATACTAATTGCACAAGAGTCACTCTCTCGCCCATTGACTAGCACTTCAGTAGGGTTTCAAGTGTAGAAATTGATCAAGTTTTAAATTAACGGTTCTTAGGATTGATTTTCCGTTTCATCTTTCCAATTGATGGGACTTAGAAGAGCATGTTCACTGGCAGCAGTACAAGAACATCCACACAATTTCTTTTACGTGAAGTATAGCCTTTTACCAGTGTGAGTTGCTGAGTTTGGACTTGTAAATATGCACAAGAAATAATGATCTTTCAATTTCAAAAGGTTAAGAAAAAGGAAGTGATTGGATTATGATTAGTTCGCCATAGTGATTGGTCAATGATTGGCATCTTTGGTTTTTTTTAGAGTGATCACAAAATATTGTCCATGCATGTTCATTGTTAAATTTAGTATAAAACTTTCAAATGGATTGATATAAATTATGTGAATTTTGACACCTAAATTGAGAATATGGAAAGTTTTATATATAAAAACAAAATGCAAAAATATAAGTTTGATATTTTTTCTACATGGTATTCAACTAGTATTTAAATTTATCAAATATCAACATAATTTTTGAAATATCTCAATTTTAAATGTAAATTTCATGAGTTGAATACTAAACTCTTTAAATACCTGTCCATTTTTGGTCCACCCTAGTGAACCAAGAAACGACATGATCTCTCACTTTGTACTAATCAATATTTGATGCAAATAAATGAGGATGTCCATACAAAACAATCAACACTTCATGGTGGATGTCGTCAACACTAGTAGAGGTCCAAATAGGGGGTTTGGGTGGAGATGCAAGCATATGTCATGGTCAATTTTTTATATTAAAGCTTAACATCCATTTTGTTAGAAAATTAGAATCAATGGAGTATAGGTAGTATCACTGGATTGAGAACCATTTTGGTAGAAAAGTAGAATTAGTGCAGTAGATGGAGCATTACTGATTGGAACGCCTGAAAAGATTCCAGCATGCTTGTGTTAGATATGCTCATTGCTTATGTGTAATCTACCTAGCTAGTGAACATCTACAAAGGGGTTTTCATTTTGTAACTTATGAGTCAAAATTTAGAATTTAAACGGTGGATAAATATTATCACTCAATGTGAGCGATCTGAATAACACAAAAATGAACATATAACATCTACCAAGCAGGCTTCCCTCCTGGAGTTATGTCCAGAGATTAAATGGACCTGCATCTTGTACTGCAATAGCAGTACCAATTATGTACACAGTTCAGATTTCCAAAACACTCTCTTACCATTAAACTGATAGGATCATAATCATCAGTTTATTAGCAGATATCGGTGTGGCAAAAACTAATGAATTTTCTTCCTTCACTGGGCGCTGTCTGCTGGGTCTTCTCCAGTGTTAGGTGGATATCAGAATTTGTCCCGGTTCCTTGATGGTTCTCTACCAATTAAGGGTATACACAACCAGGACATCACAATGTGAGATAACTTGAAACACCTGGCTTCATAGAAGTGTCAAATATCTGGAAGAATATCTGGAACATTATCAAAAGGGGTTTGTATATCCTTGCACTGCTTGGGAAGCTTGAAACATGACAAAATCAGTTCAATTATGACACGTAAGGTAGAATAGGTTCACCCTTCACCTTTTCAAGGAACAACCCTTCAAGTGGCAGAAGGGAACATTGATGCTTGGAAGTGGAGTGGCAACCCTTCAAGTGGTGGTGGCTATGGTATGGCCTCTTGTAGCACTCATCCTCAAGTCTGAAATTTTATTTTGCTCAATCTTGTGAAATGTGTGTATGAAGTATGAAATTGTTTGTCTATTGTGTGAAACGAATATGGTGCTTTGGGTTTGCATTATAGTCTAGCCTCCTACATCAATGGTGGTTGCTATCCATTATTGAGCTATGGTTTCTTCAAGTGATGGTTTGCCAAGTTTGCATGACCAAATTTCTAGTTTATCTCCTCCACCTCATGATATTTTAGATTCTACAAGTAATAGTGAATACATGGTATCTAGAATTGAAGGGCAAGTAGATCTTGGTGTGCCATCATATAGTCAAGATACAAGACAAGAAATGTTACAAGTCCAACTACATGTTTTGTTTACTCTAGAAGCTTGATATATTATGATTATAATATGCTCAATTTGAGAGTACATAAATATCTTTTAAGTCTCCATTAACTTGAAATTTTTTTAAAATCAATTTTCATTTACTTGCAACCCAATTCGCATTACAAAAAATCACAATTTTTTAGGCCATTCAACTAAACTAGGTTGTCATTTCTCACTAAAAATTTGGTCTTTTAAAAGACTTGATTTGGCACACAAGTGTTTTTTTGCTAGATAGTGTGACTCAAGTGATTGTTTTGACTAATGGTCAAATGTGAGATTAATCAAATAGAACAAAAATGACACTTCTCATATAAAAGTAAAGCACGGATGTAGGGTACTCAAACATATGTTTTTTTTATGGTCAAAAAGTTACAATCAAATGGAACATATACTTGTTTTCAGGGTTGTGGAAAAACATGAATCTCTCCATTTGGTGGAGCTATGATGGCTTATAGTGGTGACACATGATAGTCCAAACTTGGAATAAAAGCATTGTGAAAATTCCTTAAATAGGTTGGCATATTAAGTTGTGGAGGGTAAAATCATGGGGGCCCATTCACAATTGGGGTACCAAAAAGGAATGTCTAATTGAAAAAGGACTACAAAGGACAACTTTGGATTTTTGTTTATCTTACATTATTATAATTGTAATGGATTGTCATATGCCAATAGATAAAATGATGTCTTCTTAAATTAATAAAAATATTTTAAAATAATTTGGATACTATTTTAATGTCATTTTGAGTCTTTTATTTAAAGGAATCAAATGTCCAAAGTAAGTTTTATTTTTAAGTAGTCAAAAGGAAGGCATAAAATCATACAATTGATTTCAAAAAAATTCTACAACAAAAACATGCCCCCTTCTATAAAAGTACATGTTCATTAGATGAACTTGATGAAAAACCAAATCATTCAAGAATTCCTAAATGTTGAAATTTTTAAGGAAAGGGTCGCAAGGCAATTTTGTAAACCATTTGATAAAAAAATAATGTTCAATGGGTTCAAAATGTCTAGTTTTAGATGCAGGTCACATGTGCAGGACATAAACATGCCAAAAAAACATGTTTGGTTGTCCATTGAAACTCATTTTGGGATTTTCTAGGATTTTTTGCATTTCTGGCATTAAACTAAAATATTAATACACAATTATGTATGATTGTGAAAAATCACCATTAACACATGAATTATTTTATATTGGACTATTCAATTTTTCTCACTTAAGTTTGTTTCATGTAAATGTTAATTTTTAAAAATAGTTCTAAAAAATCCTTAAGTTTTTTTTCTTTTTTTTGGTACCCCAACTATGAATGGACTCATGGATATAAGGTGATTAACTTTTGACATTTTGAAACTTTACATCTTACATTAACTAAAGTTCATGCAATTATAATAATTATCAAATTATAAATATTACAATTATCCCCTATGGTTTTTAATTAAAAGTAAATTAGTAGACCACCTTTTAGAATTCATTAAACATGTCATTGGTTTAAAAATTGACATGAAAGTTTAAATATTTCAATGTGAATGGGCTATAAATGACCAAAAATTGACAAAAATCATGGCATTTTTTTTAAATGAATTATAATTACTTGTATTGAGAAAGTTCCCATGCATATTATTTTTAAATCCTTCATTTGATGGTGATTTGCTTTTCAAATTTTATTTCAACATTACTATAACCTACTTTTTGAGTTTAAAATTTTCATTTTATTTGTGCATGAAAAACTTGATTTCATCATTTCAAAAGTTTATTATGAGTCCATTATTTTTTTTGAATTCATTCATATTTTTTATTATGGTTCCCTATAAATTATATTACAACATGAATATTTAAATTTTGATCATGTTAATGTTCAATATGGCTTTACATTTTAGGCTTGTCTATAATCCAAAAAAATTGCAATTTTGATGGTCCAAATAGTCTTTAAGTAATTATGCTTTCACCCTGGATAATTGAAGTAGGTTAAATGAATATAAACCTTGTATTAATTATGTGAATTAATTATTTGGCTTCACTAAAAAACATATAAAGTACAACATGAATGCAATCTATCAAAGTGCTAATTTGAGTTTGTTCATAAATTTTTAATATTAAGCTTGAATTTCCTAAATTTGCCTTAATTAGCCCAAGTTTAGGCTACCTTTACCTTTAGTTAATTTAGTCTTAGTCTAACTTTGCAAACCTTGGTTAACCTAACATTAACAAAGGTTCATTAGAAGAAAATTTGGCATTTGCAACTAATTTTTGCAACTAAAAATTGTCATTTGTAACTAAAAGTAATTGCAAATGACATTTTTCATTTATAAATGACATTTTTTAGTGGCAAAAATTGGTTTCAAATGATAATTTTTCTTTTAATGGTTTAACCTCTATTAGTTGAAGTTTAACCAATGGTAGAAAAATTGTTGTTTCCATTGTTGAAGAATTTGACTAGAAAGTTTTTATACCGATGTTCATGGTTGGCAATGATTGGACCATGCCCTTTTTTACTCCCAAAGAGAGTAGGAACATGATTAATTGCACCCAAACACACTTGATCTTTTTCAAATGTGCACATCAACATCAAAGATGACCAAAGAATTTGTGATCAAGGAATTATTTTTGTTTCATTCCTTTACAATAGGCTTGGAAAAGTGTAAAAGCCTTTGACATGGCGGAGATCAAATGCAACAACATTCCCATTTGTGGCTTTTTTCATAAAAAACAACCAAACAAAAACTATCCATAGAAATTTGAATTTCTACCCCAAATTCATTTCTTGGGATGGTCACCAAATGGTAAACACTAATATTCTAACATTGTGTTCATTCTCGAATATGTTATTTACATGTTATCTTTCACATGTTTTATTATAATACAAAAATTAGAAACAAAACTTAGCCAAAAATCCATTACACAACACCCATATGTGTACAATTATGACTTTTGCAATCATTTGAAAATAGAACTAGACCCTCATGTTAGATGGAAACAGAATATATGAAAACAAAAACATATTGTAATATATTGTTCTTCCTCATCAAAATTGTTTCATCTCCATATTTCTAAAATTGCTTACTCTTTCAATCCTCAATCCTCATCATTCTCTAGTCTAATAATCCTTTCCTCAACATCTCTTGTTTAGAAATCTTCTTTAAATTTTGCCATAAAACCTAATTTGAATTAGTCTTCACAAGTCTTAATCCTACACAATCATTTTACATCTCTATCCACTCTATCAATTGTTGAAACAACCATTATCCAATCTAACCAACATGGATAACATAGTTCTACTTATAACAAAGATCTTGAAGAATTAACTTCAAAATGAAGTTGACCATGAAGAATTGTCAATTCCAAACCATTCCTTCTAGGTTTTAATATTTATTTATAATGCTTTCCAATTTTAAGATTGTCTTTCTTATAATTGCATGTTGTTCATGATTCCTTTAATTTTCACATCATTAAAATGTGCATTATTTTCATGCTCACAAATTGATTTGTATTTCAATTGTAGGTTTGTTCAACATTTTCTCTTGTATAGAACAAGGCCCTTGAGGATTGCACATATGGGTGCACCACATGATCAAATATAATATGTGCCATTACCTAATGTTAAATTGCCATTTTAATGTAATATATGCCACAATAAACACCGCAAATTGTAGATTATAATGGATGAAACCACAAACTTTATTGCACATGTGTTGTGAGCCATGACCTTTTGTGTGAGAAAAACCACATTCTCTTGTAATGTTTTATGAGTGTATGCATTCAATTTTGTAGCTAGTAATTTTTGCATCACTTATAATTTACACATTTTTCCACTTTTGAAACATTCTCAACAATTTGAAATTATGGTGTTGGTGATGCTCTATGGATGAGTGCAATATTTTTGTGGTTATTTAGTTTCTTGTGACCTTCAAGGTTTGACCCAAATTGTTTTGTCAAATATGGAATGTTGACGTCAAGTATTAAAAACTTCACATCAAAGGTCAAAGTTGAAGAATATCATCTTCATTAATGATGTTGAACGTTCCAATTTCTAAATTTTCATATTCAAAATAAGAAATTTCAAGGTGTTTGGTTAACTTGAATTTTCAAGATATCTATAACATGTCCAATTCCACATGTTTAGCTAGGTCATGTCAAAGAACTAGCATGTTGTATCATTGCAAGATAATATATGTTATCTAAAAATCTAGATATTATTTGAATGAAACAAAATGGGAATAAGTAATATCTATAACTAGTAAATAACCTTTGTATTGAATTTGCCTCCACTTGTTATAACAAGTATTTGCATAAGTACGTAGGAGGTGAGATTTTTTAAAATAACCACCCAACACTAGTCTTTTAATCTAAATTAAAATTCATAGTTCTAACTACAAGTTTGGAATGAAACCTTGGAATACTCAATTGGAAACCTTCACCATAGTTTTTATAATCCCAACATGTTATTGAGACATATATATTTGGTACACATCTATGATGAATTTGTGTTTTTTCTGAGTTGTTGCATCTCCATTATAACAATAGTTATTCAACATCAAATTTAAATTTGGGAATGCGCATACTAGAAATAGTGGGTTCAATTATCTATGTAGCCCCCTTATTTGTATTGTTAATACTTGGGTTAAGAGATGGTCGAACTAGTTGCCCCTTTACATACATCCTACCCATGACTTGTGTCAACTCGAAAATTGCTTGAAGCATGTTATGTTGTGTGGCATTGATTTTAACATTCCAAATTTTGAAATATTCTATATTAAATGTTTGTTTTATAACTTTTCTTGACATGTGTGGATTTTGTTGATCAAAGCAACTAGCAATTTGTTACTACATTTAATGGCCTTCAGTAGCCATTGTTGACTAAAGATGATTTCCACTTCACTCTTGTGTTGTCGAACTCTTGTATGTCGAGAACTAGTGATCTTTTAATGATTTTCATTAAGTGATTAAACTCATTTGACAAATTTATTTCCTTAAGAATATCTTTTAAAGAATCTTAGAAACCAAAGTGATATTCATGAAATCTTATACTTATTGGAGGAGTGTGCATTGTTTATGTAATTGCAAGAATTGTTTTTAGAATAGTTGCACCTATTTATACTACATATGAAAATAATGAAAGACAAAGCATATGGGTTAAACATTTTAGTTGTAAGTGTCACTGACCTAGTTGGAACTTATTTGCAACTACTTCCTGGTACCCAATGTGCTATTCTAGCTTACTTTACCTACTAATTATATCCATTATTGTAAGTTAAAAGTTAATATATAATCATAATAAATTATTTTTATTGTAGCTAATAAATAATCTAGCTAGTTTTCTAAAAATTTAAGTTATTGTCTCACTTGTTCTAGCTATTATTAATCATAATAATCAATATATAATAAGTCTAATCCTAAACATAAATAATAATTTGAGGACCTATAGTAGACCTTTAATAATAATTCATGTCATCATATAAAATATAATATTAGTTTTTTTAAATTGTATGTTTTATTAAAAAAACATTTAACAATAATAATAAGGCTATTTATTAAACTATTATAGAAGCTAGTGGCTAGCTATTTTGCCATTAATTAGTTTTTTGACTATCTCATTTGTTATAACTTTTCTTATAATTTTCAAATTGAAATATTATTTTTTAGAACTCAAATTTCAAATAGAAATATTTTTATTTCAAATTCAAATAACAAGTTTTAGAACTCAAATATCAGTGTCGTTTTCATATATATATATACATTGGAATTGAAAAATCAATTTTCCGATTCATATAACATTTTTAAAACTCAAATATAAAATTTGAAATTCAAATATTTTCGTAAAAAATTAAATATAGCAATTTTGAAAGTCATATAACAATTTTAATAATTGAAATAACATTGTCCAAAATTGAAATATTTATTTTCAGATTCAAATAACATTTTTTGAATTTACCTAACAATTTTCATTGTTCAAATATTAATTCTCAGATTCAAAATATCAATTTCCAAATTCAATATATGACCATTGGACATACATATGCATAATTAATATACAAAAAATACGTATTTATCATATGGGTAATATATCCTAAATTCTTTTTGAATACATACATAAAAATATACCCTTAAGTAACCGTAAAATATCTCTAGTTGAATGCAAGTAATGTGGTGATTATTGTGATTAATGGAACATATAAGCCTATTCATGGATGGAAATAGACATAAAAACCATCCAACTCATAGGATGAAGTTATCAACAATTGCAACAAAGTCGTAACAATGACCAAAATAATTGAAATTTGATCTTATAGTTGCAAAAACTCTCAAAACTAGTCACAAATGTAGTGGTTATTATTTGGTTTATTTCTACTAGTGATGGTAGGAGAATTGAGTTGATCTAAGAAACATTGTGAGGATGAGGAGGATTATGAGTAGTAGTTTGTCCATGGAATACGGAAGAAGGAACTCAAGGAGATTAGAGATTAATTTTTGATGAGGAAAAACAATATCATTCTTTCTTCTTTTTTTTCTATAATTTTTCATAATATGTTTTTCTTTCCATTGATATGGGAAATTGAGTTTGTTCAGAATTATTACAAAATTAGAATTGTGCAAATTTGCATGATGTGATGGAGTTTTGGTTAATATCTAATCTGATTCCTATAGTTGTTTTGAGATAGATTTTGTATTTGCAAAATAACATGTTAAAGAACAAATTCTAGATTTAATACAATGTTGGAACATTAGTATTTACCAAGAGAAATGGTGAGGAAGGACCTAATTAGACACATCTATGACATGTCTAATATGTAAACATATTGCCAATGCCTTGTTAATCAATCTAATCTTCTAATTAATACAACAAATCCACTTCACCATTTGGTTTCCACCTTAATCTAACCTAGATTTTGTCAGTAGGTGACAAGATCTCAAATGTGTGGGGGACAAAACATGGGTAAAACACCCATAAATGCATTAATCATTTCATACATTTTCTTGTTATTATTTCATGGGAGGTTGAACATTGTCTTCTCTTGTGGAATAAGGGTCCAATATTCACTATTATTGTTTATGTTAACATGTAGTCAAAGTGTTTGAAGTACCCATATATTGCTCCCCATTTATCCTTGCAAGCCCCAAGATTCCTAGAGTGAATTGCATGTGTACTTCCATTAATTGCATCTACTATCTTACACCAAATTTTCATGGTTGTAAATTAAAATTGGTTTTTTAAGTTAACAACATCTTGCCTTGCTAGATTTTTTCTTTATGGTATTAATGCATACACATCTTAGTAGCCCCAATTGGGCCATCAAAGTTTGCACATTGAGTTTTGTAGGTGTTGGATGAAATGTCAAATGTGGATGGTGCACATGTAATGTTGTTGCAAGAACCCAATTATGCAACTATTTTGAAAAAATTAGCATCTTGCCTTTGAGTATTCTATTTCTTCAACCCCCACCAACTCCTATGTCTTTTCTTCTTGCTCATTTGAAGATTGATCAAGGAATTTAGCTTGCATGATCAAGAAAGAAATGCTCTATGACCTATCCAAATTATTTAAGATGTACCAATTTTTTGTCACAAGATCATCTTTTTCAATGCTCCTTTACCTAGTCCTACTTTATCATACCAAGACACAAATTGAATGATATTGATGGAATCTTGAATTGTGATTGTCTAAGATAGTGTATTGTAAAACATTTGACATTCTTTATTCATTTATATTTATGGGGATCAAAATATAGAGAAAAAAGGATTTCATTAAAGACTAGGTCCTTTTCATCCTAAATGGTACATCTTAAAAGATTTTCACCCTACAACTTGTTGGAACATTTGAATTCAAGATAAGTGAATATCTATAAGCTTTTAGTTCACAACATTGAACAAAAGATTGATTGCATTCTTAAATGTTTGAACTATATTTTAATTTGAACTTACTTTGTGTTTTATTATTTACAAGTTGTCCAAATTTGTCATAGCCACCATTCTTTTTAGGCATCTTTTTTAACATCTTGTGTTGTGTGAAGCTCAATGTTCTTTGATGAACTTCTATTGTTATAGTGTACAAAAACACAAAACAATGATAAGGACAACAATGCATTTCGATGTGATGCAATAGACAAGTGCAAACTTATTGTCAAATTATATGTTTAGATCTTTGGTAGGCAACTTAACATCATAACCTCTTGTAGGTTCTGTGTTTTTTTAAATTGACAATGGTTTGTTAACATTATTGTTATTTTATCCTTTTAGTTAACATTTCCATGACACGTCAAATTCCATGTCATCTGCCATCTTATGTGTAACATTGGGTGTGAATGAGATTATTTTTAACAGCCAATTACCATCTAATTACCAATGTGGTTGGACCATACATCTTATAAAATACATTAGTACATTTGCATATAGGTTGTAGCAAATTTTGTATTTGTGGTATTGGTACCTTCGACTAAGTTTTTAGATGGGAATGTACTTGATTCCACAAAATTTCAACCTATTAAAACTAAAACATAACATAGATGTAGACCAAAATTGAAACACCCCTTTCATGTATTGAGTTTCTTTTAGCACTTTTGTGTGGATTGACAAAAGCAACAGTGACCACCTTCTCTAGGCATAAGCATAAGCAAGGTGCATTATACAAAACAAATGTCACAACTACAATTTATGCAAGTCATCAATTTTGCATTTGAAACAATTGCATTAACAACAATGGTTGATTTTCATGATTAGAATTTAAATATTTGATAATAGAATTTATATATGTTAGATAATATATAAGATATTCAAAGTTTTTAAAAAAAAAATCATATATTTGGACTTTTGAAAATGAATCCTCTAGTTGTCATGGAATTTTTGTATAATTATGGTGAAAGCATGATAAAATAGATCAAAAACAAAAGTGATATTTCAAAGTCTAATTTTAAACACAATGTACAAAAAAATAGTCTAGTATCCAAAATCTCTTTAAATGTATTTTGAATTAATTAAACTCTCCCTTGAATTTATGGTAAGTTAAATATAAATTTTCAAAAATTTCATTATAATAAAATCAAGTAACAAATATATTTTAAACTAATTGACTAACATGGTGTTCAAACTTATGTTAGAATAATTAATGAAATATATTAGTACAAAGTTAAGATATATAAATTATCATACATTCAAGAATGTCAAAAAATATATAATTAATTAATTAAATATTTGACACATTAAAAATAAATTCACACTGTGAAAAGTAAATTTCACAACTACTTGCACATCTAGAACCTAGTGAAAAGTCCTTGCACACAGTCATCACCAAGCACTTTAAAATATCGAGTTGTCATAAGGTTCCCTTTGTCCATGATGGTTTCCCCGGGATTTTAGTATGTCATCACACATTTGGGCACCTAATGTGATGAACAAAATGCGAGGAAATCAATGAACACTACTTCCCCAAAATACAGTGTTAGCCATGTGTGGGCTGCCAAGCCAGCGCTTATTGAATTGGTCGCCTGAGGAGTTGGCTAGTCAAGCTCCATCATCATAAGTAAGAGAGGAACAACAGAGTGGGACCCAAAAGTATAACAATTTCATCTGACCTGAAACTTTAGAATACTCAGGGGAGATCTATTGACACCTGCCTAATGCCTTTCCAATTCATTGACGAATTGTATGGTTAAATTGGCCACAAAAGGCTGCTAGTGTTTTGATCCAACGGTTTGCATTGAGTTGAGGTCTGAAGAAAAAGTTGTTACTATCATCTGGAATCCAATCAATGGTCCAAAGTCCAAACTCAAATTTGATGGCTAGACTGGGTTTGTGGCGTGTCGGTTCCATAAAACAGCAGAATTTCAAGAGTGAATCTCCTTCATTTTCAATTAATGACTGCCTACAGGTGGGGGACCCAAGGAGGCACATGGTCAGGGACCACTCACACGGATTTGCTATGGAGTTTTGCAGCAACTTTTGAGTACTGTAAAAGGATGAAACAGTTTCATTTTACCTTTTATTATTCAGTCATCACACCTATCGTCCCCAACAAGCAAAACTGGGGAATCATCTCTGACTCTTGGAGATGACAAGTAGCTCCCTAAACCCACCCTCACACAAGGTGCTGTAGCAGCCTGTAAGTTTGCAAGTTGCAACCAGTGTTAGCTGGTTCTTGGTTTTTGGAAGAACCATAGAGTTCATGTCTAGAATGTTTTGTACAATGAAAGACCGATTGTTTTTCAATCTAAGGAATATTCTCAAAAATTAAAACTCATCTATTCTGGGTTCAAGGCAGGTTTGGTTTTAGATCCTTATTTAGGAGTTGGGTTCAAAGCCAATTTCGGGTTTCAGATTTTTTTTTTAACATCGCAACTGCAATCTACATACAACCTAACCAGTTTTGTGAGTAGCACCCTAAACCAAGTTGTTCTTATATGTTTATTTAAGGATTTTGTTTACATACTTTTTTGAATCCAAAGGCAATGGAGTAATGAAGATGAACCACAAAGAAGATGAGTGTGTCTAAATCATAAAATGTTTGAACACACCCATCACCAAGCACTGATATCCTTACTTTTGTATCTTACATTTTCCTCATTTCTTGTCCATTTTGAGCAATCTAAATGGTTATAGGTGCATAAGCAAAGCTCTACGTAAACTCTTTTAACTCTAAAGGCAAAGCAGCAATGTTCAAAGATTTTAAGATCTTTGGTACACTAAAGGTTTGGTCATCAACCTCACCAACATATATAATCAAAGAAAACGGAAAGGGAAGACATTTTATGTTCAGAAGGCAAGAGGGAAGAGAGACTTTTTTATCCCATATGCATTGCCCACCTATCCATTGCTCTAACTCGACAAACTTGGAGAGAAATTCCAAGAGTTCTCTTTTGGACTCTTCAAACTTTGATGAGTAAATGAAAGAGGGTTATCATTAAACCAAAATAAAAGGTACTTGGGTGGAGATGTGACCCCTCCTATAAAATGAGTCTGAAGACTTGGAGGCTATAAATTGAGCCTTAAGATGCTCAAGCTGATTCTAGGGTCGGGTCTAGATGACCCTGGCATTCTGAAGTCAAGTTCATGGAACCTGTGGCTTGACCAGGGCTAGTCTTGTAACAAGGCTTGCCCCATGTAGACCCGCCATGCTTAATTCTTAGGACCAGGCTCTAACCCAAAACCAACCAACACTGGTTGCAATTGTAGCAGAGAGGAAGAGTCTCTCAGTCAAATCAGCTTCAGTTTGGACTATATATATATTCACCGACAAGAACAAAGCTTAAAAGTATTGATAATGTCCAAGTTTCCAGGTTCAATGTTGCAATTAACCCATGATTAAATTGCAGTTTCATGTGTTCTGGTTTCATATTCTTGATTAAGTGTAATTCCTATATTTTATGAGTACCTACCAGTGTTTTTGTGTTTTGAAAAAAATTTGTTCTTCTATTGTAAATTCTACTAATCTTGATAATTGTTTGTGGAAAAACTTGCCAAATTTTCAGGATCACAAAATTGGAAAAAAATAAACTGTGGCTTCCTACCTCATGACCAGTGGCCCTAATTTGCTGGATGCAAGAAAATGCAAGCAATCAGGATGTTTTGCTGGTATTGCACATTCAAGGGACAAATATCTATGCATGTTGTGGGGATTTGTGTTTCTATGGAAGTAGTACGATGACCAAAACAGGGAATGCAGCACACCCATGTTTAGTAAGCACCAGGTGAATGTACACTTGAAGTTCTCTAACATGTGCTCTCTCAGTTTCCAATAATAATTTAGGTTATGTGGCCTTTGTCCAGACTCTCCTTAAGTTCATGGCAACACATGTTGCATACTCATGAGGTTTCTGTTTTTTGATGCACGAGCCCCAAACGACCTGTTTCAAGAAATGTAAAGTACACCATCTGCACAAGCAATCACAATTTCTGTCTCTAGAAGAATCTTTAACCTTTCCGGTGCATGCTGAATACTCATTACTCATGAGGTCCCTGCTTCTTGAGGCACGAGCCCAGGCTGGTTCATGAAACCTACTAGCCTACTGTTTCAAGAATGTACAGTATATTCTGTTCACAATCAATCACAAGTTTATGAACTTCCAACGTTTTTGAGCGCCATGCAGCGCTTTTCCTGGACTTTTTGAGATTTCTACGGGTGGCTCTTCGTTTAAAAAAATGCTGGTATTTCTCGCGAATTTGAATTTTTTTTTCTTCCCACATGAATGGTGAAAGTAACGATTTTTTTTTTTTGCAGCAAGCCAATTTGAGTGGCCCATCACTCAAAAAAAAATGAAACTATGGAGACTCCCCACAATAGAAGGTTCTATTTTGAAGTTTAGACTTCCTCCCCTTTGGCCAACCTATATAGGTGAAGGGAGGACAACATTTGCCGAAGCATATGGGGTAAAAGTGAGGTGCTATGGAGAACATGTTGTGGAACACATTGGGAACTTGAGGAACATTTTGAGAACCTGATGGGAATCCATTAGAGCTTAAAGGGAACATAGTGGGAACACATTGGCAACTAGGGAAAAATGAAAAAAATTCAACTTTGAATAGTTCCAAAATAGATATGTTGCAGTCTCCTCATTTGGGCTGCTTATGTAGGTTACAAGAGTAGAACTTAGGGCAAAGGATATGGATGAAGTGGGGAGCTATTGGGAACTTGGGGAACTCATGAGGAACTTGATGAGAACACAATGAAAACTTCATAGGAACTCTTTGAAAACAAAAGAAATCAAACACCCACACCTTCCCCTAAAGGCAAAAAGCCTGGTTCCATGGATGCATGCTACCTCACCTCATTGGCTGCAAGAAGTTTTTTTTGCGTACCTAAGTTCTTTGCCATTTTGGCCCAGGCTAATGGCAGGAGCATGAACTATTGGTGTATACTTGCATAAAGAAGGAAGTAGATAAGATAGGTTCAATCCATTTTCAAGGGACATCCCTTTGGCCTTGAGTGAATTAGCACCCCCATTGGTACCATGATAAAAATCCTAAAATTCATTTAAATTGTTTTTAAATAGTATTACAATCATCCCATGCTAGACTAAATTGCATCTTTGAGTCCAAATCTTACATTTTTCAAACCTAATATGGACACACTGAGGCCTCACTAAAACCTGAAGGTACCAATGCAAATGTTGGTTCAACTCAGCTCTTCACCTTTGTGGCAGTAAAGATCTTGTGGATCACATGCACAACAAAACATAATGCAAGTTCATCCCAACAACAACGTCAGTGGGACTAAATGCACACTTCATTCATGTAGTGGCAATGAAACCTTTAGCCCCCTAATGAAAAATGAACAGAGTGACAAATTTATATGGATGACTTTAGAATATGTATGGTGATCTAGACTATCATTATTATCATGTAATGACCACCATAGCATTGAAAAGTAGATGAATCCTAGCAATATTTTCATTTTTCCCCCACATATTTTCCTTAATACTTTTAGCACCCATATTTTTATCATAGCATTTTGGCCATTTTTAGCCATCTAAAAAATGGAACAAAAAAATTTCTATGGGTGCTTAAAAACATCTCCACCCATAGAGATAAATGGCATGTACAGTGTATGTTACATGTTAGCTATATAATAGCAGTCAAATATTGTGAAACTCAATTTTGGCTATGTACTAAGTTTCCACCATCCACATGTATCTACAGACCTTATACCCACCAAGTGCTAGAACAATCTACCCTAAATTCAAGGGGTTAATACTGGTTATGTTTCAACATGATTAATATGATCAAATCAGCCTACCTTGCGGATGTTTGAGGTGGCTGATTCTTCTTATGAATCCCATATTCCCTAGATTTGTTTTCTCATGGTTCTTTGATTTTAACCGTTAAATAGCCTAAGTCCATTTTACAACCATTTTACCTATATTTGAGCCTTAGTACAAAAGTCAGTACAATCCCATTAGCATGTTGTGCACATGGTGATGGGGCCTCCATACAATTGGATTGGAATTGAAAAATGTTATTGAAGGCAACCATAAATTGTTTGTAGTTGGTCCAAATGAAATTTGGTGTAACTCATATAAATTGTTGGAAGTGACATATTTTGAACTTGTTGATTTAATAAAATGAAGTTTTGTAAAGGAATCATGATGTCATGTGTGATTATCTTTAGAATTTGATTAATATTACACTTTTCATTAAACGTGATTACAATTTCACAATTTTTGATTCACTTGCATTGATATTGTGATTTTCCTTGTGCACATGTTAAAAGCATAAGTAATAGCATACATCCCATCATTTCATGTCCTCAAACTATTTCCTTGCCAATATTTTGACATGTTGGAAGATCCATGTGTCCATATCAAAATACAAAATCCTCAAATACAAGGTCATAGACATAAAATAATGAAATAAAATCAATAGATACTCATTTGAAGCAATATTTTTTATGCAAATAGAAGCCTTTAAAAACCATTTTGTGTCAAAAGTTTGGTGAAATTTAGTCAAAATATTGGAAATTTGATTGAATTTACACTTGAAACCAAAAACTTTCTTGAGTTTTCCCAACTTTTATGTTTAAAAAACAAAAAAAATTCCCAAAAAAAGATTTTCAATGTATTTTCCATCACCATAGTTTGGTTGTCAATTGTTGTGTAGCGATTGAAATAGGTTTAGTCGCTAGTGGCTATGGTGAATATTAAGAATGTGTAGAAATTATGTAAGGATGGCTTCTTCCAAATATAAAGCTTACCAAACACTTGTAGGAGTCTTTAACCTACATCTTACTAAAATATATGTGCGACCTTATTGAATATAATTAGATTACCTACCAAACATTGTTTAAACTTTAATAGAATCCAAGCAATCACCTTATCGAAAGTTGGCAAGGGTAATTTTTTAAAATCTTGTCAAACTTGGATGTAACTACTTAAGGCCTATTAAAACAATTGATATTGTCGATATGTCATAAGGCTTTAATTGTTTAAGGGTTTGAAGAAGTAGAAAAAGAAATGGGATAAGGAATGATATTTCTTTCTGGCTCCTTCACATAGATATTGTCTTATACTCAAGTATTGTTAATAACACACATCATATTATCTATTGTTGTTGGATATGCACCATTAAACTCTCACCTTGTTACTTGGTTTGAGCATGTGGCTTCAAGAGATCTATCTTTGTTTTTTGAGTATGTGGTGTATTGCATGTAACATGGTAGAAAATAACCCAATAACAATGTATAGTTTAGTCCTTGGAAAATCATCACTAATATTTGGCGACCATGTTGGGGATATAAAATCATTTATTACTATTGATGGCCCCTTTTTATGTTTGAAAAATGGTGAAAATTCACCATAAAAAATCATGGAATTAGTTATCTATATATAATACAATTTGATGGTGGAACATGTTGAATTATATATAGTAAATGTGGAATTTTGTATTGTGCATATCTTAAGCAAATGCATACAATTATAATATGGGGGTAAATGTTATTCTAATTTGGGAGCCTTTCGTCTCAATCAACCTAGTAAAACATTGAGTGATATGTCATTGGAAGGTGCTAATTATGTTCAAGGTTTTCCTAAGTTATTTTTTGAGGTTGAATAACACCATGCGAGAAAAATTTGTTTGAAAGGGTATTATATTCATAGACTAAATAATGGTATGGAAACATGTTAAGGGGATATAATCTTGTCCCTTGGGAAAATATTGCATTGTTTATTAAGGAGGCAAATAAGTTGCTTCGGGATCATTGCATGTATGGGTGGACACGTCAGGCATATTTGTTTATACCAATAACATGTCCACAAAAAGAGGATTGGAATGAATTTGTTGATAGTTTAAATTATTACATATAGGTGTTAAGGAAATGATCTTACAAAAATTACATCAAAAAATAATTGTGTGGTCATTACAAAACTATATTTTATACATTGATACTACATAAATATCTCAATATAGAAAATGGCTTCTAATAATAGTTTGTGTTATTATTCGAACAAGGTT
>Ga0116229_10003398_pt1 | contig 26111 bp, 25 predicted proteins | sample S1TSphgellanicum_3_FD_87313 | JGI IMG/M metagenome (GOLD analysis project Ga0116229, IMG submission 87313) | Host-associated microbial communities from peat moss isolated from Minnesota, USA - S1T2_Fc - Sphagnum magellanicum MG | ecosystem: Host-associated > Plants > Peat moss > Unclassified... | reverse complement strand
TTTTTTCAATAATATAATATATGTAATTTTGAGACCTGCAAGGCCACCAGCTGCCTCTTTAGTTCGACAGAAAGAGGCCAGTAGTCGCACCAGAGTAGCAAAAGTGATTGCCTCAATAAAAACAACAAGTATGTACAAAATGAAGTGACCCCCATGATTGGATGGAGTCAATCCAGTTAACCAATAAATCAGAGGCGTATACACCAACATCTGCAATTCACACAGAAATTCAATTATTCACTATGGAGACATGAACTTAACAAAAGTTTTAATAACAGCATTAGGCAACAATCACTACATAATCACTTCATGAAAAATTTAATGACCGCAACGTATGCAACAATCGCTACAAAAGCTTCATAATTTTTTTAATAACCGTATTGTGCAACAAGCACTACTACTACTACTACTAGTGAATCTTCTAAGCCATCGTTGAACAAGACAAGCTTCAGTCAATAATACCTCTATTAATGTGAATGGAATTTGGCTCAATGTACAAGCCAAAACATAAGCATTGGGTCGGAAAAATCGAGCTGCAAATTGCTTTTCAAACACCTATCCTTGTGATCGAAAAACAGAAATCAATAAGTCAAACATAGGCCGAAAAACAAATGTACACAAGTGCACCTTCTGTATATATACAGCACTAAACATCATTGACCAATTGTCAAAGAATAATCTTTCTTTCCATTTGCTCCTGAATAGGAAAATAAAAAAAATAAAATCATATTTCAACAATTTACACTAAACCCAACAACTATAAAATTGAAAAGTGGGCCATGAGATTTCCCAAGTTCTAAACTAAACCTTAAACCCTAAACCCTAAACTTTAAAAAAATGGTGTAGGGTGAGAGGTTCCAACTGAACGTTCATCGAGCTGGACGGGTATCTGGGAAAAAGTGTTAAGTGATAAAGTCATCACTGCCAAAAACGCAAGTGATTTTCTTAGATCCATATCAGATCGAAGGGTGGTGTTGGGCAGTTGGTAAAATAAGGTTCCAGTAAATAACCCTAATATCAAGAGCTGGCACATACAATACAACAAATTGTGTCATTTTCCCTTTCCAATCAATCATCCAAATTTTGACATGCACATTACAAGGGTATGCTTCATTTGTATATATGTTTATCAATACAAATTTACAAATTCAAATAGAAATTTGAAGATTAAGCCAGAATTTTTGACAGTATTAAAGTCACAATCGAACAATTAATATGATAGGACTGGATATTAGAAAAGCTTCTGGAGGATGAATCTTAAATCACCTGTACAATACGTGCGTAAACAAAGGATTTGTTCCTTCGCACTAAAGTGGCCTGTCTTTGTAACACAGTTTTGGTTGAGGGCCACCATTCTTGCACATATTCTTGTTTAAATACACTAGCTGCCTCTTCATCCTCCTATGTTAAAGACATATTTAAAAATACGGACTTTAGATGATCTTCACATGATCTTCACACATGTTGCACAAAAGCACAATTGAATGCATCTATGTCCTTTTCGTTGAAAAGGTTTAAATGATTTTGGAACTTTGAATTATCCTTCCATGTATTGTAAATTATCGAGAACAAAAAAATAAAATTGAGTATCATATTTACACCTCAAATTCAACTTCCTAGTGTCTACTATATATTTATTTTTTGTATTGAACTCAATCAGGTTATTTTTAACATTGGGAATTTGGACACCAAGTTTTGAAAATCTTTTGATTTGTTGTGCTGAAATTGAGGTGTCACACAGTCAATGGTATTATTATTACCTTTTCAAGAGGACGTTCAAGCTGTAAGATGATGTTTCGGGGCGCTTCAGCAACTTTTCCAAAGATGCCAAATGCATCCAAAGTGCTCGTTGGAAGTCCAAGATACTCAAGTTCCTCACCAACAACCCCTATGGCCATTATAGTATCCCCTTCTTTAACATCTGCTGTATGTTGAATGTTTACGGCTGTGGCCATTCCTGATGCTTCCACTTTATCCACCACTACAATCCCCTTTTCACCTGCTTGCAAAAAACGTCAGCAAAATGAGCAAAACCCTATTTAACTTCATTCATTTCTTTCCCAAATTGAAGTTGACATTTGCTATTACTTGAATAATCTATATAAACATGGGTACAAAATCATATGTAGAAAAATGTTGTGGTTTTCTTTGTTGCCTTGTCACAACTTCAGTACGTGCACCAGCACTTTATGTAAGTATGTAAGTATATATGTATGTATATATGTATATGTGTACATATTCTTCAAGAGTCCAGTCAAACTTGATATGCAAACACCTATCTCTAAAACATCACTTTCTGGACTTGTGTGTCAAACCCATCACAACTCTAGGAACATTTGCTTGGTGTTGGGTCATCTTCACCTGGCTTGCTGGGTTTGTTGACAATGCTTAGACCAAGCGGTTTTGCAACATCCAGCCAAAGTTCCTGTACATTCTGTGAACAGACAAAACACCAATTTATCATCATCATGCAAACAATCTGTTTCTCAAATTCATTGACTAATTCAAAATGGATGATGCATGGTACATAATGAGATCCTTTAAAATAGTTGAAATTTTCCCAAGGTTTTTCTATGGGGAAATTTGCTTCTGTAGATCCTACTGCCTGCAGCCCTTTAGTAGATAGATAGCTACCCAAAGTATCATTTTCAGTTCAGGAGAAAGGCTCCCTAGTGAGAGAGTATGGATGTGTCAATTGAAGAACTTGAAATGGATGCAACATGAACAAAAATTGTAGAATAATTTGTTTAGCAAAGGATCTATAGCAATGAGCTATAAAAATAACCTGAGTATTGTTAACAATACGAAGCACATCTTTATACATGTCAGAGTCCATATAAGCCTTCACAAATTCATTGCTTGTCAAGTGTCGAAACTCAGGCAACAAAAAGTGTGTGCCTTCTTCTGTTGTAACTTCTTGCAGAAAATCTGCAACATCCACATGGTTTGGTTTCACATATCTGCAATATCCCAGATCACAAAATTCAATCTCAGGCCCATGGATTTCACAAAAAACTATAAACCCACCAAAAAAAAAAGAAAAAAAAAAAAAGAAAGATTTCTTTGACAAGTGCAAAAGCCACATTTACCCACCTGGAAAAAGAATATACAATCCTCCACTCAAAATGCATGTGTAAGGGTGGGGAATGTTATTATTTACCCAAGCGTCTTAAAATACGATAAAACATCTCCACGGGGTCCTTGGAAAATAATCCGCCCTTCATTCAAAACAATGATCCTACAACCCAATGTACAAAACTTAGGACTTTGAAATCACGTTTTTCTTCTAACGCACAATCATTGAGCTACCAATCATTTTTGCTAAGAGTATGATTGAACTACGGGATTGTTTTTTGACTCTACAACACAAAATATTGCATTTCACACACTTGCTTGGAGATTTGACTATATTTATGACCAAGAAATGTTGTGGGAAATGGGGAGGGGCGGATAAAAGGATAACAAAGTTACCTATCAAAAAGGTCAAATACTTCAGGGGAAGGTTGGAGTAGAGAAAAGAGGCATGTAAATTGTTTTATCCTTGCGTATGTACGAAAGGTTGAAACAATGTCATATGCCGCAGAACTATCAAGTCCGGTGCTAATTTCATCCAAAAAATACACCAAAAAAGTGCCTGCTCTGCACCAAGGGTAATCTGATGGGGTAGTCTTTTCCAATGAATTTCTATTCATCTTCATGAAACTGCTATTGTCATTTTGTGAATTAACAAGCAAAATGTGTTCAAAAAAATTGAGGAAGAAGAGCAGGACTTCAGTCTCTGAAAATGTTCATCAGCTAAGTACCATTCTGTGCAATATGTATTCTTTCTTTGAGGTTTTTTCTCTTTTTAAGTTACAGCAAGTAAATTTGGTACCTGAGACCATTTCTGCTGTTGTAACTCGATGGCGTTCACCACCACTAACTCCACGTATGGTTGTGTTGCCAATGGGTGTATCCATCACACCTCGAAGACCAAGCAAATGTAATGTCATCTCCAAAGGAAGGTTTTCATTCTTTAGCCATGATGCTTCTCTTGCCTGTTACTATCCCACACATGTTTTTAGACCATTTTTCCATCCAAAAAACATACCAAAGGATAACAAGCAACGAATCTGATCCTCTGGTTCCTCTAATTGTGCTATGGAGCATGCCAAGTACAAGCCATTATGCTTCGTGAGGTGCCCAAGTGAAAACCCATGTACACCCAAAAACACTCTCCATCATGTGTGCCTTGTAAGGGGACTGAAAAGAGGCAGAAAAGGCCACATGAAAATCATTTTGCTTTCTTAACCAACATTGAGATCTCAATCAAGAAATTACAAGGACAGAACCAAAGGGAAATTAGTCAATAAAATTACCAGATTCGGGTCATCTGCAAAGTTGTATTCAGTTTTATTGTAATGACTTGTACAGGTGTTGGCAAATGCACAAGTTTCCCGCACAGTCAGAGTAGGCAAATGCCTATCACTTTGAGCAATGAAAGCTGCAATACGTCGCACTTGGATATCAGAAATGTCTTTCCCATTGTAACTGACAGTTCCATTAAGGGTTGTGGTGTCATCAATGAAAAGTCTTCCAGCCAATGCCTTGTGAAAACTGCTTTTCCCTGCAGGATGCACCACCCAAGATAAATAAGCACCTTTTCTCTACAAAGCCTCAATGTCAAAAACCCATATAAATAATTTTTCGAGTTATTATTATAATTAGAGACTTGAAATCGGGCCTGTACAAAAAGAATTGAATTGAGTTGTTGTTTGTATGGATCATGTGTAAAAATTACATACCACAACCTGGAGGACCACACACAAGTGTCATTGTTCCAGGCATGAGATAGCCTGAACAATTCTCTAACACCATAAACTTTTGGATCCCTTGCCTTTTGCTGAAGCAGGGTAGCAAACATTTGAAGCACTTGGAGCCGACAGTCTCATATCCTTGCTCTGCCCCCAACACTTGTGCACTGAAATTTACCTTGTCGAATTTGACAACCTAGTGCACTTCACATAAGAACATCAGGTGAAGGAAAAAAAATTGATCCAAAACAGCTCAAGCACTAAAAATAAATGTCTCAAGGTGCATATTCGATGGCACTTATGGCACTGATCATAATTTTTCCTGTGTCTATGTTGTGTGTATTTCTCACCTGAGGAGGGTACTGAGGCATATACTTTTTGAATTTGAGGAGGAATGCGAGAAGGCCGTCTTTCAGAAGATGTTCAATTCCAGTTATGTTGGGCGAATTGAACTGGGAGCTTACCATCTCCACCTTCCAAATCCAAAGACAAATGTTGTCAAATCTTAATAAAGTTCTTGAATGATGACAAGCAAAATGATTAAGCGACTTAGGTCACATTTGTTCAGAAAATCTTCATAAATCTCCACCCTTTTGTTAAGGCCCAAAAAAAAATGTGGGTTCTATAAAGCAACAAGTTAAAACTCTGGGCCACAAAGTGTGCAACCCAACATCACTTAGCCCAATTGAGACTTATGATGGGCATTCCCGATCAAGATATCAATATCATTTTCTTCAGCAATTACAAAGGAAAAAAGAGTGCAGGAGAATTTACTGAATCCATGAAGAACTTGGTGTCTGGTGGCTGGCTAAGATGTTCAAGTTGTTGGGCCATATCAATAGCTATGCTCACAAGTTCATGATGTCCCATACTTTCAAGCCTTTGTCGTAGCCCAGGACCTGCTGAAGAGTCATTGTCTGATTGAATGGGTGACAGAATATGAAGTTGATCTTGTGAGCTGGCTCTAATTGACTCCAGCTCTGGTGGTGCACTGGGACAAGAGTTCAATGAATATTCAACTTCCCAGGCTTTCATCAAACCCTGTGGTGCACTGCTAGTTGTGGCCGAGCTTGATGCCATTATTGCTGACATTCCAATTGCCTCCTTTTCTTTCTTAAATTGCTCGTTTGTGCTGTCTTGCATGAGTTCCTGTTGTCAATCAGAAAAATAATTTCAGTCAAGTCCAGAAGTACTTCGAATCACACACATCTTCTTTGTAAAACAAGTACTGGACTTTGCATCTGGAGATTAATATTCTGATACAAAAACCAATCTGATGAAACCCCACCCAATGTTCTTTAGGGCATCAACACAGTAAGCAAATCACAGGCTTTTAACAACAACAACAAGAGCAGTAGTTCCTGGTACTTGGAAAGCTGAAGAAATGTAGTATCTTATCTGACTGACAACTTGGCAAAAGCACAAATGGTAGATTTTTTGGCAACTTGAAGGAGGAATGTGTGATCACTCCTCCTGTTAGTGAACAACCCTTTGGCAATTTTTTTTCTTGAGATGATCTTGGCTTACCATGGACATTTGCGATCTCATATTCTTCAACTCCAACTCCCCATCTATGGTTTTGTATTCCTTATCCATTGATAAAATCCCACTGTTCAACAAAACAGACAAGAAATCAAGACCTAAGAAGGAATCATGTGTGCACCCATCATCCTTGAGCTTTTATCTTCCTAAGACAAAATACAAGTTACCAATTAATTCTCTTAGACCTGGACTTTTCAGAGAATCCAATTCCCACAAAATTTCCCACCCAAAAGTTCACAAACTTGCCTATCCAAGCAAGAAACAAGAGAATTATTAGCATATCACTCCATAGTTGCATGAGAAAAAGATTGTGGGCAAATGAATTTAGGACTCACCAGAAATACAACACAAGAAGTAGTAGCTGTGTCAGAAATCAAAGGGAAACCTTCCTTCCTTCCTTCCTTTCCTTCTTGCTAAAGTTGGTTGGCAGCAACAGAGACGATGCACAGTTTTTCAGTAAAATCTACAACAGCACCAGCCTCTGAAAATTTCTGAACCCAAAGAGACACATGCAATGCATGAATGAATAATGTGTTGTGTTTCCACCTCAGATGGGTTTCACACAATCACTGATGCAGCAGACTCCATGTGAAAGAAAGAATGATTCCCAGCACCCAACAACAGAACTGTGCAGAGATTTTGTTTTATTTTTGTTTTTGTTTAGAATTGGATGGATGCATTGTTGAGTTTTCGCAAATGGGTAGGTATTCACAACGTTGGATTTTTTTTTTTGGCGCTGCTGCTTTTTTCTTTTGCTTTTCAAATGGGATTCACAATCGGATGCTGCAGCGTCACGTTGGGTGTTGTTGACGACGCATGCAATTGGAAACTGAATACAAAACCTCTGAGGAAGGCAAAAAAAAAAAAAAAAAGAATAAAAAAAATAAATCCATATTGGAAAAAACAAAATCAGAAGCATTTGAACGAACTATTTCAGAACCATGTGCAGCAGAAATTTCAGGAAAAAAAAAACAAAACCACGAAGGAAGATTGTGGCAGTCATCGTCATGACTCCGCGAGCAAATCGCCTCAAAAGACTGGACTCTTTTTTCTCTTGAGCTTCTAACCCTAAAATTGACCAAAGTCCACAAATGGGTTTTGAGGTCCCGGGATCTCAATCAAACAAACGAGGTGACCAAAAAACCAACCCAATGGCACTTCATTTCATTGGGTTGGTTATGGGACGAAGCATTGAACAATGGTAATGGGTTAAATGTGGGTTAAATGTGGGTTAGATGTTGTGATGTTGGGTTGAATCATGTTGTTACAACAGGTAAGTCTGGTGAGCTGCTGGTTAGGGTTTTCTTTCTAAACCCTAAACCCTAATAAGCCCCTCTGTGATTTGTTTCCTGCTTTCCTCTTTGACACATAATCCACAGTTCTTGTGAATCACTGGCAGGAACCCACTGGCAAGAGATTTGGAGATCTGGAGATTTGGGGGAAGAAGAAGATCAAGCGATGCACTAGATATCGGAAGGCGCTCTTTCAGAGTTTCAGAGAGGGAAAGAACAGTAGTGATGACAGCTGCTCTTGATGGGAGACAAGAAACCACCCGAGGCTCCAGATGGTCAGCATGAAGCTGCTTCTGTGCAAATGTTTCCATTGCATGGAAATCAAAGGCTCCGCAACCCGCCACCACCCCTGGCCGAGCTTGAGGCCAGAGCTGCTGTCAAGTTCAATAGGTAAAGAAAATTCATGGATGCATGCATGCATGCAAGCAGGATGTTGGTCTGAAAAATCGTCATGACTTGTTTTGGAAGTTCTGATTTTTCTCTTCTATTGATGTTATGTCTTTTAGTCTTCTTCATCCTCCTCTCTCATCTTTTCTGATCTGTGTTCTATCTCTCTCTCTCTCTGTGTAACCTATTTTTTGCACTTCACATATTATAGATTCATTTTGCATGACTCTTACAGGTTGCTAGTGTGTGCAACATGAGCAACAGGAAGAGTTCTTGTACACTCTTGCACTCTAGGTGGTGTGAAAAGAGAGGGATTCACGCAAATCTTTTCTCTTTTCAGTAGCTGAAATTCAAGGCAGATCCGCTGCCAATCCTGTTCTTAGTTCCTGACATTGTATATCCATGTTTTGGATTCACTGTTGGGAGCTGATGATGTCAGTGGGTAGCAACTCATCACTTCCATTAGTGGTGAAGGTTTAAGGTTTAGGGTATGACACTTTGTGAGCAACGCTCATAAGGTGTCGATGGCACCCACTGGCACATTACTTCAAATTGTCGTGGTGGAAATCTCTCTCTCTCTCTCTCTCTCTCTGTGCAATTTCATAGATATCATGTTTTAGTATTGCATCCAGACTGGGTCTTTGGCACAAACCAAGGATAGGAACAGTAGACATGCATTATTATGCATATTTAAATGGAAACAACTGTAACAGGCTGCTGGAGCTTGTTAATGAATTTGGTCTGCATGGCAGGATAAATCAGCTCTTGTAATGTCTGTGGGGGGGGAGGGGGCAGTTTTACATTTGCAAAGGAGTTGGTATACCACATATTCTATCCAGTATCTGTGCCACTGATGTGGTGGCTAGATGGTGGATGGCTTTCACTTGTGAACCGAGGTTTTTTCAGCCTTACAAATCCTCGCCTTGCTTTTGGCCAAGCTCTCCTGGCTCTCTGCTGTAAGTGTTTACTTGCATTAATCTTTCTTTCATTACTATGTCGTCTGCAGCTTTGTATGTAAGTAATCGTGTTATATGCTCACACTGCTTGCCCGGTCGTTTTTTTGGTTATGTGTACAGTCTACACATTCAATGGAGTGAGCCTAGTTTATGCAATTAAAGAAAATAAACTCGTCTTTCTCTATGACATCATCTTAGTCGACTTACTTTGGGTCATTCGGAATGCGGTATGTTCTTTTACCAAATCTTCACTAGGAATGCTCTCAGCAAACAAAAGCTTTTTGTGAATTGTACTACTCACTTGAGGATAAAGACACATACTGATGACTGGTTCTCAAATGTCCAAAATTGTACACTGTCTCATGGTGGCATCTGCTTAGCTTTGTTTGAATAAATAATCATATGAGGTGGAGGAGTCAAATCAAGCAAGAACTAGTTAACTACACATGACATTTCCTGAGGTGGCCCATTAGTAGCTTGAGTGTCACTGAAATGTGTATGACTGTCACTATCAATCAAACTTCTCCTTGATTTTGTGTTGTCATGTTTTCTCTCATTTTTAGGGTTGTGTTTCCTATTTTTCATGCTTGCTGATGGGTTGCTGTTATGTTGTTAGATATTGATATCCACAACCTGCTATTGATATCAGGTCATCTTTTTCCAGATTGAGAAATTCTGGGTACTTATGAAGGTAAATTAATAGCTTGGGGCATAAGAGTGATTACGTGCTTGATGTCATCAGATGGTTACCACGTTCAACTAAGGACAGACATGTTCATGTTTCAGAAATTGAAGTAACCATAATTTTTGGCAGGTTGTAGCAACCAAATATGCTTTTGCATCAACAGTGGATATAAATAATATGCGCACTGCAGTGATGGACCCTAGTGTGTTGCTCCACATGACTGTAAAGTCTATCTCAGCCCTCTGGTTCAATTTCAGATCAGTTTTTGTATATTCAGGGAAGTATATCACAATTTGGAAACCATTCTGCTATTAAAGAGCAAAAAACTCTTCTGCTTATGGCGAGTGGTTGGAAATTTTGAACTGCATAATAGACCCCAGGAAAGTCCTTGCAAACAGGACTGCAAACTCTTGCCCTTGTTCACCTTATGATGACATTAAACAGTCTGATGCATCCTAAATTTCACAACAATTGGCTCCAAAATTTCAGGCAACAAGGGTAAACCGCGTCTCAATTATAACAGATGTCTTTGGAACTCTGCAGCTTCTAGGTGGATGGAAAGACCCAATTCCTCGAAAGGTGTTGAAAGAAGAGCTTCTATTGGCTGCAACTCGGTGCCGAATGCTGTTACCTGCATTTTCATTTCACCTTGACACTACTGTTAACTCTCTTGATGCCATTCACGACATTGTTTCTGACCTCCAGCTTAAAAAAGACAACCCCAATAAGGTCAACTATGTCCCCTCTACTATGAAATCCTGCTAAGCACTTTCTGATATAACTCAAAGAGGTGGGAGTATGTTCAGGAAACTCTTGGTTACTTTTCTTCCTATTTAGGGCTTAGAATTTACAGACCCTGAAAATGAGTCAAAATCTTATCATGACTGCAGATCTTTTGAACCTGCAGGTTGGTGCCATATGTAAGAACTGTACTCTGGACATAGTCAGGGAAGCCAACAGATGGTTGGAAGCTGGCAAGGAAGAATGTTTGGATGCAGTGATTTGCCCTGGCAAACTGCCTGTGCACTTGTATGCTGCCCATATCATCCGCCAATCATCTTCCCTACGCAGGTAAAATTGTTGTGCAATTCTGAAAAATGAGTAGTTTTTTCTCCCCCTTGTTTCTCATTGATTTTTCAAGACTTGATGTTTGTAAAAGGGTGTTTCTATGATCATCCATCAGCCACAGAACAGACTTTCAACAACCCACAATTTTAGACTGTTGGGTAGTCTGCTGCTCTGTATTCCAATCTGCAGATGGAAGTTTATTTGAGAATAGATACCAATATATCAGCACTGGTTATTTGAGCTCCACATTGTGAAGTCAAATGGAAATTTCCTCTAGCTCTCATTGGTGGCATTTCAACTGTGGATGGCCTGGGGGCTGCAGGTTGAGGCGAGTAGGCCATACGATGATGAGTCAGCATTTGCGACTATGTTCTAATGTCATAGCTGTTATCATAGCTGTACTTCCTATTGCTTTACACTTACTCTTTGGTGGGTCTCTAATCTCTCATCTATTCTACTCCAAAGACTTGTGTGACCCATGTGTTGTCAATGTTGGATGGACTACTGTTGAAAATGGAGGAAATAACAGTAAAAAATATTTGAGTGTTGTTTGAAATTTCACTCAAAAGATTTTGATGAAACAGAAGGTTGGGTGTGGGGGGCATCCAGGAGGCCACAAGTTACCTGGGCCATTCTGGACTGTATGGGCCATTGCACCCTCAAGTGTTCTACTGATGTACTTCTCCATGTGGTCTAACATAGCATTCATGATGGTTGGCATCCTGGACTTCCGGCGACGCCATTATGTGGCCTCAAAGCTTGATGAGCTTCTTCGTACTGGAGTGTACAATGGCAGCGTTCACATCCGGGTGCCCTCCTTTAAATATCTCCAGCAAAAGTCATTTGAATTCCTTCGCCGGCTGCAAACCATGAGTTGGAGTTCCAGCAGGAGTGGGAGTACCCCTAGCTCCCGTAGCTCTAGTAGTAACAGCCTGACAGGGATTGGCGTATGGATTGATTTTGACAACCCTGACTCATTGCAGGCATGGTGGATTTGCAGAGTTCTTTTGCATGATTTTGGGCTTCACTTTCACCTTCGCATCAAAGTAAGTTCTTTCTGCTTCTTTTGCATCTATACAGCATGTACACTTCAGTGACAATGTCCTCTTCCATGGTTATCTTCTATGTCCATTGAAGTTTCGTTTCCAGGACAATCACTTGTATCTATTAATGCCTCAATTTTGTGATGACTAACAATAATGGATAGGTGTGTTTTGTCACACACATACTGACTCTGACCTCTCCATTGACCCTTATACTTATGTTGCAGTATTACACAACATACTTTGCATGCTACTGTGGTCTTCTCATTCTGGTACTATTCTTGAGGCTACTCAGTGGAATCAAGGAAGGTGACATATATATCCTGTAAGTTTTCAGCCCCCCTTTGAAAGGTAAAATTCAGTGTTGTGCGGTTATTAGAGTCAGCTACAAATACCCACCAGTTATAAACCTGGATATACACCTGCTTACCCAGTGGTGGTGAAAAAATTCAAAGAGCCAGTTTTGGTATAGAACCTTGGTTCTTAATTTTTTTGAAAATAAAAAAAACCACCCTTCATGAAGAAACCGGTTCTTTCATGCAAACTGCCAGTTCTTTGATGTTTCTGAACAACTGGAACCTGTGGTTCTCTGATTCGATTTTTTTCTCAAGTTATTTGAAAATCAAATAACTGCACAACACTGGTAAAAATGCCAAATCTTCTCAAATGCAATGTCATGATGAATATGAAGCATAGGTCAAGCTTATCCCCAATGATAAATCTTGGCCACCATTAGTGAAGACCCACATAAATTTTATACAATTTAACATTTTGAGGTTTCAGCTAGGAATAAGTGCATTTTCAGTGTATATTATGTGGGTGTGAATGATGCAGCTGAGCTGATACTAAGAACTACAGTGCTTGATTTGGACTCCTCATTAGTCTACTGCAACTGTTGAAAAGCATGTCCTATGAGCCATAATGACCTTGGGGTTAAGTTCTATCACATATGTACATCCAAACAAGAGGAAGAAGGGAAAATTATGAAACACCCATTTTAATAATTTGAAATTATATGAGTAGATCAATCATCAAACATTTGTAGTAGAAAACCAATAACCTTTTAGTATGGATAGAATGGTCACAGTGTTAGGGCATACCACTATCTTTTGTCAACCAAACAGTTGCAAATCTAATTGCTCTCAGTGTCCCAGATAATGTGTCAAATATTCTGATTTATGGTTGATTACACTTGTCTGCAAGTTTGCAAATCTGTAAGTATGCTTAGAAAAGTGAAGGTTGGGCATGTGTTGGGGCAGGGTTACAGTGATTGTGATACTGGATGTGTTTTTGACACTATTGGCGCTGATGGCATGGCCTGGTGGTGACATAAACAATGTACGCCAACAGCATGGTGCCACTCTTGTTTCTCGCAAGGTCAACTCACTCTTTGCCAATTACCTGCATTTTCTACTGACTTCTTCAAGAGTGTATGGTACATCCATTCTTCTTGTGCACTTCTTTTCATAATCCACACTGTATGGGTTCCCCCCCCCCTCAAACAGTTGCTTTCAGAATATGTCCCGGTATACTTGTGTGTACCACATCAGGCATGCAATTATTGTAGTCCAAAATTTCATATGTATGTTGTGTTGGGGGGGGAAGGGGAAACAAAATGTGGAGAATTTTTTTTAAAGATGGTGGGTGGAGCATGTAACAGTTGAAATTACAACTCAAAACACAGAAGGAGAAATTGGATTTGACTGCGGAGCAACTAAAAAGACGAAAAATTGCCATAGAGACCACGACCTGCATCAGTGAGGCTGTCAACTATGACAATGCCCAAAACAAGGTTAGGCCCTCTTTCCAAAATCCCAGACCAAGATGTAACCCACAAATGTCCTCAGCATATGGTTCTATTTCCTTGCACAACTAAGATGGGGGGTGGAACTAAACAGTTTGGTTGATAGGAAAGTTGTCAAATTGCTGATTCTTGTCATGTGGAACATGTCACCAGATAAGGGTAGTTTAAAAAATCTTGGAAACTCAATAAGAATATGTGCCAGCATGGAATAAAGAGGAATTAGGAGTTCAGATTCTTGGAATTAGGAATGCAAGCTTCCAAGGTCATGAAAATTGTAGCAGGCGCTTGATGTAGAAGCCAACATAAATAACACAAAACTTGCCATCCAATTGAAGGGGGAGGATTTGAATGGCAACACACTTCTCTATCCTCATTGGTGCTAAGTTTTCCACATAGGGCTTTGCACACTAGGCAAGGGAATACAAAATATTAATGCTTCACATATGGCTTCGCAATAGCATCTTGAATTCTGACAGTACCTTGCTTGTTTCATGCTAAACTTTAAGTCTAGCTTTAGTGGGCTGTAAGTCACATACAAATAAGTCATGTTTTGTAAAGAGTATTGTAGAGGAGATCATGAAGTTTCTGTGAAGCTCCAAAATGCTAGATCATTCCAAGAGCTCGTAGTGACAAAAATTCTATATTTTGTTTTTGGCCCCTAACCCAACCCCCAAAAACCAACAACTCATTGCTCTTCTCAAGCCTCCTTCTCCTAATGTTGATGAACAGGTGTCAGTCTGTGGGTTTGAAGCGGGAGAGCAACTATTGGGTGTGATTGTCGCAATAGTGACTGCATCTATCAGCATTGGCATTGGCCAAATCTTCACCAATGTTGTTAATAGCTCAAATCTTGAAAATTGAGTCGCCTTTCCAAACCATAAACTAACTGTTGGTTCAATTAACCTAGGATTGAATTGCCCAATTCTTTGATTGGAAAGAAATATGTGCAAACATGTATGTAAATCAGTCAGCCACATTCTTATGTAAATAGCATGTCACAGCATGAGATGACAAACATATGTAGATAAGCTATCATGCACTTTGGCTTCGGTTGTACAATTTCACATATATAATAATAAAGAGCTCATGACTTGGATTGTTGTTGTGAAGTCTGTTGCCTACCCAGGATATGTACATTTGAAAGTTTTATGCACAATCATTGAGGTATAACAACCTTGATGATATACCATGTTGTGGTTGCCAAGATTAATTTTATTGGTAGATCTCCAAGTGGGTTTTGTAACTCGTGTCTATGAAGACTAGTAAATGAGGCAATTTGAAGATTGTGCTATGTAAGAACATAATTGTCTCTAAAAGGCATATTGTCAAGGTTTTAAAGCATAGGTAGTGTGTGGTTGTGATTTGTGTGAGGTTAAAAGTTAATTTTAGTGATTTTGAGCTTTGTAATGTAAGAAGAATGCCACAATTTGTAAAACTTTTTGAAGTGTGATCAAGTGTCGCTTGCCCCTTTAGGCTCAAGGTATTGCCTTTTTTTTTCCACCCTTGACAAGGATGTTGTCTCCACTCTTAAGACTTACTGCCACCTCAAGCTGGACATTTTCTAATTGTTGTAATGAGGTATCTTTGCCCGATGGTTTAAACCCTAGGTGTGCACATCATTTCCTTGATAGATTTACCCAGTTTTTTGTGGTTTCAATATTTAATATAATGGAAAGCACTTGGAGTGTATGTGGAAGGTACCCACTATGGAAACATAGTTGATATAGGTTATTTACTACATTGTTTTGTTGCATTTGCACAATTTGTAGTGATTCATATGTGCCTATGCAGCAATAGAAGTTCACTTGGACTAGTGAATGTCATTCCTTTCCCTCCAACCCCAAGTAGCCCAAGAAGACAAGTAGAGGATTCAAAGGGGCTTTAAAATTAAACCTTGTGTTGGTTCTAGCATCAACTATGTCCTACTTTAGTGACCTACTTGGATGCAAACATTGTTAGAGTTTTGTAATGGATCATACATGATTTTGAGGTTGATAATCACCGCTTGCATACATACTTGTTCGTCTCCATTTGTAACAGGTTCAATAGAAATTGCAGTTAAATGTCCACACCCTTGACTGAGAACTTTCTCATTACTAGAGTGACGTCTGGTTGCAACTGAAAAGCAAATGGTATCTCTGAAATTAACATCTCTGGGATAAAGCCCATTGGAGATTGGCGCCCTGAAGATTGGCACCATTGAGCTTTGTTCCTTTCAAATTAGCTTTGCTCCAAATTCACCTCCCATGAAGTCTGTGTTAGAAAGGTTTGCATTTCAAAGATGAGCAGACTGAAGATCAGCATTGCAAAAACTTCAATCCATCAAACACGCACTTTGTTGGTTTGCCCCTGCAAAAACAGCCCCCTTTCATTCCTGCACCAGTAAATGAATAAGACAGATTTGCATTTGCAGAAATTTGTGCCATCCAACTCTGCTCCAGTGAAATCTGCTTGCTGAAGTTTAGACCTTGAGAAGAAAGTGTTAATGCCGCAATAATTAACCGAGATCCACAGCGCTCGATCCAGATTTGCCAGGTTTTGGCCAGAGAGGTGGACCCCCTGAAGCTACACTTTTCCAAATTTAAGACACTTGATAACATCAAAGTTTGTCATTTTCAGGCTTTCTATTGTCATCTTCATCTTTCCTACATAAGAGGGGCTTCAAATTCTCACTCAGTCACACAAGATGGTTGTATTCAGTTTCTCAAAGCAGCTCCTGACATGCTGAGGACTCAAGGGTCAGGATGACACCATCTCTGAGCCAGTTCAAGATGTCTAAAGTATGTGCCATCTTTGTCCGTGAAAATAGCTTGACTTTCCAAATCCACACTCGCAGTGGTGGACACTGCACATAATCATAAACATTGATTCTCTGTCCCTTGGAAAGGTGTCAACTTTTGTTGCAAACAAGGTGCTGACTCCCACATCAAGGTGCACTATTGATAAAGAAGGAGAAGAATCAGTTTCTTGGTAGGTTTGCTTTCCATGATCAAAGCTTTGCACTTGCACTGCCCCAAGAGAAACCTCCCATGTCCAGAATTTCATGCTCCTGATGGCTGCAGTTGGAGAAGGAAATTGCATGGGCATATGAAAACAAGTTTTGTTCAGATGAGAGAGAGTTGAGAGCACAACAGTATTGTGCTTAAACCCTTTAGATAAGAAACTAAATATTCTCAATACTATTTGCAAAGGTGAGAGACAGAGAGAGCACACCATAGCTGAAAGAGCTCTCTTCACAGTTACAAAGAAATTTCAAGAAAGAGAGATCTGACGTAATGGAGCATTCAAGAGTTTGCTGGCAGATTTCTTGACAAAAAAGGGAAGTATAAAATCTTGATCATATCAGGGTTACATTTCTTGGTGTAGAAGAAGTGGATTAATCCTTAGCAGGAATTGGAACACACTATTCAGAAACTCAATTACACAATGCTGCAAGAACAAAGTAGTGTGGTGACATGGACAATTTCATCTACCGAACCTTACCAACAGATTGAGCAAGGTTTCCTGCAGTGGCTTCGGAAAAAAGAAGTTGGGAAGTGAAGAACATTTGCATTTTTCTGCAAATGCCTGGTTGTGAGGACTTTCAGATCCATTGCATGTGCCAAAGAGCTCTGCCAACCTCTGTAAGGATGCCAGCACTTGAAACCTTCCCAAATTTGCAGAATTTGCACAATGCATTTACCAGTCATCCATTGTCCTTATACAAAGCTTTTGAGCTCCCTTCCCTCACCCCATCCATGCACGTCTCCTTCCCAGTGGAGGTAGCACCAAAACATCTCACATCAGAAAAGAGAAAACACAATGCAGCCCAATCCTGAAGATCACTTACTGTTGGTGACAACAAGCCCTCATCTCCCTCAAACTGCAGAGAAAACTTCCAGGTTTCACATGTGGTGAGTCCTTGACAACTGAAAGAGAAAGACTGGGAGATCACATGATTGCAAAGTAGTCTCTTAACCTTGGGCTTCCTTCATCACAAGTAGGCTCATCATATTTGCGATCAACTTGGAGAGGATACAACAATGCAGTATATACTGTTTCGCTGTGCCAGCCACCCATTTGACACAAAGTATGAAAACATAGTATTTTCCACAAAGGACAGATGTCTTCAACAACAATGTAGGTGTACACAACAAGAAGAGTACAAAGCATTCAAGGATGTACAGTCAACAATGCCAATGTCTCAAAGGTTGACACTCTGAGTCTTGGTACCACCTCAAAACATTGACAACAAGCCCTCAACTCTTCTAGACCTTTGTTGCATCCAACTAATGTAATCTTGCATTGAACTGTCAAGGAAGATTTAACAGCAAGCAGATGAGATTCTGTACAAAAGACAAATTCTGAACAGCATTCAATATCAGCATTAACATATATTCACATTAACGTCTGTAGACTGTTGTTCACGATGTTGATGTTCATAAGGAAAAAGACCTGAAAATCCCTTCTGCAACATTCAACAAAGCTGTCATATATCCTAGAACCTACAACCCTGTGTTTTACAGAACCACTAATTGCAGCCTGGAAGAAAAATTTGTTCCACAAACATAATAAGCCTATAGGAGAGGATACAGAACCTTCAAAAGCTTGTTGGGCCATCAGAAGCCAACACCATAAGGTGACTAAGCTCAGAAAGCTCAGAGGTATCGTAGACAATCTACTGTGCTGGGACAGTCTTTGTGGCCTCCTCTATCCTCTCAATGGGTACCAAAGGAATGAACTCAGCAAAAGGCAACTGCTTACCCTTCAAAGTGGTTGCCAGATTGTTGTAACTCTGAGCACCAAATTTAGCAGCAGGAGCAGCAAGATGTACAGCCTGAGGTACCAGTGGCACTGTGAGTATCTTCTGCCATGCAATGTATGTCAACTGCTCAGCAGCAGGTTCATACTTCTGATAGTATATAGCTGCTGTTTCATACAATCCTTGATTTTGCACTTCTGCAACCACAGCCCTGGCAGCATCCGGTGCCTGCTTAGCCACATCATAGGCTTGGTAGGATTTCTCTTTCACAACTTTGGGTAACACGCCATCAACAAGTGTAAGTGTTTCGTCTACCTGCAAAAACAAAACAAAGCAAAATGAGGAAACCCCACTGAAGGAAACAAATCCTCCCTGTGCAGTCGCACAAACCAAAATTGACACAAGCAGGATACTTGAAACATCGACTCTTCTTCTTCTTTGTGTGCCAATGAAATCAACACATTTCCTTAGGAACTGTGACAACATGATTAACAATCCACCATCAGAGGAGGTTGTGATTGGTGTCCTCTATGAATGGATGTCTTTATGAATCCTGGAGAAACTCTAGCCAGTCTCCTTAGAACTGGAACAGGTGCTGAAGAACTTTCAGACACAGCATGACAGAAACAGGAATTTTTCATAACAGGGTTTGAAGTTTCTCAAAAATACCTTGGTATCCAAGAATTGCAACAGCTCCAAAGGCTTCCCCTCGATCTTTTGGTATACAGGCCCCACAACAGTCTTGACTGTGCCTTCGACATTATCAACACTTGGTTTCAGAGGTCCGGAGCTGTCCTTGGCATAGACATACAGCGTGACCAGCAGTTCCAATGCCTTAAGAGCAAGTGCGTGCACCAAGCCAAGATACTTCAGATTTGGCTCCTGCACCAAAGTAAGTTCAGAGAAAAAATAAAATAAACAAAGCAGAAAAAGACGAATCGATTTTCCCTACTTCAAACTCCCACACTTGCGGTTAAACCACGCTGAATTGGAAAGGGTAAGCTACAAGAGATATGCTATCTTAATCAAAACGCAGGTTATTCCATAGAAACAAAGGGACATAAAACTCCAGGTCGACTATGTTTCCATAGGCACTTGCGAGAATAGGAAATGGCAAAAGGAAACCCCGACGCTCCTATCAGGCCCCTCCACAATTATTTCTCTCCGCAGCAGCTTGTATTAATCTGCTCGCAGATCTACTCATGCCTTCCTAACACAGCGCCGAGTGCAATGGGAACACACAGAAAGCTCATCTAATTTATCGCATCGGAAACCTCAGGACGACAAAATTGCTATCCACGAAATACACTTCCTCGCCTCTGAAGAAAAAACAGAACGTCGGCTTCAAATCTCGAAAAGCCTAGCGAGAAAAAATAGGAATACAACTACGACGGAGGAAATATATACCCTCGATATCCAGGACAAGGCTTCAAATCCAGAAAAGCTTCCGCAAAAGAGAACAAGCAATCACAAAGGTGAAGGAGAGCAAACAATGAAACGAAACATCTCCACGGAGGGGAAAAAAAAAGAAAAAAAAAAGGGTACTAAACAACAGTCCCACAAATTTTAGACCTCCGCGACAGGCCTCAAACAGTCCTGGAAAACAAACAGACCTGTGTAGTAGTATCCGCCATGGCTCCCGCAACGGCAACAATCGCGTCCGAGTGCTGGAGAGAACGAGGCTAAGCACGTCACCACCAAAATTTACACCAAAACGGAACACAACAAAGCAAGTATACTACAAGTTTCTTTCTCTCGCTCTCGAAAGTTTCAACGAAATCTTGACTAAGAAGAAGCGTGAGAAGTTGATAGATATTTTGGTGCAGAGATCGCCGGCGCGCAGGAAAAACATCACGACAAAGGCAACGACGCGCGCGAGGGTCGAAAGTCGCAAGTGCTCCGTCCGTCCGTATGCCCACTCAGGGAAGGGAAAAGGAACCCCGGTATAATAACTGCGCTCATTCCAAGCCTTATTCCGAAGCTGATCGCTGTCGCGGAAACTACTTTGACATTCTAGACTCCAGAGTCACATTCTACAATTTAACATCCAACTGGAAATTACTTGTCGGACATTCTAGAAACCGCCGTTTACTGCTCTCTCCTTATGAGCTTTGAAGTTTTGAACCGAAGCTGCGCTTTCTTTGCTTGCAGGAAACTAATTGGACATTCTAGACTCCAGAGTCACATTCTACAATTTAACATCCAACTACAAATTCAAGTCGGCTTGGGTAGAATATCCATCCATCCATCCAGTCGGATATTTCTTGAAAACCAGATGTCAAAAAGACATTTCAAGACCTGAATTATGGACAACTATGTAGGTAGTAGGTACCAAATCATCATCTAATTGGTCCATGCTAAAACAGACGGTAGATTGGCTGGTGTGTAGTAGGTAGGTTGGTAAACGTGGTAAAAAGTGAGAAATTTTTTGATGCCTGGGTTACTTTTGGCTTCGGAAGAGGACGGTAGATTAGCTGGTGTGTAGGTAGGGTTGTAAAGTTGGTAAAAAAGTAAGAAATTTCCATGCCTGACTTTTTGGCTTCGGAAATTACCTGCGGACCTCGGGAACTGGTATCGGCAAAGAGAAAGGGGCGGGATTTGGGGAGGGGGAAATCTGGAACCTGCACGTGCCGTGTGCCACGTGTTGGATACATGCCGTTCAAATGGACGGTGTTCCCACTACGGAAATTTGGCGGCGTCTTCTTTACTCGACGCGTGGCTTAGGGCATCCGGCCAATAATAATAATAATGACCACGAAAGACGAGCGGCCAACATTGACTGACAAATGTGAACGGACAGAAAATTTTCTGAAAAGCCTCTTTTTGTGGGTGTGAATACGGAACAGGGGGGGTGTTTCCGAAATGTTTTAAAAAAGTGAAATCCTGTAGACGCTAAACCCTAAACCCTGTTCAGTTTTTAAAATGTGCCATAATTTGCAGGGGATAGATTCCACTCCATAATGTGCACTTCAAAGGGTATTTTTCTACTATGGATTTGGACAGTGATTGTTACTCGTCCAGATGTAAAGACATAAATGGTCTTTGAGTGTTTTAAAGGGGTTTTTATGACGTTTGTGGGTGGGGACATATTATTTTATTTTATTATTTCTCGTCCATTTTAATAATATAGTCCACCGGTGATGATGATGCTCTTATGCTATGTAACTTGTCCTTACAAGCACTAAGTAAAATTTGAAATTTGAAATTTATAAAAAGAGAAACTCCAACCCTACAAAAACACAACTTAAGTTATTTGTTTTTGAGCAATTTTTGGGTATCTATGTTTGGATATAGCATACAAGCAGCAACCTTCATTCCACATAGATCATTTGGTAGACATAGGCATACATACATACATCTAGGATGTAAACATAGAATCAAAAATGACTCTAAAGGGTACATAAAAATGACTCAAAAAAACTCAATTAGAAATGTACCTTTTAAAAATGACTTTTTATTTGCCAATAAATCAATAGTAACCAAAAAAAAATGGATAGAGGTAAATGCTCTTGGTGCTAAATTTAATATAATGATTCTATGGAGATAAAAGTCAAATAAGTCACAATGATGTCCAAAATTTTTCACAACCCTATACCCATGTCACACTGGGGCTGGCCTTGCCATTTACATTAAAAAGTATCTTAAGGCAAAAGAAGAATTATGGAAATTCAAATATTTCACCATGCAAAAATATATCTAATCTTCAAAAAATTCCTGTTAAAGAAACCAAAATCCTTCAAGATATCATAACTCTATATAACTAATCTCAAGTCTCAATTCAAGCCAAAAAATCATCTTTCAAAAATCCTCCTATAGAAATAGGGGCCAAAATCCTTAAGCTACTATAATGAATCTAAACACAATAATATCCTTGCCTTGGTAGGCAAGGCCAATAAATGGTCACACATGAATCTGTATACCTACCAAATGTCCCAAACTCAAAGGTGCCTTCAGCTTACCCTATTTTCTTTTCAGGAACCAAATTTCATGAAACACCTTGAATGCTTAACAACCTTACTTTGCCTTCTAGCCTACTACCTTCCACATTGTGGAAAGAATTTGCCTTGAACTTCACATTAGTTGCCCCCCCCCCAAACCCTAAACCCTAAACCCCACAACCCAATATGCCCAAGACATGACATGATGCTGCTGTGTTAGTGGGGTCTAGGGTAGCCTCTCTCATACTCAAGAATCCAAATGTCATGGGTAAAAAACCCACTCCTAAAATAATAGATTAACATATCTAATGATCAAGTTTTTACACAAATTAAATGTCTTCATTAGACACCTAATTGCAAATTTCTTTTTTATTTCTAATTTATTAATTTTTAAAAAATCCATAAGTCACAACACTTTAAGACTTTGCCTAACTAGCTCAACTATCAAGGCCGACTACTTTTCAATATATTAAAATCACAAAGATAGTACATAGGAGACACCATCAAATGTAAAAAGGAGACACCAACAAAGTTCATCAACTATACGACAAAGTTGTTGACCCATCAACTATGGCTGTGTTGTACATTACATGCCATCATGCCCTGGCAAAAGCATCATCATCATCATCATATGACACTTTCGTCAACAATGCTGTACAATAAGAAATCTTGAATATCTATGCAACTTGGTGAATGCATTGTGACAAAAGATGATCTTGTCACAAGGTAGACAATCTTGACATATTAGATAGCAAGTGTATTATTGAACATGAACCTATTTTGCACATTGCACAACAAGCATTTGGCAACAAATTTATGGATGTAACACTAGTAATTTGTGTGATCCTCCATCATTAGCCCACATTTTTAAAAATGTGTAAATAATAGAAAGGGTGTAAATATTTGTGATATGAAGGTGATCAATCACATTGGGTTTATGAAAAGGAGAACGAGATGATGAAAGTATTGTTTCAACTACTATGTCTGTTATGTCATTGAACATCATCACCGAGTTAATTCGTTTCATAATGTCCCAATAACAATGTGCTAAAAGGGGATTAGGATAGAAACATTATTGATAAAATATCAAAATTGAAAATGTTTTTTTTTGCATAACATGACTAATATTTCATCCACATGATAGATTAAACTTGTTATATACAAATTGTGCCCCCAAATAACCATAGTAAGCCATAGCACACATTGTATGACTTTTGTTCGATCATGTGATTTTTGATATGTTGGTTGTTTCACAATTATTTTCACCTATGTTATAATAGTTAACTTTCAACCATTAACATTTTGAATTGAATAAAAAACCTATAATGTCAAATCATTCATGTCATAAACATAACTCAAGGTTATCTCCATTGATTGAAAATGACAGTAAACCCCAAAATGGGGAATTCATTAAATTCTTTTGTTGTAATCAACATTGTAATTTTTTTTGGGAAATTTTTTGCACAATAGAAACAAATATTTTTGGAAATTTTTGAGAAAAAAATTAATGTAAATTTGAAAAAACAAAAAATTGGAAATTTTTATCAAATTTTTAAATCACAAAAGTGGGTTGAGGGGTGGGAAGAAACCAGCATGATCACAGCAAACATATGGATGAAATCTTTATTCAAATGTTGTGAAATTTTTCAAAAACAATTGATAGTCTATCAAATTTGAAATAAATAATGCTAAAGTGCTTTGGAATCAAACATTTTGGATGTCTAACATGAATTTGAAATTTTTGATAATATGAATGTAATGTTCTTATTTTTCAAGGTGAACAATATCTTTTATCTTCCTTTTTTTTTTTCCTTATGTTCCCATATGGTTTTTAATACTTTACCACTATCATGCCTTTTCATGTCATGTAGACGCATTGGGGAAATGGGTTAAATAGATAGGCTTAAAAGAGGCAAGTTATTATATGATTTTAATATGAATAATATGAATATGAAAAGGCATATGTTAATTTGTTGCACATGATAATTTTTCTTTTCATATCCATGTAAATGGGTAAAGGAAGGGTGATGGACTCCAAAAGGCTTGCCATAAGGTATTGAGTTAAATTTTTTTATATAATGCATTACAAATTTGTGAACATTTTTTAACTTTTCGCACTTAAGGGTTCAAGGCATGTGTGAGAGATATGGGGATGGGATTAAGATGAGTTCCTCAAGTGAAATTCTGAAAGATGTGAAAATGCACAAACCAAAAAAGAAAAAAAGGTTGTTTATACATTTCGATACCAAACTTGGGTGATTGGGTTCTTTCCGAACTCACTTCAAGGCTAAAATTCATATGGCGCAAACTTGGGCTTAGAATCATCACTTCTTGCTTTATAATATATTTTGTGGTTGTTCATAGAGGTTCATTGAAATGCTCAAAATTTTCAAAAAAATGTCAAATTAGACCCCCTAAATTAAAATACATAGAGTCATTCATAAAGTCACCGTGTCTTTAATCTGTCTTTGGGTCTCCTTTCACCCCCTATCCCTTCTTTCAGAGATATATGAAAAGTAAGGACATTTTATTAAACCTCAATGCGAAATTTTTAAATTCAACATTTAATGCACAATGATCGAGAGTAATTATAGTAGTCCTACATTTAAGAGCATTGAAAATATATGTAGCAAAAGTGGAGGCACTCAAGAAAAAATAAAGACAAGATGAAACTCAATTTATCATCAAAATTGATGGTTTGTAAAGTTTCACCCCAAATTGAATGCTAATTTTTTTTTTTTGTAATTTTAAAAATCTCACCTTACGTATCACCAAACTCATGGTTTTAATGTTGTGTTTTCCTTACTTTATGAATAACTTTAATGTCTTGAAACCTCAAGACTCCTTCAAATTAGATTTTTTTAAACATGTGATCACATTTTCTTATAGTTTTTGTGACGATCTTTTTAACATTATGTCACACACTTCAATCAAAGGTCATTTGATCTCTATTTTTGGGTTTTTATTAATCAATAATCAAATTGTTAATTTGACTTTTGGTCGAAAAAGATTTCATAACTCTTAACTATCAACTCCAAATGGAGAATGTAGGCTTGGTTTTGATATTTACATGTCAAAAAATTTATAATGGCATATTGGGCCCAATTTGGACCACATTTATTATTTGCATTTTTGTCCCAAAAATTTAGAACATTTTAAAACTTTAATTCCCAAAATGATTTTCACTCAAGAATGTTTGAGATTCACCTCCTTAACATTTTCCCACATTTATAAAAATGTATTTGAGTCATGAGACATTTTCTTGGTTGTTCCCCTTGTGATGAACCTTTAGCTTTAGTTGTGGCCCATTCCATTTGGAAACATTTAGCTTCCTTCATTGCTTGTCCTTCCCAAGATGGTCATGCACCCAAGTTAAGGTGATGACATTTTTCCCCGCTTGAAAAAAAGGTCAATACTCTCATTGACACTTTGGGGTTTTGTTGGAGGTCCCATGGTTATTTCATGTGTTACATCAAAAATTTTAATTTATTTTTGGCACAATTTCATATTCTTTCATGCTTTTGTTGCAAGATCAAAACAAAGGTTGCGACAAAGCAAATGATGTAGTTAGGCTAGGAAGAAGTAATGTAACCAAAAAAGAAGGGGGACACGAACGAATCCAAGGCACAAAACTCGCACAAGTACCCGTCCGACCCCTCTTGCCACCACAATTGCATTCTTTCTGGGACAATCACTCTTAGCTGCTCTCCTAGTATTGCTGCAGTACAATACCACTTCCCGAAGCACACACTGCAACCTCTAAGCACACAAGCTACTCCTCTGAAACTACAAATCTACCGAGACAATGTGCGATTCGGCCCATGACCCTCAGACCGGATCTCTCATCATGTAGCTACACAAC
>Ga0116229_10003397_pt1 | contig 26113 bp, 21 predicted proteins | sample S1TSphgellanicum_3_FD_87313 | JGI IMG/M metagenome (GOLD analysis project Ga0116229, IMG submission 87313) | Host-associated microbial communities from peat moss isolated from Minnesota, USA - S1T2_Fc - Sphagnum magellanicum MG | ecosystem: Host-associated > Plants > Peat moss > Unclassified... | reverse complement strand
ATACAGACTTGGCAAGAACCAACATCATCCACCAATTCAAAGTTTCTCACAGTGATGGTGGAGATAGGCAAATCAGAAAATGAAACTTCACAGTCAGATGGGTTAGTATGCTACTACAATGGATTTGATCTCAAGACTGGCAACAACATATGTAGGTATGGAGAAAGCTAACCTGCATTGTTGAGCATTTCAGAACTGATTTCTTGGCCTGTTTGTGCCAACGATATGACCTGCAAAACCAATCATCCCATTACAAATAAAAACTCTAACCTGTACTGATAAATAAAAATGCAAACAGCAATAGGGTTGAAAGTGCACCTGCATTGCTGCTATAAATTCCTTGAGACCAAGAAAACCCTGCCGCTTCACATCAGCAATTGCCCAAACCTAAACATCACCACACTCCCACCAGCATCAGCTGTGACCCAACAACACACCTATTCCAGCTGCTCTGCCCATAGGATACTACTGTATTGCATTCCAGCATGAAGAAATCAGTCAGAAATTCTTGCATTACAGTAGTAGGGTTTCCACAGCCCTAAAATCGACATTCTGTTGCAATCAATCCAGTTGCTTAAGCTCCTAGACAAACAAAGTTCAAGCTGCAATGTACAGGAGAGTAACAGAGCCGCTTGCTTGCTTCCACGCACTAAGAACCTCCAAAACCTCTCTCTCTCTCTCTCTCTCTCTCTCTCTCTCTCTCTCTCTCTCTCGTGCCAAGAAACAAAAGCCACAAAACCTGCTTAAGATCTCCCCTGGAAAGCTGGGAGCGTGAGAAGAACTTGACCGCATCTGGCCCCGTAAGCCGTCCATCAGCATCTACAATAGTACAGTACAACAAACAGATGACCATGAACCCCATGAACCCTCAGCACAGACAGAAACACCGCATGCAACACAAATTGGATGTTGTGGCATCTGAAATTCGCTCTTGTTGACAAAAGGATATGGAGAAAGAAATGTATCAAGATGACAGACAACCATCAGGTTCACATCTAAGCACATTGAGAAGAAGCAACGGCCGTGGTATCTTTGGAACTCCAAGGATAACGCCTCGTATTGAGTACCTATGCCATGCTTTATCCGTAAAACAATTTTGTAGAACAATCCTTGAGAGCTTACGGAGGATCAATCAACAACAATGAGGATCTCTTTTCTCAACAAACTGTTTAAGGCACAGAAATGACAAGCTGATGGTGCAAGAGAAGAACAAAACCACTGGTCCTCTCCCTCTTTTTCCTGCTCCTTCCTTCCTTCCTTCCTTTCTTCCTTCTTCATCACAGATAGTTTTTTCTTGGCAAAAAATATACGGGATGGTATTCAAACCTGTGTCAGCAAATTCAAACCATCGCTTGTACAAGGGCTCGTCCTGCTTGGAATAGTTGGCAGATCTGATGGACAAGATATCCATCTCCGTCACCAACTCTCTCACCAACGCTTTCTCTCTGTGTCTCTTCTACTAGTGTCTGTTCTGTCTATTTGTGTATTACTCCCGCCTTGCGAGCAATATCTTTGTTTTATGAATTGTGAAGATTCTTTTGTTTTGTTTTGTTTTGTTTTTTTGTTTTTTTGCTACAACACACAAATTCTTCACAATCTCAATCCTCCTACAACAACAACAACAACAACAACAACAGCAAAACTCGCAACCAAATTCTTCAATCGCTGGCTGCTGTGCGAAGCACAGCAACAGCAAACAAGGCAGCGGCAGCTAGCAAAGCTTCAAGGGTCCCATGAAAGCGAAGTAGAAGAAAACTTGAGGAATCGCCAAACCCAGTAAAAGAAGGCAAAGCAAAGTAGAAAGAAAACTTCAGGAATCGCCAAACTCGGTAAAAGAAGGCAAAGCGAAGTAGAAGAAAACTTCAGGAATCGCCAAACTCGGTAAAAGAAGGCAAAGCGAAGTAAAAGAAGACTTCAGGAATCATCCAAACTCAGTAAAAGAAGGCAAAGCGAAGTAGAAGAAAACTTCAGGAATTGCCAAACTCGGTAAAAGAAGGCAAAGCGAAGTAAAATAAGACTTCAGGAATCATCCAAACTCAGTAAAAGAAGGCTTCATGACATTTAAGCTAACTTGTCTTTCAATTTTATTTTTATTTTTATTTTTTGAAGATACTTTTTTCTTTTTGAGAATGGATGTGAGATGGCACCACCTCCAGGCTCCAAGGTTTTATGAAATGCAATTTAATTATTATATTTATATTTGTAAAATTACTTTATATATATATATATAAACTAATTTTACAAATATAAATATAAATATAAATATAAATATTTATTTATTTATTTATCAGTTTTCTAAGGTTTTTTTAAATTCTTGCCTCCTCATTGGCAAGCATTTCCCAAAAGGATATAGAATTAATTAGTGACAATTTTGTTTTTAGGAATGGTCTTTATGTTTATGGCTACCTACCTAGTGCCTAGGTCAACATCTGAAAAAAAATAAAAAATAAAAAAAGGGAAAATAATCTTTAAAACATCATTCTTTTTTTTTCTCCCCCCAAAACAATTGCAAAACATGTAATATTTTCCCCAGATTTTATTTTTTAATTTTAATTATATTTTTAAATTTAATTTAATAATTTTAAAAAATATTTAAATTTATTTATTAAAAAAATATTTACAAAAAAACTAAAAAGAAAAAAAAAAACACTCTGCTCACACAACACCTTTATTGCCACCTAATTTAACTTCATGCACCCAAAAGCAGGCCTTTATTCCTTTCATTTTTACATGGAAAGGTGGAGATTAATTTTTATCGTAACTTATTTCAATCTTGGTTGTTGAAAAGGGATCTTAATATAAAGACATTTTTCAAATTTTCAAATTTTTTTTGGACGTCAAGAAAAAAACCCAATGATCTTCATTATACAAATTTAATATTTAAAACAAAAAAATAAAATCACATTTTGAAATATAAATTACTCAAAACAAATAGCACAAAACTAGTTTTTTTTTTTTTTTTTTCAATTCATCTAATTCAAATGAGCTTTCAAACTCATTTAATTCCTCTTTTAAGTGTATTATAGAGTTTATCAATTCCATCAAACTAAAAAGAGCTCTACAATCAACCCTTGCATCATTGGGGCCAATTATTATTCACAAAAATCAACTTTTCAAGGTTATATGATTATAAGTAACGTCTCATCGAGTTGGTGAATATATCAATGAGGGAAAATATTTTTTCAATTTCAACTTGATAACTTGTATTCTCTAATATTTGTCCAACTAAAAAGCCACATTTGGAAACATGGATTTATATTTCTTTCACCATTCCATTACTCTATCGATGTTTTTTGCATTGATTTTATACTTTCAAAATATCAATAACAATTAACAAATATTTTCACAAGTTCATTGGTGCTTGCAACTGTTTCATAAATATTCAAATTATTATTTTCATCAATGTTGTCAACAAAAACAACTTTCAATTTGATATAATGAATGCAAATGATGATAATACCTCAAGAGCATGGGAAACAAGGATCTTTTATCATATTTTAAAACTATGGTCACTTCTTGTTCACAAAAACAAAATAATAATAATAATCAATATCAAACTCTAATATCCAACCTTATCTTGCACCCACCCTTTTGCACATTTTGTCTTCAATAGTTGCACATTAATAAGCCTTAAAAAAAGGCATGTTCAAAACATGTGCATTAAAAACTTTTAAACCACGCCCAAAGTTTCATAATTATATTAACTTCAAATTTCAAAGCAACCATCGTGGTATTCATATTTGACACTTAATCCTTCACATAAAGAAAAGTTTTTGTTTGTTAATCCATGTTACTCTAAAAGATTTCGTAAATCTTTTGCCAATGTTTGACCTAAAGTTTTAGATGTTTCAAACAAGCCAATTGTAATATGTTTTGGCATTCAATATTATTTTTAAAAATTCACAACCAATGCAAAAACATCATGCATTCCTTTAAAACAATCAAAGATCAAAAATTGCACTTGTAAAAACACAATTTGTGAAAAATTGGTAAGACATATGTTTGTTTTTTTTTTTTCTCAATTAGGTCTACTAACACTTCTTGATTGAAGGTTTTTCTAGAAGAGAAAACAATACAAAAGCATAATCACATTACCAAACACCTAAATCAAATACTTTCAACGAAATTATGAAAAAATAACACGATTGTCAAAAATAACATTCATTATTGAAAAAATTGTGTTATTTTTTCATTGAACTTTTCATGTTGTAGTTCACTTCTTCCACAACTTCTTTTTTGCAATTAATTCACAATTTACATCCACATTTTTTTCAATGCAATTAGTATACCACTACTCTTGAAACATGACACTAGACTTTTCATTAACCTTGTCCTTTGGTTGATAATAATGAAAGATGTTAAATTATTATAATAAATAAGACAATGCATCAATTGTGAAACATTCACATCCACTTTTGACCCACCATTAACATAATAAAATGCCTGACATAAAAAATTTATATCATGAGGTTTCCAATAAAAAATTTGTTCATATAATTTTTTTATGATTAAATGTAACATTTCATCATTCTCTAATTATAAACTTGGTAATGTCTCAAATCTTTCAAACCTTTCTTCCTCGGTTTTCTCCTCCAATGTAATTTCACTTCATTCATGAAAATATCAAAACTACCCTCCACATGGATTGATTCCATACTTCCAAAATTTGTTAAAGGAACAAAATCGAAAAAAACCAAATAATTTGATGTTTTTCCAATTTTGGTCGTTGTTATTATTTAGTTTTAATAAATCATACAAATGTAAACAATGAAAGCAAAAACAAGCATGTACAAGTTTATTATTCATCTTATTCCTCCCCCCCCAAGCTTCAATGTGTAAGTTGTTTGCAGCTAGAACATTGTGAAAACTACAACAATGATAAACAACAAAGGTGATGACATGCAAGGCAAAACAATCAAGTAGCATGGTTGCTTGATTGGTGAGAAAAAATATACTTTTATTCATAAAAAATGCACTCAATTTAGAAATCAAATTATAAGCTATTATGTGCTCTGTTTACCATGTACGCAGAAGGAAACGATCTAAGGTTAAAGCTATAGATCCATGATATAGATAAATAATTTTGGTTATAAAATAATATAGTATATCATAGGAAAACTTTAATAAATCTTGAGAACGCAACTCTCTTCGCAAGCCGCAACAAGTCTATATTTTTTATTGGCTTTCAACATGGCAATGACAAAAACAAAGTGATGATGAACACACAAAAAAAAGTGACAATGAATGAATAACGAAAACAACAATGACATTAGCAAAGACAAAAGCAACAACAAGGTGACAATGTTTAACAAAAAAAAACAAAATATAACAAAAGACACAAAAAAACAAGCAAACAATGCGAGAAAAAAAAATTTAACATAATGCACCCAAGAGGATCAAACTCCTTTTATACAAATGAAAGGTTTTCATTCTTTCCTTTAAACCTTAGTTACTTTAAACCCTAAAACTAATCCTAACTAAAATGAATTAATCTATTAATTAAGTAAGAATCAAACCTAGAGGGTTGTAGATCATAACATACCCAAAGTTCTTGTTTTGAATTGACCTCAAGAAAATATGGTTCTTACTAAATTGATTTTTTAACATATATACCATGTTGGGGGAGATATCAATTTGGTCAACACATAATAGTTCTTTTTGAGAGAACTAGGTTAAAATTGGCCATGTTCTATATTTTCATTCAATACCGAACTAGGATTGATTTAAATTGTGAAATGACAAAATTTTACATGTATGTGCATTTAAAGTTCAAATGCAATGAATTATGTTATAACAACCATGCAATTTAAAATACAATGGTAATTCATTTGGTTATGTTACATTCAAAAGAAAGATTTGACACTCAATTTTGTCACACTTTAACAGCATAAATTTTTTACATTTATGGCACCATGTGTCTTGAATGGTCGCTCATTCTAATATTATTTTAATTCAAAGTATTTAACTTGAGAAAATTATTATTATGGGATCATGTGTATTCATTTTGATTTAACGACAAAATGTATGGTGCCAATTTGAAATTTATCCATTATGTTATTTGTTACGTCTTCCAATATTTTGTTTATCATTTAATGTATACACATTAATATAAATAAAATATGCATGCATTTTATTTACTCAATTAAGTTTATAATTTTTTTGTATTTGTGTTTTCGCATTTTCAATGATTGCATGCATATTTTTTTGAGGTCCATACACGGGCAAAGGATCAATGTCATTTGTTCTTCAAGCATTTTGTAAGTTTAAATGACATACTAGAAGCGGTGACAAGAAATGATTGGTGGCCGGAATATTCAATAAACATTGTGTTGATTGTTGCTTGTTAATTGGTTTTTGACATGATTCCAAAAATTACCCAAACAATAGCTAAAATATCATATGAACTTTGGAGGGGGGGTGTTTTTAAAAAAGCTTTCCATAAGGACCCACCATTAAAATAACATTCTTTAAATAATTTCATTTGAAACAATTGTCTAGGAGACAAAGGACATTATTTTAAATTTTTTTGTAATTATTCATCATGGATAATAAGTGATGATGATGGATGATATTTTTCATATGGTTATTCATCATAGGAAGCAAGAGGCCTCTTGTGGCCTCTTGTAGGTGTAAGGTGCCTCCTCAAAAAATTAGTCACAAATCTAAGGTATCTTCCAAATGCACTTAGGAAATTTCAATCTTTATTTAATTACACATCATGCAAGTGAAAAAATAGGAATAATTGGAAGCAGATTTTTTTTTTTAAATTGTGACAAATTTTCACCATTTTGTAGGGGGGAAAAAATGGCCTAGCAACATTAACAAAAAAATTTAAATGACCTAAAATTTCCAGGTTTCGAATAAATTAATAAACAATTTTGCTAGATTTGAAACTTAGGCTTTAGTAGGTAGCCACAATATAGGAGACATTTGAAAAAAAATAAAATCTATTGTGAGATCTTGCTCTTGTAGCCAAATGTGGATAAATCTTTTTATTAATGATAAGATTTCCTTTTCCTCCGAGAACCAAATGGCATGAGCAACATGAAAAATTGATGTTGTGTGATGGCCCAATTGGTTAATTTAGCATGAAAAATCTCCCAAAGGACCATGATGTTAGTATTTTTTTGAAGGTTTTAGCCCAAACTAAAATTTGACAACTAAATGGATGAAAATCCAAACACATGATCCAATTATAAATGAATAGTGACATTTGTGAATGAAATCATCCAAAACACAATCAACATGAATTAGAGTGAGCCTAATTAACAATGGGAGGAACATAATGCATATTTATAGGTGTAAGATCCCTCTCACTCTTAAAAGAGTAAGGTGTAAGAAGCCTCTTTTCCTATGCCTAGTGAATTTGGTAGGTTCAAGTTTTGGGACATCTTAGTCCCTTTGTTTGGGGAATGTCCCTCACTTGTGAACTTTACCCATTATAAGGTGTTTTTTTTTCATGCAAAATTTCACACTATCTAATAAAATTTCACACTATATTAATTCAGCAAGTCTGTCAGTCTGTCAGTGACTTTCACCGCGCCGTTATTTGTAGGGTAGGTAGTAGGTACCTACTAGCCTAGGTCACAGAACCTGCTGAAGTCATTGGATCATCCTAGGTACCTACCACCCTACCTTAGACCAGGCCAGACAGGGCCGCGGAAGCAATCAGCCCGTCTCCCAAGAACGACGCCCAGGCCCAGCGCTTGGGCCACGGACAATTGTTTGAAAAGAAAAGTTTTTTAAAAAACCAAAAACATCAACCAAACATTATTGAAATAACACACCTGTGCATTATGCACAGGGTTCACACTAGTTTCAAAAAAATTGAATTGAATATAAGACACTTCACAATTCAAAAAGTTAGTCCAAAAAATGGTTACGCTCGATAATTGGTGAGAGGAGCCAAGATTATATTCACACCCATGATTCACGCAATTTTAAATTACAATTGCTAGTCGATTATGAAATCGGGACATGTTCAAATTAGGTTATAATTGGCCACTTGGTTTTTTCTAGTGTCAATTCCACAAGTGGAATGGACATAAGACCCAGCTGCTGCCCATTGTGTGCAAGAGATCCAAAGCCTGCATGGGACCCCTGCCCAAAGCCAAAAATGCTGTGCACAAGGGGCAGGGGTCTTAAACAAAAAAACGCCAAAAGTACCTTAAGTTGCTAGCTTAGGTCTCACATAGGTACCTGTACCCCTAGGTCCTACCGTTATTACCGTTTGTAGTTTCCTGTGAACTAACACACCCGTGCTTCCTGTAACAGCTTTTCTTTTCTAACTATCCAAGCAAAGCAAGCTTTAAAGCTTTAAGCTTGTTACCACAAACACACTCTTTTTCTCTTTGCTGAATCTCTGGTTTCCTCCTCATCAATTTTTATTGTTGAATCATTAATTCTTCTTTCATGTCTTTTCCCCCAATTTTATTTTTTTTTCCCTCCATTAATCTCAATGAAACAGCACCATTGTTCTTCTTCTCAACAAAAACCATTGTTTCAACGGAAACACTAGTGATTGATTTGCAATTGCAGAAAGAAACACTAGTGATTGATTTGCAGTTGCAGAAAGAAACACTAGTGAGTGATTTGCAGTTGCAGAAAGAAACACTAGTGATTGATTTGCAGTTGCAGAAAGAAACACTAGTGATTGATTTGCAGTTGCAGAAAGAAACACTAGTGATTGATTTGCAGTTGCAGAAAGATCATCTTGCAACTTTTGAAATAACTTTATGTTATAGAGGTGCCAACGTTATCTGGTCAAAACAGAGGGGTTTTGATTCGAAGCACCCTCAACACATTTTTCACTTCAGAGATCATGACTTCCTGCCATGCTCAAATGGATCCAGGTGGGAAAATTGCAACCTGTTTTGTGAAAGAAGGGAAAAATAATTGAAAAGAAATTTTGTTCAGTGTTTGAGTATCAATATCTGAGCCATGTGTTCTCTCCATATTTTGTTGTTGTTCAGTTTTGAGAATTTTTGCATGATGTGAAATTTGAGCTTGAGCGCATGCACAAAATTTGGAACAGGGGCCAAGGGAATAGAATGTGGAGGTTTTTGGAAGGATCCTCAGTATCAGCGTGGAGGGTGTGTGAATGCATTGCGTAGCGCACTTCGCTCTTGGGCCAAGGAAGTTTGTCGTAAGTACACACACAGGAGCTCATTGCTACTTAACTTAATTGCAATAGAAACATCATCCCAACCACACTTCAAAGTCACAAATATCCATTTTCTTTATTCAAAGGCAAACTTGGTCCATTTTGTATTGGCATAGAGTAGTACAAATGTAAAGAGGGGTTCTGTTCCAACACACTTCGGTGGTCTAAGTAATGTCTGTCAAATGAACAGAGATGAAGAAAAGGAATGCAGATATCTCTACTGCGGTTCAAAACTGTGCACGCCTAGAACAAAGTCTCACCCAGTGTTCTATTGACACAGATCATTTCCAAAGCACCCGTATGTTCATCTGTCACCTTCTGGAGTTTGCTTTTACTGCCTTCTTCTATGAAGCTTAAATGAGAGTTGAAGAAGAAGGTGGCTTTGAAAGTGAGGTTGGGGTTGTGTCTTTGTTGTGCAGAGGACCAGATTGCAAGTCTTCTTTGTGCAGCAGAGTCAATCATGGCTGTTGATGAAATGCATTCCTTCATGGTGAGTCCACTTTTTTGGGACCTCTGAACTGCATATTGTACAGAAATTTCCAAACTTCTCTGCAGCCACAAATATGCATCCAGTGAAAGCACACTCAGTGGAGGAGGTTAGAGTATCAAACTTCAAATACAACAATTTCTTTGAGTTGTGGCACAACCAATATAAAGGGGTAATAAGAAAGACTATGAGATCTCAATGAGTAAAGGAGTTCAGTGTCTTTATTTGTTGGGCAGGCTGAAAGGAACCGGGCAGCACTTGATGCATCGCTTCTTCTATTCGGGTCAAAGGGAGTCATAAAGGTAGCTGCACCATGTATTTAGTCAAAAAGTCTACATGATTTGGCTTGACATGATTGAGAACTCTGATTAAAGATCTCATCACTGGAGCCACAGACAGCAAGTCTTTGATCCATTTGCTAATCTTTGATGCCCAAAAAATATTTTGTGGAATGATGGAAAAAGGTGGGGATTTGTGAGCAGCCACCGGAGGTATGTGTTGGCTGTGTATTGCCACAGCAAAGAAGAGCAGCAACCTTACTTTGTGAGAAGCCTTGTGTGGTGAAGGCAATGTCTGATGGATGGCAGCCTCGCTGGCCTGGTGACATGGGTGATCCATTTGAACCATACACAGTAAGTGCAAGAAACTGTACAGGAATCCATTTACTGATTTCAAGGTTCATGCAACATGTATTAGAATTTCATGAGCTGTCCATCACAACTCTTTAGCATCAACTCTGGCAGGGAAATTGTATCTACATGCAGGTTGATTTGCACTGTATTGAATCTGCATTTCAGCACTTGACAAATTCATTCAAAGAAAGTTCAATGCAGTCTAGTTTGAGGCCACATGATAGCAGCACTTGTGAAACACCTGAATATCTATATGTTTATCCTAAAACATGCAAGAGGTGTTGATGTTTACCTTAGTCTGCAGGCAGTCCTCACGTGCAGTGTGTATGGATGTGCAGCAATTGATTGAACAATACCTGCACAGTGCAATCTCCTACCATGCCAGGTCTCTCACACACATACAACCATTCCATTCCAAAATGGAAAAGGGACTTTTATGCAGAGATTTGAATATGGCCATATAGACTTATTGTGTGCTTTAGACTTTTCGTGTAGTGAGATTCAAGGAAGATTTTAGCATCAATTTCTATAGATCAGGTGGATAAATCGATTGATGAAAAACTTAGAGCAAAATCAAGCAGTGGAAAAGAAGATACCTGATTCATGATGTTCCAATTGGACAGGGCATTGGAGCAACTGAGTTGTGCATTTGCAGGAGTTAGAAAAGCCACCAAACAAGCACGTGATGTTGCCTACATTCATGCACTTGCAGCTGCAGCTGGATTGTCAGTTAAAGAATACCAAAGATTGCTTGAAATGTTCAACAGAATTGACCAGGATAAAGTTGGGTGAGATCTTGATTACCTCTGAGCAACCCGAAAGCAAGATGCTCATAGAAAGGTAATCCAATTGTGCCAAGAGAATGTTTTGAACTTTATACACAGTGATGAAATCTTTGATAGAACTGAAGAGGGTTTTCAATGGATGTGTTTGAGGACTGGAGACCAGAACAATAAGTAAGCAACAATTGATGGCAGCCATGAAACGTGACAAAGACGTACACCTCTATTCCCCCTCCTGTAACCATTGATAACTACTGAATCTACCAGCTTTTGTTGCCAGAAAAGACAGGAATAAGACCATGGAGTTCCAGCAATTGATGGCAGATTGCTTGCATGCAGATTGCTGCCTTCATGCAATTGTCAAGGGCAAAGCAGAAGGATGGCCGTCGTGAGACCTTTGAGGGTGTGTTCAACAGAATTGACAGTGAAGGTTTGTTCCACCCATTCTCGTCCCTCAACTTACCAACTAACTCCAGTGTCATATTATCCTATGGAACTAATAAAACTAACTTGGCATCAATTACCCACCCTCTGAGTACTCTGCCATCCCAGTCTGTCCCACAAGCTTCAAAGTTTTGCCACATGAAATGTGCACCCTTGTGATAATGGTGAGCTCACGGGCACATTCATAAGCTGTGGTAGAGATATAGTGACAGGTATGACAATAATACTCACCATAGAAGAAGAAATCACCCATGGCTTGCCCAGTGACAAGCATGTCTGAATGCCTCTCCAGCCGCTGAAACTCTCACTTCTGTGTTGGATCCACTTTCTTTGGCTAGTGCTCATTCCAAACTCTTTTCCCAAGGTGGGCCTGAAGCACTAGTAATAGACTTGTTGAGGAGGTGCATACCTCACCAGATTTGAATCTGCTAGACCTCCAAGCTGATCAAGAGTATCAACCATAACACTAATGGCTTTGCAACAGCAGCTTCTTTTGGTGTCTGATTAGTCAAGTTTCTGAACTGGCAAGTGTTATGATGCCAGGGCTGGGGGTTGTGACATGGGAGGCATTCCTACACTTCTTCTCCATGGAGAGGTCACTGACAACAGATGCAGGGATGAACCCTATGTGTGTGCAGCCCATGTGCACACAGCCCCTGTGTATGCAAGCTGCTATGTGTGCTCAACCCATTTGCCCCTCCAGCATTGCCATTTGCCCCACAAACACATGTAAAATGAATTAGTGCACTGAAACACCAAAGTTCTTTCAACTTGCACTAGATTCACTTCTAGAACTTGGCTCACAAATATGGTCCTCATGCAACTTCAAAAGCATTTTGTGCTTGCTTATTCTCCATTGATGTGGCCACCAACTATTCATGGGAGGTGGCAGATCATTGATTGTGTAACACCAGCTTCTATTCTTCTGTGAAAGCTCCAACAGATTCCAATCCAAACAGATCTATATCAGCCTCAACTATTTCAAAGGAAGGATTCTGAATTTTAGATGAATCTCAACTGAAAATTTTCAAATTTGGACAAGTACACCCATGACATGACTTTCATCTCTGGCTGACATCATCTGTTTCTCCTGCATCAGCAAACTTTGAGATTTGCTCCGAACTGTAACACATGCGTTTTACATCCAGGATAAACTTAGATCAGCAACCAATTAAATAAACCCTACTTCAGCACAGATGTTTAATTGCCAGATCAAATTTTCACAACTTTGGATCAAAATCACTTGATAACTGCAAACAAGACATAACAGATTTCTCAACATCAAAGACAGCCTTAAGCTATGACCTTGCAAGGCTTTGTGAACACAAGTTTCTTTCTTTCTGAAAAACAGTGACCACAAACCTGAGCCACATTCACCATCAGAATCTGGCTCCTGTGAAGGATGTGTCACAGGCAGTAATACATATACCAGCCATAGCATCCACCAAAACTGTCCAATATTTTTTACAAATGATACCTAAACCAACTACCTGAACCACCATAGATAGAAGTGTAACCAAATGAACCACATATGTGCTCACATGCAACTTTTAGCTCTGTGTACCAAAGATCTCAGCACCAATGATGGAGCAAAAAAAAAAATTTCTATGTACACCAATTTAGAAACATTTCCGGTGCACAATGGATGGTCCTGACTCATCATACTCTGCTTTAGCAATCCACATCTGCAAGACAACCACAAAGTCAGGGACTTTTCCAAAGATTCTCACCAAGTGACAATGGACATCAGCTCAGCTATACAGCAGGAGTAGAAATAGGATGAAAAAAATTGGTGGATTTCCAAACTCTACTAAAACACTCTTGGGCTGAAGTATCCACTTCAGTTCTCTAAAAGATGATGGGGAACTTGGAAATCCTATTTGCCCCAAGTTCTTAGATTTGAACTCATGAGACTCTGAAAGAAAAAGAAGTTCAGGAATTGCCTGCTGAAAGGTGCTCAGAGAAGCCAAGATAGACCCTCCAATCCAGACACTGTACTTCCTCTCAGGAGGTGCAACAACCTTGATCTTCATACTACTTGGGGCCAGGGCAGTGATCTCCTTGCTCATACGATCAGCAATACCAGGAAACATTGTGGATCCTCCAGAGAGAACAATGTTGCCATACAAGTCCTTCCGAATATCCACATCACATTTCATGATGGAGTTGTAGGTGGTCTCATGGATGCCTGCAGCTTCCATCCCAATCAAAGATGGGTTAAAGAGTACCTCTGGACATCTAAACCGCTCTGCACCGATTGTAATGACCTGTCCATCAGGGAGCTCATAGCTCTTCTCCAGTGAGGAGCTGGTACGAGCTGTGTCCAACTCCTGTTCAAAATCAAAGCAAACATATCCAAGCTTCTCCTTCATGTCCCTCACAATCTCCCGCTCAGCAGTGGTGGTGAAAGAGTATCCACGCTCTGTAAGAATCTTCATGAGAGCATCAGTCAAATCCCGCCCTGCAAGGTCCAGGCGGAGGATGGCATGTGGAAGTGCATATCCCTCATATATTGGCACTGTGTGAGTCACACCATCACCACTGTCCAGCACAATTCCTGTCAGGCAAGAAACAGTGAGTAGTTCACACATGTCCAACTACCTAGTCAAAAATCTCCAGAAACTGCATGGATTGCTGGGCACAAGCAAGTCACAAGGAGTCTTTACCAGTTGTTCTTCCACTGGCATAGAGTGAGAGGACTGCCTGGATAGCAACATACATTGCAGGAACATTGAATGTCTCAAACATGATTTGAGTCATCTTCTCACGATTGGCCTTAGGGTTGAGTGGTGCCTCTGTCAACAAAACAGGGTGCTCTTCTGGTACCACACGGAGTTCATTGTAGAATGTGTGATGCCAGATCTTCTCCATGTCATCCCAATTAGTAACGATACCATGCTCAATAGGATACTTCAAGGTCAGAATCCCTCTCTTAGACTGGGCCTCATCACCAACATATGCATCCTTCTGTCCCATGCCAACCATAACACCTGTATGCCGAGGCCGGCCAACAATGCTGGGGTACACTGCTCGTGGGGCATCATCACCAGCAAAACCTGCCTGTATTCATGAATAGAAAATGCAGATTGAAACTACTGAAAGACCTTGTCTAGTCATTGAATTACAGAGAGCTTAGGAGATTCTCATCAGCTGAATTTTGTCATGTATCTCAGATGTAGAAAGAAACTGAAAAGCATATATGCTTTATTGTCATACCTTGACCATTCCAGAACCATTGTCACACACTAGAGGCTGCACATCATCGCTGACACCAGCCATTGTAAGGGACCTCTTTCCTGCATGGAAGATATTAACAATAGCAATCTTAGTCTGACACTTCATACATTCAGATAGGGTTATTACAAAGGTTCGTAGTATGAAGCGAAAAGCTTGCAAGACTTTCTCTACGTTGGAGAAAGGATTTTTCTAAAGTATGAAGTGAATCCTAAGGTGTAGGAAAGGAGTGCTATCAGCGGGGTCTAAGGTCGTGCATACGACTCCACTAAATCCAGATCGAAGTCTAAGCATTGTCGCAACCAAGTGAATGTCGTCAAAGCTGGACAGATGAAGGCAGATGTGATGCGGATTGAGAAGATAGTAAACAGGAAGGTTAGCAAAGGGCAAATTGCAGCGCGGAACGTGCACGGATAACAGTTGAATCTCATAGTGCAGGCATAGATTAGAATGCGATGGAGAAATGAGCTAGGATCTGAACCAAAACAAATCAGACGGAAGAAGAACTTCGCCGTCAAGGGGAAAGAGTACACACAACGGGACCGAAAGTCAGTCGATCTAACTCATGCCACTCCAAGCACACAAATATAACACTAGAGCTCCGCACTGTTGCAAACAACGGACAACGACATTGGCACCAACATATCGGGATCCTGAACCTGCTACGCTCAACATAAACACATGTTGCTATACAGTACACCCCGGCACTCCGATCTCAGATCAGAGTCGTCGCCACCTGCAACGTTCAGGATGAAAAAGGAATCAGAAGACACAAACTAGAGGCGAAAATGTTGACAAAAAAACATTAGTACCTGATGGTGATGCTGGTGCTACTGGTGGTGCTAATCAACACAAATGGCGTGAGGAAGACGAAGCAGATCCACCACGACGCTGCAGTTTTGCTCCGCTCGTCTCGTCTCGTCGCATGCGTGAGAAGGGGAAGGAGACAACGTGCTCTGAAGTTTAGTGTCCGTGAAGCGAGGAAGAGGAACGAGACCGCGGGTGTTGTTCAGCGCCTCCACACACTTCACACCAGCGTTGGGGGGCGGGTATTTGTTTTTTTCCTAGTACCCACCGGTTCCCTGTATTTGAACCAATCGAAATCAAAAGGACCGCTGGCTTCGGGGATTGAAAAGCTCGGAGTCAAAGAATCGCCGGGTACGACTCTCTCAACCACTTTAAAGAACCATCAAGTTTCGTGAAAGAACCGGCGGTTTCATCTGGGTATTTGAATTTTTTTTTTAAAGTTTGAGAATCACGATGATATATAATAATAATAATAATAATAACCAGGTATTTTGATTTCTTGATAACCATGGTGAACAACTTTGATACCCATATTGATACCCAAAAAGGAGAACAATCCGATATTAAATACAATAGATATTAAAAATCTAATAACCTGCCCGGATGACTCAATTATCATCTACGAAGGTTATTTTAAATTGTTTTGTGTTAGTGTTTTAAGATTGATAACCTACCTCGATGGTGATAAGGTCATCCAAGTAAGTGTGTGTTTTTTTTTCCTTCATGTGTTCGATGTTGCATCATTGGCAATTTTCATCCATTATTCATCTAAACATGTGGCAAGGAAATTTTCCTAAGGAATATGAATTTTTGTTGAAGCTCATGAACTTTGTGTGAATTAAAGGATTACATAGAAATTTTAGGAATGTAGATTGTTGGCCATAAAAATGCTCTAAATTTTAATCTTCAAATGCAACTCTAATGGAACCCAAAACATGAATCGTGCTACCAAAACCAAATAAATGGTGAAAATTGAACAACATCAATGAGCAAAAAAGTTTAAATATTTACAACTCTAGCCAAATGTACATGCGAAATTTTCATCCTGAAATGAAATCAAAACTAAGCATATAACCAATGTGCCTCCTAGGGAGGTTAAACCCTAATCTAGTTTTGGATTCTCTCCAACTAAAGTGGGTAGAAGTTTGCACAAAACAAGTTAGCATTAGTATCCAAATCTAATTTACTTAACTATAAATTGAAAAATCCATTTGAATTTTGCTTGAACACCTTTTTGTTTCTACATCCAAAATCCCAAACGATTCTACTTATAAAATAACAACTTCAAATGCTAGGAACCCAACCCACTAAACCTTTATATGCACTTGCAAATGTTAAAACAAATCCATCAATCCCCATCCCATAAACATACCAAACTTCCATTTAATGAACAATTTTTTTAAAAAAAACAAGAATGAATTCCACCTTTCATATTTCCTAATTGTTTAAAAAGTTGACTTCATTCCATGTTGTTGAAAAAATCAACCAAGAACTCAAATACAATTTGCCCATTCAACAAAAACCAAGAAAGCGCATAAGACTTCTTCTAAAACTTAGTTAATAAAAATCTAGGTGTTTGATTTTTTAGTTAGCTAATGTTGCTCTCCATAACAAACTTTTCCTTTGGTCCACTCATGAGTTGTATTATAGAAAGGGGAAAAATCCATTTGACAAAATTATTATGTATAGATGTAGACCACCCAGTTTAGATTTGTGGATAATCAATTGTAAAGTTTGGATTTTATGAAATTCACTATAGAGATAGTTTGTCCATCCTCCACATTATCAAAAACCATTACAATTGTCACTTTTGCAAGTTTAATATATTTTGACAATATGTGAACAACATTACCATTAGAAACCCACCATCCTCACATCTCATTTGTAAGATTCCCAAATTGTGATGGATGCAAATCAACATGAATGATTGTTGACCTTCATAGTATCACATGAAGAAAAAGGTTTATTGATCAAACAATGATGGATATCATAAGCAAGCAATCACATATACATATAGAGGTATTGTTTTAGGATGGTATAAATGTGCCTTCAGCAATTGCAAGGTGACTCAGAAATGTTGCCTCTACATCAAATGACATTTAATATTAAGGATAGAAGAACCTAATAGCATTTGTGAAATCTTGGGCAAGAAAATGCCTCTCTAGTTCTTTGACCAACCCCATTGTTGCCATTATGCATTGTTTTATTACTAACTACATTTTATGTTCCAAATTACCCCTATTCACCATAAACATTTCCCTAGTTGCACCACCTCTAACATTGGTAAAACACAAGTCTATTTCAAAACAATGTCAAGATCAAAAAAACATTTCATAATTTGTATTTGCAGTTAAGGCATTCCCTAAAATGTCTTTAACCATTTTCATAACAAGTGACTTGTACTTAAACAAGACTTGTTTAGCAAATGTAAACATAGATGTCCATTGAATTTTAACATTGCGAGGAACCTCCAAGCCTTTGGTCTCGATAATTTCCATTAACTTGTTATGTTCAAGGTGCCTTTTCAGAGAATGAACAAAATACATATGCATTGATGCCAATAAGGCTTCAACCTTCACAACAAATGGCAAGTTGAATAATATTTGCACAACCAAATTCTATCTATCACTATAAGGAATTGTGTACTTTGCAAACCAAGAAATCAATAAGTAAATGTCCTAAACGACTACATAATTGACTATAGTCATAGAATATTACTTTAAATCCTATGTGAAAGAAGTTGTAGTCATATATTAGTGGTGCATTTAACTAGTAGATGATGAAGTGGTAATAGGAAGGATGACATTGTTTTTTCATTACAAGTTTTCATCCATATGGCATCCATGAATGATAACAAAGTGATGTGGATGTCCAAAATATCATTTGAAAATGTGTGACTAAGATAAAATCATTTCAAATATGATTAAAGAATACATATGCAAATGATGTGGACAAAATGATATGTCATTACATAAACAATGTGCTCATACAATTACTTTACAATTATTCAAAAATGAATATTAATAATTTAACATGAGTATAAATGGACATGATGAACTACAACATGTAAAAATTTGATTTTAATTAATATTTTATATATAGGTAATATAAGAACATTTATTACATTTTTCTTAAATATATTCAATATATGATCCATATTAAATATTCAAGGTGAATAAATTTAGATATTATACATTGGAATAATTTTTAATGGTAAAAGTATGATATATTATAAATATATTTTTATATTTTAATTTAAAAATAAAATAGAAGTGTAAGATGTGGAAAATAAACAATTTATATTTACACATTAATTTTTATCATAAATTTAAATAATATTTATATATGTTATATTTATATAAATAAATCTATGTATTCTACATATTAAAAAATATTATTACATAATTATATTAAATTATATGTGAAAATTTTGAATAGAATTTATGATTTTAAAAAATTATTTAATATATTAGTTGTTTATTACTATTATTATTCAACTTAAATAAAAATATATAGATTAAATTTATACAACATATGTAATATGACTAATTAAAAAAATTATGTATATAAATTTGATTTATATCCATTTTAAAATATTTTATGTGGATGAATTATATGAACTCATACAATTAAATTAAAAATTATTGGTAAAATTATGATATATTTGAAGAAAATTACTGTAATATAAATTCCTAAATCAAATGAAAGTTTATTTATTCATGTATTAACCACAAAGTTTTTTCCATTTACTAATCATGTGTTTGATTTAGTGTTTTTCAAAAAATGGTCATTGAAATGTTATTCAACAACAAAATTCAAATCATTTTCTTTTGAAGCAAATTAAAATTGTATGTAAATAAATTATGTAATTTTGTAAATTATTGAAGGAAATTTATGAATAAATTTACATTTTTTTCATTTAGAAAAATTATTAATAAGATATGAATTATCAAATTTGAGGTTTTATGTAATGTTTAAATGAAGTATGGTTTAAATAGAATAAACATTAGACTATTCAAACAACCAATGGGGTGACTTGGTGGTAAAGGAGTTGAATTCCATCCTTGGGGGACCCAAGATCAAACTTCACAAATGAAATTCATTGTGATCAACATTAGAATATAGAGCGAATATTTTTTACCTACCTAAACTACCTAGGTTGGTTGATTACAAGTGAATTAAATAGGTAGATTCGGTGGTATGTTTAACCATTTAAATTAGGGTTTTGAAGCTAGCTTAAATGGTGAGACATGTCAACAATTGATAGGATGGAAAATAGTAAAACTCAAAATATATATGATTACCTATATTATAACAATAAATATTATAAATTTTTAAAATAATGTTCCCCAAGTTTTTTGCTATATTTTGTAATAACAAAAATAATTAAATAATGACTAAACTATCACTAATGATTTCACATATGTCCTTTATGACTAAAATACAAGTCATAAACTTAGTCATATATTTGAAGATTTCTATTACTGTATGGGCTATGCAATGGATGCGTGTCAAAAATAATGCATGTGTTTGTTTGTTAATTGCATTGTCATGATGAGAACACACCACACTATCCATAAAATGTTGTCACACAATTGTTTTTGCAAGATTTTGAAATTTGTAATTGGCCATGTGATTAAATAAAAATGATTAAGTTGATAAAGGACTCAACATTACAATGTTATATATACTATAATCACATTGTATGAATTTTTTAAATGATTTTTGAATTGTCATAACATAATGGACTTTTTTTTAAATACCAAAAATATGTAACAATCCATAATTGATGAATACAAACTTCATGCACTTTCATACAATGTTTTTTTATTGAATAAAAGATTCAATGATAATATGTTGTTGTAACATTGATATTAAAGAAGACTTTTTGAGAGGATTTGGATGACTGAATTTTTTTTATGTATTTTGAATTATGGTTTTTTTCCCATTAAGTCCTTTCTTTAATGAATGTAATGATTTAGAAGTTCATATTTCAAATTTAAGTTTTCCATAAAATAAACTAGGGTTGGAAATTTCTTACAATGAATTTCAAATGATAATTTACAAAATTACTTGTGTGATTTAAAGTACCATGCTTTCACATTGCCTATGTAGTATTAATTTAGGCAATTATGGACTTCCATATGTGCCTAAAACTATTACACCTTAGTGTGTTTTCACCTATCACATCTATTTTTAAATCTTGGAAGATTGTGATGTAATTTGGACCAAAGTAAATTAATTCTGATGTCAAATCCCCATTTAGACAAACCCCCAAAAATGGTAAGGCAATCAACAATGGTTAACTAGTAATGCACCACCACCATCGCCTTTAATGATTCTTAATAATTCAAAAATATGGGCGCTTTCATTCAATTTTTAATTGTGCATAATAATGAACAAACATTTAGCTCCAATCATCAAGAATGGTTACTTCATCAAAACTCAATGAAATGAAATGAAACTTCTAAAGTGCATTTCTAGTTATACCAAGACCACATTATGCATGTAGTTTTCAATTTCCCATCCATTAAAATCACTCTAATGTTTCTTTCTTTGATGTTTTTATCAACCTTCAAAAGCTCATAGAAGCCTTGCATGTTCTTGAAATCCATCATTGGCCTCTCGTGTTTCAAAATATGATAGAAAATAACAAAATGCATTTACTTTTTCATTTTAATTGCCTTCTCTACATTGACCATTTCCTCGAACACAAAATTAGGCCTTATAAAATCACAGATTCTTTCCAAAAAAATTCCATGTTAGGTGTTGGAACTTGTGAATAATTCACACATTTTGTGCCTTAAAGCAGGGCATGAACATTTTTTAATACTATTGTGCTTGTTGAACCTGTCTAGTTTTGACATTAGTAACTTCTCCTAAGGTTCTACCACAATGCAAATCTAGCACCTCACATAGTGTAGCTTGCCATTTTTGCCAAAACAAACTTAACCCAAGGAAACTTAGTTGTCCAAGTATCCTAGAAAATTCTCTCCACCTCCCATTATGGCTTACTCTTCATGGAAGGGAGCTATATATGTTAGAAAGATGCATGTTCATTAATGTACATGTCTATACCATTTACATCCAAACTTTTATAATCAAGAAGAACACTAAAACTTGAACTTACACTAACTCCAAAAGGAATACAAGAAAGTAACAGTAAGTGGGCTCTTAAATGCCAAATCTAGAGTTCCAACATCAAAGCTAGAGAAGAATAAATGGAACTCAAAATTTGCAGGGTTTTTCAATGGAGTCATGATTCAATAAAACATCAACACACAAAAACTTAAATCCAACTACCAACCAACAACTTTGACCACACCTACAAACAAGCACACATGTATGGATCAAATGGTTTAGTTTCTCTCTATACATACTAAAAAACTGAAGTAAACCCCTAATAGACTTAAAACAAACTTGAGGATGGAACATTTGACTTTCTTTTTCTTTTCATACATACCAAAAAGAAAGGCAAATTGCTATGAAACTTTTCAAACTTGAGAATGAGACAATGAACTTTGTAACTTTTTCTATGCATACCAAAAACAAATAACAAAACCTAGGAAATTGTATAAACTTGAAAATGGATCAATGACTTTATTTCTTTTTTTATACATACAAAAAAGAAAGGCATATCTTTATGAAACTTTATATACTTGGGAATGGAACATTGCACTTCATTTCTTTTTCTATACATACAAAAAGGAAAATAGGTAGACCACACATGAAGTTGTACAAACTTGAAAATGGATCAAAGATTCTATTTTTCTTTTTATACATACAAAAACAAATTGGTGGACCTTTGTGAAAGTTTATAGACATAAGAATGGAACATTGGATTTTTTCTTTTCATATCTATATACCAAGACAAATAGGCAAAACCTTAGGAAAATAATTGAACTTGGGCTTGGAATTATTGAATTTTTGTTTTGGCTTGAAGGTTTTGGTATAATGAAATTCAAGAAGTTAGATCGATCAATAATTATGGCTTCTTTCAAGTTTTGTAAAACTTAAACTTTCATGAAACTCAACAAAAATTCAAAACTTACAATCAAAACCTAAAAATACTTGTAAACAATGTCAAAGCACATGTAGACTTGTGTTATTGCTACAAACACATGGCATCCACAAATAGCTACAACAAACACATGTAAGCAAACATTAGTTTTAAAAAAATGAATATGCAAGTTGCACATGTGAGTGGGCATTGCGAAGGATCTTTGCAACCAACAAATTGTTGTTATTTTCATGGCCATTGATGTCACCCAAAAAAATATCATTGATTGTTATGGAACATGGTATAAATCTAATCATGGAAGCTTGATGGCCATGTTTGGAGACCTTAAACATATTTTGGATGGGTCAAATTTTGAAGATGATGGTGAAACAATGGTGATGAAGGGGTCATTGATATTGATTTGATTAGAACCATGAGAGGGTGTGCAACCTATGGATGAAGTTGGGGTTTTTGATAAGCAGAGAAGTTCCTTTGGAAGTTAGTTTGTTTAAAACACATGATGCAAAACATTGTTGAAGGATGCACACAAGGAAGGGTTGCACTTTGTGACCATGCCACTCTCAATCATGAAAGTTGTGGCATTAGAAATTCGAAACATTTTTTTCACAAAGGCAAATGAATCATTACATCTAGGAATGTCATTACATCATGTACATGATCATTTAGGCTATTTGATTCATAAGTTGAAAGATTGGCATGAAACAATGATCACACACAAAAATGTTTGTAAGCAAAGATTTCATGAATAAATATCAATCTCTGCATCCAATAGCCATCATATTCCTTTAAATTCTTTGCTTGTTCATTTATGTTTAAAACTTATAGTATTATTGCATACCAAATGTTACTAATATTATTTTGTAATAATCTTATGTATGCACATGTTTTATGTTAATGTGAAGCCACGATGTTGTATACAAATTTAGTTAATGGAGAATATGTATTGTGAGCATTATATTTCATATATAATCGTTGAGAAAACATAAACAATACCTAATAATTTAGAATATTATATACATTAGGAAAGTCTTCAACAATGAAAATTTGGAAGTTTGGATGCAAGTATTGTTTATCAACAAGTGAATTTGGGAAGTTTGAATGTAAGTATTGCAGTAACCTCATTTACATAAAAAAGAAGTAATGCATTTATTGTATTTAAAAGAATTTTTCCAATATGTTAAAAACATTACGTGCAAGTATTACAATTAGCATAAGGTGGGTACAAATTTGTGATGTAGGTATTGTAGTTAACACAAGGTGGTTTAGGTTTTTGATGCGAATATTGGAGTTGGAGCAAAATTCCAATGTGGGTTAAGCTTTGTTATGTAGGTATTGCAATTGGAAAATATTATTTATTCAGTGTGTATTAAAAAGATTATATGAAAATATTGTTAAATTGGACCCAATGTTTAGTGTGGATTAGGGTGGCCTTTATGCAAATATTGCAATGATGTCCTAAATATGCTTTTCATGGCCTTGCATGCAAGTATTACATTTCAAGGAGATCTTGTAGTTTAAATAAAAGCTTACGGGGTCAATAAGGATGTTGTTTAAACTATCTCATTCACCATCTCATTGCCATAATAATCAAATGGTGTGAAACTTGGTATAGGTTTGTAAATATGCATGTAGGATATAATACCTTCCACCTTTCAAGAAAACCAATAAAATAAAATAATTATTTTTGATTGGCCAACTACAATGAATTGCCTAGGTGGTGAAATTTAAAGAATTTATCATTTTATGTTGTCCACCTTTTCCTATCTATGATGATGATGGAATAATTATAGTGACAAATTTTTTTGAAGAACTTATATATGGGCAATTTTTTGGACTCTATCATATGGTCCCCCTTAAACAATTTATGGTTGTCCCTAAACATTTACAAAGATAATTTCAAAGATGACTACCTCATTTCCACACCTAACTACCTCATTTCTTCTTGATAATTACCTCCATTTTACAATGAACTCATTCATTTTCCCTACCCATTAACATGGATATGAAAAACCAAACTAACATGTGTCTTTTCATGTCCATGAAATGTATATTAATTTAAATTAAATTTGACATTATAAAATCAAGTTGTGCAACATGTAGCAATACACTATAACATCAAGTAACAAAAATGATGTGCATATTGATCTTTAACAATAACTTCATGAACTTTTTCTTCAAGATCTTGAAAGAGTTCTTTCAATCATACTTTTTCCTTTACGCAATTGTTGATTATACAAGGTTTTAAAGAAAATGCGGTGCAACCTTATTTACTTGTGTGGCACCATCAACCAAGGCAAAATAGGATAACCTTATACTTTCCTCTCCACTATTGACATCAAACAAATTTTCTATACTAGCTTTGTGGTACAACTTGAAGAAAGTTGAAAAATTCGAAACTTGTTGATAGAGTTAAGAACATCAACAAACACATTGCAAAACCATTTTTTAGGGTTTCATTTGGATGTTACAACCTTTTGACTTGACTAATTATTAAATTAAGTTAGTTGCAAAAAATTATGTTTTTGATGTTTGAATATGAATTTGTGTAACATCTATGGCACCATCGATTGACACAAGCCATAATAGTTATTAAACCCATTCATAACTTTGATTTAATCACTCCTAAATTTAAGATAAATGAGTTTCCTATGGGTCATTTTATCCTCATTTATTCCCCTAGCCATTTGAGTTGATTCTTCATTATCAAATTCATTACACACACAAACTCATGCAAGACTATGTTGATAGTTGACTTCCAACAACAAATAGTTTAAAACAAAGGTAAATAATTTAAAATTTTGTTAATTTATAAAAATTACAAGTGGTGCAATATTCATAAGGACAATAAACAAAAATCGTGTGTTTTTTTTTTTCTTCTTCTTAGTAAAAAGTTTTTTTTTTTTTTTTTAAAAGTTTAATTTATGTGTTAAATGTTGCATATTAATTTCATTGACACGAAAATATAGATTTCTAGTTTAAATGATGATATTGCATCATTAAGAAATGAGAATACCAATTGGTATATCGAGCCTTGACCCAATCTTTGAGTTCCTTGCTCCCCAATAAATCATGCAATAGAAAATTTAATAGAAGTACAAAATCAAAGGATTGTTTCAAAGACAAACCATGCATCCTTAATCTAATGAATACATTAAAACCTCAAACACAATGTTCAACTTACTTTCCTTGTACCCAAGGATTATAATTGTGCACTTGCAAAATTCATTGCAAGAAATGTGAACAAAAAAAATTGCTTATAGTGGGCACGTTGCATAATTTGTAAAAAATACAAAAACAACAAAAATCACAAAAATATATCTAAGACAACATTAAAACAACAAAGATCCCATATACAACCTCCGAAAAAAAAAAAAAAAAAAAAAAAAAAAAAAAAATTTTAAAAAAATTAAATTAAAAAAAAAAAAAAAAGAAAAACAAACTTTAAATTTAACAAAAATGAAAAAAGAAGGGGGGGTAAAAAAAGAAAATTATGTTTTTTAACCTGTTAAAAAAAAAAAAGATATTTTAATTAAATTATCTTTT
>Ga0116229_10003395_pt1 | contig 26117 bp, 31 predicted proteins | sample S1TSphgellanicum_3_FD_87313 | JGI IMG/M metagenome (GOLD analysis project Ga0116229, IMG submission 87313) | Host-associated microbial communities from peat moss isolated from Minnesota, USA - S1T2_Fc - Sphagnum magellanicum MG | ecosystem: Host-associated > Plants > Peat moss > Unclassified... | reverse complement strand
CTTGACGCACATTATCACCTGGTAATCGAGAAGCATGGACCCGCAGATGGGCCGGCCGGCCGCCGACAAGACAGATATCCCGCTGATCGCCCGCATTTTCTATGTTCTTGCGGCGGTGTTCCTCGTCGGCGCCGTTGCTTTGGCCTCGATGCTGCCGCCCGACATGTCGCTGCATGAGGCGCTGCATACGATCGACGCGGAGCGGGCCGACGATCTGCAGCACGCGATGATGAACGCCCTTGGCGCGCGGTTCTGGGAAGCGGTGTTCGTGCCGCTGCTGATGCGCCCGGTCTGGCTTGGTCCCCTGTTTCTCGGGTTGATCTGCGTGGGTGGCGCGGTCAGCGCGAGTTTTCATGCGACCCCGAGGGCGAATCGGCGGAGGAGCTAGGCCACAACGAAAAATTCTGCATATCGACCGTCTCCGCGATGACGTGCTTAACCCAGTTCGCCAAAAACCTCGGTCCAGGTTTCGCCCATCACTGCCTCAACCTGCTGCACAGTGGCCGCAACGCCCAGTTCGCGCAGGCTGGTGACCCCGTACTCGCTGATACCGCAGGGCACGATGCCGGTGAAATGTTTCAGGTCCGGGCAGACATTCAGCGATACGCCATGCCATGTCACCCAGCGGGTGATCCGAACGCCGATGGCAGCGACCTTGGCTTCGGCGCCGCTATGGGGATCGGTCACCCACACCCCCACACGCCCCGCCCGCCGCTCACCATGCACGCCGAACCGCGCCAGGGTGCGGATCAGCCAGGTTTCCAGCGCGGCGACGTAGGCATGGGTATCTCTGGCCGGCACGGCGCCATGCGGCCGGTTGAGGTCGAGCATGACATAGGCGACCACCTGGCCCGGCCCGTGATAGGTCCATTGGCCGCCCCGTCCGGCCTCGAAAATGTCAAAGCGGGTTGGATCGGACAGGTCGGCGGCCTTGGCCGAGGTGCCGGCGGTGTAGAGCGGCGGGTGTTCCAGCAGCCACACGCGCTCGGCCGCCTCGCCGGCGCGGATGGCGGCGATGCGGGCCTGCATGGCAGCAATAGCCGCCGGATAGGGCACCAGCCCGGTGGCGACGCACCATTCGGCGCCGGGCGCAGTTGAAACCGTGGTGAGCATCGGCTATACGCCGCCGCCTGCCGTGCGGTCGTGGCGGAATGGTAGACGCGCAAGCTTGAGGTGCTTGTGGGGGCAACCTCGTGGAAGTTCGAGTCTTCTCGACCGCATACCGGCGTTCCCTGAATTGCTGCTTTGGGGAGGAGCATGGCGCGGGCTCGTCCCAAACGCACCTATCCAGGCGCAAAACTCTGCGTCAAGCTCCCAGCCACCAGGCGCCAGCCATCTACGGTCACGAAAAAGATCAGCTTGAACGGCAGAGAGACGCCGCTTGGCGGCAGCATCATCATGCCGAGTGACATCAGCACGCTGGAGACCACAAGGTCGATGATGGTGAAGGGCAGATAGAGCAGAAATCCCATCTCGAAAGCGCGGCGCAGCTCGCCGATCATGAAGGCGGGGATCAAGGCGCGCCATGCGGCATGGTCAGGGTCAGGTGCCGGCGGCAGATGGCCGATCTGTTCGAATAGCAGCAGGTCCGGCGGCCGCAGATTGACGGCCATAAAATGGCGGAACGGCTCGGCGGCCAGGCGCAGGCCCTCCATCTGGTCGATATGGCCCTCGCTCATCGGCTGGATGCCATGCATCCAGGACGCCTCGAGCGTTGGCTGCATGACGAAGAAGGTCAGGAACAGCGCCAACCCGATCATCACGATATTCGGCGGCGTGCCTTGGGCGCCCAGGGCACTGCGCAACAGCGACAGCACGACCACGATGCGGGTGAAGGCGGTGACCATCACCAGCAGGCTGGGCGCCAGGGACAGCACGGTGAACAGGGCGGTGATCTGGACCAGCTTGGCGGTGGCGCTGGCGTCCCCGCCATGGCCCAGATCGATGGCAACCGACTGCGCATAGGCGCAGCCGGGTGCGAGCAGGCAGGCGGCCAATACCGCCACACTCAGGCGCGCCACCGATAGGGTGGCTGGCGTGTTGTGGCCGAAAGCCCACCTCACGGATGCCGCCGCCCGTCAGCCAACCCGCTCTAGCAACTGGCGCGCGGCTCGAACCCCCGTTGTTCGCGCGCTTGGGACAGAGCCGAGGCGAGCAGCTCGATCTGCGACATCACCTCGCGCAGAACCGGCAACATGATCTGGCCATCCTCGGTTTCCAGATCGAGGGTTTGCGCGCAGAGAATGCCGACCCCGTCCTCGATCCCGGCGAGATCGACGCGGCGCCCGCTCTGCGCCAGCGCGCGCGCCACCCCGAGCGTGCGTGACAGGCGGGAGGCGAGCTCCGTCAGCCGCCGCTGCGGCAGGGAGGCTACCTGAGGGGAGAGGGAGAGCGTGGTTTGGGGGAGAGGTCGGGCCATTGGCGCAGTCTCATCCCGAGTCGGTTAGCAAATCGTCAGCGCTGATCTTAATAATTCCGAAACCCTTGGCCGACACTATGCCCCAACACTATGCCACTGTATTCAAGCGGGGATATCGCATGTCGGAGCTGGACGGCGCGGAAAGCGGCATATTTGCCCTGGCTGAACGCAAAATGGCGTGGCTCGATGTGCGCCAGAAGCAGCTGGCGGAAAATATCGCCAATGCCGATACGCCGGATTATCGCGCCCGCGATGTGGCACCGTTCTCCAGCGTGCTCGACCAGTTCAACATCGCGCCCGTACGCACCTCGCCGCTGCATTTGGCCGGGTTTTCCCTCAGCCCGCCTGGCACCACGCAAACCATCGCCGAGCGGGCGCCGGATGGCAATGCGGTGGGCCTGGAAGACGAAATGACCAAGGTGGGCAAGGGCGAAACCGATCAGGCCTTGGTTGGCAATCTCTGGAAAACCTATATGGGCATGTTCATGACCGCCCTCGGCAAGAACTGAGGCCCGCCATGGATCTTTCCCAGGCGCTGAACATCTCCGCCGCCGGCATGGACGCGCAGACCCAAAGGCTGCGGGTGATCGCGGAAAACCTCGCCAACCAGGACAGTACGGGGTCGTTTCCAGGTGCCACGCCCTATCGCCGCAAGACCACGGTGTTCGAAGACGTGATGGACCAGGCCATGGATGCACGCACCGTGAAGGTGAAGGCGGTGGTGACCGACAAGAGCGCCTTTCCGCAAAAATACGATCCGTCGAATCCGGCGGCGAACCCGCAGGGCTATGTGAGTACGCCGAATGTGAACAGCTTTATCGAAATGATGGATATGCGTGAGGCGGAACGCTCCTACAGCGCCAATCTCAACGTGATGCAGGCGTCGCGCTCGATGCTGACTCGTGTGATCGATCTGCTGAAATGAATGTCATCCCGGCCTTGCGGGCCGCGCAGGCGCTTTCGGTCTACCAAGGCGTCGATGGCGGCCATTCCTCCCAAGGCGGAATCGCCGGCGGCATCACTGCCGGTTCGGAGGACTTTGCCAGCCTGCTCACCAACTCGCTCGGCTCGGCAATCCAGACCGGCCAGCTTGCCGAAACCCAGGCCATCGGCGCGATCAACGGCAGCGGTGACCTCACTCAAGTGGTTACCGCCGTGTCGCGCGCAGAGCTTGCGTTGCAGACGACCGTTGCGGTGCGTGATCGGGTGCTGCAGGCCTATCAAGACATAATTAAGATGTCGATCTGACACTCGAACCCGAAACAATTCGGGGCTGAAGACTCGTTCATGCAGGATCTTGATGTCGTCGCGGTCTTGCATGGTGCCATGCTGACCACCTTCAAGCTCTGTGCGCCGCTGCTGCTGGCGCCGCTGATTGCCGGGCTGGTGATTGCGGTGCTGCAGGCCGTGACGCAGATCAGCGACTCCACCGTATCTTTCCTGCCGAAGCTGATGGCCACTGGTTTGGCTGCGTGGCTGGCAGGGCCGTTTCTGTCGCGCACGCTGGGCGATTACATGCACATGATCATGGACTCGCTGATTTCGATTGGCAGCCAGTGAGTGGGCGCCGCGCCTTCTGCTACCGACAGCCTGATCGGCCTGGCTTTCGCGTTCATGCTGGTACTGTGCCGCAGTGCCGCCGCGGTAATGCTGTTGCCGGGGCTGGGCGAAAGCGATCCGCCGCCGATGCTGCGGGCAGGGCTCGCCTTGGCGATTGCCATTCTGCTGCTGCCGGTGCTGGGGCCGACACTGCCCAAGATACCGGATGGGTTCCTGCGCCTGGCTGGCATGGTGGCCGAGGAGATTGTGGTGGGCGGCGTGCTGGGGTGGCTCGCCCGACTGGTGGCCCTGGCGCTGCCAGCGGCTGGCCAGCTGATTTCGCTGATGACCGGCATGTCCAGCGTGCTCCAGCAAGACCCGTTGCTGGGCGCGCAATCGGCGGAAATCGGCCGGCTGCTCAATTTGGTGGCGCCGGTGGTGATCCTCTCCACCGGGCTCTATGCGCAGCCGCTGAAGGCACTGGCCGGCAGCTATGCCCTGTTTCCCGCTGGCGGATCGATGCCGGCGGGCGATGTAGCGGAGATCGCGGTGAGGGCGGTGTCGGAAAGCTTTGGGCTGGCCTTGCGGCTGGCGGCACCCTTCGTGGCGATATCTGCGGTGTGGCAAGCGGCGCTGGGGCTGCTCGCGCGCCTCGTGCCACAGATACAGGTCTATTTTGCCGCCCTTCCAGGGCAGGTGCTGGGCGGCCTGCTGCTGCTGGCGCTGCTCGGCGCCGCCATCATCGGCGCCTGGCTTGGCGCCGTACAAGAGGTGTTTGCCACCCTCCCATAACCCCTTGAAAAACTGACAACTGAATCATGGCCGAAGGCGACGACAAGACCGAATCAGCGACGCCGCGCCGGCTGGAAAAGGCGCGCGAGGAGGGGCAGGTCGCGATTTCCCGCGAGTTGTCCATGCTCGTCAGCCTGTCGGCCGGCATTTCTGCGATGGGCGCGCAGTCCAATGGCAGCGCGATCGCGCATTGGCTGGCGGCTTCGCTCCAAAATCCGAACTATGCTGGCGCGCAGACTTGGCGCAATGCGGGGGTTACCCTGATTGCGGCGGTGGCACCGGTTGCCGCCGCGTCCGCCGGCACCTATGCCGCCGCCACGCTGCTGCAATCCGGGTTTCTGCTGCATCCGTCCGGCCTGCAGCCCGACCTGACACGGATCAGTCCGCTCAACGGCATCAAGCGCCTGTTCGGGTCGCAGGTGGCGATCCAGGTGCTGAAGGCCGTTGCCAAGCTCGCCGTCTTCGCCGTCTGCCTTTGGGTCGCCATTCGCCGGCTGCTGCCGGCGCTGCCGGTGCTGCCGTTTCAGGATATTCCTACGCTCTATCGTCAACTCGCCGGCCAGGGGCTGGCTCTGGTGCTGATGCTGCTTGGCGCGCAGGCGCTGATTGCCGGTGCCGATCTGATATGGGAGCGGATGAGTCTGGCGCGCAAACTGCGGATGACACGGCAGGAACAGCGCGACGAACAGAAAATGAGCGAGGGCAATCCGCAGGTGAAGCAGCGCCTGCGCTTGCTGGCGCGCAGCAGGGCGCGCCGGCGGATGTTGAAGGCGGTGCCGAAAGCCGCTGTGGTGATCACTAACCCTTCCCATTACGCCATAGCGTTGAATTACGATCGCGGCTCGAAAGGCGCGCCGCGCCTGGTTGCCAAGGGGGCCGACGAAGTGGCCGGGCGCATTCGCGATCTGGCGCGCGCGCACAACATTCCCATCATTGCCAACCCGCCTCTGGCGCGTGCATTGTTCCGGGTAGAGATCGATACCGAAATACCGGCGGAGCACTTCAAGGCCGTGGCCGAGATCATCGCCTATGTGTGGCGCATGCGCGGGCGGGCCGGCCGGCGATGAAATTTCTTGCCCCCAAAGTCGGTGGTCTGCCAGCTGCCGATATCGCCGAGCGCCTGTTCCTGGATGAGACGGATGGCGTGGCGCTGGTGGATGCGCAGGGCATCGTGCTGCACGAGAATGCGCAATTGCGATCGATGCTCGGCGCGATCCATCGGCAGTGTGTCTGGTCGGGGCTGCCGGCCGAAGCCGCCGCTACGCTCGCCGCGGAATTGCGCGCCGGGCGTGCGGCGACGGTGCAGGCAACGCTGGGCAGTGCCGGCGGCGCCGGTCAGGCGCCGCGCGTGCTGCGCCTGGCAGTGCTGCCGATGCCGCGCGGCGGTGCATTGCTGCGGGTGACCGACCGCACGCATGAGCGCTCGCTGGAGGATCAGCTTGGCCAGGCCCAGCGTTTGCAGGCAGTGGGTGAACTGGCCGGCGGCATCGCCCATGATTTCAACAACCTGCTCACCGCCATACTGGGTGCGGCCGAAGACGTGAAAGCGCGTAGCCGTAATGCCGCCGATAGCGAGGATCTGGACCAGATTTGTGCCAGCGCCGAACGTGGCGCTGCCCTGGTGAGGCAGCTTCTGGCGTTTAGCCGGCAGCAGACGCTGCAGCCGCGGGTGGTTGCCTTGAACGATGCCATACGAAGTACCGCGCAATTGCTTCGACGCCTGCTGGGCGCCGGCGTCACCCTGACCCTGGAGCTGGAGGAGCCTAGCCGGCGCGTACGCATCGATCCCACCCAGCTTGACCAGGTTCTGGTCAATCTGTCGGTGAATGCCAGTCACGCGATGCCGCAAGGTGGGGTGCTGACCATCTCAAGCGGGCCGAAGCTGGTGCTGAAACCTGAGACATTCGGCGGCGAGACGCTGCCGCCCGGCCGCTATGCCTCGCTATCGGTGCGCGACACCGGTAACGGCATCCCGGCCGATCTGCTGCCACGCATCTTCGAGCCATTTTTCACCACCAGGAAGGAGAAGGGCGGCACCGGTCTCGGGCTATCCACCGTGCATGGCATCGTCCGCCAATCGGGCGGCTACATGGCGGTGGAGAGCGAAGCGGGAGTCGGGACGATTTTCCGTATCCTTCTGCCCCGCCATGAGGAGACCGAACTGTTCCAGGCCGAACCAGCCACGCCCGGGCCGCCGCCGGAAGCGGTGGTGTCCGGCGGCACGGCCACCACGGTGCTGTTAGTGGATGACGAGGCGCCGGTTCGCCGGCTTGCCGAGCGGGCGCTGACCCGGGAAGGCTGGCAGGTGGTCGCCGCCGCCAGCGCGGAGGAAGCGCTGGAAGCGGTGGAGAGCCAGGATATGGCTGAACGCGCCCTGGCGTTCGTGGTGTCGGATGTGGTGATGCCAGGCATGGACGGGCCGGCTCTGGTGCGCCAGTTGCGCGAGCAACGGCCTGGTTTGCCGGCGATCCTGATGTCCGGCTACGCCGATTCGGGGCTGCGCACGGCCTTGCAGGCGGCCGATATCCGGTTTTTAGCCAAACCCTTCGGCATGGCCGAATTGGTGCGGGCAGCGCAGGAATTGGCTCAATCGGGGCAGGTTTCCGCCAATGTTGCGTTCCTGCCTCGTTCCAGCTCCGGCAAAAATGAACAAAAAAAGAACAAATAGTTAATCGAACCCTTCGTCTGAGGGTTGCAGCTTCGTTCTCGACTGTGACAGAGTGCCTGAACACGCCGCTATCGAAACGATTGCACTCGAGTCGCCGCGTGGTGGAATTTGGACCGGTCAGGGAGGTTTATCGTGGCTGACAAGAACAAGGCGCTGGACGCGGCGGTCACGCAGATCGAACGGGCTTTCGGCAAAGGCTCCATCATGCGCATGGGTGCCCATGCGGTGAACGAGACGATCGAGGTGATCCCCTCCGGCTCGCTGGGTCTGGATATCGCGCTTGGCGTTGGCGGGCTGCCGCGCGGGCGGATTATCGAGGTCTATGGGCCGGAAAGCTCCGGCAAGACCACGCTGGCGCTGCACGCGATCGCCGAGGCACAGAAGCGCGGCGGCACCTGCGCCTTCATTGATGCCGAGCACGCGCTGGACCCCACCTATGCCCGCAAGCTGGGCGTGGATATTGACAATCTGCTGATCAGCCAACCCGATGCAGGCGAGCAGGCGCTGGAGATTTGCGACACGCTGGTGCGGTCCGGCGCGATCGACGTGCTGGTGGTGGATAGCGTGGCGGCCCTGGTGCCGCGGGCGGAGCTGGAGGGCGAGATGGGCGATACCCATGTCGGCCTGCATGCGAGGCTAATGAGCCAGGCGTTGCGCAAGCTCACCGGGTCGGTGAGCAAGAGCCACACCATGCTGATTTTCCTCAACCAGATCAGGCTGAAGATCGGGGTGATGTTCGGCAACCCGGAGACCACCACCGGCGGCAACGCGCTGAAATTCTACGCGTCGGTAAGGATGGAGATACGACGCACCGGGTCGATCAAGGATCGGGAAAATGTGATCGGCAATTCCACCCGCGTGAAAGTGGCGAAGAACAAGCTGGCGCCGCCATTCCGCGAGGTGGAATTCGACATCATGTTCGGTGAGGGGATCAGCAAGGTCGGCGAACTGGTCGATCTTGGGGTAAAGGCCGGGATCGTGGAGAAATCCGGCTCCTGGTTCAGCTTCGATAGCCAGCGCATCGGCCAGGGGCGGGAGAACGCCAAGCAGTTTTTGCGCGACCACAAGGATGTTGCGGAGACGATCGAAAAGCGCATCCGCGAGCAGTCGGGTGCGGTGGCCGACAAGATGCTGGTAGTGCCGGATGCGGAGGATGAGGCGGAGGCGGCAGACTGAGGGGTGGCGGTCGGCCTGAGCTACTCGTGTGCCTTAAGGCGGGTCGATCTTTAACAGTGCTCAGGCTATGTCCGGGTGACGATGGACCCCACCACCACGGCACCCCTCACTGACGATGACCATGAACTGCTTGAGGCGGCGCGCACCGTCATCGTCAAGCATTACAAACCGTTCTGGCACATGGTGGCCGCCGCGCTGCGCAGCCGGGATGGGCGTATCTGGACCGGGCTGCATCTGGGCGCCACGGTGGGCCGCATGCAGATCTGTGCCGAGGCCATTGCCGTCGGGCGCCTGATCCTGGAAGGCGATGGCACCATCGAATGCGCCGTGGCCGTCCGCCATCCGAAAGACCACGAATTGCGGCAGGACATCGCCGTGGTGCCGCCCTGCGGGGCGTGCCGTGAGTTGCTCACCGATTTCGATCCAGGCGCCCAGGTGATCGTGCCCGGGGCCGCCGGCCTTGTTCGGGTACCTGTCGGCTTGCTGCTGCCGCTGCCCTATCAGCGCTGACCCGTAGCTGGCGGCAGATCGGCGATCAGGCTGGTGGTCCGATAAAAATCTGTCAGCCTGCTGCTGCCGCTGCCCTATCAGGGTTGACCCGGCCGGCCCTGGCCTGGATTTGCGCCAGATGGCAACGCCCTTGGGCGATCTGCTCGCTGGAAAGCCGCAACGCCGGGTTTTCGGCGCGGCCGAGCGATATGACCGCCATTTCGAATGCGCCTGGCGTGATGTCGCCTTGCACCCTGCCGTGCCGCCGCGCATCGGCGATCACCCAAGCGAGCAGGGGAATCAAGGGCTCCTTGTCGACCTCGCCAGGCTCAGGAACGGTAATGGCCATGCCAGGCATATGCCAGCCAGTGACGGCGTGGAGCAGAGTCCGGTCACGATCGGTCAGGCAGCGCTGGGCCAAACTGGCTCGGGTCTCAAAAAAATTGGCGTGTCCTGTCATCGTCGTCTCCTCAGATCTTGGCAACAAGCCGGGAGGAGCAATCACCGTGCCGCTGCAGCGCAACCAGAGCGTGTAGATTTTGCAAGGCGTTGCGTGTTTCCGGCCGGCCTTGCGCAGGCGGCAGGGTTTGCCCGGCCGGCAAGACCTGCCGAGCCGCCGGTGCAGGGAAGGTCAGCTTAGCGTGGTCATGGCTTGCCCGTCTGGGCGCAGCGAGGCAAACAGCTTGGTGCTGCGTTGCGGCGCGAAAGGGATTTTCATGGCCAAGATCAAGGTGAAGACGCCGGTTGTCGAGCTCGACGGCGATGAGATGACCAGGATCATCTGGGGCTTTATTAAGGATAAGCTGATCCTGCCGTATCTGGATATCGACCTGAAGTACTACGACCTAGGCATAGAGTATCGCGACCAGACCGACGACCAGGTGACGGTGGATGCCGCCCTGGCGATCAAGCACTATGGGGTTGGGGTGAAATGCGCCACGATCACGCCGGATGAGGCGCGGGTGCGTGAATTCAGCCTCAGGCGCATGTATCGCAGCCCGAACGGCACCATCCGCAACATCCTGGACGGCACCATTTTCCGCGAGCCGATTATCTGCGCCAACGTGCCGCGCCTGGTGCCGCATTGGACCCAGCCGATCGTGATCGGCCGCCATGCCTATGGCGACATCTACCGTGCCGCGGAGACCAAGATTCCCGGCCCAGGCAAGGTGACCCTGGTTTACGAGCCGGCCAATGGCGGCGAGGAACTGCGCTTCGAAGTGCATGATTTCAAAGGGCCAGGCGTGGCGCTGGCGATCCATAACACGCGCGCCAGCATCGAAGGCTTCGCCCGCGCCAGCTTCAATTACGGCCTGCTGCGCGAATATCCGGTCTATCTCTCCACCAAGAACACCATCCTCAAAGCCTATGACGGCATGTTCAAGGATGTGTTCCAGGAGATATTCGATACCGAATTCCGGGCAAAATTCGATGCCAAGGGCCTCACCTATGAGCACCGGCTGATCGATGACATGGTAGCCAGTGCGCTGAAATGGTCGGGCGGCTATCTCTGGGCCTGCAAGAATTATGATGGCGATGTGCAGAGCGACATCGTGGCCCAGGGTTTTGGCTCGCTCGGCCTGATGACCAGCGTGCTGATGAGCCCTGATGGCCGCACGGTGGAAAGCGAGGCGGCGCATGGCACCGTCACCCGCCATTTCCGCGAGCACCAGCGTGGGCGGGAGACCAGCACCAACCCGATCGCCTCCATCTTCGCCTGGACCCGCGGCCTGATCTATCGCGGCCGGTTCGACGACACCCCGGATGTGACTGCTTTCGCCGAGACGCTGGAGCGGGTCTGCATTGAGACGGTGGAATCCGGGGCAATGACCAAGGATCTGGCCATCCTGATCGGGCCTGAGCAAGGCTGGATGAACACGCAGAATTTCTTGGCCAAAATCGACCAGAACATGCAAGCGGCGGTGTCGAAAAACTAAGCCGAGGCCGGGGCGATCCCCGGCCGTCCCTGCCTGGAGCCAAAATGACCACTACGCGCCGCGTCTTCATGATGACCACGCTGATGTCCGGTTTCACGACCGCGGCGGCGCGCGCCCAGGCCGCGCCGATCCATACTGACAACGCAGGTTTGGCTGCCGGAGAAACCCAGGTGCCGGTCTCGGATGGCCATCTGCCGGCCTATTTTGCCCGGCCGGACGGCGACGGGCCGTTTCCGACTATCCTGGTGATCGAAGAGATTTTTGGAGTCCACGACTACATCAAGGATATCTGCCGCCGCCTCGCCAAGCAGGGTTATCTGGCGGTGGCGCCAGAGCTGTATGCGCGCATCGCCGATTTGTCGAAAATGAGCGATCCGCAGGAGATCGTCACCAACGTCATCATGAAGGCGCCCGATGCGACCATGCTGTCCGATCTCGACAGTACGGCGGCTTGGGCCGCCGGCAATCATGGCGATCCGAAGCGGCTGGGGGTGATCGGATTCTGCCGCGGCGGCCGGGATACCTGGCTCTATGCCGAGCATAACCCGCATCTGAAGGCGGCGGTCGCCTTTTACGGACCGGTGAAAAGCCCTGCCTCTGTCATCCAGCCGCATACACCGCTGGAACAGGCGGCCGGGCTGCGCTGCCCGCTGCTGGGGCTGTATGGCGGCAAGGATACCAGCATCAACCCCGCCGACGTGCATGCGGCCGCCCAGGTGGCGCTGGATGCCGGCCATACGGTGAAGATCGAGATTTTCCCGCAAGCCGGGCATGGTTTCCACGCCGATTATCGCGCCACCTATAACCAGCAGGCGGCGACACAGGCCTGGAGTGACGCGCTCGCCTGGTTCAAGACGTATGGCGTGGCATGAGCCTGGATGAAACAGCTCTCCGGGACTCGATCGAACCTGAGTCGGCCGGCCTGACGTCCGGGCCCGGTCCGGCTGCGATCGTCCCGCCGCCGCCCACGCCGCGGGAGATCAGGCGGGCGATCAATGGGCTGATGCTGGCACTCACGCTGGCCTCGCTGGACGGCAATATTGTCGGGCCGGCGTTGCCGCGGATTGTGAGCGATCTTGGCGGCCTGGCGCATCTCTCCTGGGTGGTCACGGCCTTTGCCGTCGCCTCCACCGCAAGCACGCCGCTCTACGGAAAGCTGTCCGATCAATATGGGCGGCGCGCGGCTTTCTTCGTGTCGATCGGGCTGTTCCTGGTCGGTTCAGTGGTTTGTGGCGCCTCCAGGACAATGACCGAACTGATCGCGGCGCGGGCGCTGCAGGGGGTGGGCGCCGGCGGCCTGATGGCCTTGTCGCAGACCGCCATCGCCGACCTGGTGCCGCCGAGGGAGCGCGGCCGCTACCAGGGCCAGGTGGCGGCGGTGTTCGCGGTGTGTAGCGTCGCCGGCCCGCTTTTGGGCGGCGTCATCACCGATGCGTTTTCCTGGCCATGGATCTTTTACATCAATGTTCCGGTGGGCGTGGCCGCGCTGGTTATTCTGGCCACCACTCTGCGGCCGCATATGCGCAAACAGTCGCGTGGCATCGATTTCCCCGGGTTTTCGCTGCTGATTGCCGGCACCTGTACTGCGCTGCTTGGCCTGAGCTGGGGTGGCAACGCCTATCCCTGGGGGTCTGCCCCGATCATCGGACTTGGCCTGGCCACCGTCGTGCTGTTCGCGCTGCTGGTTCCGGTGGAGCGCCGTGCGGCCGAACCCGCCTTGCCGCCACGCCTGTTCGTCAACCGGGTGTTCCTGTGCGGCGTTTCCGGCATGTGCCTGGGCACCATGGCGATGTTCGGGTCGCTGGTGTTCATCCCGCTGTTTTTCCAACTGGTGCTCGGCCTGTCAGCGACGGAAGCCGGGCTGCGTCTGGCGCCACTGATGGCCGGGATCATCATCAGCTCCATTGTCGGCGGCCGGCTGGTAACGCGCACCGGGCGTTACAAGCGCTTTCCGGTGATCGGTCTGGCGGTGTCTGGTGTCGCCTATGTCGCCATGGCGCTGGCGGCGCTGCACGGCGCGGGCGCCAATTTGTTCGATGCCCTGTTGGTGGGATTGGGGCTGGGCATGGGGCTGGTTATGCCCAACGTCACCACCGCGATCCAGAATTCGGTGGCGATCAGCGATCTGGGCGTGGCCACGGCGACGCAGGCCTTCTTCCGCTCCCTCGGCGGCGCCTTCGGCGTGGCGGTCTCCGGCGCCATCCTGGCAGGCACGCTGCGGGCAAGGCTGCCGGCTGAAACCGGGCGTGAGATGATGAATGCAGGGCTGAGCGAGTTGCATGCGCTCGCACCTGCCATGCAGGCGCAGCTGGTGTCGGCCTATGGCCAGGCTTTGGCGCTGATGTTCGCCGCCGCGGCGGCCACGGCTGCGGTCGCTTTCGTCATCATGGTGTTCATGCCGGAACTGCCGTTGCGCGGGCGTGAGTAGAGTAAGAAGGTGTCAGACGGTAAGGCATCGTCGGCACATAAGTGCGTCGGCACGCCGACAAAGATGCCGCTTCAAACAAAGGCGTGAGGCGCCCGTTCGACCCAGCAACCCGATTCGGTTAGTGTCGAACGGGCCCTAAGCCGCCAGGTGTTTCAGAAATTGAACGGGATCCTGATCTTCTGATTGCGCAACCGATGTAATTTTATTGAGTACACATCCGCATCGTTGGCGAAATCGAAGGTCTCGATTCCGTTTCTCTTGATCGATTGTGCAGTCAATACGCCATTGATCAATTTTGGCGGACGGTCGGGATGGAATTTTATGTTTATGCGGATATCCCGCTGCGCGTACCTGTCCGCGGCCAGTTGGTACTACGTGCTATTGCCGGTATGTTCGTTGGAATAGGTGAATGTCACATCGCGTTTGACAACGAATTTGAGTTTTACGCCTTGCCCGAGTATCAGCTTCACCACCGAACTGTGCAGCCACAGCGGTAAAATAGGCGGTAACGTCAGGGTGGTTGGCGCGGAGGTACTGGGTACGCGAGACGACGACTTTCGCGCCGGTCGGATCGGCGAACACCACATTCATGGTGGATTGGAGAACGGTGATCGGCTGGTTCCGGTTGGCCACCGACTCGATCAGACGACCAGGCAGGGAACCAGGATGATCAGCCCGACGATCCGGTCATAGGAGAATGCAAAAGATGGCTGGCTGATGGCGTGCCATCCGGCAAGTATGGCCGTCTGCACGTCTTGCCGGGAGAACAGTTCCGTGCCGCCTATCAGGCCGCCCAGGGATAGCAGCGCAAAAACGGGCAGGACCACGCGAGGTATCAGAAGAACCCAACGCATGTCGCCTCCACAAAGGAGTGCAACATGTTAGCTGGTTCGTTTCAGATTGTCTCTGTGCCGCGGGTCATTTTCAGCTCCTGTTCGGCGCATCGTCATGCATAAGTGGTAGGGAGGTTGCCAGCAATCAAGGCTTGGGAGCCGTTCAAGGTCTCAACCTGCCGATTGCTGGCCCGCGCTCCAGGTCCCAACCGCCGGAGCTCCGATTCTAGATGGTCTCTGTTCCTAACATCGGCTAGCTTGCTCCGTCGATGATCGGACGCAATCATCGTCCGGTCAGCCAAAAAGGCAAGCAAAATACCGCGATGCCCCAGCGCCTTGAAGAGCGAGGCCAAACAGGGTGGCGGCCCTTTGCCGGTCTTTCCTTGACCAAGGGTCTTCCCATGTGTCGGAAGGGTGCTTGCGGTCGGCGGCCCACCGTGAACACACTCGCCCCGATAGAAGGATAAAGCTGCCGATGCGTCGCCCCTCCCTGCTGGCTCCCGCCCTTTTTGCCGCGGCAGCCCTCGCCATGCCGGTCAGCGCCATCAGCCGCGGCGCGCCGGATAGCTTTGCCGATCTGGCGCAGAGCCTGCTGCCGGCGGTGGTGAATATCAGCTCTACCCAGAACGTGAAGACCGCGGATAGCGACAAGGGGCCGGAGATGCCGGTGTTCCCCCCCGGTTCGCCCTTCGAGCAGTTTTTCAAGGATTTCATGAACCGCCACGGCCATGGCGGCGGCGGTGATAACGGCGATAGCGATAACGGCGACCAGGGCGAGGATGACAGCCCTGACCAGGGGCCGGGGCCGGCCCTGCCGCCGGGTCATCCGCACCGTATGCAGTCGCTTGGGTCTGGCTTTATCGTCGATCCATCCGGCATTGTGGTGACCAACAACCATGTGATCGATGGGGCGGACGAGATCACCGTCACCTTGCAGGACAACACGACGCTGAAAGCCACCCTGATCGGCCATGATGACCGGACCGACGTGGCCGTGCTGCAGGTGCATGCCGACAAGCCCCTGCCGGCGGTGCATTTCGGCGAGAGCGACAATAGCCGGGTGGGCGATTGGGTGCTGGCGATCGGCAACCCCTTCGGGCTTGGCGGCACGGTGACGGCCGGCATCGTCTCGGCCAGGGGCCGCGACATCCAGCAGGGACCGTATGACGATTTCATCCAGACCGATGCGGCGATCAACCGCGGCAATTCCGGCGGCCCGCTGTTCAACATGGCCGGCGAAGTGATCGGCATCAACACCGCCATCTATTCGCCCTCGGGCGGCTCCATCGGTATCGGGTTTTCGATCCCCTCCGACGAGGCGCATGTGGTGGTTGATCAGTTGCGCCAGTTCGGCCGGCCGCGCCGCGGCTGGCTTGGCGTGCGCATTCAGCAGGTGACACCGGATATTGCCGAAAGCCTTGGGCTGCATGAGGCCGATGGCGCCCTGGTGGCGGGGGTGAATCATGATGGGCCGGCCGATCGCGCCCATATCCAGAACGGCGATATCATCCTCACTTTCAACGGCCAGAAGCTGAAGGAAATGCGCACCTTGCCGCGTGTGGTGGCGGAAACGCCGATCGACAAGCAGGTGCCGGTGGATATCTGGCGCGCCGGCAAAAGGCAGACCATCCAGGTGGTGGTCGCGGAGATGCCGGACGATGAGAAAGCCGCCGAGGCGCCAAAGCCGCATAAGGCGGTGATCAACCCCTCTGTCGACTTCGCCGGGCTTGGCATGAAGCTGGCGCCTCTGACCGATGCCGCGCGGCAAAAATACAAGATCGATCCGCAGCAGAAGGGCATCGTGATTACCGATGTTGCCAAGGATGGCACCGCCTCCGATCACGGGTTGAAGCCGGGCGATGTGGTGGTGGAAGTGCAGCAGAATGCGGTGGCAACGCCGGGAGACATGCAGAAGCGGATCGAGGAGGCGCGGCAGAGCGGCCGGAAATCCGTTTTGCTGCTGGTTCAGGCCCAGGATGGGCTGCGCTGGGTGCCATTGCCGGTGATGCGCAAGGAATAGATGGCCTGCTTGCCATTTGCGCCTTGCGCGGCCATTGCTAGATTGCCCCAACACGCTGCCGGATTCGCCGGCCCCCGGGGACTAACAAGATGAAGCTCAAGGCCGACCGCGCTGCGCTGCTGAAGGCGCTGGCCCATATCCAAAGCGTCGCCGAGAAGCGCAACACCATCCCCATTCTGGCCAATGTACTGATCGCGGTGCGTGAGGGCGGCTTGTCCTTCACCGCCACCGACATGGAAATTGCCGTGGTGGAAGAGGTGGCGGCCAGCACCACCCGCAACGGCGCCACCACCGCGCCCGCCGCCACATTGTATGAAATCGTCCGCAAGCTGCCCGAAGGGGCCGACGTGGAGCTGGATCATCCTGGCGGCGATGCGCAATTGGCGCTGCGGGCCGGCCGCTTTGCCACCAGCCTGCTCGTTTTGCCGGTGGAAGATTTCCCCAGCATGACCGCCGGCCAGCTGCCGCACCGCTTCCATTTGCCTGCCTTGGTTTTGCGCGGGCTGATCGACCGAACGCGCTTTGCCATCAGCACCGAGGAAACCCGCTACTACCTCAACGGCATCTATTTGCACGCGGTGGAAAATGACGGCCAGCGCATGTTGCGGGCGGTTGCCACCGATGGCCACCGCCTGGCGCGGGTGGAGGAGCCTCTGCCGGAAGGCGCGGAGACCATCCCCGGCGTGATCATTCCGCGCAAGACGGTGGGCGAGCTGCGCAAATTGCTGGATGAAGCCAGCGGCAGTGTGGAAATTGGGCTGTCGGACACGCGCATCCAGTTCAAGGTCGGCACAATCACGCTCACCAGCAAGCTGATCGACGGCACGTTTCCGGAATATGACCGGGTGATTCCGCGCGATAACGACAAGGTTTTGCGGGTTGGAAAGAAGGATTTTTCCGATGCCGTTGCCCGCGTTGCAGCCATCAGCAGCGAGCGGTCGCGCCCGGTGAAGATTGCGCTGCAAAAGGATCTGCTGACTCTCTCCGCCGCCAGCCCGGAGCAGGGCACGGCGGTGGAGGAACTGGATGGCGACCGGGTGCAATATTCAGCTGGGCCATTGGAGATCGGTTTCCAGGCCCGCTACCTGAACGACATCACCGACCAGATCACCGACCAGGTGGAATTCCGCTTCGCCGATGGCTCGGCGCCGACCATCGTGCGCGATGCCGCCGACGCGTCGGCTTTGTATGTGCTGATGCCGATGCGGGTATAGGCCTGCGCCTACGCGCTTTCGACGCCGGACGCTTCGGCGTCGAAGGCAATACCGGCGTAGATCTCGGACAGTGAAATATCCAGGCCAATTTCCGGCATCCGCAGGATCGCATCGGCGCCGGTAAGCAGATCGGTGACCCAATCCTCGCCCTTGCGGGAGAACACCACCGCGGCGGCGCTGGTTTGCTGGAGGACGACATAGCGCTTTACCGATTGCGTGTTTCGGTATTCCGCATTCTTGACCACGATATCCTCGCTGGCGCTGCTTTCGCTGAGCACTTCGAAGATGACGACAGGGTCGAGAACGACGGTCGCACGGGGATCGACTGGGGTGCAGACCACGAACGCGTCGGGGTAGCGGATCGACGACGTCGCCACCCTTAGGGCCCGTTCGACATTAACCGAATCGGGTCACGGGGTCGAACGGGCCCTAAGCCTTTGTTTGAAGCGGCATCTTTGTCGGCGTGCCGACGCACTTATTTGCCGACGATGCCTTATCTTTAGTTCGCTCCCATGCGGCTGGCACGCTTTGCCTCGCAGCCCTACACCAAGGGCGATGATCAGGTTGCGCTGGATAGCCGAATGGGCGGCGGTGCCCCCGGCCATGGCGATGATGCGTAATCCGTCAAACTCGTAGCGCAATGCCTGCCTGTTTTCCCAGGCCAGGAATTCTTCGCATGTCCACGGGCGCGGGAGGGCGACGTTCATGGCGGGAACCATATCACGCCGAAACGCACATGCACGCTGATTTCGGGCGGCAAGATCAGGCGGCTTCCGGCAGCACCACCAGCCGCCTCGCCGGCGCCTGCACCGGTACCGCAGCATACACGTCCTTCACGGCCTCTGTCAGGATCACGCCGGCGAATTGCGGTGTCAGGGCGCGGCCGAACCGTTCCCAGAAGCGGGTGGTTCGCAACACCGCACGCAGCGTGGTTGGCGGTGTGAACAATGCGGTGTCGCGACGCTCGGGGCGGAACATGCCGGCGGCCAGCAGGCGGTCGATCTGGCCTTGGGAATAAGGCTGGCCCTGGCCGAACGGCGTGGTGTCGCTATGCGCCCAGAGCCCCATCCGGTTCGGGGCCACCACCAATATGCGCCCGTCATCTTTCAGCACCCGCCAGATCTCGCGCAGCAGCCGGGCGTCATGGCCCGAGGGTTCAACGCCGTGGATCACCAGGATGCGGTCGAAGGCCAAATCGGGGAAGGGAAGGCGGATCGGGTCTATGCTGCAACTGCCTGGCGGCGGTGGTTCGTGATGATAGGCGGTGGCGTTGAGGCAACGTGCGGCCTGGCTCTGCCAGAGCGGCAAATACGGCGCCGGGTAGCCGAGGCCGAGAACCGACAAGCCGGCCAGATCCGGCCAGATCAACGACAGGCGGTGCGAAATGGCGGCCACCGCGGTGATCCCCCGCGGTGTCGCGTAGAATAGTCCGGCCGAGGGTTCATCGTGTGGTGGAATGGTCGTCATTCTGCGCCTTTGAGATGCGGCGGCCGGAGTGCGATGATAGAGCCTGGCTAGGTGTTAGGGCAGGTGGTGCCAGTGTCTGTGATCGTCCAGGCGGTAAAAATGTTTTCCGACAACTATGCGTGGCTGCTGCGTGACAGTGCCAGTGGCGCAGTGGGCATTGTCGATCCGGCCGACGCTGCTGCGGTGTCTGCGGCTATCGATGCGGCAGGTGGCCGGCTGGACAGGATTTTTCTCACCCACCACCATGCCGACCATGTGGCCGGCACGGACGAGGTGCGCGCACGCTATGGCAGCCTGGTGATCGGCGCCGCAGCCGATGCTCACCGCCTGCCCAGGTTGGATATTGCGGTGGCAGACGGCGACAGCGTCGCGTTCGGCGATACCGCGGCGGATGTGATAGAGACGCCTGGCCATACGCGCGGGCATATCGCGTTTTTCTTCTCGGCCGACGCATTGCTGTTCTGTGGCGATACGCTGTTTTCGCTTGGTTGCGGCCGGTTGCTGGAGGGCAATGCGGCCGAGATGTTCGCCTCGCTGGCCAAGCTGGCCGCATTGCCGCCGGATACGCTGGTCTATTGTGGGCATGAATATACCCAGAACAATGCGCGTTTCGCGCTGACGGTTGAGCCCGAAAATGCCGCGCTGGCTGTTCGGGCGGCCGAGATTGCCAGGTTGCGCTCTGCGGGCGAGGCCACTGTGCCGTCGCGTATAAGCGAGGAACTGGCCGCCAATCCGTTCCTGCGCGCCCCGGATGCGGCAAGGCTTGCCGAGATACGCGCGGCAAAGGACCGTTTCTGACCCCGGTTACGGCAAATACTGGATGTAGTGATTGCCGCCCGAAAGGGTGCAGCTGGCGGTGAAGCGCATGGCCAGGATGGTCCGGGCGTTGGGTGCCGGCACCGGCGGCCCCAGCAGGACTTCGTTGGGCATGAGCCAGCATGTGCCAAGCGTGTCGGTACCCCAATCGGCCACGGCACGGATATGTTCGGGATTTTTGGTGCTCAGATAGAGCATGCCTTCCAGGTCGTGCTCTTCTTTCGCCAAAGCCGCACGGCTGAGCACAAACTGCATACGCCGCCTTTCCCCCTCGCCCAGACCGAGCACCCTTCCCTGGAGGGTAAAATGCCAGCCGAGGATTTGCAGCGCGTTCGGGCCATGGAAGGGCGGGGTGACGACACTGGCGAAGTCGGCATCCGGTGGGCCGATCTCGATGCCCCAGCCGCCATCTTGCGGTACCAGGCGCAGGAACAAGCCGCCGCCGATCGGGTGCTGGAAGCGCTCGCCCTGACGCAATATTCCGGCGATCGGCGCCGGCGCGGCCATTGCCACAGGCCCTACGACCAAGCTGCCCACCACTTCGATGATGGACAAGGCGGCATGGCACGCGCGCCGCACTGCGGAGGCCTTCAATTGTCTTATCGCGAGAAGAAGCTTTTTAGCACCGCGCCGGCCACGCCGAGTTCGGTTGCTGTTTCCACGTTCTGGCTGCGTGCCTCCCCGCTCATATAAGGGGCCAGCGCGTGGGCCAAATTCGGCAGGGTGAGTGTTTGCAGCCAGATACGTCCAGGGCCGGTCAGCTCGGCCAGGAACAGGCCATCGCCGCCGAAGAAGATGTTGCTGACGCCGCGCAGCATGGTGATGCCGAACTGCACCGATTCATCGAACATGCCGACATGGCCGGGATGCACGCGGATGGTCTCGCCAGGCGCCAGGCGCCGCTCGATCACCTCGCCGCCAAGCTCCACCCAGGCGGTGCAGTTGCCGGAAAGGCGCTGAAGCAGAAAGCCGTTGCCGCCGAAAATGCCGGCGCCCAGCGATTGCTGGAAGCCGGTGCCAAGCTGAACGCCGGCGGTGCCACAGACGAACCCATGCTTGTGGATCATGTAACCCTGGCCCGGATACACCTGCACCTCGACCATACGGCCAGGAATCTTTGCGGCGAACGCCACCACGCCAGGCGCATAGGGGGCGGTGAACTCGGTCATGAACAGGCCACCGCCGGAAAGTGCCCGGCCGATGGCGCCGAAAAACCCGGTGGTGCCGGCCGTGTTGGTGGTGGTGCGCAGCTCGATCCCGCCGGTCATCCAGCTGAGCTGGCCGGTCTCTGCCACCAGCCCTTCTCCGGCATTCAGGGCGATTTCGAGCACCGGAAGAGTGTTGCCGATAATATGGGACTGCATGCCACCGCACTCCTAGACTCAGAGATTTGCCTTCTTACACGCAATAACAGAATGACGTCGTTTTGAAAAAAGAGGCAAAAGGCAACCGCCCGGCTGGTGAGAATGGGTCGTCAGCTCGGAGGCTGCGCCGAGTGCTCGCCTGAATGATGGTGATCATCAACCTGATGCCGGCCGGGACGCTCGTCTGCGGATAATTCCTGCCTGCCATGATCAGGCGAGACAAACATGTCCAGCTCACCCCCGACGACCCGCAGTGATGCAAACCTTTATGTCCGGAACGTCTGCAGCCGGGCGTCGTCACTCCCGGCTAGAAAAGCTGGCGGCCGAAATCGAACATGTGCCAGAGGATGGTCATCGCTATGCCGAGACCTGCGGCCAGCGTGATCGCCTCCAGGATCACGTGTTTTGGCCGCGAACGCATAGGCGATGTCTGCACCTTCTGCATCTTGATATCTCCCTTCAAAACGCTTGAGGCGCTTTTTTTCCGATCTTAATACGCTGCCGTAGCGTGGATCAACTACAAACCTGCCGACGGATAGGGATCGATCGGAACCTTGGCTGCCGCCTGGTTGGCTTCGGCTGAGTGGCCGATGCTACACTCCTGGCATACGTGTCCGTCAGGAGATTTCAGGGTTTGGTCGCAATCACCTTCATCGCCCATGATGGCCGGACGCGCCTGGTTCAGGCCGATATCGGCCTCAGCGTCATGAAAGCGGCGCGCAATGCCGATGTGCCGAATATCGACGCCGAATGTGGCGGGGCTTGTTCCTGCGCCACCTGCCAGGTCTATGTCGATCCCGCCTGGCTGGAAATTGTCGGACTCCCCTCGGCCGCGGAGGACGCTATGCTGGACCAGGCACCGCAGCGCCGGCCGAATAGCCGCCTGAGCTGCCAGATACAGGTGACCGCCGCGCTGGACGGCCTTACACTCTCGGTTCCGGAGAGCCAATATTGATGACAATCTCAACCATTCCGCCAGAACCAGGCGAGTCGCCAGGCCGTTTCGGCGTGGTGATTGTGGGCGGCGGCCATGCGGGCGCGCAGGCTGCCGGCGCGCTGATCCAGCAGGGTTATACCGGCAGGGTGGCGCTGGTGGGGGATGAGGCCGACCCGCCTTACGAGCGGCCGCCTTTGTCGAAGGATTACCTTGCCGGTGCCAAGGACTTTGCCCAGATCCTGCTGCGACCGGCCGCCTTTTGGGCGGATAAGGGCATTACCCTGCTCACCGGGCAACGCGTGGTCAGCGTCGATTCCGGCGCGCATGCGCTGCGTCTGCAGGGCGGTGGCGTGATTGGTTACGACACGCTGATCTGGGCGGCCGGTGGCAGGGCGCGGCGCCTGAGTTGCTCCGGCCATGATTTTGCCGGCGTGCATTGCATCCGCACCCGTGCCGATGTCGATGCGCTCGCTGCCGAACTGCCTGGTGTGGAGCGCGTGGCGGTGGTCGGCGGCGGCTATATCGGGCTGGAAGCGGCCGCGGTGCTCACCAAGCTGGGCAAATCCGTGGTATTGCTGGAAACCCAGGATCGTGTGCTGGCGCGGGTGGCCGGCGCGCCGTTATCGCGGTTTTATGAGGCTGAACACCGCGCTCATGGCGTCGATATAAGGCTGAACACCACCGTCTCGGCGATCGAAGGGCGGGATGACCGGGCGACCGGCGTGCGCCTGGCCGATGGCACGCTGCTGCCAGCCGATATGGTGATTGTGGGCATCGGCATCATTCCGGAAACCGACATCCTGCAATCGGCCGGAGCCACCTGCTCGAACGGCGTGAACGTGGACGAATTTTGCCGCACCAATCTGCCTGACATCTATGCGGTCGGCGACTGCGCAGCGCATGTGAATGCGTTTGCCGACGGCGCGCGGATCAGGCTGGAATCGGTGCAGAACGCGGTGGATCAGGCGGGCGTCGCGGTCAAATCCATCCTTGGCCATCCGGTCGCCTATCATGCGGTGCCGTGGTTCTGGTCCAACCAATATGATTTGCGCCTGCAAACGATCGGCCTTTCCGGCGGGCATGATGCGGCGGTCCTGCGCGGTGATCCGCAAACCCGCAGTTTCAGCCTGGTCTATCTCAGGCAGGGGCGGGTGATCGCGCTGGATTGCGTGAACAATGCGCGCGATTTTGTGCAGGGCAAAGCGCTGGTGGCCGGTGGCCTCGCGATCAACCCGGTGGCACTTGCCGATAACGGGGTGGCCCTGAAAGTGCTTGCGCAGCCAATCGTGGCGTAACCACATCGTTCCATCATTGCGCGCCGATAAACGCTGGCGTGGTGAACGCAGCTCTACGCAGCAACCACCGATCTTAACAGCATGCCGAACAGATCGCGCGGCTCATCGGGGTCGGCGAGCAGATCCAGCTCGATGAACATCGGAAACTCTTCCAGGCGGGCGCGCACATAGCGCAAGGCGGAAAAATCCTCCACCGCGAAACCCACCGAATCGAACAGGGTAATCTGGCCAGGGCTGGTGCGGCCTGGGGTCTGGCCGTCGATCACCTGCCACAACTCGGTAATTGGATGGTCGGCGGGCAGTTGCTGGATTTCGCCTTCGATCCGCGTTTGCGGCGGATATTCAACGAAGATCGAGGAGCGGCGCAAAATGTCGGCGTGCAATTCGGTCTTGCCAGGGCAATCACCGCCGACCGCGTTGATGTGAATGCCGGCGCCGACCATGTTATCGGTGAGAATGGTGGCATTCAGCTTGTCGGCGGTGACTGTGGTGATGATCTCGGCACCCAGAACCGCATCCTGTATCGTATCGCAAATCGTGATGTTAAAACCCATGCCGGCAAGGTTGCGCTCCACCTTGGCGCTGGCGGAAGGATCGATATCATATAGGCGCAGCCGGTCGATACCGAGCATGGCCCGGAAGGCCAGCGCCTGGAATTCGGCCTGTGCGCCATTGCCGATCATCGCCATCGTTCGCGAAGCCGGCGGTGCAAGATACCGGGCTGCCATCGCCGAGGTAGCGGCGGTGCGCAAAGCGGTCAGCACCGTCATCTCGGTGAGAAGCAGCGGATATCCCGTGGCCACATCGCAGAGAACACCAAACGCGGTGACCGTCTGGCGGCCGTCGCGGGTATTTTTCGGGTGGCCGTTGACATATTTGAATCCGTAGAGCTCCCCATCGCTGGTCGGCATCAATTCGATCACGCCTTCCGCGCTATGCGAGGCCACGCGGGGGGTTTTGTCGAAATAGGGCCAGCGGCGAAAATCCGCCTCGATGCACTCGGCCAGTTCCACCAGGAACACCTCAATGCCGATGGCATGCACCAGCTTCATCATGTGATCCACGCTGACAAACGGAACCAGATTGAGATTGCGCGTCATGATCTAGAAACTCCGCGTCGGCCGGTCCAGAACGCGCCGGCCCATCAGGCTTGAAACAAGATCGACCATCAGAATGGCGGTGCGGCCGCGCTCGTCCAGGAATGGGTTCAGCTCAACCAGATCGACGCTGCGTACCCGCCCGCAATCATGCAGCATCTCCATTACCAGATGGGCCTCGCGGAAGGTGGCGCCGCCCGGCACCGTGGTGCCGACACCTGGGGCGATCAGCGGGTCGAGGAAATCGACGTCCAGGCTCACATGCAAGATGCCGTTCGCCTCATCCACGCGCTGGAGGAAGGCTGTGAGCAGCGGGGCGATGCCGTGCTCATCGATCGCCCGCATGTCATGCACAATAATGCCGGCCGCGCGCAGCCCGCGCCCTTCTGCCGGATCGACACTGCGGATGCCCATCATGCAGATATTTGCCGGCTTCAATGGGTGCTCGATGCGCGGAAAAATGCCCTCGAAGCCAGGCTCGCCGGCGGCATAGGCCACCTGAACACCGTGCAGATTGCCCGATTCCGTAGAGTCGAGCGTGTGGTAATCCGGATGCGCGTCCAGCCATAAAACGAACAGCTCGCGGCCGATCGCGGCGGCGTGCCGGCTCACGCCGGTGAGCGTTCCCGCCGCCAGGCTGTGATCGCCGCCGCAGACGATGGGCATGCCCTCGGCGCAGGCGGCGTAGGTGGCGGCCGCAATCGCTTCTGTCCAGGCGACGACTTGCGGCAGCGCCTTGATGGCTGGATTCGGGTGGCTGACTGCACGGATAGGCGCGGGGGCAACATTGCCGCGGTCTTCCACGATGCAGCCAAGGTCGCGCAGCGCACCGGCGAGCCCGGCGGCGCGATAGGCGCTGGGCCCCATGTCACAACCCAGCCGTCCGGTGCCATCCTGTACCGGGGCGCCGATGAGTATGCATCTGGTTTGGGTCACGGGGGGCACCTTGTAGTGATGTCGGCACCATAAACGGTGGCGATGGCGGAATGAAGCCTGACGAATGGCAAACCGCATGGCTTATCTTGCCAAATCGGCGGCCATTGTGATCATAATGGTATATGGACGAAACCGATCAAGAGCTTCTGACGCTGCTTCGTCACAACGGACGCCGCAGCATTTCAGATCTTGCGGCGGAACTCGGCCTGTCCCGCCCGACGGTGCGCGCACGGATCGAGCGGATGGAGCGGGCCGGCGATATCGTCGGCTACACGGTGATCCTGCGGGCCGATTCCGTTTCGATGCCAGTTCGTGGCATTACCCTGATCGAAGTGGAGGGGCGGCAAACCGCCAAGGTGGTGGAAGCCCTGGGTGGATTTCCGGAAGTGGCTGCGGTGCACACCACCAATGGCAAATGGGATCTGATTGTCGAGTTAGGCGCGGATAGCTTGCCCGATCTGGACGCCGTGCTTCGCCGGATAAGGATGATTATTGGTGTGACCGCGTCGGAGACAAATCTGTTGCTGGCGACACCAAGGACGACACGGGCGCGGCTGTAGATACTGCGTCGGACTGCAAGTTTTTTTGTGGTGGGCTGGTATTTTCTAGTTCCTCTTATGTTCTATCATAGCGGCGTGCGCGGGGGCGTTCAAGGACGCTTCGCGCCGCTGCGCGGTGGCCTAAGGCCAT
>Ga0116229_10003392_pt1 | contig 26121 bp, 23 predicted proteins | sample S1TSphgellanicum_3_FD_87313 | JGI IMG/M metagenome (GOLD analysis project Ga0116229, IMG submission 87313) | Host-associated microbial communities from peat moss isolated from Minnesota, USA - S1T2_Fc - Sphagnum magellanicum MG | ecosystem: Host-associated > Plants > Peat moss > Unclassified... | reverse complement strand
TCTTTTTTTCTCTCTCTCTCTCTCTCTCTCTCTCTCTCTCTCTCTCTCTCTCTCTCTCTCTCTCTCTCTCTCTCTCTCTCTCTCTCTCGTAGTTGTTGACCTTAATCATGCTTGTCAAATAGTATCAATTATCGGAGGAGCTTGGATTCATGGAGACCTGAAAATCCCACATCTTGCTCATCCTGCTGCTACCAACAACAAGAAGATCTGCTTTATTCTTTCTTTCATAGTTGTTGATGTTTATCATACTTGTCAAATGGTGTCAATTATTGAAGGAGACTGGATTCAAAGGTTTCAGTCATGCAGCTATCTACCTGTAATGCATTGTGATGCAGTCTTCTCTTTCATTGTGAGGGGGAAAATGCTGATTGAGAGAGAGGAGGGAACAGTAACGAACTCTGGAACATCATCAGCTTCTTCTTTTTCTTTTTCTTTTGAAGTGAACTGTTTTTTATTTACAGCTCTGATGGCGCAGTCTGACACAGATGGAGCATCTCTTCATGAAGATTGACTCAAACAGCTCTGGAGCTATTGGCTTCGATGATTTCACAAGCTACATACTTCTGCAACAGGTTTGTCCTCAGTGGAGGTCACTCTTTGTATATATGAGGTACTCCTTTGTGTGTTTGGACTCTGGAGGGTGATTTTTTGCTTCCTAATTATGAAGGTGATCATTATCAAAAAATGTTGCATTGTGGTGGTGGTGGTGGTAATAAATCATAGCTAGCAAAGGAGGAAGAACCTGCAGCTGAGCATACGACCTTCATCAAAGTGACAACTTTTGGAAGCAAGAAATTTGGGAGATGTGAGTTTGAGGACTCAGAATCTGAAAGATCTGATGATGAAGAGAGATCGGCAGATGATGACATTATGTTCAGACCTGCAAACAGAGTTGAAGCAGGCCTTGATACAGTTGGGCGGCCATCAAATATCATAGAAAAGGTCAGGATGCAAGAGCTTCATGTCTGTTAATCCAAAGTCGCCCCCCACCCTCCCCCATCATGATGAAAACATGATAGACTTATCTACACCCAACACTGTCAGGAGCTGATGAAATCAGTGGGTAGTCATGACAACTTGTCACTGCATTCTTTGTGGTGAAGAAGGTGATCATCTGACACTTTGTGAGCAACTCTCATAAGGTTATGACTGCACTCATTGTCATGTTACCTTCAAATTTGTGGAGGATTTCTCTGCAATTTCATAGATATGTTTTCACAACTAAGTTGTGCTGTGAGGACTACTGAGAATTCTTGAACTTTTGGCTCCACAGATTCTGCTTCTCGAACCCCTCAATGTTTATGTGACAGCAACTCAAGAAGGAATCCTCAAACTTTGGTCTGCTGACAGTTTAAAGCCTACACGTCAGGTTGAGAATGGCGATGGGGGTATGTTCAAAACCAAGGCTCCAGGATGTCAGTGAGGCTCCTAAAGTTGGAGGAGACTTATCTGGTCTTATCTCTTTCATTGTTTTACACATTGCATTTCTGAATTTGGTGCCATGAAGCTTACAATCACCACTAAATTTAGTGAAGGGACACACACACAAGCAGACATGTAAGAACATGTAAGAGAAGTGAGGAGCAGATTATGGATGCTGTGCAATTTCAATCTTTCTTGACATGCTCCTCTCACAGACAGAATTTGGTATAATGTTGGTTTGCAGCTTGGATCACAGATATGGTAGTGATGGCACAGCAACCCCTGGCGGTTTTTGCTATGGATAGGAGGTAATGTCTGTCCATTCCTCCCTCAGGGTTCTTAGTCTATTTTTCCCTGATGCTCTCCTTGCTAACTGCTTCATTTCCATATGTGTAGTTGCATGTTGAACTCCTTTCCTACAATCTACTACCCCACCAGTTGTACCAATTGTCTTCATCCAAATTCCGACCCCTGACAAAACTGTATGTGATTTGAGACATGCCAGTGATAGCTAGCATAAGAATTTTATGGAAGGAATTTTTTTTACTCATGTTGGCTGTGGCAGTGTTACATTTTATGATACAGGGAGGCTCTCATTTGATTGCTTGGGTCGGATCACTCAGCTGGTACAGTTTCTATACACAAGCTTTCTCTCTTAAACCAGCAACTGCTAATCTGGATCAAGTGAGCATTTCATAGCTGAGCTAGTATTTGGGCACTCATGAGCAGTTCTCAAGTTCAGTGAATTTTTTGTAGTGTTTTGTACATTTGTGAGGGATCTGTTCTCAACTTACACTATGGTACAGGAGAATGCTCCCATGTGTGCCACATGGCTACGAGTGGCTGAGAATGACAAGCTCCTTTTTGGTGATGAACTGGGAATTCTTCATACCTACACCTTCAATGATGAATGGGGCGGGTAAAGGATCTCTTCTTGAATGAACTCAAAAGGCTCAGGTCATTTTCTTTGTATGCTCCATGATGCTCCCTGCAGGTTTAAATGCGGAAACATTCTTGTAAATTATATGTGAACATGCGGTTTGATAGAATGGGATGGTTGAGAAATGTTGGGTAATAATATACCAGAGATTGTTGGCAATTGTTGTTCAGGGAACATCCTCGAGAGGGCTTTGGAGTGCATGAGAAGAATTTGCCACCTGGAATGGCAGAGAACATTCCATGGGTGTTGCACTCAGACTGGATGACCACAATCAAATACCTCTCGCATTCCAACTCTCTGATCACGACATCAATGGATGGCAATCTGCTCATGCTTGATTTTGAGAAACGGCATCTGAAATGGTCTGGAAAAGAGCATGCACATGGAATCTATAGCTGTGATTACTGCAGGTCCTCTCTATCTACCACCACCTCTTGTTCCTTAGATTTCATGACATCCATAGACTTGCAAAATGCCAGTTTGAAGGTTTTTTTTTTTATTGTTGTATCTTTCCAAATCTGAATCACCATAGAGTTGGTGGCTTCAGAAAGGTTTGAGAGCTTTCTGTTTGTTCTTGGAACTGCAGGAGCTATAACTTCATTGTTACATGTGGGTTGGAGAGATACATCAACATTTGGAATCCCTTTACAGCAAAAACAATGGGGGTTCTCCATGGGCATGAAGCATCTGTGTTTGTTAGTATCTTCTTTCTTTTTTGTGAAAAAAGGACATAGCATTTTCATGTAGGAAGATGATGCTCATGCAAATCTTTCAGATGAGCAGTGAGGTGCTCAAGTGCTTAAAGAAAAATCAAAAAATCAAAAAGAAGTGAGCAATCTATAGGTGCTATTCCTTCCTAATGTGCAATTTGTCTTGCAATCTGAAAAACAGGATGTACAGGTGAATGAGATGGATAATCAGATTGTGAGCATTTCAGCTGACAGTGTGATTAAGGTGTGGGATATGCGCAGCAGCCGCTGCCTGCAAACAATTGTTGAGAAATCAATTGGTAAACCCTCTCGTTGCAACATCCTCTATGACAACAAACGTCAGGTACACACACAGCTCTTTGTACTCCATTTGCTTTATGCTTTTAAAGCTTTTGCAACATAGAAACAGAAGCTTTCCACATGTTCAAGGACAGATTCCCCATGTTCAAAGAGAACCGCAAATTTTCTTAACTTATTGATTGTTACAGTTACAAGTTTTCTGGAACTAGTTTTTGAGCCTCAGAAGAGTGCATTCTAAATCTGATAACAGAATCTGGTTAGTTCCACTGTAGCAAAGAAAAATGCAAGATTGATAATGCTGGTGATGTACACATATGGTTTATGATACACAGAGCATTCAATCCTCATGTAAAATGCAGGTTGTTTATGGAAGTAATATATGTCTTTCTGCAATTCTTTAGGTGCTGTTGGCAGGTGGCAACACCCTGGAGATGTGGCACAAGAGACGTGCAAGGGAGGCTCGCACTTCAAAGATTTGCTGTTGTCTTTATAATCCCTTGTTTCACCAGGTTTGGTTGCTCATCCAGTTCCTTTCCTACATATCAATGCTTTATTACTACCTTTGGAGATCGGGACATATGATCCCCATCAACTTATAGCCCTTGTCAAGAGCTTTTCAATGCCATGTGAATATTCTTAATCACACATGATGTGGCTCTTCAAATTGCAATATGAGCAGTTTCTTTTTTCTCTATTGTTCTTTTTCTTCCTGTTTTCTGATTGTCCCCAAAAAAATTAGCATTAATTGGCAACACCTTAGTAAGAAACTATTCAGTGGTCAAGAATCTTTTTGACAACTTTAATTTCAATGCACCATGTTTTTGGAATGCTTTTGAAAAACAAAACAGTGCTTGCAATTCATAGTGCTTATGGATGCCTTATGGGATTCAATGGAAATTTCAATCTTGCTTTTCGACTGTACATAAACTCATGAGCAATCTTGTAACTGCAAAAAAAATTCCTCAAACTTCAAAGTTCACTCACTGAAAGGTGTGGGCCTCATGCATCCTTATCCAGGTTGTGGTTGGTGAAGTTGATTCCTTGGTGATGCTTTGGAACATTGAGACTGGGGAAGATATATTTACGTTCTCTGATACACATAGGTAAGAGGATCAATAGCTCAGAGCCAGTCTGCTACAAGATTGTCAATTGGGTTTCTATATAGGGGCAAATAAACACATTTGTGATTGTTTCTGCCCTTCTATTAGTTCCTCAAACTCAGATGTTGGGTACAAATTTGAAGCTTACCCTCATACGCTTGTTGCAGCTTGAATGATGATCTATTTTTTGAATTTTTTTTATTAGCTATGTGTCTCAAGTGCTATCCAACATCATGACTGAGTCTTCCCATTGCTTCCCAGAAATGCTACTGAAACTCAGGTTGCAGATTTTTGTATATTGGTTTGCCCAACATTGTGAGTGAATTATTATATGTACTTATTATCTGTACCCACTGTCGAGAGCTGATGAAGTGAGTGGTTAGTCATGGCAGCTCCTCATGAATTCAGTAACAGGCTGAAAATGTAAGTGATTATTGTATGTAATTTGAGCTGACTTTGGTGTCTTCGATTCCAAGTATAAAAGGCAAGCACATCTTTCAGGGCAGTGGTAGTATACTGAAAAAAATTTGCTGGCCTCCATTCGCTGACAGAGCAACACAAATTTCAGCAATGGCATTCGATGCTTCATGGCGGAGGTTGCTGATTGGAGGTGAAGATGGAAGCCTACGGATGTGGAACTTCAACAATGGCCAGTGCCTAAAAGAATTCCTTGGTTTTGGACAGGTCTGCAATAATAAAGGGATGTGGGAAAAGGTCTATAGCTTGGCATATTACTGGGCAGAAAGATCTTGAGAATGTGTGGATTTTCATGAGCAACAGAAGAAGGAAGGGTTAAAACCAGTGTTGGGCAGTCATTGACTTTTAAGGGAAAAAAATCCGCTTCCAGTTCTTTTTTAAAAATTACAACAATTCTGGTTCCATGCAGAAATGGAACCTTGAATCCAGTTCCAGGTCTGGTTCTGCAAAAGAATTTGGTTCCAGTTCTAAAAATGAGACCCTGGTTCTAGTTCTAGTTTCTCTCTTTTCTTTTTTTCAACTCTAAAAATTCCAGTTCCAGTTCGAAACATAAATGGACCTGAGAACCTTGTTCCGGTTCCAGAACTGGTTCCCAAAAGGGGATCTCGTTTCAGTTTGGTTTTTACCAACTCTGGTTAAAACCTTAGAGCCGTTGATGAGAGGAGGCTGATTGTTGTATTAACCTTTTCCTTCAACTGAACTGGCTGTGGTGCCACAGAATGAGATCAGCTGCATCATATGCATGAACGTTGCAAGAGTAAATTTTGCGGCTGCTGGAGGGTGGAATAAGAAGGTACACTTCATCTCTTTTTTTGCAGACAGAAAGTGATGCATTTTATTTCCTTCTGCAGTTTACTACCATATTGCTATATGTTGCACGTTGTGATAGTCTATGTTTAGTAGATACATGGTAGCTACCCATTGTGCTGGTGAAGAAACAATTTTGGAGAAAAGGGCACTTTGCAAAAGCACTCCATTCTCTTACGACATCTAATCGGATGTTTGATTTGAGTGAAGGTGTGTTTGTGGGGAGATACAATTCACACTGAGCAAGAATACATTGACAAGAACTTCAGAGGGCATACTGAGGATGTTACTTGCATGACTTTCTGCCATCCCAGCACCTTATGCACTGGTGGTTGTGATGGCAAGGTTTACACCTCTCTGTGTTGCATGTTTGAAAATTCCAAACTTTTTCCAATGTTTCTGCTAATCACATTCCATCATGACTTCACAAGAGTGATCCAAAGATTTTTGGAATAAAAGAACATGGAAATACAAGTGTGACACCAGTGTTTTTTGTTGCAACAAAAGGGATTAGGTGTCTGATGGGTGCCAGAAACAAGGCTTTCACAAAGTCATATCATGCTGTTATCAGCTTGATATCAAATGCTTTTACCTGTGATTTCTGGCTGCAGGTGATAGTGTGGAAGATGGATGGAATGATCATACGTACAATGCGACCTCCTGAACATGATCTCAAGGACATTGAGTATAAGACAATCATAAGTCTTATTTTCTGTAGAGATTTGGTGCTCCCTCATACACCCTTGCCAGATTGTGTGTATTGCAAGAAGAGGTTTGAAAGAACAATGTACCACTGGGTCACATCTGCAGTAACTGCATTTCCCCATGATGTGAACCTGTCTATACTCAGAAACTGGACTTCATGTGTTGCAGTGAATGACCATTGAAGTCATTTACTGCAACACAGCTTCACTTCAGCTGCTTGCACTTTTGGTTTCCATTTGCAGTTGCTATTTTGAGCACTCTTGCTGTTCCTATGAAGTCCAAAACTGACTGACATTATAGGTTTGCAATCATTGTTGGTGAGTGATTGCAAAAGACTGACACGGTAGGCTTGCAATTGTTGGTGGGTGGTTGTGATTTGCAAAGAACCGTACACTGATTGGATCTGTTGCAGATGGATGGCTCCTATTTTGGCGCATGCATGATGGAACTCTGGTAAGATTTTCAAAATCAAGGTTAACAAAGTTTTGTACAACTTCCATATACAAGAGTGCCAAACTCACAAGCTCCTTTGGTAAGAAATTGTATTGGCAATACTTTTTACATGTAATTAGAACACAGCTAATATAAGCAATACATACATCATATCATCTTATATCTTGTTCACAAACGCATTTCTGGACACTTATTTAGTGTCGGCTGCTTTGTCACTGGGACACCTTTTGAGAGTATGAATCATTGATTTGATGATGTAGTTGAAAACTCAACATTCTGGTTCATATGATTTGCAAAAGGTACATGAACTTTTTACAAAAAACCATGGTGGAGTTGGCCCTATTGTTGCTGATGGGAAGGCTGAGGTATCTTTCCATGAACCTGGCATCCAAAAGAAGTATCAGTAGCTTCTATTCCTTATAACAATAGTTTAGGTGTGCATTACCAGCTATATGATACTGCTTTGAATATGATTCATGAGAGGGTGGCTTCTGTACCCTTTTTCTTCTTTGTCTTGATCGTAGGTTGAGAATTCACCCCCCTGCCACCCTCCCTGGTGGATTGTGGGTATCTGTTGTATGGCATGAAATAGGTTCTGTACACAGCAGACAGCAAAGGATATGTAAGAGCATGGGACCTGACAACTTGCCATTTTAAGAAGGAAGATACTTCACCTTCTACAACCCCACAGCTTTTCAGTTTCCGAGCCCACCATGAGAATATTGTGAGTCAGGCATTTGTCTTTCTTTTGAACCCTTCCTTGCAATTGTGAGAGATTCTCAAGAATGGAGGTGAAAAAACTAGCAGACTGAGACAATCAGTTTGCAATTGTGTTGCTTGTCTATTGCACTATAATCACATTGTAGATCTTCTACAATCAGACGATGTGGGTTTTGGAACTGCTGAGCAATTGAGAGACAGACCTCAATCCCAATCAGCACACAATGTTGTGTGTAGTTCAGCATACATAACTGATTGCAGAATTTCTGACTTGAAGAGTGCGTTTGAACTTCTGTGTAGGTGAGTATCGATTTTGTGGAAGTAGAACAACTGATCATCACTTGTTCACATTATGGTACAATGTGCGTACCTGACAGTGTACCTGGAAGTGTTTAGGTGAACACTAGGTTGCATCTCTTCAGTCAGGAAATTGTAGTTTGTCATTGTCTCTCAATTTTCTCCTCTCATTCATATAGCTTTCTGAATCTGTGGCCTATGCAGCCGACTGTGGAATTCATTGGGGGTCCGAATTGGTCAGTTTGGGCAACCAATGCTGTGGGATCTTTCAAAACCACCCACTTGGCGAACTCGAGAACCATCCTACCTTTCCCAACCATTGACAAGACAGCCCCCTGAAGGAGTGGTTTCACCAATCCGGGTTCCAACTCGGGGCACCACCACCCGAGGATCCAGAGTGAGCATCCACTGGGGAACTCCTCGTCCCTCAACAGCATCAGCTGTCAGTCGTGGGAGCCTGGAGGAGTCATCATCAACCACTGAGACAACAACTGAGGGTTCAGTTGGCACCGAGATCATAAGAATGCCACCAATTTCTGAGGAAGCTTTGAAAAGGTAGAGCATTGCTATGTGTAAGCTGTTGTTTGGGGGATCATATTTGTAGTTGTTGCAACTGGTCACCTTTAAGAGAGACGAAGACATCAGTGTCTCAATTGATAACTGTCACCAAACCTTTTTCAAATTTCGGGACATACTGCATTCATTGAACACCTTCCAAGAGCAGCACTTGGGGGCCATGTGGTTGTGCCAAATTCCTCCAAGTCTTCACACACTTTGGGTTCCTGATCTAGATCCAGTGAAACCATGTTAGAGTTGAGTTGGTTACCATGTATAACTCTAGCTTGCAAAAGGTAGATTTTGATGCTGCAAAACACATGCAAAGTTGTCATGCTCCCCAACCATGGAGTAGGCTTTTTGGCTTGATACCTGGTCTCCAAAAAGCATTGATTGTGAATTTTCAGCAGCTGGAGTATTACATAGTATGTAAACTCAATTTAGGTATTGTCAATTCATGTTCATCAAACCTTGTTGCTCCTGGCTTGGGAAACATTTTGCTCAGGCAGTTTGAGGAAAAAAAGGCAGCAGTATTGGAATTGGGTCCACCACACCTGAGATTGGAGAGTTGGTATGCACCTTTACAAGCTGCATATGAGCGACAACTGCCCATCAAGGTTATTTATAAGGCCAAATCCATTCACTGAATTATTGTTGCCTTAAATCTGATTATTATTTCTCAGATAGCCAGCCATTTGAAGAAGCATGCATGTCAACCAATGAGCATTAATGAGTGTGATGTGACACCTAATTATGAAAAATTGCTCATTCTTGAATGTGCTCATCATTCTTTCAGCAAATTGTACAATTTTTGGAAGTGACTTGGTCTTAATGTTTTATGAGTTTTGGGGGTGAGCAGAAACTATCTCCCGTGGGTCCTTTGATGCCACCCAATCTCTCTGATATTTCAAGAGAGAGATCGGCCACACTAGCTGTTCAGAGAGCCCTTGCCTCTCCGAATAGCACCACAAGCATGCGCAGCAAAAAAAAGAAGGTGATGTTTCAGTTTTCAACTTTCACCACCACATACAAAATGGCTTGTGCCTAAATAATGAATGATGAACTACCCGAAAAAAAAATTCCAGCTATTAAATCGTACCTTCTGTGTGGATTGATTATTTGATTTACTGTCTCTTCTCAACCACTGAAACCATGGGAAAAAAATTGCCAGAACCACTGCAAGTACCATAGGACCTTGCACAATTCTGGTTATTTTTTTCTTCCAAAATCCACAACAACCAGACCAAGGAAATGCTTGGCAGCAACATGAGCTATACATCTTGGGACCTCACTGGACAGTTCTTCTTTGTCTTAACAGTAAGTTTTCCAGTCAAATGTCTACATTACTCTGAGTGTGTGTTTGTGTGTCTGTCTGTCTCCCTCCTGCAAAGATGCCAGTTTCTTCTTTTTCCCATGTGGGTTAGTGTGCAAATACTGTCATCCAACTTATCCTGCAACTTGGGAGTTGATGTCTCAAGAATTTGTCTTGTATCCTTGTGTGCTTTGTTTCTGTCATTCTGGACAATCGAATCCTTCTTCACTGAGCAGCTGGAGTAGTTTTTCTTTCAGCTTACTTTTTAGGCATAATAATGTCTTATGCTTCTACAACAAATACAGAGACAGTTTTGTTTTGTTTTCCCTTTAGCTAGTGCCATCATGTTTATGATTAGCAGCGCTGAAGCAAACTGTGGGTACTTTCCCATGCTATAGTTCAATTACTGTAATAATAGCAATTGAGGCTTACTTCTTTTTTCTTTTTTCTGTTGGATGTGGTTTCTTCTTGCAGGCCCGTGCTCCTTCTCTTGCACATGTCATTTATGGGAAGACCGATGTCCGAATAGACTGAACCAAAATCTTCACCTGTTCATTTGACCAGCCTACAAAGGGATCAAGGTACATAACAAAAGCCAGAAACTTACCCAGTCAATCAGTCAGTTGGGCCAAAAAAGACATCAAAGAAAAATCCATTTTGTCCTTCCCATTGTCCTCTGCTCCTGCAGCACCCACAGAGTTGGGGGACCACCACATGGAAAGCATTTACCGCAAGTACCATACTCTTAAAGAATTCTTAAAGAATGGAGAAAGGTACATGTGGCATGCAATGTAATAGGCTTGAACAGAAGACAGACAGATAAATCTTTTGGTCCTAAGTACCAATGTCCTTTTGTTTCACAAGCTTCAAGCAGGTGATGTACTGATCAGTCTGGTACCACAATTCCTAACAAAACCCAGTTGGAGAACTTGTACCAGCGATTCAAGTGAGAGAAAACTATTCAGTAATTTAGCACCCAAGTTCAGCAGTACAGGTGTATCTGCATGTGATGATCAGAAAAGAGAGAATTAGCCCAAAAGAAAGAATTAGGGGTCAAACAACAGAAAAAGCGAATTAGCACAAAGGAAAGGATTAGGAGGTGAAGACTGAAGACTTCCTGATTTCAGATCTTTTCATAACATCACAATATACCAAGTGACAAAAATGTGGATTCAAAGAGGGAGTCCATATACACCCAAAACCAAGACCCTTGACCTAATCCAACTCACCAGCTCAATATATCACTGCAATTAGAACAACACCTAAGCCAACTCAAAAGACTCATAAAATCTCTCTGGCAACTAGAACACACCTAATCCAACTCACAAACTGATAAATCTCTGCAATTAGAACACATTGCACACCCTAAACTGATCAAATCTGTTGCAATCAAGACGCACCCACTCACTTTGTCTTGGAATGGCAATGGACACAAACATTTTACAAGGCACATGTAAAAAACACCAACAAGAACAACCACCCATATATATTACTGTTGGTGAATTGTGAGACAAACTATAGACCTAATGCATTTCCCACTTGCTGCCAACTGCACACAGCAAAAGACACTTGGAAACAAAATGTTCTGACAATGTGCATGTAGTAGCCCTCTCAAAATCAAATGATTCCAGTGAGAATCATCATCATCATATATCCAGAAAGAAAGTTACACAAAATTGAAACAGAGATTTCAGTCTGAAAATCAAATGATTTCAGTGAGAATCATCATCATCATCATATATCCAGGAAGAAAGTTACACAAAACTGAATAAGAGAGATCTGGCAAGATACTTGGCAAGCTTGCTGTACACCAGGTCACTTTTACACTAGGATCTCTCTTTCAATCAGGACCTCTATGTAATAATTGCAGAGGGGGAAAAACAAACAAATGCTACCAGATTTGAAGGAATGCTACAGGTGGCTTTACATGTTACAAAATTATGTACAGCTAGATGTGCAGGCAATTTGTCCTCACTGGGAGAACTCTGCAAAACCAAGCTCCTGCTGCCACCCTTGTCAAAGGGTACTACTCATGCAAGAAGCTCAAATTTCCTCAGATTCTCTAATTACAGTATTCTACAATTGGTGATCTAACAATGTACCACACAAGCTGCAAAAAAAAATTCTCCAGAATCTCTCTCTCACTTCTGTCACATCTCTGTTGCATCTTGCCTTTTGTATCATGGGTTTCTTTTTGAAGTATATTCTCCTTGCACCGCCCTCCCCTTTTTCACAGCCCAGTTTCCCTAAAGCTCTTTTCTGCATCCAGATCATCAGCAGTGATTCCTGATGCAGGAAAGGCCATTTCACAATAGATGTGCTCTTCTCTTTCGAACTGCCCCCGTGAAACAACAAATGTCAGATCCATTGTTGATGATGATTTCTTCATCACTTGATTTTGTGGATCTTGCATTCAAGATCACAACGTAGAAAGAGCAAGTGCAAGTGCAAGAGAGTGAGAGGAGATCTAAAATGCATGCGAACCACAGCATGTTTTGTCACTGTTTGCAGGAATATTTTGAGTGTCATTTCCTGCCATGTCAGGTGTTGTCCTTTGATCGTGGATGCAAACAGAGCTGCCCCCCTTCAGAAGGGATGATGAACTTCAAGCAAACTGGCCGTCTTCACAACCTTTCTTCACTCTTGCACTTTGGTGGACAGGCGCTTGAGAAACTCATAAGTGGTGATCATGGTAGTGGCAGACATGGACATACTTGCCCATCGAGCACCAAGCCCCCTGTAACAAGCTTTCCAGCCACCCTCCTGCACAAGGGTCTGCACCGTTTGCATCACAGTGGGAGGACGCCTCCCACCACCTTCATTTCCCAGCACCTGCAATCTAGTTTTGATGGTATCAAATGGAGTCGTGAGCAGAGCGGAAACACCTCCTGCACATGCAGCACTCAATCCTTGCACTCCCACCACCACTGCAGAGCTTGGAGCAGCAGCTTGTATCTCACCGCCGCAGTTGCTGCCACTGTATCCCAAGCTCATCCAGACAGATCGCTGCGTGACGCAGTAGGAAGACCACCAGAGAGCATTGGAGGGGGCGTAGGTGATGATGGACATACCAAACCCTCGGTAAAGACCTCCGAGTCCATCCACTCTCACAATGGTCTTGAAGGCGTCGAGGCCGCCCGCGTATCTGGTGGACAAGCCTCCTTGTCCTCCCTGCACCATCAGCCGTTGCGACACCACGTCGATGGGAGTCCACACCAATTGAGCTGCAACGGAAGCAGTGAGTCCCGCAGCGCCATTGGCAACAGCCGCGGCTGCAGGCTCCGACATGCCGCCGGCTTTGGTAGCGAGCGATCCGACGCTGGATTTGGTGATTTCCAGAGTGCTCATATACAGAGCTCTGGCAGGGATGGTGCCGGTGAGCGAGGTGGTAAAACCCTTGTACAAGCCACGCACTCCTTCGCGGCGCAGGATGTTGAGACCCAAGCTCGTACAGGACGGCGGGGAGGAGGTCGTCGTCGTCTTCATCACCTGTTGCCGAGTCTTGAGCACCACTACCGGGTATAGCGTTGCGGAGACGCCCGAGAAGAGCGCCGCTCCCAGCAGAAAGAACTTGGACTTGTCTAGCATGTGCCAGTCGACGTCTGCAGGGAGACGGAACTCCGAGGCATGCTGGTTTTGCTGCCGGAGAGTCATCTTCTTCTTCTTCTTCTTCTTCTTCTTCTTCTTCTTCTGCTTTGCTTCTTCTTCCTCTTCTTCTGTTGTCACTGCTGCTTCCCTGCTGCTGCTGATCTCGCTTCCTCCGTTGTGCGCCACTCCGCCGATTTTTGATCAAACCCCAAATCCTCCTGCAAATCCTTCACGGCCTGGAAAAACTCCGGGAAAGAAGGAAGGACTGATCTTCAGGACCCTATTTCAAACACGTAGCAATCGCACTGGCGCTCTACCCACTCGGCAAGACAAGACTCCCCGCTCACTACCATTCGCTGCACACACTTGCATTTGCCCCTGCTCTGCCATTCCGTTTCTCTCTCTCGATGGATGCATCGACGTCGCTCTCTCTTCTATGGCTCCATTACATGAGCTCCGACAAATGGGCCGGAAACGGCAGATCGCTCAGGAAAACGGCTTCCACACACTTTCACCAAACCCCCGGCAAAAAATCACAACCACAACGTCGTGCAAAAAACAACTGACCAACAACCAGAAGAATAAGAAGAAGAAGCTTAGCTACAAGGGGATTTTCACACTCGAAAACAGCGGAAGACAGCCATAAGAACCACAACAAGCCCTCGAACGAATGCAAAGTATGGAAAAAGAGCAGGCAGGAAACACCAACGAAACTCAACAGCAACGAAAAGGCCGGGACGCGCGCACACACACACACACACACACACACATATATACACAAACACCGTCGGCGTCGTCGCAGGCAGCAAACAAGCCCCCCTTTGCAAACAAAACCCCCAACACAAACCGACTAGGCACGCAAAAAGAAAGAAGGCTCGCTCGCTCGGTGGCGCCCAACAAACCCCCGTTGCAACAACAACGACCGACCTATCCTCAAATTTTCTTCTTGCACAAAATAACATGAAAACTCTCCATCCAAACAAACCTCAACCCAATGCCGAGAGATGCCCCTAAAACGGAATTGCAATTGCGTTTGCAGGGCAGATCAAGCAAGTGTCGCGCGACAATCCTCGTGGAACTGCGATTTGCACGACACCAACAGCGGAAGAAGAAGGCGACGGAAGAGAAGACGAAGAATAAGAAGAATGGAAGGAAAGGCACGGGCCGGGGAAGGTAAGGGACGGGCAAGTAAAGTAAGGTACGGGCAGGAAGGCAGGAAATCTGTTAATGACGGACAGGTAAAGTAAAGGGACGGGCAGGCAGGAAATCGGAGAAACGACGGGCAGGTGAAGTAAAGAGTAAAGAACGGGCAGGAAGGAAATTGGGTTATGACGGGCAGGTAAAGTAAGGGACGGGCAAGCAGGAATCCGGATAATGACGGACAGGTAAAGAACGTGACGGGCAGGAAGGAAAAAGGAGAAGGACGGGCAGGTGTGGTCGCACATTGGAAACGACCTACTTCAATTTAATCTTTTTTTTTTCCCCGTTTTAATGGATTCGGCTTTCATCCATTTTGAGCATTTAACTTTCCATCCAAAATGGGATAAAATTTGTCTATGATATATTTTCCTTCTTAGTGAATGCAGTTCATTTTATGATTGATTCATTTGTTTCCAAAAATCCATCCATTGTATTTCACTTTTTATTCATAGATGAAATACTGAGGAAGATGAAGACTACATGGATGAGTTTATTTGGTAATCATTGAGATTTTGTAACTTTGGATGGATGGATGAATTTTTTTTGATCATCTCCATCCATCACAAATCACCAAATCACCAAACCAACCAACATGGTCCATGGGTGGGTTGGAAGGGGAATTGAGTTAATACTTGATTTTGTCACTCATGGAATTGTTTCTTCAAGTGGTTTAAAGTGACAAATTGTTATTTGGACTTTATTACCAAATTTAAGTAGGGTGGTGTGAGTCATGACAACCACCAATATAATTAGACATTGCCATATTTCATTGTATTTAACTTTAAACCCTAACCCCTAAACCCCACTATAGGCAAAACCTTAACCTTGAAGGCAAAAAAATAACGTCACTTCCTCACACCCTTTTCACTATGTTTGATTCTTAGAATTGAATCCTTTAATGAAGTTGAACGGAAAATAAATCATCTCCAAAGAAACTACATTCACTTGTCATCCTAAAGGACCTTCTTAGATAACCATTGAAAGCCAAAGAAGCAAGAACACGATTGTGTTGGTATGGGGGCCTTTTTGTGTGTGTAGGAGGGATTCTTTCATGCAGGCCAATGGGTTTTTTTTATATCTACCCAACAATTTTTTTTTAATTTAAAAAAATAAAAAATAAAAATATAAAAATATATATGCTTGCATTTAGAAATTGTGATAGATCTATCCATCCATTGGTTGTACAATGAAATTTTTTGAATGAAATTATGTTATAAAAAGCATTCGCAAGTGGATGAAGAATGGTGGAATGACGTAAAGAAGATCATTACAAATACGCATTACGCATGCAAAATCATTGCCCGTAGGCAAAAGTGGAACCTAGAGAACAATAAGACATTTCGATAATTTAAAGAATAAAAAGGACCCGACCCCGTATCTACGTAAAAAAAAAAAAAAACATCCTTTGTATCCATATCGGCAAACACCGGCTTCTTCTTTTTGTTCCGCCCACAAAATTCCGATAACTTGTCACTTTTGTGATCTTGCAAAACACCCACAAATTTTTTTGACCCACAATTCGGATAACTCATGACTTTTGTGAATACTTTATTTTATTTTATTTCCAAAAAAGAAAAAGCCAAAAAAGGGGGCCCATACATGAGCTTTTTTGTGTGCAATCGGAAAATACTTAAAAGGAAGTGTTGTGAGCTTGTTTTGTGGTGGCTTATTATTATTAATATCAAACTTTCTACCATTCATCCAATTATTGGTTACCCAAATGGCTTTCTTTCATCCTTGTAGTTGTAACAAAATTTTAATAATGAAATTAAATCAAATTTTACTATTATTACCATATGTTCAAAATGAATGTATTTCAAAGTTTTTGATTAAATTTTAGTTTATAACATTTCCCAATTTCAATGAATATGATGAAATTGGGTTCCAATCAACCACTCATATTCATTTACACATATTCATGTCCATTGTATCGACCTATGGATTTTTAATTAATTGTTGATTGAATTTTGGGATTATTATTCTTGACCATGTATTCCTTTAAAGTGTTTGCATTAGGAGTACTTGTTTTATTTTGATAATCCCTCTACGGTTATTGTATATTGATGACACTTTGGTTATTGAACTACTTTGCTTTGCAAGTCTTTTCCATTGAAACTTCGTGTGCTTATCCCCAAAAAAAACCCCTCTTTTTGGGGGTTGGGAGGGCGGGGGAAGGGACCATGAGAAGAGCACAAAACCCCTCCGTACCAAAACTTTCTATCCCAAAACACCCCAAGAAAAAAAAGGAAAAAAGGAGATATACCTGGTTTGGCATTTTCCTCGAAAGGTTAATTTGGATATCACCGCACCCTGAACCCCAAAAAGTGTGATAAAAAAGAGCAAGTGAATCAAACACCTCGGACATCCCCATGGTGGGTGCATAATTTAAAATAATTTAGGGATTTTTACCATGGTATACCATTAACCAAGTGTGAGTGCTGGGTTCACCCAAGGCCAAATACACTAAAAAAATAAAATCTCAAAGGTTTTTACTATAAATCTAAACAAGTAAAACACGAGTAAAACTATAGTATCAAAATCAACATCCTCTCCCCATCCCCACCATTTGGATTACTTTTAAATTATTAACAATAAATAAATAAAAATTCCTCCATAACTTTGAGGACAAATTTTGTGACATGGTCCTTTCAATAGAAAAAATTATACCCACACCCCAAAAAATAAATTTTTTTAAATCAAATAGCCCCAATAAAATCTACTATGCTTAGGTTCACTAACTAGGGAACCCCCATCAAAGGAAAACAAAAAACGCAAAAAAATCCCCCACAAAGAAGAAGAAAAAAAAATACACCCCCTCAGTTGAACTCTTTTTTCAAAAAGAGAGAATCTCCCCAGTCCCTACCCCCTAATACCCTACTAGTCCCTCCTAGTATACTACTCCATAGACCCCCTAGAGATACGAACACCCGTAGGATGGGCCCCACCCGTGAGAGACAGCGATTCGCTCAGTTGTCACGCTAACGGGTGACGTGGCACGTGTATCAAGGAGACGCAGCCGCGCCGGACTGCCACGGAAGCAGACGTCATGTACACGTGCATGCACTCTTTGCCCACGTCATCAAGCTTGTCGAAGGACCACTATTATGGACTGTGCTGACGTCACTTTCCACTTTCCCCCAAAAGAATTAAATTTAATAAACATTATTACACACTAATAATGATATTCTAAATATAGTTAGAATTAATTAATAAACAATTAACAGATATGACCCACTAATAATAAATATCAGCGTTTTTTATTTGGGGACGAATTTTCTCATTTTTTCGACCTAAAAATTTATGATTTCAAATTTCTGACACGTACCAGAGGATATTTGTGAATAAAATGGACAATATTCAAATAATAATTCGCAAATAAAATGGACAATCCCTAAACCCTAACCCTAAACTTTTCCCTGCTAATCATCTTTATAGTAATACCACAATTAGTAACTAATTAACCTAATTCAACCTTAATTCAACCCTCTATGAGGCTGTCTCCTGTGGCTGCTAATGTGCACCTTTCGGAGCTCTGCTCCAACCCTGGTTGATTTGTTGCTACAGTAGCCTCCAGCAACAACTGTGCCAGACAGTCTGCAAGAACACACCTCCATCCCACCTCCTAACACCTTCACAATAACCTAAAACAAGATCTAAAACGCTAATTCTAATCACGAATCAGCACCACCCATGTCAAATCTTGAGTGGGACTGATATGGCTAAACTAATATTAAGCTCCTAGCACAACTGCTAATGTCCAAATCCCGAGTGGAATTGTATGGGTAATCTAATTGTTAAACACAATTTGCTCATGTCAAAACCACAAATGAAAATTGCACATCTAGTCTAATCACTATTTAGACTAGTCTAATTGCAACTGCTGCTCATGTCAAAAGTGTCAGTGGAATCATGTATCATGACTAGAATTTCACCAGACAAAAATCCAGCTTCATAGACAATTGTACAAAACTTCACTTGTATGGACCAGCGAGGAGCAGAACACAATTAACACACATAATCTCTTAGCATCCTAGCACTCACATCAATAGATAGCTGAAAGTTCGAACCATACCTGGAGACTGGTATATTTGACTTAGTCATGTGAATGTAGCTTTACCACATCCACATTTGAATGTTCAAAGACACATAACAACATCATTTAGTTTACCATATCAGCATATCAACACTTGTTCCAGACAAGCAGACACAGAACAACTAGGCATTGGCAATGAATCTGCAATTCGGAAAAACCCTGTCATTTGCAGAAAATCCTGAACATTATAGTTAAAGAGCACAAAAGTTGCAAATAACAATGTGTGAATCTTCTGTGACCTCCCATGTGGAATAAGTTTTGTAGAATGTAGCACAGATTTTAGATCCATAACTGCTGAAAGGAGGAAAATGTGATAAGCCTCCATTTGCAGCTATCTTCATTCCCACTGACCAACATAGTGGTACCTCATGATTGAATTGATAGAGCAAAGACTTTCAAAGAGAACTTGGATTCTCACTGCCCTGACCTGCCCTCCAGAACCAATTGGTCCAACTAGCAACAGACATACCCTCACTCAACGCACAGTGGACTAAGACTTACTCCAAGATGTGTCACAACATACTGGTGTGTACGATATTATCACAGCTCGCTGCATGTAAAGAGGTCTCATGTATCATAGGAGTATTGACCAATGCAAAGGTCCTTCATGTCTTAGCTACCAGACTGTTGTTTCCTAGCATGGTACACCCGGTACAGAACTATGCCTGCAACAGAAACTGTCGCTCCCACTATAGACACCACAGAACCACTATTAGAAAAACTGGACAGACAAGCACTTTGCAAATCGAGGAATCATTCAATACAATAAAATGCCAGATGATTATGGACATCAGAAAAAACACAGAGCCCTCACTCAACATCAATCCTTGAGCAGGTGAGCAGGTGTGAGGATTTAGTTTACCAGCAGCTATTGTGAGAGACCGCTGAACAAGACGTTGATAGTTCTTGTTAGATTTTCCAGCCTCTGTTTCTGGGACACTCAAATTTGGTTGTTGGGCAGCATCCACAATTCGCTGAAACAAGTTGCCAATATCTCCAAGCTTCATGCTCACAGTGAATGGAGCTTCAACCCCCATATCAGTGCACACCTGGGCAAATTTTTTTAAATGCCTGAGTTCCACTCACACAAAAAAATGAAGGATTGAAAATTTGGAGACTCAACCCACACATAACAGCAGCTGAATTTAAGAAATCTAAAGGTTCTGCAATAAAAAAGCTAAGGGCAGTATTGCAAGGGACTGGGAACCTTTTTGCAGCTGAAAAGACACAAAAGAACACTAAAGAGAGCAATCCACACCTGAATAGAACTCTGATGGCAAATAGGGTCAGGCTCAAGATCGTCTTTGGCAGCTACAAGCAGACAAGGCACCTCAAACCCATACTTCTCACCATGTGCTGCCACCTCCACCAATAAATCCACTGTGCGATTCCATGATGCTGCATTGGACCTGTCAGCATGCCAGCCATTGGAATGACATCTCAGTATGTAAAGTGGAGTCTTTTGTGTAGTTTTCCACTCTGATAAAACTTCTCCTAAAATCTCTGCTGCTTATCTAAACAGAAATGAGCATCTGAGTTGTTCCTTATACCATTCCCTTACCCATCATAGACAAACACTGCCACGTCACAATCTGCCAATGCATCCCTCTTCTCCAAAAGGCTTGACACTGATTCTTCATTAATCTCTCGCATAACAAGTGTCTTCTTTGAGCCCTTCACATCCATTGTGTGCAATTTCAGCAGGGCACCACATAACCTTGTAACCAAAATTGAGTCATACCAGGAAGCCAAGCCATGAGAAGTATGCAAGTGCAGCCGTTGCCAATGAACATACCCCAATTTGTTCTACAATATTGGTGGCATAGTGATCACCCTTAGTGTGCTCATATGCTTCACTGTAAAGCCTGCAGTCAAACCCATAGCCAGGATAATGAAGTCCTATGCACCATGCTTAAACTCTGTAGATAATTTCACTAGCATAAAAGGGGGAGAAAGTGTACAAAGGAAATGAGAAAAATTCTGGTCACCTCATACTAACCCTATGGGACTAAGCACAAAAACTGTCCACAACCTTCCACACTCATAGGCAGTTAAACCAAAACTTAACCAGACCAGAAGACTTGCCAGAAACCAAAAGAACCATGGTTGAGCTTTAATGTGCACTAGTTGTGATAAGACCAATTACAACAAGTTGCAAATTGAGAAGCTGCAATTGTGTCTGATCAAGGTTACACACCTTCCAATGAGAGCATTCAACAATGCAGATTTTCCAACATTAGTTGGGCCAAAGACGAAGCACTGGAGGACAACACGCTGGGAGCGCTGCTTTTTTCTGTCTTGTTTTCGCCGCTGTGTGATTCGGAAAGCTAAAGTCAGGTCACCTGGGTATCCAATATATATCAGGTGTGCCAAGCTCTTCTGTGGCTCCCGCAGTGTCATGAAGGCCCACTGACACAAGTTCACAAATTTCTGGCTCAGGAAAATGTGAACACAGAACAAACTATTTGCTGTCACCCCACATATTTCTTGCAGGTTCACACAATATGGTCATCTCTGAGACACAACTCACGACATCCATCAATGGGATTCCTGATACATAGATGCTGACAGCAATAAGAGGGTAAGAGGGCGTGTGGATAAACCTGAGATAAAAATCCATTCAAAGTTATCCCCCCAACAACATTTGTCTCCACTGAATTTCTGTACATTGGCTCCTCCCAGGGACTGCCAACACAATTACAAAATAACCACTCATGACTTTTGGAATGGAACAAACCTCAGAGAGACTGGACCTGGACAAAACACAGACATAAATGCCAAAACTTCCCACATAAGACAGAAACTGCAAGGAAGCATGCAGAAAGCAACATCTAAAAAGTCTGTCTGAGGTAACAATGGCAATTGACACACACAAAGACAGGCTGCTCCAGTTCACAATAAACAAGTAAACCTCACCTGGAGGGGGCTGTTGAGAATAGCTCCTCCAACTCTTGCATCCGGAGTGCACCATCCTGGGTTGATATGCCCCACTAATTGAGAAACAATTTAATTGGAAATTGAGGGATTTCAAATCAGCATAGCATTCACAGAATGTATGATGCAAATGAACTACTGCAAAGTCAACAAGAGAAAGACAGAGACAGAAAAGACCTGCTCTTCAACACTGCACATGACAATTACTGGAAATGTAGATTGAAATATAAGATGTGTAAAAGTCCAATCTCTCCAGGGGTGATTTCCCTGGATGTGAACTTGCTTCACTCACCCCATCAACATCAAAGGATGTAAACACCTGTTTCAAAAATTCAACTGCCTTCTCTGTCAACTCGACGCTCTGCACACAACAGACACTTGGCATAAGGAGAAGGGGGCAAAATACAAGTCTAATAGCAAGGGCTGGGAGCAGAGAGGTTGGGGGCTGTGTAAGGTAATATGGTAGCATAAGGATTATGAAAGCCAGTTTTATCAAATGTTACCCTGTGCCCCAATAATGTGAGACGTCAGATGTCTCTGAATCTGAACTTCTTCAAACATGACAACTGACCAAAACAAGTTGATGTCATAGTGATTACCTGGTCAGGCATGCGTTTAAAAGGAGGACTCAGCAAGAGCTCATCACGCAGCTTGATCTCATCGTCATATCCATATTTTCTAAGTACTGTCCACATGGTTTCCAAGCGACCACGTTCGATGAACAAGGCATGGAGGAAGAGAAATCCTGTCAATGTCAGTCCATTTTCATTGACACCTTCAGCCATCTTCTCAGATACTACCTTTTTCACTGCCACTACTTCAGATGGCTGCAAAGGTGCATTGAAGCATTTGACCTGGCAACACACAAATTGCTTTCTCAAAAGCCATCCACTACACAAAAATCACATGCCACAGTACATGTCTGCATTCCAAATACAAACTGAATATTCCAACATATGGAGCCTAACAACACCATTTGTTACTGAAATTTCCATTTGTTCCCAATTCTTGTATTCTAAGAACACTAGAAGCGAGAGCACAGAGTGCAGGTGAACACCTGAAAGTTATTGAGCTCTGAGTCACTGAGAGCCCCATCTTTATCATGGTCACAAAGAATGAAAATTCTCTTGAGAGCCCGCACACAGTGGGGTCTTAAAGTCTGTGTTTCTTGGTCAAAGAGCGGTGCTGTAGGATGAAGTATGGCTTTTTGTGCATAATAAAACACCTCAGCAATCTGCAATCCCACATAACAGAGGATGATACTTTGATCAAATGATACATAACTTACCACAGTACTTAACTCACTTGAACACTCAAAGCACTAGCAAGATCTTAGGCATGGTTCAATATCACAACAGTTTCTCTGATAGTACAACTACACCAAAATCAGGAGCTAATGCTGTTGTCAAGACTGTAATTACTAACAAATGGTTAATGCAGCTGGAGCTACATGAAAACTAAACCTGTAAACTTCTTTCCCACTGGGAATTACCCTGTTAACAGTACCCAAATTGATTGCATCTTCACTACAGGTCTGCATGCAACAGGCAACCACCCAAGATCCTCATTGTTCCCACTGGATACAAATATTGAAATGACTACACCAGCTGTCAGCATCACTCCATGAATCAAGGGAGTACCTGAATTTGCTTGATAGATGAGCATTCTATACATGTTTCAATCTCCCGAAAATCATGCATCAGAAGAGCCATTACTTGTTCTAGAGTTGGTTGTCGATCATCCCACAGATCTAGCTTGCATCCAACAACAATGACTGGCACTTTAATCTGCAGAAAAAAAACCCAAAAAGCTCTTGTTAAAATTACCCCTCCCATCCATCCTGCACAAGGTGGGCAAATCATAATGTGGAGTTTTGTTCCACTGTAATGCAAAACAGTGGGAGTAGCATTGGCCATCAAACAGCTCAAAGAAGAAGAGGAACAAACTTCTAATTGGCGAAGCTCCGGCAGCCAATAGCTATACAGTCGTTCAAGTGTCTGAGGCTGGTCACAGGCATATGTCAGAACTATAGCATCTGCCTTCTTGCACTCCATCTCTATCTTCACTCTGTCATCAAGCCTGGACACAATTGCAAAAATTAAAAATAAAAATCCTCAGTAGAAAAGATAACAATTGTACAGAGCTCTCAACCACATCAAACATGCATACCCATCATACATCTTCAATGCTCCCCGTTCCATTTGGTAACTGCACAGCAATACTCTGAAGATGCCTGACTATGGATTTAACATAGCCTTCTTTGCCAGCAAGATATCCTTCTAGCCTTCATGCTGACAAAGTTCTCCACACACTTGATGCAATGTGATGATGCATTGTAACGACTTTGACAATTTCCGCACCGCCTGATGGAACTGTGAATCCGCGTTGCTACAAGGCGCCATGCGAGAGAAACACGAGTCGCGGTTGTAACAGCTTGAGGACGCAAGTTACATTTCCGAAGAAGGGGAAAAACGAATGCACCCTTTGATCTTTGTACTGAAATGCTGCGAAAACCACGGCAGGCAAAAAAACAAAGCAAAACGAACGGACCTGGAGGAAGTGTCGACGATTGTGAGCGGCACACGATCGGGATAGAAGTCGCGAGGGAGACGAGTTGGTGGCAAGACCGGAGGCACCTTCTCCGGAAACGACTCAGTTGCAACGGCAACAATGAGACTGGATTTACCAGTTCCCTGGTCTCCAATCACCACCACTTGACAACGGGACCTCACGTCCCTTGGACCATCACCACCTGCCATCTTCTCTCCTCTCTTCCTCCCCTCCTCCTCAATCAATGCTTACGTCACCCACGCTTCGCACTCGCCACCGAAACACTCCCCTACAAAACCCCCCCAAAAACCAAGAATCTCTTTACCGCAGATTCAATTAAACAGAACCACTTGCCGACGATCTCAAGAGAACGACAAGCTCTCAAATCAACTTCGAAACTGCTCGTAATTTTCCTATCTCTCTCTCTCTCTCTCTCTCTCTCTCTCTCTCTCCGGCTCCTTCTCGCTTTGGTTGTGTTCAGAGCGCCAAACCCTAATACATCGCCGGGTGGACGGTACTGATTTGACTTCAGTGCTTAAAAGTGGCTTCCAAGAAACAAACGGCAAAAACGTGGTCACTTAAAAACATTAGAAATGGCCTTTTAAGAGATGCCGCGCATTGATGTTTCTCGCGTCTTCTTCTCCTTCTGTGAATTTCTCTTTTGTGTTTCTTGTGGTCTTCTTCCTCTTTTCGTTGCTCATCATCTCCTTCTCTTTGTAGATTGAACTTTTTGTCGTTGTTGAGCTAAGGCATCAAGCAAAGAAAGCATCATGGCTGCCAAGCTAACAAGTCTTTTTCGGTCTAAACCAGTGATTTTTCCAACAGAAAAACCAAGTAATAATGTGATGCTTTCGTGTGTGCTCAGACATCAACATCCACCCACTGCAAGGAGGAGCTGAGATGATGATGATGATGATGACCTGCGGATGATGAAGAAGAGATCAGTGAGATAATTGTTATGGTAGTTGGTCATTACAGGACATTATTGTTGTTGAAGGTTCCATTGCATGTGCATGTGTGTGACTACAGCCTGCTTATGATCATCATCGGTTTCACTAGCACATTCAAATGCCACAATTTGTGGTTCACTACACTGACCTTTTCTTGGTTGTTGACTACGGTTTTCCATATTGGTTTCTGCAAATCTGTTTTGTTGCTTGTAATAGTTTCAATCCTCAGCACGTTCAAAATCAACATGTTTAGTCTATGACCTCTTCCTGGTTGCTGATGATAGTTTTCCGTATTGTTTTTTGCAGATCTGATTTGTTGCTTTCTAATAGTTTTAATCCTTAGCACATTCAGAATCAATACGTGTTTTTTCCTAGTCCGGTTCTCTTCTCGTTACTAATGATGTTTTTCTCCCGTGTTGCTTTTTCGCATCTGTTTTGTTTGCTTGTAGTATTATTGACAATCAGAGCTCTGCATCAGACACAAGGAGCTTCTGTTTTTCAATGCCTACTATGTGTTTGCATGCAGGTTGCTTCTGTTTACGATGCCTCTCTTCTTTCTGATGATGAACAAAAGGTGGAAATCATCCTCCATGTAAGAAGCATATACCCTCTGACTCTCCTCTTCTCCTTTGTGAAAAAGAATGGTGTTGTTTTAAAGATCATACCTCTAAAATGAGATTAACATGTCATGGCATGGTGTCATCTTGTTTGCTTTTGGGATGGTGTTACTAAAGGAATTCCAAAAGGCCCATGAAAGTGTGAGGGTTAAAAATTGGAACCTTGCCTTGAGCCTGGGGCAAAAACAAAAAGAAATTTGTCCCCATAGCAAGACCTTCTCCTATACAGAAAAAATATTTTTGTGTTTGCCCCATGTAGTAGCCAACATTCCAATTTTTTAACCTCTCACTTTCAGAACCTGTTTCAAATTCTGTAGTTCATGTGACCTAAAATGTTCATTCTCCATTATTGGCCAAAGGACAGTCAATTTGGAACATTCTTGATGTTGAC
>Ga0116229_10003391_pt1 | contig 26123 bp, 23 predicted proteins | sample S1TSphgellanicum_3_FD_87313 | JGI IMG/M metagenome (GOLD analysis project Ga0116229, IMG submission 87313) | Host-associated microbial communities from peat moss isolated from Minnesota, USA - S1T2_Fc - Sphagnum magellanicum MG | ecosystem: Host-associated > Plants > Peat moss > Unclassified... | reverse complement strand
TAGTGATGGGGCATACACCTGTTTGGAGTGCCTGGCCAGAGAGATGAAAGTTTCTATCCTTGTGTTTTATCTGTGTTGCTGTATGGAGATTCCTTGCATAGACCTAAATAGTTCAGTACATAACATGGATACCTTCTCTGCCCTTGCAGCTTCTGTAGTGATTCACAGCCCTCTACTGGATGCTCAACCCTTCACCTTTTGGATGTTCCAGATGCACATATTTGGAATGGAAAGAACGGGGGGAGAAATCAGATCTTCCTTAAGAATTTGGAGTAGTGATACAGAGAAGCACAGGGAATTACAGTAGTTATGGGAAGGACAGAAAATTCTATTTTTTAGAATGGGCATGAAAACTTCTTTCCCTTGCCTTGAGAGCTTGAATGCAAAAAGTGCCCAGACTTTGTAATTTACTGTTTGCTTTTCGGGCATTAAGGGGTTGATGTTGTCTGGAAATTGGAGGGAGGTAGTTGGAAAGAAACTGATTTATATGGTTCTAAAGTGATGTGGCACTACAATATGTGTGGTAATTTGGGACTATGAATTTCCATGCAGCTGCTGATGTACTGCTGTGGAGGAAGAAGCACCTGTCTATTGGCCTCTTGGTGGGAGCAACACTTGCATGGATTTTGCTGGAGAAGACAGGATATACATTGGTGTCACTTGTCTCCAATATTACACTATTCCTGGTGGTTATTCTTTTTGTATGGTCAAATCTGGCAGCTTTACTTAACAGGTCTTCCACATACTGCACACACTGCTGTTTGTCATTATCAGGGAAGAGCAGTTTTTTAGGGCTATTTTAACTACAGTTCATTATATGGATGTGTCCTACTCAAAGCCTAATGCAGCAGCAGATTCTAGACAATATGAGTTTGAATGTTGAGTTTACAACAGTGTGTGTGGAAGATTGTGGCATTTCTAATGGATGGAAACAGTTGGATCTGCTAATTTTGGTTGTACTTGTACAGGGCTCCTCCTCCTTTGCCAGAACTATCTTTATCTGAGGATTTTGTCCTTAGCACAGCTAACACAGTTCGCCGGGAACTAAACAAGGTTTTGGCAATTGCCCATGATGTAGCACTAGGCAAAGACTTCAAGCTTTTCTTAAAGGTATTTGAAACTGGTCTTTGTCTATTTCTGACTTTGCTTGACAACAGTTTATTTTTGCTTTGTTGCTGTCAACTGGGTCAAAAGGTTGGTTATAACACTTGGCTATACTGGGCTAGTCCTCTGTCACTAAGTCTCCTCATGGCTTATGCCTGATGCAGGTTATTGCTGTGTTGTGGATTGTCTCAACTGTTGCTGGGTGGTTCAGCCTCTTGACTCTTGTGTATATCTGTAAGCATCTAACCCAGTCCCACTAAGTGGTCTTGCTTTTATCTGGTCTTGCTCAAAGATTTGGGCTAATGCAAAAATTTGTGGTGGTGAGGAGGCCTCATGGGTACTGAAGTTGCTGCTTTGCAAGTTTGAGTTTAAGATCAAGTTCAGATGCCCCTAAAGATAATGAGTTATCATTTGTTTTCTAATGTCTAACTCTGAGTCTGTGGACTTTGCAACAGCTATCATCTTGGCCCAGACTTTGCCATTCATTTATGATAAGTATGAGGATGTTATTGATCATCATGCAAATAAGATAAGTGAACAGGCGCAGGTTCATTACAAAAAGTTGGATGAGAATGTTTTCAGTAAGATCCCTAGGGCTCCTGTGAAGGAGAAGAAAATCCAGTAGGTGTGCAAATTTGAGTTTAGATGAGATGCAAATTCATATGCTGTTGTGTTGGGGGTCATCTATAAATAACAACAAACAAGTGGACTTTTACCTGGAGACACAGGTTTCTGTGTGTAAAGAAGTTTGATTATGCGCATACTTTGACTGCACTTGAAAAAGTGTTGCAATGTAAACATTGTACACAAGTGCTATTGTTTTCAGTCTTCAGTGAATGTGTTGGTAGGTTTTTGCTGTCAAAGCTTTGTCAATTTAACTGATGGTGCACTAACTGTGTGGAATCCTTGGATGGGATCATCATTGTGAAAAGAGGCGTGCTAGACATTAGTCATGCAGATGTGTTCCGCAGCTCTCTCTCTGTGGAGATCAAATAAATTTCATGTAGAATAAGCTTTGTTGCTTCAGTCACACTTCAGTTTTGTCTGATCACTGGCTTTCTGCTTTTAAACAATCTGGCTATTGGATCCAATTCTTCATACAAATTATGTTTTCATATGGACAACTTTGCCTTATCGTGTAAAAGTGTATGCATGCTTATCTCCTGTCAGTTGACCTGATTATGATGCTAAGCTATGGCAATAACACCAATGGTTGCATCAAATAAGCTTATGTCCAACAATGAAAAGCTGTAGCCTGTGATCATGGCATACAGCTATGACGGGCCGTCCTTGCACCACCTACAGTCATGGACTTTGATAAGCTGCAAAGTAGGTGGATCTTTAGCAAGCTATACATCCTGATACAGGTGAAGTTGTTCTTCCTCTCATAATTGTGAGTCCACTATAGCTATAGCTGGTTTCTGCTACTCTAGACAGGAGTTGAAGAGTTTGCATATGTTCAACATTGGGTACCCAATGGCGAGAATATTTTATAGAGAGGGATTGGCCAATCACTAAAGACAATACCAACGGGTATAACAAGTTAAAATGCACCTCAATGTTGGGTGCAACACCAAGTTGTGCTCAGCAGGGAATTTTTAGTCAAATGTTGTGAATGTACTCTATCTTATAAGTAAACTGCAATCAGACCTAATGTAGAATACATTTCCATGAACAAAGTTTCCTCAAATGTGCAGAGTTTGTATGTGGGTGGAGAAAAGGTGAGAATACCAAGGAGATTATAAGTGTAAAGGGAAGAAGGAACATGACCACGGCAACTTGCAAGAGGGAGGTTGCTCCTCCCTTGTGGTCAATGTTCAATCCCTTGAACTCCCTTCAAGTAAAGAGAACATTTTACTTATCGTCACAATTTAATTGTTGTTGGTTATGGTAGGGTAATAAGGGGGGGGGGGGGTTATTGGGAGAAATCAAGTCCAAGAAGCTTTATTTTTGGTTGTTATTCTTGTTGTTGTAGGGGTGTTTCCAGTACAAATGCGTTCTTTTTGTGGGGGGGGTAGGGGGGGGGGGTGGATACTGGGAGAAATCAAGTCCAAGAAGCTTTATTTCTAGTTGTTATTCATGTTGTTGTAGGGGTGGTTCCAGTACAAATGCGTTCTCTTTGAGGGAGGGGCACTCAAGGGCATGAGCCCGAGGGTGTTCCCAAACCTCAGGAGAATGCACAAGTACTAGGACCTCCCCTTACAAAAACAACTCTTTTAAAATTTCCTCCCTTCTTTCTCCTTTTGTAGAAAAGAAATGTTTCCATGGGAACATATCAAATTGTAAGAGCTTCTCGGGCATAACCCCCTATGGTTCTTCTGTTGGGGGAGGTCCCTCGAAATACACATAGAAATAAAAAGGGAGTTGTTTCCGTCCAAGCACAACATTTGTCTCCATCAAATCAACTTATTGAGGAATTTTTTTATCTAAATAGGATTGTCAACATGGTGGGGAAAGGCATAGTTCCATTGAATAATTCCAATCTGATCCATCTCTGGAAAAATTGGGTGTGAGGGGTGAAAATAATGTGTCTCCAGAGTCTACATGGTAAATAGAATGGACTCTAGAGAGATACTCTATTGCTACCTTTGGCTGCTTTGAAACTAATTATATTGTTTTCAGAAATGTTGAAATTTTTAATTCTAAGTATAGCGTAAATTTGTGAAGGAAAATGTTGAATCTTCAAAAATATTACTTTTGTGAAGATGAAAATTTCAAAACTAATTAATTGTTTGACAGACATGTGTTGCCACAGTTCTATGGCAAATGAAGCTAATAGCCCTTTGGAACAACTGTTTTCTATTGGAAAAATTTCGTCAAAAAAAAAGAAATTAAAAATCAAAAATTCGAAAATGATGTAAATTTTGAGGTTTTCAACCACCAAAAATAGTAAAAGTTACTGCATCGTTGCTATATTTGGTTTTCAGTGTGTAGCGGGAAGAAAAAAAAAAAACACACACACACACACACACACACACACACACACACGAATGTTTAAAGATTTGTCCTACTGTTGTGAGGGTATCTGATTTGCAAGGTTAAAAGTTAAAACTGGGTTCATGTTCAAGTCCTTGGGACCTAAACTTTAGTTGGGCACTTTTTTGGTACTAAACCAGCATAAGAATCAAACCATAAAACTAGGTTTGTTTGTTTGTTTTATTTATTTATTTGGGTAAGGTTTGGAACTGGAACTATGAAAACACATTCTTGAATGCAAAGTAAGGATCTTTAATGAGAAACTTGGATTTAATTTTTTTTACAAGTAAGCTGAACTTTATAAGTAATTATTAATTTTAATTAATTATTAAACTCCATACTTATGATAAACCCCTATTTTAATTCGTTAACAAACTTTATATCATACAATCTCTAGCATTGACAAGTTTGATGTGTACATGGAACCAGACCCAGATTTTAAACCTGGCCTAAAGTTTTTGAATTAAGAAAAATATGCTAAAATTTGAACCAAAGGGTTCAAAATTTGAAAAATCTGAGCTCAAAGCCCCACTCAGAAAAACATCAAATAAATTTTACCATATCAAAAAAAAACTGAAACTGAAGGTTCTCTTACTGAAACTGCGCAACACTGATTTACACTTCTAATCCGGTTTATAGCCAAATTTTGCTAAACCTTCCTAGGGATGATTGTTGCTTTTTCTACATTTTTCAATAATTGATAACTTGATTGTCACTTTGGTGCTTTAAGAAAATTCCTTAGAAAACCATTGCTTAGAAGTTTGGAGCTCTTTTGAGCCTGGGACTGGGACGAATGGCCCAATTAATATATAACATTGGCGCACTAGTAATTTTACAATTATTGTCAACTTCACAACATAATGTGTTAAGTAATAACACACCATTAAAGCTCTCAAACCCAAAACTGAAGAGATGCAAAAGTGCATTAAATAGTTATGAAAACTTTCTTCATGTAATGCCTTTACTATTGAGCAAACAAAATCGTGAGAGAAGATGGACATGTCTGACATGATCATGTAATTTAATGCGAAATGAGTACAATCTATTCGAAAGCTTCAATTATTAATGTTCGTTCTTCGTACCAAGTGTTTCAACAGGTGATCACATTATAACCCACATCATTGTACTTTGATGAAAGTTATTTCACTTTGTTTATAGAACCTGAAATCAACTGAAATAATTGAGCTGTATTTATGTCACACTGTTTAGTCGAAGGCAAACTAACATCACTGTAGTTCAAAATGTGAAAGAATATGATATTAAATTTTGAAGTATAATGAAATACTCTGAAGACAAACATTGAGAGCTTGTAAACCAGTCTGCTTTTTAGAAAATTGTGATGATCACACAATGGGCGAGGCATTCTACAAGGATTTCGCCACAATTGGCAACATGACTGTAGAGAACCATTCAAATTGTAGCCGAGTAGACACACCTGCAGTGACTCTCCGTTCCCCCACCAAAACTAGACTTGGCAAAATTCGGCAAAAACTTATTTGAGGAAAGGAACTCTAAAATGAATATTCTCGCATTCTTTTGGAAGAGTCCAAAGCTCATAAAACTTGGCCAAAACAACTTCTGTTGCAAACTCTACAGTGATGAATTGCAGCAATGTCAATTAAGATCCAGGATTGCCAAAAATAATCACATCAGAAGGTTGCCAACTTGTCACATTGTGAAGGATTAACTTCTAATTTAGTTTTGATACAAACAACTTTGTATTAGTTATGATAACTTCCCAGACTTCTATACCACAATCTAAGCGAACATGTGTCCCACCAGCTTCAAAACAAATAGCCTAAGAGTTACACAGTCTAAGTATGTATCCAACCAGCTTAAGAAAAGAGAGCCTAGAGAGTAACAGCTTCATCCCCCACTATTCACCCATAAATTGGTGGAAAGTTCACCCCAAAATTTTATCCTAAATCCTACATGGATATGAAGTCTCTTCCATCTGAGGAGCAAATAAAATGCATGCACACTGTGGAACTTTACACCAAAATATATATTGACCTGGCATCCATTCATAGACTCAAAATACTTTGCAACCCCAGTCATAAAGCAGATGCAAAGAAAGGCAGACGCCAGTTTAAAGCAAGTCACATCAGCAAAAAACAAGCACTCCCAAATCATTGGTAGGAAGCATATTCATGACCAGTTCTTCATTGTGGCACCAAATAGATAATTCACAAGAATACATAGAAGCTTAGGTACCATTTGAGTATGTTGCAATCTAAGAACTACAGCAGACCTTGTGAGCTCCATATTATCCGAGTAGTGACCACTCTACATGCTAGCCAAAAAAAGAGGAATCATTTCTGTATGTAGTCAGTATACTGTACCAAAAGCTGAGCATAAGCTGTATATCATCTTGCCACAGTTTCAAGATGAGATTAGGCACGACCATTTACGAGGAACCTAAGCACAAATACCACCCTCAGTACACCTTATGACTGTTGAGTGCCACAGCTCATTTGACAAAGTCCACTTCGCTTTTCATTGACACCCATTTACCGCATCTAGTGCTGCACGTTATCTCTGCAGAGTTGATTCTGCCCATAAAAGCAAAATGAACTCCTGATGAGCCTGCCAGGCAAATGTCCCAGACTATTTGTATGACAGTTGCCACTAACAACATCTCTTGAACTAAACCAATTATAACCTTGAGAGTATCTATGTGAACACCTCAAATGAAATCCAAAGGACTTGGATGTACCAGAGATTAATGCTATCAGAGCTATAGAAAGAAGTGAATCATTGAGGATCATCTTCTCAAGCAAACCCTGAAATAGTGCAAACATATGACAACAAAGGATAAAGGTACAGGGAAAGCAAGTGTCAAAGCCAGGGTTGGAAAGACAGTTTCATCTACTTATGATGGCACGCTTAAACTGACTCCAGCAGAGAAAGGAAGTCAAACCTATCTAGGAGTTTGTAGATGAATGGAAATAAAAATTTCAAGGTAACTGTCATGCCAGTTCTAGAGCAACAAAAAATAAAGGAGTAATATCATACCTTTACCACATTGCTGTTCGTGTCCTTCGTAGTATCTTCCCTTTTGGTACCACAGGATCCTTACTCATGGACTTCAGAAACTCCGTCATCTGTGAAACAATTACATGTCCAAGTATGAGCATACAAGTACATACAAGTATCCAGAATACATATGGCCAGTGCTGCTGTGCCCTAAACTTTCTGCCAGGCTTAGAATTTAACCTGGGAAGAAGAAGATTCCAACCACCAAAGTACTGGGTATGGATCCAATAAGACTGACCAGGGTGAAAAATGGTTTGTCTTCTAAGAATGTTCATTCAGCCATTTTCTTGGCCATGAATGATATAATGAGAACGGCTGTGCAATTCTCATCAATTTGTTCCAAAAAGTAGGAAAGCCAAACCCTACAAGCAACCTATCCTGACCGAATTGATATAGAGGTTGGCACTTAGAGAATACCTGTTTTATTCTCTGTTCAGCCTTCTCCTCCTGTTTGTCACAAACAAAAAAAGACAGAGAGAATAAGCAGGCATGGGACCAAAGAGCAAGAACAGACCAAAACATAAAAAATCAATCTATGGAATTGAATTGACATTCACCAGTTTCAACGGAACAGTGTGACTAAACCATTTTGAAAGCACAACTGTCAGAATAGGTCTGGTAAAAATGAATTATAGTCAAATCCACAAGTTTACACCCAAGAAAGAATTTCTAATCAGCTTGTGTAAATTCATGACACCTTTGAATTGGTGAAAATTGAAGAATATCATCTCTACACAGTATGCCAAATAGTCCACAGCAATATTTAGGCAAATCAAGTGATATTGTTGCTAAACCATGAACTTCAGCTGACAAAAGAATCAATTGGAATGTAAGATTTGCACTTTCACAACATCTGGAAAAGACAGAAATGGAGGAAAGACTTTGTAGAGGAGTGTTAACCATAGCACTTACAGCTTTCCTGAGAGCCTCTTGCTGCTCTCTCAGTCTCTTATTCTCTTCCTTCAGCTGGGAGACCTCCTCTTCCAACTCCACTGTGTAGGCCTGCATCAAACATACAGATTGTAGGAAATATGTGTAGTTCACCAAACAAATGTTTCCTCCTAAGAAAACCACTGCAGAGAGCAGGGAACCACTTGAAATTTTTTGCAGCAAATTGCTGGCACGAAGATGCAACAAAGCCTCTCACTGACCTGCTTACGGGCACGTGACCGTGCAGCCGATTCCCTGTTTTTTATCATACGTCTCTGTCGCCTCTCAACAATTTTCTCAGCTGGGCGGCTGTCCAGACCCCTCTTTCTGCCTGGGAGAGGAAACTGCATCCCATATTGCATGGGTGAAATATATAAACCATTCTGGACACCATCTGAATCAGGACTCAGAGAAGATCCTGCAGTAAGTGCCATATTAGAACCACCCATATCTCCTCCCACACTTCCCATTCCTGCTCCCATCCCCATTGCCATGTTCCCACCTGGCATCCCTGGTGCCATGACTGCAGCCATTGGACCTGGCATTCCCATAGTGGACATGCCAACGATCAACCCTCCACCATTTCCCATCTGCTTCCCTGTGGCATCAGCATATGCCACATGTTGCTGCATAATTTGATGCTGCTGCCACTGTTGCTGTTGCAGGTTCTGTTGCTGTGCTACACTCTGAAGCCATTCTGCACCCTGTTAGTTCCAAAACAAAACCACTCCGAGCACTATTGGATCACTCACATCAGTGTATAGGCTTATTTTAGTGAGCACACTGCATTGATTTCCAACTTGGACCACCAATTCTAAATTTGGGCCCCATCAAGAGTACTAAGGAATATGCCCCATTTACAGTCTCTGTTTTCCAACAGAATATTCAATGGATCCAAATTACCCTGGGGCAGAATCCACAGTTCAAAATACAAGTGTTGAATCTACTCAGATAGCACATGTTGAACCTTGCATCTTGGTGGACATGAAACTGAAAGGTTTCATAAATAATATACCTGTTGTTGCTGCAAAATAGCTTGGCCTTTGTTGAAGCTGTCAATTTGCATGGCATCCGTGGTTGCCTGATTGGTTACAGCCTTGGCAGGAGAGAGTGAGGGCGCAGGTGCACTGTCACCACCTGTTTGATCACTGAGACCTTGAACTAACTTATTTTTCTCACTCAAACCACCAACGATCGGACCAAATCCCTGGCTCCCAATCCCCATATCCTCCCTCACCACTCCCGCCTTCACCAGAAAATCTTCAAGTGTCATTCCGCTGAATGTCGCCTGCCGTTCCTGTGGCCCACTGCCTGCAGGAGGAGCACTGCCTGAAGTGCCAGTGGCGCTTCGGTTGATATCTTTCCAGACTTCGTCAACAGTTTTATGGCTAAGAGTATGGGGAAGAGTAATTGAACCTTGCCGTTGCAAGCTCGGCTGTCGAGAAAGCATGCCCAAAGAGTTCCCATCGGCTGGACCACCGCTGCCACTGCCTTCGGCAATGGCGTCCATGGCTGCTGCCATAGCTTGGCTCTCTTCGGCTATCCAAATATTTTTGAGAAATTCATCCATGTTCATGGACCCAAAATTCTTCCCAGGCTCCGTAATGGCATTTTGAAACTCGTCAAGCGTGAGGGAATAGATGGAAGTTTGCCTTGCCAGCGAACGAAACTGGCTAACTCCAATTGGTAGAGCCGCACTTGCCTCTGATCCTGTTGTGCCATTTCCAGGGATCGACGGAGCAGGCCCCGCGGCAATTGCCGGCGGAGCCTGGGTTTGTTGGGGGCTCAAGGGATGTAAACCCTTCTCCTCCTGAGTGGGAGGAGAAGACTGCTTCTCAGCGGCCAACACTCTTCGGGCGGCCCGATCGCGAGCACGGCTGCGGGCGTCTGGTCCCGCCAGGGTTGCAGACTGTTTCAAACACAGGAAGATATATACCTAGATGGCGTTGAAACTCCGGTAGGCTCAGATGGATTATCTCAGCTCAGATGCCTGCCCACGGTATCCTCAAGATCAGAACCCCACCAGCGCTGCGGAGTAACCTGCAAAGATAATTTCTGCCGACAACCCAATTGACAGGTGAGTATGTACATCTCTGTAAAACTCTGGTTGCGCAGAGGCTTGAACATCTCGCAAGACGTGATGCCCTCCCGGTCAAAATAGGAGACATCACATAAACATCGCCGCTGTACGACATGCGTGAACGAAGTCCGATCACACGTCTTGTCAGCTTCAGCTCCACAAACATTGCTCCAGTCTAAGCAAGACCAAACAAGAGTAGATATAACAAAAAGATCTACGAGCTCATGCTTGATTGACAGGGAAGGCGGGCAGACGAAAGTGTGAACCCATAAGGACAAAAAGAGGCGGTTCTAGACACACATAACCACCGAAAAGAAGAAGACGGAGATGAAAAGTGAGCTTCGAGATCAAAACCACAGCAAGATGCACAACGGCTCTCGAAGCACAAACATAGCAGACATCGGCAGAGGGTGCGTGAAACCTCTGTGAACCGTTCCTGCGGGACGTTGCTATTCTCTTCGACCGAAGACGCCATGGTACAACGCCCGAGCGAACGGAAACGGAACCGGCAGAAAGGATCACAATCGAAACAGGAAGGGTTTTCAAAACACTCGACACAAACAGGCAGCCAAAGGGTAAACAAGAGGATCGGCGACAGCCGGAAGCAGAGAAACAGACACATCCTCATAGACGTAAGCGGACGAAAGCAGAGCGGATCATCCAGTAAGAAACTCGCTCAAACAAAGCTGGGGTTTTTGAAACGATACCCACAAGACGATTCCCGATAAATTGGAAAAGAAGCGAAACTGCAAATCGGCCAAAAGGTAGGGCAGACGGCTAAGCAGTGCACACTTACCGTAAAGAAGGAGCAGCGCAAGCTCGAGCATCGCAAGACGGTGTCCGCTGCTGCTTTCCTGAGGTGGCGCGAGCAATGGCCGCCACCTCTCTCCTACCCTTCGTCTTTTCCCCTCCGTCCTCCGCGCCCTGGCGTCCGCCCACCCGCCACCGCGGGCTCCCACGGGGGCCCGTGCTCCACCAACCGCCTTTGCTCCAAGTTCCCCTCATTTGTTCCCAATTTGTTCGCAAATAACTCGTCTTTCATCTTGTGGGGTATGTCGCAACGCAGCCAATAGTGCCAGATGTCGGGGTGGGGGAACTCTGCAGTTTGGCGAAAGAGCCAGTGGAAATAATGGGGAATAGACACGAAACACGAAACCTGTTGACCGTGAGAACGTATTTTCCACTGATGTAAATCATCCAATTAGGTAGGGCCACTATGTAGGCTAATGGATGCCTTCTCGACCAGCAATCTTACAAGTGGACGGTTCGTTTGTCAGGGCCGCAGTGAACTAGCACCCACCGTCGCACCATCCACTGGATGCTAATCATTAATCTGTTGTGGATGAACCTCAACTGAATTAATATTTGGTTTCACCTTGGTAACCAATTTGGTAGGAAATAGTATAGGTAGATAGGTAGGAAACTAGGTAACTACTGGGTAAGTAGATGGTTTGGCGTTTTTTTACTACCTACCTCCTAACAATCTGCTTGTGGGTTGTTAGTAGGTATGAAGTAAAAAAAAGAAACTGAGCTAACCACTAACCACCATGGTTACCCAGAGATCTGGAACCCAACAGAAAACTGCTTCCTCACCACTTACCATCCATCCTTCATGGTGTGCTGGTGGGTGCTGGTTCACTGTGGCCGTTTTGTCAGTACGTTTTAAGGATCGCATCCTCCTCCTCCTCCTCAAGGCCTTTCCAGGTCCAGAATGACCTCCCCAGCACGCATTACATTTGAAGTGTAATGTAAAGCCCAAATGGTGTGGCCATTCTCAAAATAAAACAAAATGAAGATCATGAGGTGTGGGAGTGAGAGGGTTCTTACACTTACTCCTTATGAATGATGCAAAAGATCTTACTCACATAATTTCCCTCCTCTTCCGTAAGAGGAGTATTCCTGAAAATAAAGTGCCTTCCAATTACATTAGGAATTTTCTCTTAGATTTAGAATAAAATAACCTTTTTCTTTCTTGTATTAATGTAATTGCACATCAAATTCCATTGGCCCCATGATTAGGATATACCATAGCCTAGGGTCAGATTCAACATTGACAAAACAAATAATTAATTTATATAAAGGTTTTCTTAATTTATAAAATTGAATTTCTTTTGTTTTCATGATCTTCTATGATGTTGTCTTATGAGGAGTGAAATTATAATGGAGTTGGTGAGTGATCCATTGGCGAGTTGGTGATTTTGTGTCAATGGAAAAAATGGGGCGTGGGGGATAAATTCATATGTTTAAAGTGCCTTTCAAATACATTATGAAATTTCTCCAATTGTTTTAAGAGCATTTGAAATTTTCTCATTACAAACATATGATATCTTGTTTTGTTTCAACTTTTCCAATGCTTTTTTTTTTTTTTTTCTTAAATGACTTTTTTCTAAGGACCAAAAACAATAGGCATTCTATTTTATACATTATCATCACATCTAGCCTAGTTTGGTGGCAAGATGCTTAATGATTTCTTTTTTCCCATTTACTTCTGACAATAAAATTAATAATATTTTTTTTTAAATTTTAAAAATCAATGTTTAGGCAATGATAATAATGATTGTAAATGATGGATGGATAATCATAAGTGACATTCAAGTGCTTGTTTAATCAAAATAATCATTTTTTAATACCCATTTAATTAAGAATGCAACATATGACATGTCACATAATAATAGATTAATAATTAACATTTATTAAATAAAATGCACAGGTCTTCGACAATTGTGAATAATGTCCAATGCATATAATATAGAGAGGATGGCTTTGAAAAATGTAAGAGTCATGATTGAAAAATTGGCACTTCCCTATTTCCGACTTGATACACAAGTATATATCAAAAAATTTGACAATGTCAAGAATTGATCTAAATTTCTTAATTATGAAGTATAGCACCACACATGGTGGATTGGGGTCAGCATTGAAAGCATCCCACCTTACACTTCCAACTCCCATTGAGATGAGGAGGGGACTTAGGCTAAATAAAAACTAAAGATGCCGCCATTTAATTTTTTCAGGATGTTAGAGGGCCCCAAATGTACAGCCGGACTCCACTATGGGCTTGTATTAAGCCCCTTACTTTGGGAATGCCCCCCATCTTGGGCCTTTAACCCTACAAGTATTTTGGAATGCTGCACTTGTAGGGCCTTACCCTATACAAGATGGGTCCTCCTTATTTCCCATTGATTTCTATTATCATATCACAATTATTTTGTGTGGTCATTCATGTTCAAGAATAAAAAAACCAATAATAGTTTAACAATTTGATATTTATGAGTGTTAAAAAAATGAAGCTAGTGTGTGCTTGAGAGTTTCTTTCAAGATTTTCAGCATGACAACAGGTATTTTTCATAATTTTCAATAATTTCAAAAAGTAATTAACTAGTGCCTAACCAGGGCTAGGTAGTCTGGTACAGAAATTTTGTCCCAACACTTAAACTCAAGTATGGCCTCCCCTCTATCTGAATTGAATAAAGTCATGGCCTCCCCTCCCAAGAGGGGAGGCCATACTTGAAATAAGGGGGTGGGCGCCATCCCTGAAAGCACCGGAACTTGCCTGAAACCACCTCTTTCCTTGACTACATTATTTTGGGATTTGCTAAGTTGGTTTGGTGAAAACCCCACAAATATTTTTAATTTATTAGGTTGGAATAATGATTAGAAACCACCTACCCCTTACCTACTATCCACGTGTCACAAATCGCGGGCACCAACACACTTGGCTACAATTTCCTGGCCAAGGATCTGAAGCCACCGACCTAGCTACGTAATAGTCTACTGTCGCGAAGCACCGACGAAACTATATTCCATGCGCACAACATACGTACCAAAAAATTATACGTATTCGTATCCATACGTATGAATATCCAATCCCACGACTCATCTAGGTGGGTACGGAGAATCTAACGGTCGAGAGGTAGCGATGCGTCCGTTTACCCGAAGGGAGGAATGAATCTACCAAAAGATGTTTTTTTCAGGGACGGACGTACAAGGAAGTAAAGGCCGGTCAGTACGGAGGAAGGGCGTTAGTGGGGCGCTGATGGCAGGCAGGTTGCAGTGTTCTCCCCACTCACCATGCGACATGTCTGCACCAGCAGCGTCACTCATCTTCGTCGAGCTGATCCTGCTGCCTTGCTCAGGTTGGGAGATTTTTAGTGTATATATAGCTCTGGTGGATTCAAGGTTTGTTGTCATTGATTGAAATATCGAAACCTGGTGAAGCGAACTTTTGTATCGTGGTTAAGGATTAGAAGCTGTGTCTTAGATCTCGTCACTTGTTTGCTTTGCAGCAGCGGCACCACCACCACCACCACCAGATCCCGTCGGGTTGGATTTTTATTACCTTCATACTGTCAAATTCGTTTGGGTTTTGTTTGGAATTTCTGTTTCGACTTTTTTGGGTCTTGACATTTGTGCCCCCCTAAGAAGGATTTGAAATTTTGGAAGCATTGTTTTGCGTCTGCAGTTTTGTGCGCTTCTTTGAGCGTACTGTTCGGACTAGTGTCTACTCGATTTTTGTTCGATTTGGTGTTTCTGCTCGAAACAATTGTCATCTCTAGAGAAGCTCTCTCTGTTTCTCAGATCGGCAGTCGTGGGTGTTTGCAGGAAGGCTAGCCATGGCAGGATACGGAGAGTACGAGGGTGAGTTTGGGCGTGAAAGAGGTCATGAGCACCACAAACATCACGAGAGTGAACGTGAGGAGAAACGCGAGGAACGCGAGGAGCGGCGTGAAGAACGGCGTGAAGAGGGTTACGAGGAGAGGCGTGAAGACCGGCGTGAAGAGGGTTACGGACGTCGAAACGAAGGGTATGGGGATCGTCCCTCTTATGACAATCAAGGATATGGCGATCAGGATCACCATGGTTACAGCAAGAGCTCGTTGAGGAAAGACGAGGTGAGTTTTGATGCATCGACTTTAGCTTTAGATCTGTTCTTAGAGGTTCCTCAACTGTGAGGGAAGAGTCTACTTTTACACGTTTTTGTAAGAATTGTTCGACTCTGCAGATGTATTTTATGCGCGTACTTCCAAGTTCGCACGTTTTTGTACTTTTGGTCATTGTCTTAAAATTCATCTTCTCCAAATAACTCAATATGGGTGACTGGTGTGAATAGATTGAAAATTTGAATAACCGCAATGACATCAGCGATGAGGAGAAAGCCAGACGTCGCCGCAAGCTGGAGGAGGAAATTGCCGGTGGTGTTGTTGGTGCAGGCATCTTGGGCTTTGCTGGTTATGAAGGTTATGAACATTACCACAAGGGTCATCAGCAGCAGTAGTTGCCGCCCAGAAGAAGGGCGAGAAGAAGGATCGTTGCGCTTTTTGAGTATGGTGTTCCATGAATAAGTATGTGACTTTGTTGTGAATAGACTTTTTGGGAGTGTTTTCTCTTGAAGACAATTTCATGTCCAAGCTTTTTGCCAGTTTTGACATGATAAGAGAATGGATAGTGCAAACTGTTTATTTTGTATGTGTAGGTGCTAATTGCAAAATGAGCCAGAAGGGAGTAAAACTTGGGCAGGCATCTCAAAATAAGTTCAATGTAGCCTGTTGGGGGTGGGGTGTTGAAGCAACAATAAATTCTATAGTATCCTTGATATGTTTTGTGTCCTTGATCCTTAGAATTTAAGGAGAGATGTATGGAGCTGTTCATGATGAGAAGTCTTTACACGGTTTTTGGGGTTGTGGCTGGCAATATGGCATTGATGAAGCTGGAGCATTTGGGTTTGTTGATGTCTGTAACATCCAATTTTAAGCAACAACAATCCAAATATACACGATCAAAAACTGCAATGGCAAGAGAAGAAAAATATACTTCCTATAAAAATGTGGGGAAAAAGACCATTTCTCTAAATTTTATATATATGGAAAAAAAACAATTATGCCAGTTGCAGGAAAAACAATTCCAAGCATAGATTGTGTCTGTAACATACTTCATCTTGGGGGCTGAGATTGAAAGAAACAAGTTTCTGTCCATGGTATACGTTTTGAACTAGAGAGAAAAACAAGTTAACCTCCATGGAAAAAGTTTTCAAAGTAAAGAGACCTGTTCCAGAAGGGATAAAACTTGAAACTGGACGAAACTTGCAACATGACAAAAAGAAATCTATCTCCTCATCATAGCCTGTTCCAATGAGTTGCTTAGTGATGAAACCCTGGCAAGCTCCATTAAACAAATCACCCAGCAAAGGGGGGAAGGAAGAACCAAGAGAGGGTACCCAACTCTGGGTCAGAAGAGCAAAACCCAAAGTGGCTCACAAAGGGGCAAAGAACAAAAAACCTCGACCTTAGTTATCACAATACCCTACTAAGAGAGTTGGCACCCCTCCCTGCGTCAACCTCAAGCTCATTGGCAGAGGACTGGCCAAGATTTCACCTAGCACTCCAGTGGCTTTGAACCCAGGACCTTTTTATTTTGACACCCTAGGGTCATAGAATGATGGGCAAAAATCCCATTTTGGGTCAAAGTAAAAAAACTGGGCAGAAGCCCAGCCAACAACAACGCCTCAAGGGCCAAAGAAAAAACCAAGGGATCACCCCCAACAACCACAGAACAACCACAGCTAACACTCCAGAGTCAAGAAAATCGGGAATCAACAAGTAAGTTCCACCCCATGAGGAAAGGAAAGACAAAAAACGAGCAAAGGCCTCAAGGAAACCACATGCTACTAGGAGAAATTGAAAGAAAGAAAAGAAAAGAAGCAAAAACTCTACCTGAATTTGATCCCAAAAAACAGGGACTGATACAAACATTACAAGTCAGGAAACTAAGAGGTAAAGGTTTGGCAATATGCTGAAATGCAAGGCCTTACATTCTTCCAAGAGAAGAATGTACTATCTATGAAGATCTTTATCAAACCACATGCACAGCTTGTGAGGTGATGACACCCTCCATCTTTCACGTAGTTGATGTAATTCCTTAGGCAGGAGCTCCATATTGAGCTCCCTTGTTGAAGTATTTGGAGACAAGGGGTTAGAAGGATTGATTTCTCGTTGTACTCCCTTGTTAATGCCAAAAGTTCACCTTGGAAGGGGCTTGATTCTATGTGAAGACTCCACATGTTGATTCACCCAAAAATCTCACATCTCTTGAAGTGTCCTTGGTGAATGAATGTCCTTTGGGAGATCAATTGACTCTTGTGAATCTTCTACCTCCTCTCCCAATTGATTGAGGAGATTCTCCTCATTTTCATTGTCCTCATCTTCTAATTCCGGGATTGTTTCCTCTTAAACTTCTTCCATAATGGCTCATAAAATTTAGTCAGCTATGTCTCTGGCATGCCCCAAGTTAGAACTCAATGATGTATGGGTCTAAGGACTATGATTCCTTCCATTTCCATCTACTCCATTTGAATCTTCCATGCCGGAATTGTTACTTATTTCATTAAACACTTGGACATGTTGTTTACTTGTTAATCCCATTCTACGATCTGCCATATGCTTGGGCAAGAAGTATTTGTTTGGTAAGATTTTCCATTGAAGCACACCAAAGTCTCTACAAAAAGATTCCCTTTAGTCCACACTTGTTTGAATTATAAAACAAGGCTTTTAAATTTTTTTGGAAATCTCTTGTGTTTGTGCAATTCTTTCCATGTTGCCATGCCTACTTGAATAGTAGTTTGCCAGGATCGAAACAATGCAACTCCTAGGTGGAATTATCCTTCCCTCAAGTCATGCTCACATTTTTGGCACTAGATGAACTGCAACTCCTAGGTGGAATTGTCCTTCCCTCAAGTCATGCTCACATTTTTGGCACTAGATGAACCAAAATAATGAGGACTTGAGAATATCCCATAGTGTTCTCATTGAAATGTTACATAGTTTACCCACTTCCCACTCAAATTCTTCTTCTATTGCAACATTGTGTGGTTGTGGAATCTACCCTAACATGATATGCTCTCAAGAATCAAGTCCTAGATTTAATGAACATCTAGCCCTAATTTCCTTTATGTTGCTCCATACTTCCTGCACTATTATGCACCCCATGAAACCATGCTCCAATGTCTCCAACGCACCACTATTACAAAGATTACAAATGTTGTTTTGCCTTAGTGTGCCATGTTCCAATTGGAAACCCCTTTGCCAACATCAACCATAACATGGCTTAAATCTTCCTTGGGAACAACGAATGCCACACTCTTTAATATATTCTACCCCTTTCTTTTTGTGTGTAACCTCTCTCCTTAAGGACTATGTCCATCTTCATTGGTTTCACCTACTTTTTAGTTGCAATTCGATAGCCTCTTTTTGTTGTATAGTTGAAGAAATTTCCTACATGCATGCTCCCTTGCCTTTGCCACATCCATTCAATAGGGTCCAATTGTAACTCTTACGTGACTCCACTCGTAATTGTCTTGGTCTTCCCTTGGTTGATCTTTCAGATTGAATTCCAAACATGTTCCTTCTCTTTTATTTCGAAGCATGGTCCAAGTTTCCTTAATCCTCCAATCATGGATTTCTATTACCACTTGTGAAGCATTCATGAGTAAATTTAAATTATTTACTCTTCTGTAAACTATTGCTGCCATTTTCCCATTCCTCTCACCTTGGATATGATAAAATTCCTACACTTGTAAATCCCCTTATGACAACTTTAAGACCTTCCATTGTCTTACTATAGGTTTCTAAAGTGGATTAGACCTTTTTAAATTCCATGGCACACTATGAAGGAGTGTTTCTCTCTTCTCTGTTGTATTGCTAGAATGTGTAATCTTTTTTAAATATCTCATAATCTTCCACCTATTTCCTTCTTTTTTCCACAAGTCTTCAAGGTGTTGAATTCCTCTTGTAGCCCATAGAGAAAATTTGGATCATGGTTCCATGCCCCACGGGGTCCCATCTTGTTTACAAATCCTTGAATTTCCAAATAAAGGTTGGTGAAACATCTCCTTTCTATTTTTTAACTCTTCTTATGTCAGCCCTTCACGAACTTTTCACCAAGCAAACCAAATGCCTTGCCATAATGGAGAGCCTTGAATTTCCACCTTGTTTATTATCATGAGCCATCCCATTGAAGGCTGCCAATGTCCTCTAAAAGATTGCCTCAAATTATCTACTCTATGCTTGAAGAAAATCTTCCAAGGCTCTAAACATGGGTTGAAACTTTTCAATAGCACCTTCACCAACAATGTTGTTGTTTGTGCTTTTGGGTCTAAAGTTTTGATCTACCCTTAACAAGGGGTGATATGGTTGTGTCCCATGCAACTTTTGCTTTCATTGACTATTTATTTTGCTAGACCTAACAAAGTTGTGAAGCAAAATTTTAACCTACTTCAAGGTTGACAATGACAAATCAGCACATGATGCACAATGTACTATATTGATCCAAGAATCATCTAATTTGTAATTACAATCCTTCCTACTAATGATAGTTTTCTAGAATTCCATATTGTTAGCTTCCTTCTTACTTGTTGTAATACCTTAGAGTCCTTTTCCTTTTGTGCCATTTTGTAGTTGATTGGAAATCCAAGGTATTTACTATTGTTGTCAGATGTCAACCAATGTAACCCTTTGTCTTCCCCCCACATCTAATCTCTTGGCCTTTCATATACCCAAATGGCACTTGACTAATGCCAATTGATCCTTCCTCCTAAGGCTTTGCAAAACATTTGTAAAATTTGAAAAGTCCTTTGCAAATTGTCTTAAGTCCCCTTCAAAAATGACCTCGTGTGGGAGATTATTTATGTTCCCTACCAAAATCTTCGCCCTTGGGCCCATAGTTTTAAACCTATAGGTTTTTGAAGCTTCTACTTTAAGAACCTAACCTAATTTATTTGCTAGAATAGAAAGACATTCTTCATTTTTTAAATACTAATTAATACCCAGGAATTTTACCCATATAAGGTAATGTAAAAGGGTAATGGTTTTTGTTTTACTTGATGAGAAACATGGATCCCATGTAAAGAAAATGATTTCTTTCCCTTCAAAGGTGAAGGAATTGTTAAGTGCATAGGTGCTACCTTGTTCCTTTGTGAATGTTGCCTCAAACAAACCATTTCCAATCAGTGCAAAACTTGTCAAGGATTTATGAAGATTTTGATAAGCCCAAGATTTCAAGGTCTGAAGCCCAAGATTCTTGCCTTGCAATTGTCCAAATACTATTACTTTAATTGCAACTTCTTTGTGATGCCTCAAGGTTTTCTAGTCCTCTTTTGTTAGAGGTAATGTGATAGCTCTAATTTCATCTTTGCAAGTTGGTTTTACTACATCACCTATCGAAGTAAAAATGTTGGCTACTACCTACATTGCTACTTGACTAAGTCTCTGGGTCACAATGTGCCTAGTGGTTTCCGTTGTTTGAACACGTGGCTGCTTGTTATTTGGTTAAGAAACTCCTTTGTTTTACTAAGCACAAAAAATGCCCTTTCACCATTCTACTATAATTGCTTCCGTTTGCACCATTCTTGTTTTTGTGTCCTCACCACCCATAATTTCACCACTAACTTGATTACTAACTAGATAAGCCTTGAGTAATTGACTTAATTGCTAAGATGTATAATGGGTCATATAATGGGCTATACCAATGAACCATCACCTTTAAGGTAAATAATTCAAAATATCACATAATTCAAAATTGTTAAAGTTTTTGGATTCAAAACCCAATACATAAAGTGTGTTTTTGATATTTTGAATTTTGAGTATACTACGTAGTTTTTGTAATTGAAATTTTAGTTAAATTATAAAATATATCTTTGGAAGGAAAAATTAGTTGAATAAGTAATTCACATTTGGGCCAACAACATAGGCTACACTAATAGTCATTGAATCTATATGTTAGATGTGGAAAATATTGATAAAGGCCCAATTAGAAGGTGCAAATGATGTTCATATTGATAGCAATATTTAACAATGAAGTTAGGCTTTGACATCAATTATATAAAAATTGCATCATTGGGCTGAAACTCAAATTTCATTGAACTTATCATGATAATATTGTAGGTTGCAACACCTATTACTTTTCAAAAGCATTATGCACATCATTGAAAAACCTTACACTAGAAATTTAGAGAGATTTGGTATAAATTAGTTAAGAACATCTCTAACACATATTAGCACATTCCCATAACAAAACCAAAGTTGTCAAGGAGTTTGCTAGACATACATTGGTTTATAGTTGTTGTGCCCAAATAGAATTACATGCCATAAAACAAGAAAAAAAAACATTATGTGCATGAGCTTGTTGGAGAATTAAAAAAACATTGAGTGCGAATTGAACACATAAGTTTGTCACAACAAGAAAAAATTAGCAAGTTTCTTGTAACAAGAAAAGATTAATGAACCAACAAAAAAAAAAAATTTGAAAAGGAATTGAATGCATGAGCTCATCATAACAAGAATATTAATGAACTTGTTAATTTCTTCTTTAGCTTGTCATAGGAAGAAAAATTAGTAACTTGTTGCTTTGAGTTCATTTTAGTAAGAAAAACAACTTCTTGCTTTGAGTTCATTTTAGTAAGAAAAACAACTTCTTGCTTTGAGTTCACTATAGTAAGAAAAACATTGTGAGCTTATTGCCAAAAAAACATCAAATGTGCATCACAAAAAAATTAACAAGCTAGTTGACTTTTTCTTCTTGTTTGTTGCAACAACAACAAAAAGGAAACAAAAAGAAGAAAAAAAAAATGTTATGTTGAAATTTAAAAAACAATGATGTACAACAAATAGCCAAGGAAATGTGCAACAATTTAAAAAATTGAAAAAATAATGTAATGGGGCTCTTGGTGACAATGGCAAAGGGCACATCATTATACCCAAAATAGGTAATCCTAAAAGGCAAAATTTGCAAAATTTGGTGATTGTGAGGTTTTGGTGGGGAGGCTACATCAAACTATCATTGACTAAGCCAATAGGCTAGTGCAATGGAGATTATTTAAACATCCTCTATTGTGATTCACTAAATTATGTGTATCTACAAAAGTCAATGCATTTCAAAAAACATTAAACAAATTTTTAATCATGTGTTACACCATTGAAAATTCATACATTAAATGTTTGGAGTGATTTGGTACAACATTCATTAAGCACATCTCTCATAATTCCTTTTATTGAATGTGAAAAGAACATCATGAATGCATTTCAAAGTCCATAATATAGTTTTAATGTTCAAGGAAATTACCTAAGTTGTAAGTTTTGTTACAATTTCAAATGTTAATGTAAACTTGAAAAGTAAATCTTGGAAAGTGAATAAGTTTTAAACATGTAATCATAAAACCTAGTGTTTGTCACGGGCACGAAAATTATAAAAATAGATGACAAAATCATAAGTCTAAATCTAAATCCAAAACACAAAACAAAGGAACCAAGAAAAGAATACAAAATGTGTAAAACCAAAGTACAAACAAATTTTTATTGTGATAAAATAAAAAATGTAAACATGAAAAGAACAAAACGAGGTTATGGTGTAAAATCATACCTTAGACTAGTGCTAAACATATTGAAAGTAATGGGGTTTTATTTCTATTTATACCCCTTTGGGACCCTAGCTCAAAGACATTTTTATGGAAGTTTCCATGTGCCCATTGATTAAAAAAGTTTCTTAAAAGGCTTTCTGTCATGACCTTAGCCTTGGATTCGCAATCAAGGCAAGGGGATGAAAAGGTGCAGGCCAAGAGTGCAACCCAAGAGTCACATTCACATTCCCTAGAGTGCGAGAGAGTGTGAAGGAATGAGCCCACACACTCCCAAGTGGATTCCCATTTTGAGAGTTGGAATCCTAAATTTTCGAAAAGTGAATTGAGGGGTTAAACACATTAGATTTAGGACTTCCTTATACCATTGGAAATATTTTGAAATGTAGATGTTTGAAACGAGATTGCATGATTTATTTGAGTATTTATAACACAAGTTATGGTTGAAAGAAGGGTTAGGAATCAAAGTGTCAATTTGACTCCCGACAATTAAAAATCAGGAATTACCCTAAATTATGTGCGTGTCGGTGGCATGCAACATATCTTTGGAAAGTTCTTGAAAAAAGTTACAACTATTCTTTGGACCTCACCTCAATTGGAGGTCTATATAAGAAGTTATGAACGTCCAAAGTGAAAGGAGTCCCAATTTTAGGAATTTTGGGACTCCCGACCTAGGAGTCTCGAGAAAAATGACATTTGGGTACAACCCCCATGGCCAGTCATAGAAAATACTATAAGGGGAAAGGTGGTGATTTCCCCCAAGTCCGGGTCATGATGAATCTTGTGAGTCCGTGTATGTTTGTGGTTCATCTATGCATAAAAAATGTTTTAACTATGCACTAACCAACTTGTTGTTTGATTTGTGCAAGGTCATATGAATAATTGACCCATTTTTCATTCGTCATAATCCCCATCTCAGAGCTCTAACACCTCCCTCTTACTTTCAAAGTGTTGCAAGCTAGGGAGTGTACCCCAACTCCTTCCATTGTTTTCATTTTCGAACTCGCATTTGAATCTTTCAAGGAATTTGGGGTGTGTCACTTTTTAATTACAAATGAACTATGAATTATCCAACATTCAACTATAAATGATTAAAAATTAATTATGAGACAACTAAAAAAACTTGAGAGTGAATTATGAATTGACTATAAGTGGATTACAAGTTAATTATGAGTGCACTATGAACTGATTACAAAATTATGAATGGAAATCCATGTGAATGAACTCCATTCATCATGTGACCATGCCTAATACTGGTGTCCGTGACATTGTTGCCCCACTTTTAATTTCCAAATTCATGAATCCAAGCCCATAACACAATTGTTTTCTATAACAATAAAAACCAACCTTTCACAATTCTCATTAAAGCCCTCTTTAAATTATGGTGAAAGATTGTGATCATAATTTTTTGGGCCCATGACCTATAACAAACATCATGTTAGGTTCCCTTTTTTGAATTGAGATTGCATGAGGTTCATTAAAACATGTAACGTTACCCATAGTGCATTTAATGCTCAATTTTAATCCATTACATTTCCTTGGTCCTTTAGGCCTTCAACCTTTGTGTAAAACAAAATTGTACCCTGACATCTTTTTTCCTCCAATTAAAGATTTTCATTTTCAATGGTCATGGGCTTTCAGTTTTATTGTAAAAAAGGCCTAAGTGCCACATAACATTACACTCCCATAAAGAATGGGGCCACATTCTCTTTCATTTGAGTAGTCACATCATCTATTGAACCCTAAAATACATTATTGCCATATTGCAACCCATTGAAATGAGTTTACCTCCCAATCTTTTAGCAATCACACTTTCAAATGTTATCAATTTTTTTAGCATCAAATGAAGCATGTTATCATTTGTCCCTTGCACATCAACATTTTTCACACAAACTATAAAAGGAGTATGCTTGTAACCTTGAACAACATATAGGTGAATAAAGATCTAAGATGTGTTGTCTTTTGAATCACCTCTTCTACATTCATACATAAAAAATTTGTAACGATGAAAACATTTTGAATGAATTGTAGTAGTAAATTATTGACGGACTTAACAAATATCCCCACTTGTAGAAGCATTCCAATGGTTTTTGGATGTGTGTTTGACCTTAAGTACAATGAAGAAATCTTTCAAACCTTCAAAATTTGTCATTCTTGACCTTTGGATAATAAATGAAAGACCATAACAAAATAGAAAAAACGATTTTTTTTTGTTTTGGGGAACTTTTGTGAATCCAAAAATAAAGATCAAGTTTAAGCACGAACATTTTTTTCTTCATTTCTATTTTTTGAACAAATCGTAAAATGAACCTAATGCACATTGCTTGTGGCTTTTATTATGGACTTTGCCTAAGGAAGACCCATATTTTTTGGAAGTATCTCTTCCTTTCATGATCCCCATTTTTTTTTTTGACTAAACTTGAACTTAAAATTCTTGGGGATTGACAAAAGAAGCATGGTGGAATTAGATAGGGAAGACAAATGCATAGCATGCACAAGCAACAGAGAAATACTTGATCAACTTTAGGTTTAAACCTACATGTTACATGACACACCACACACGAGTAAACAAACTTGACTATGATCAATTGAAGAAGAGGATGAACAAATAAGTAGGAGAAAAAAACAAAATGCAAACCTCAAATTCATGAATTCCAAGTCCACGCTTGAGCCTTATCATAACTATTGCCAATTGCATTTCAATTCCCACTTGAAACATGAACCCCAACCTTCATTATTTAATCAATACCACCTCCAACACAAGCTTTTGGAATTAATGCACCCCAAACATGAAAACATTTAGTAAACTAATGGCCTCCACCATCAAAACACCAATTGGGCCTTCATTGTTCAAACACATTGCACAACCAAAATCTTGCAAGTGCACAAACAAAACAAATTACAATTAGGTCAGGGATCTAATGTCGCAACCCCACTTTGGGATAAGTGTGAGGATGAAACTCACACCCCCAAAAGTGGGAAGTTGGAGTCCTCCGGGACTCCCGAAAACTCAGAGCTCGAGTTAAAGGGTCAAAACACCTCGTATTGAGGTGTTCTTTATATCAATGGAAAGTTCTTGAAGTGTAGATGCCCAAAATGGCCTCTCATGTGCCATTTGGACATTTGCAGCCCAAGTTATGGGCAAAAGAAGGGCCAGGAGTCAAATTAGCAATTTAACTCCCGACCACTAAAAGTCAAGAATCGACCTCCTCTCGATGTCTGCTGAAGGAGTGCAACATGGCGTTGGAAAGCTCTCGAGGAGAGCTACAACTTTGGTTTAAACCTCACTTCAATCGGAGGTCGAAACCAGGAGATATGAGCTCCCAAAGTCCCGGGACTCCAACCCAGGACAGTTTCGGGACTCCTCCTTGGGAGTCCCAGGAAAAAGAGCCATTTGAATGTAGCCTTCACCGAGAGCTGCAGAGAATACTATATGGGGGAAGGTGGTGGCTTCCCCCGAGTCCGGGCCGTGGTGAGTCAAGTGAGTCCAAGTGCCCGTGGCTTGTCCCAACACCCAAGGGTGTTCTCGAATGTGAACTAACCCTCTTGTGGTTGGTTTTGGATGCAGATTCGAGTGAGATAATACTTGTCCCT
>Ga0116229_10003390_pt1 | contig 26124 bp, 23 predicted proteins | sample S1TSphgellanicum_3_FD_87313 | JGI IMG/M metagenome (GOLD analysis project Ga0116229, IMG submission 87313) | Host-associated microbial communities from peat moss isolated from Minnesota, USA - S1T2_Fc - Sphagnum magellanicum MG | ecosystem: Host-associated > Plants > Peat moss > Unclassified... | reverse complement strand
TGATCCAGACCGCTTTGGGCTCGGTGTACTGGCGCATCGCTTCGAAACCCATCTCTCGGCCGTGACCCGACGCGCCCATGCCGCCGAAGGGCGACCCCGGGTGCACGCGTTTGTAACAGTTGATCCAGAGCATGCCGCTGCGAATCTCGGCCGCCATGCGGTGCGCGCGCGAGAGATCGCGCGTCCAGAGTCCGCCGCCCAAGCCGTATTGCGTGGAGTTGGCGATCGCAATTGCTTCGTCGTCGTCGCGGAAGGTCGTGACGCTGACGAACGGCCCGAAGACCTCCTCTTGCGAGACGCGATCGTTCACGCCCGCGCGCACCACCGTCGGTTCGACGTAACAACCGGCGGCCAGTTCCGGCGCGGCCGGCGCTTTGCCGCCGAGCAAGATCTCGCCACCTTCGCTTCGCGCGACCGCGCAGTAGTCCAGGACCCGGTCGCGATGGACCGGCGACGTGAGCGGGCCCATTTCAGTGTTCGGGTCGAGCGGATCGCCCAAGCGGATCGTCTTGGTGAAGGCCAGAAATTTCTCGAGGAAAGCCTCGGCGATGCGCTCGTGGAGGATCAGCCGGGAACCCGCGATGCAGGCTTGACCCTGGTTATGAAAGATCGCGAAGAGCGATCCGCCGACGGCACGCGCCAAGTCGGCGTCTTCGAAGACGATGTTCGCGCCTTTGCCGCCGAGTTCGAGGCCGACCCGTTTGAGGTTCGACGCCGCGCCCGCGAGGACGCGCTTGCCGACGGCCGTGGAACCGGTGAACGAAACCTTGTCGATGCCCGGGTGTTGCACGATGCGTTCGCCCGCGTCGTTGCCGTAACCGGAGACGATGTTGACGACGCCGGGCGGGATGCCGACGCCGGCCATCAACTCCGCGATCCGCAGCGCCGTCAGCGGCGTGATCTCAGAAGGCTTGAGCACGACCGTGTTGCCGGCGGCCAGCGCCGGCCCCATCTTCCAGCTCGTGAACATGATGGGAAAATTCCAGGGCACGATCTGCCCGACCACGCCGATCGGCTCGTGGATCACGTAGTCGAGGAACCCCGCCTCGACGGGAATCACGCTGCCTTCGAACTTGTCGGCCATGCCGCCGAAGTAGCGGAAGGTCGCGGCCGTGCGCGGCACGTCGAGGCCCGTCGTGTCGCGAATCGGGTGACCGGTATTGACGGTTTCGAGGTAGGCGAGCCGGGCTTGATCGGCCTCGATCGCGTCCGCGAGCTTGAGCAAGAGTCGCCCGCGCTCGCCGGCCGAACGCCGGCTCCAGGCGGGAAACGCGCGCCGCGCCGCCTCGACCGCGCGGTCGACGTCGGCGGCACCCGCCAGCGCCACGTCGGCGATGTGGCTTCCATCGTGGGGGTTGTTTACCGCGAGCGTGCGGCCGTCGAGGGCGTCGACGAACTCGCCGCCGATGAAGAGCTGCGTGCGCAACTCATCATCGGCGCGCGTGCGCCCGGGCGTCAGGGTCGCCAATCGAACCCTAGAACTCGACGGGATAGGGCGGCAGTTTTCCGCTTTCGTAGAGTTCGGGCAGACCCGGCGTGGCGTTCTCCCAGACCAGCAGCATCGAGCGCTTCGGCGAGTAGCCCTGGTGGCGGATGTCGGCCGGCATCGCGGCCACGTCGCCCGCGCGCATCGTGATCTTGGCCCGCGGCCGTCCGGTCTCTTTGTCCTGCACGTCCCATACGATGTGGTCCGAGAGTTGGACGAACCACTCGACGCGGTCGTTGCCGTGAATGATCGGCAGCATGAACTCTTCGGTCGTCGGGCAGGCGAGGCTGGCCTGGCACACGCCCGTGACCGACGGATTCCACGTCACGTCGGAGCGGGAGAGGTACTTGAACAAACTAAAGGCATGAAGTTCTTGTTCGAAGCCCGGCTCCGCGACGATTTCGGGCTCGTCCTGGGGCACGTCGGCGAACTGCCGGTTGACCGGGTAGCCGTTGGAGTCGCCGCGCAGCGGCGAATCGCCCTCGATGCCGGGCATGCGCTGCGTCATCTGGCGCGTGCGCTCGATCGCTTCGATATTGTCGCCGTTCTTGGGTCCGAAGGCGGTGTTGCCCGTCTCGGCCGGCGCCGCGAAGGGATCGAAGCCCGCGTTGGTCCAGTCGGCCAGGATCGCCTTGAACGTGGCCATGATGACCGGCTCGTCGAAGTTCTCGACGTACGAGAGTTCGGCCGAGTGATAATCTTCGTTGTAGCGCCCGGCGAACACGTCGACGGTGCCGTAGCGGTTGCGCGTGCCGAAGACGTGATCGAAGTTGACCCAGCCGTAGAAGAAACCCCAGGCGACGTCGCGCATCATGGCGCGCAGAAAATAGTCGATCGCGATCCGGTGCGACAGCGTCTCGCCTTTGGCGGGCCAGAAGATCTTCGCGAAATAGTCGTCGCGCTCGAGCGTGAACTTCCCGAGCTTGAACGTGCGGTACCCGGAGATGGGGTCGGGACCCGTCGACTCGACGAGATCGGCTGCAAGCGACGTCATGCCGGAACTCCTTGTTGCGCTGGCTGCATGCAAATTTCGGCCCATTTCTCGACCGAGAGATCGCCTAAGATCGTCTGCTGTAAGAGCACCGCCGGACGTTCGGCGACGAAGCGGTAGGCGGCTCCGCGCGGCAGGAGCGCTTGGTGGCCGCGGCCCAGGCGGATCACGCCCATCTTGCGGCCGGCCGGCTCGCCGGGAACCAGGACCGTGCCTTCCTTCGCGTGCGAGACGACGGTCTCGGGCGCATCGAGCTTGACGAACTGCACCTCGACGGCGCCGTCGAGGTTGAGAACGAACTCGTCGTGCGAGGCGGCGAACCACGGCGAGGTGCCTTCCGCGCGGATGGCCTCGAGCACGTACTCCAGGTTCTTCCCGACGACGACTTTCTCGTAGGGTTTGGAGCGCGCGGCCACGTCGAACACGTTCGAGAACGCGTAATGCTTGACGCTGCCGGAAATCATTTCGGCCTCGCCGCGCTGGTACGAGTCGAGCGAGCCGAACACGGTAGATTGCTTCGCCATAGGTTGCTGTTCCTCAAGGAAACCAAACGTTCGCTATGCGAACAAAGTGTCCGCTGTGCGTACTCTTAAGCATACACGCCGAACCACGGACATACAAGCGGCGCAGTTCCCCCTTACATGGTAACTGCCGATAGCCGGTCCGCCCGGATGCCTCATTTCACGCATCCGCGGCGACTCAACTTCCCGGCGCGCCGAGCGTGGCGACCATCTCCGCGTGGACGACGCCGTTGCTTGCGAGAATCGAACCCGCGTCGAGCCCGAGCGGCGTGCCGTCGATGGCCGATACCGTGCCGCCGGCTTCCCGTACGATCAAGGCACCGGCCGCCACGTCCCACGCCTTGAGATCGAATTCCCAAAACGCCTCGAAGCGGCCCGCCGCGACGAACGCGAGGTCCAGCGCGGCCGAACCGTCGCGCCGCACGGCCTGGGCCACGCGCGAAAGGCGCGCGAAGTTCGCCCCATTGCGCTCGTAGCGGGCCGGAACGAAGCCCGTGCAGACCAGCGAGTCCGCGACGCGCGAGACGTCCGTGACGGCGATCGGTTCCCCATTGCAGCGCGCGCCGCCGCCGCGTTCGGCCGCGTATAACTCGTCGAGGGCGGGGGCGTAGATCGCGGCGGCGCACACCTCGCCCGCGCGTTCGTAGGCGATCGAGACGCAGTACAGCGGGTACCCGTGGGCGTAGTTCGTCGTCCCGTCCAGCGGGTCGACGATCCAGCGCTCGTCGCTCGTCCCGGCTGTCGCGCCGCCTTCTTCGCCCAAGATCGCGCTGTGCGGAAAGGCGTCGCGCAACCGCGCGACGATCAAGGCTTCGCTGGCTCGATCGGAAGCGGTCACCAGGTCGCCGCGCGCGCTTTTCTGGCTGGTCTCCAGCGGCAACCCGACCCGGGCAAGGAGCAACCCGCCGGCTTCCCGGGCGGTGGCGATCGCGACGTCGAGCGGGTCCAAACGACTCCCTGGCGGGAACGGGGAGCGTCGCCCCCCGTATACAGAAACAATGCTCGATCGTCTTCTTACCGCGGCCGAAGCCGCGGTCCTCGCCCTGTGGGCCGGCGCGATGGCCGGCTTCGCGTTCCTCTTCGCGCCGGCCGCGTTCACGTTCGTGCCGAACATGGACACCTTCTCGACCCTGATCGGCGCGGTTATCAGGCGCGTGGGGTCCTTCGGCACCGTCTGCGGCGCGATCGCGATCGTCGCGTCGCTGGGGCGCTCGCTCGCACCGGAGAGCCGCAAGCTGGCCGCCGCGCGGGTCGCACTGGTCGGCATCGGGCTTATCGCCTCCGGCTACGAATCCGCCGTGATCATCCCGCGCATGGAGGCCACCGCGGCCACGATCGGCGGGCCGATCGACTCGGTCGAGAAGAGCGACCCCCGCCGGGCCGCCTACGACGCCGAGCACAAGAACTCGACGCGCGTCTACGGCGCGGCCTTTCTGTGCGTGCTCGCCGCGGCGATCCTGGTCCCCTTCGGGCGCCGGCGGATCACCTGAGCCCGCCCGCGGGTAGAAAGCCGTCATCCGGCTAAACCGCCGGAGTTTGCGGTCGTAGCCGGCGACCGCTTTGCGGTCGCAGCCGGCTAGCGACGCGTGGAGGAGGGGGTGCGCGACCCGTGGCGTTTCTCGAAGGGTACCTGTCCGACTTCGTCGGCCGGGAAGCGGTGCTCGAAGAGCTCGGTACGCCACGCCGTTCGCTCGGCAAAGTCGTCGACTTTTTCGTCCGCAAACCCGACGACACGTTTCCGCGCATCGACGCCCTCGTCATCAAAACGAAGGACGGCGAACGGACCTGTCTCGTCGCGGACGCGGTCCTGGCCGACGCCGCCGGTCCGTTCGTGCTCAAACGCGCTCCAACCAACGCCCCCGAACCGGACGAGAGCGCCCTCTATCTGATCAAGGACCTCTTCGACAAACAGATCGTCGACGTCGACGGCCGCAAGGTCGTGCGCATCAACGATCTGGAGATCGCGAACACCGGCGGAACCTGGCGGGTCGTCGCCGCGGACATCGGCATATCGGGACTTCTGCGGCGCCTCGGCGTCGGCCGCCTCGCGCCGCAGCTGCTCGAGCGCGTGGCGCCGCAGCTGATCGCCTGGGACAACGTCGCCCCCATCAAGGATGCCAATCCGGCGCAAGTCCAACTCGCCGTCTCGGGCCCACGGCTGGCCCGCTTGCATCCCTCCGAGCTCGCGGACATCATCAGCGATCTCTCGGCCAAGGATGCGGCTCGGGTCGTCAAGTCGCTCGATGACGAAACGGCCGCGGACGCCTTCGAACACCTCGACGCGGCGACTCAGCAATCGATCATCGAAGACCTCGGCACCGAGCGGGCCGCCGACATCATCGAAGAGATGGATTCGGACGACGCGGCCGATCTCTTAGGCGAACTCGACGCCGATAAACGCGCCGCGTTGCTCGCGGAGATCGAAGACCGCGATTACGCGAGCGAACTCGAGGACCTCGTCGAGTACGAGCCCGACAGTGCCGGTGGCCTGATGACGACGGACTACGTCTGGATCTATCCGCACCGGACGACGGCGGCGACGATTGCGAAGATCCGCGAACTCGCGCCCGAATCGGAATTCATCTACTATCTCTACGTCACCGATAGCGATCGCAAACTGCTCGGGACGATCTCCCTGCGCACGTTGTTGCTCGCCCTTCCGACCGCGTTCATCCATATCCTGATGGATTCCGACGTCGTGAGCGTGTCTCCCGACACGAGCGCCGAGGACGTCGCCGCGACGATCGCGCGCTATGACCTGCTCGCCGTGCCCGTGCTCGACGACGGGGGCCGGATGCTTGGCATTGTAACCGTCGACGACGCGATCGACGCCATCATCCCGGAGAAGATCGCCAACTCCTTGCCTCGCTTCGTCCGGCACCAAACGAAGAAGCCCGCCGTTGCAGCCAAGTGAGGCCGTAAAGGCCCCCCCGCGGTTGTTCCGAGCGCGACTGTGGCGATCGCTGCTGTTCATCGGAAGCGCGCTCGGTCCCGGATTCATTACGGCTTCGGCCGGCAACGACGTCGGCGGCATCTTCACGTATTCGGTGGCGGGCGCTCAATTCGGCTATAAAGTGATTTGGCCGCTGATCCCGATCGCGGTCGCCCTGATCGTCGTCCAGGAGATGGCGGCGCGCATGGGCGCCGTGACCGGCAAGGGTCTCGCAGCCTTGATACGCGAGGAATTCGGCGTGCGAATCGCCCTACTCACGATGATCGGCCTCTTCTTCATGAACACGTTCACGACGTCGGCCGAATTCGCGGGCATCGCGTCGGCGAGCGAGATCTATCACGTCTCGCGCTACGTCTCGGTGCCACTATCGCTCGCGCTCGTCTTCCTCTTCGTGCTGCGCATCAGCGGCAAACTGGTCGAACGCGTTTTCGTCGTCCTTTCGCTGGTGTACGTAACGTACATTATCTCGGGCGTTCTGGCGCATCCGAACTGGGGCGACGTCGCGCGCGGGACGTTCGTGCCCTCAATCGACACGCACGATCCCGCGTACCTGGGCACGATCGTGGCGCTGATCGGCACGACGATCTCACCGTACATGCAATTTTATCTGCAATCCGCCGTCGTCGAGAAAGGCACGAAGCCGAGTGGCCTCCTGCTCTCGCGCATCGACGTCACGAACGGCTCGATCCTCGCGATCATCGTCGCCGCCTTCATGATCATCGCCAATGCCGCGACGATCTTCGTCTTCAACCAGGCACACGCCGCTCACCCGATCGTCGTCAATCAGGCCTCCGACGTCGCCGTCGCACTCCAGCCCCTGGCCGGGAAGTTCGCCAGTGCCCTGTTCGCCTTCGGCATCCTCAACGCCGGCCTGTTCACCGCGGCGGTCCTCCCGCTCTCGACGAGCTACCTCGTGTGTGAGGCCTTCGGCTTCGAGGCCGCGCTCGACCGCGGCTTTCGCGAAGCGCCGGTCTTTTTTAGCCTTTTCGCCGCCGGGCTGGTCATCGGCGCGTCGCTGGTCCTCTTCCCGGGCGCGCCGCTATTGCAGCTGGGCATCGCCTCGCAACTGGTCCAAGGCCTCCTCTTACCGCTCGAGCTGGTCCTGATGCTGATCATCATCAACCGGGTCCGCGTGATGGGCGCCTATCGCAACACCCGAACCGCCAACGTGATCACGTGGGCCACGGTCGTGATCGTCGGCGCGATCGCGCTCTACTACACGTTCACCCAAGCCGTCGCGGTTTTCTGGCCCGCGAAATGATCCTGTTCGTGCACGCCGCCGCGGTGTCGCTGGCGGCGACGCAGGCCGCCATCGGGCGGTTGCGGCGCCCCCTGGCCGTGCGACACGCGCTGGTCACCGACCTCGTGAACCCGCGCGCGATGAACTTCGCCGGCGACGACGTCGACTACGCGCGCATCCGCGCCGCGGTGGCCACCCATCTCCGGGGCGGCGAGTCGCGCGTCATCCTCTCATGCTCGGTCTACAACGGCTTCGCCCCACGGCTCACGCTCGACCTCGCCCTCCCCGTCGAACGCTCCGACGACGCCGGCGCCCGCCGGACGCTGGAGAAAGGCAAGCGCATCGGCCTGGCCGTCAGCTATCCGCCCTCCTACGCAATCGTCGAGGCCCACCTGCTCCAGCTCGCCGCCGAACGCGGCGCCACCCTCGACCTCGAGCCTCTGCTCGGCGGCAACGCCTTCGCGTTCGCCGACGACGCCCCGCGCTACGCCGCCGCGCTCCTGGACTCCGTCGAATCCGCCACCAACCTCGACGCCGTCTTCCTCGCCCAGTTCAGCATGGACCCCCACGCCCCACGCGTCGGCGAGGCCCTAACCATCCCCGTCATCAGCGCCCTAGAAGCCACCCTCTCGCGAATCGTAGAGTAACCGGCGCACTTGCGCAGCAAGCCGCGCCCGCCAAGCAAAACCGGCGCGCTTGCGAAGCAAGCCGCGCCAGCCCAGCAGAGACGTGGCCGCGTCCCCGCCAAGAACGCGCGCGCGGCCTGGGTCAGGCCGCTGCGCGCGAGAGAGCCCGCCCGTGGACAGCCGCGGGAGTCCGCGGCGGGGGTTTGGGGGGGTACCCCCCATTTAGGTCGAAACTGCGTGCATCCCCAGGTAGATGATAAATGCTACGATCAGGGCGCCGGCGGTACAGACCGCCATCGCAACGGCTTTGGGGCGACCGCGCTTCTCCAGCCCCCGGGCGACGGGCCAAATGCCGCCGACCACCAGTGCCAGAACCCAGTGGGCCGTGGGCGGACCGTTCTTGAGAACCGCCCAGAGGGCGACACCCAGCACGATTTGGAGGGCCAGCACATAGTCGACCAGTTGCCGTGTTCGCGGGACGAAGATCGCCGCAACGGCGGTCAAGAACAGGACGAGCGCCAGGGCATAGTGGAGTTTAAGTATCGTATCCGACATCGCAGTGGTGCGTTCGCTTGATCGATACCGCCATCATGTCGAATGACGAACTCGTTGAATTCGCCGAAGGCCTGGCGCGGGTGGCCAGCGCCGGCGGCGGCCCCAAAGCCCTGGCGGCGTTCTTGGGCACGCTGCTCGACGCGGCGGTCCTGGTCGAGGACGCCGAGTGGCGTCACGTGGCCCTGGCCGGCTCCGGCTCGCGCTCGGTGCCGCCGTCCTGCCGCGACTTGATCGCGGGCGGCTCGAAAGAAGCAGACGGGTCGGTTCGCGTGCAGCCGCCGGGCGACGCGGTCGAAGGCGTGTCGGTCCGCATCCGCGCCGGCGACGCGCCGATGGGCTGGCTTTCCGTGTTCCCGAATTCCGCGCCGGCCGATGGCCGCGCCGGCGCGATCCGCCTCGCGGCGGCCGCGATCGCCGTCGAACTTTCGCGCGACGCCGGCGGCGGCAAGAACCGCCGCAAGTCGTTCTGGGACCGCCTGATCTCACGCGCCTACGACGACCCGATCGAAGCCAAGGACGACGCGGCCGCGCGCGGGATCACGCTGGCCACCGGCTACGTCGCCGTCGCCGTCGAAGCCGAAGGGCTCGACGAAGCGGTCGCCACCGCCAAGATGGGCGACTTGAGGCGCATCTGCCTCGAGACGTTACGGTCGGGCGCGGGCGATATCGTCGTGCTCGAACGCGGCGGAGGCTTCGTGTTCCTGTGCCCGGCGCCGATGGAAGCTGACGCGGCCAACGCCCGCACCGCGGCCACGCTGATCACCCGAGCCGCGACCAAAGTTCATTTCGGCGCGAAGGTCGTGGGCGGGGTCGGGCGCCCGGCCGAAGCGATCGCGGCTTACCGCACCGTCGAGGAAGCCCGCGAATCGATGTTCATCGCGCGGCGCCTGTTCGGCGGTTCGCGCGTGATGCCGTACGAAGATCTGGGCGTCTACCCGTTGCTGTTGCGCGGGGGCGCGACCTCGGCCGAGCTGCGGTCGTTTTCCGACCGGATCCTCGCGCCGCTACGCGCCTACGACGAAAAGCATCAGACCGAGCTGATCCGAACCCTGCGGCTTTATTTCGACGTCGGTCAAAACGTCAAGACCGCGGCGGCCGAACTGTCGGTCCACCGCCACACCGTCTTCTACCGCCTGCGCCAAATCGCCGAGATCAGCGGCCACGACCTCGATTCGGCTCACGACCAACTCACTCTCCGCACTGCGATGGCGCTCGATGCACTCAACTCACACGAACGGTAAAGCGGTCAACAAACGCGAGGTCCTGCGCAACGCCAAGGAACGCGGCGTGCGCTTCGTCCGGCTCTCGTTCGTCGACATTCTGGGAATCAGCAAGAACGTGACGATCCCCGTCGGCGAACTCGAACGCGCGATCGAGGGCCGCGTGACCTTCGACGGCGGCTCGATCGACGGCTTCGTGCGCGGCGAGGAAGCCGACATGATGCTGCTGCCCGATCTGTCGACGTTCGCGGTCTATCCCTGGACCTCGGGCGGCCAGATCGAAGCGCGCCTGATCTGCAACATCGCGACCCCGGACGGCGAGCCGTTCGAGGGCTGCCCCCGCACGACGCTCCTGCGCGCGCTCGACGACGCCCAAGACGTGCTGGCCGGCGTTCAGAGCGGGCTCGAAGTCGAGTTCTATCTGTTCGACGTCGGGCCCGACGGTGCGCCGACGACCAGTTCGAGCGACGTCGGCTCGTACTTCGACATCAACGAAAGCGACCGCGGCGAGACCGCCCGCATCGAGATCGTCACGGCGCTCGAAGCGATCGGGCTGCCGGTGGCCAGCGCCCACCACGAACACGGCGCGGGACAGCACGAAATCGACGTCAAGGAACGTGGCATCCTCGAGACGGCCGACGCGCTGACCACGATTCGCACGGTCGCCAAGCACGTCGCGGCCCGTCACGGACTGCATGCCACGTTCATGCCCAAGCCCGCCGAAACGCTGGCGGGCAGCGGGATTCACGTGTACTTCGCGCTTCCGGCCGCGCCGGCCGACGCGCAACTCGACGACGACGAACTGACCGAGGACACCCTCTTCGCCATCGGTGGCCTGTTGCAGCACGCGCCGGCTTTCACGGCGATCTGCAATCCGACGGTCAACTCCTATAAGCGCCTGGTCGCGGCGTGGGACGCGCCGATCTATACGGTCTGGTCCTACCGCAGCGCCAATTCGCTGGTGCGCGTTCCGTCGCCCGAGAACGGCCGCTCGCGGCTGGAGGTGCGCAGCGCCGACCCCTCGTGCAACCCCTACCTCGCCCTGGCCGTGCTGCTGGCCAGCGCGGCGCACGGGGTCCGGACCCACGCGTTGCCCGGCGACCCCCTGACCGGTTCGACGTACGACCTCAACGAGCGCGAACGCGAACGCCGGCGCATCCGGACGCTGCCGAAATCGCTACGCCAAGCCTTGGACGAACTCGACGACGATTCGATCGTGCGCAGCGCCCTCGGAGATCACATCTACCATGCTTTTCGTGACGCGAAGATCGCTGAATACGAGCGTTACCGGCGCGCCGTCCATCCCTGGGAGCGCGAAGCATATCTTCGCGTGTATTAATCTGATTAGAAATATTCCGAATGTGCCCAGTATCACAGGGAATGTGGCAAGCCGGATTGATGTATCCGCATAACTTACAATAGCCAAGTGAACGGGACGATGGTCGCTACTCCGAAGGCAAAGCAGCCGGCACGCGACCCGGCGATCGGCGTCGCGTCGCCGGCGGAGCGCTGGCGCGCGCTGTTCACGACCCTGGCGCTCGTGGCGTTCGCTCTGCTCGCGATCCCGTTCGGCGCGCGGGCCGCCGGTGAAAGCGACGCGCTGATTCCGGCCGTGGACTCGGCGTCGTTCGTCGCGATGCTGGTCACGGCGGCGATCCTACGCAACCAATACCGCGTCGGCCGGTACGTTCCGTACGCGTTCCTCGGCATCGCGTACGCATGCACGGCCTTCTTGCTCCTCCCGTACACGCTGATTTTCCCGAACGTCTTTTCGCCCAACGGCTTCGGAACGGCCACGCAAGCGGCACCCTGGCTCTGGGTCGGCTGGCACGTCGCCTTCGTGATACTGATCGGCGCGTACGTCTGGGCGGAGAGCTTCTTCGCGCGCGTCGCATCCAAGACGTCGAAGGCCATTCGCTTCGTACGCTGGTACGCGACGGCGGTCGGCTCCGTCGCGGTCCTCTGGGTCGCGGCCATCGTCCTCGGCCACGAACGCCTGCCGGTGCTGGCGGAACGCTCGGGATATTCGCCTTTCTACCACTCACTCGTGGAAGAGCCGCTGCTGGCGCTCGTCGCGATCGTGTTGCTGACCCTTATCGTCCGCACCCGGCTGCGGCACGGGAGCCAATTATGGCTAGGCGTCGTGCTGGTCGCGCTCGGCACCGAGATCTACGTGAGCGGCACGCTGGTCCGGGCGCCGTTCACCGTGGCCTGGTACATGAGTTTGTTCCAAGCCGTCGTCTGGCAGGGCTTGTTCCTGGTCAACCAGTTGCGCCACGCCAACGAACAGTTGGCCGCGTTCGCCGCCGAGAAGGGCTCGCTGATCGAGGAGACCCTGCGCGATCCGCTGACCGGGCTCTACAACCGCCGCGGCTTCGACGAGCGGTACACCAAGATGGCCGCCGATTGCCGCCGCACGGGGGATTCGCTCGCGCTGCTCGCCCTCGACCTCGACTACTTCAAAGCCTATAACGATCACTTCGGTCACGCGATGGGCGACGATGCGTTGCGCGCCATCGGAAAGGCGATCGGGTCGGTCGCGAACCTGCCGATGGATGCCTGCTGCCGGATCGGCGGCGAGGAGTTCGCGGTCGTCCTCGCGATGGCCGACGAAACCAGCGCCCGAACGGTCGCGGAGCGGATCCAAGGTGCGATCGAGAAGCTGGCGATCCGGCATTCGGGCGAAGTGGCCACGCACTTGACCGCGAGCATCGGCCTGGCCGTCAGCAACGGCGTCAAGCCGATCAGCGTGCGCGAACTCTACGAGCGCGCCGACAGCGCGCTCTATCGCGCCAAGCGCTTGGGCCGCAACCGGGTGGCCGTTTACGAAGACCCGGGTCGCGAGGAACGCCGCGCCGGCTGAGCCGCCTCGCGCAGGAGCGTCCAGACCGCGCGCAGGTCGTCTTCCGTCGTGCGTTCGTTGCCGATCGCGACCCGAATGGCCAGCCGGCCGTCGAGTCTGGTCGTCGAGAGAAACGCTTCGCCCGTGGCATTGACCGCGTCGACGATCCGGGCGTTGTGGTCGTCGAGCGCCGCGCCGTGCAGGTCGCCCGGCGCGCTGCGAAAGCACACGACCGAGAGCGGATGCGGCGCGAGGATTTGCCACTCGGGCTCGGCCTCGACCCACGTCGCGAAAAGCTGCGCCAGCGCGATGTGCGCGCGCAGCCGCTCCTGCATGCCGCGCACGCCGAGATGACGCATCGCGAACCAGAGCTTGAGGGCTCGGAAACGCCGGCCGAGTTGCAGGCCGTAGTCCATATAGTTGCGCACGCCGGTCTCGGGCGTCACCAGAAAGTCCGCGACTAAACTAAACGTGCGTCGCAGATTCTCGGGATCGCGGACGTAGAGTACGGAGAGATCGATCGGCACGAAGAGCCATTTGTGCGGGTTGACGACGAGCGAGTCGGCGCGGTCGCAGCCGGCGAGCAGATGGCGAAACTCCGGCAGGATGGCGGCCGGCCCCGCGTAGGCGGCGTCGACGTGCAACCAGACCCCGTGACGCCGCGTGATCTCCCCGATCGCCTCGATCGGATCGCTCGACGTCGTCGACGTCGTCCCGACGGTGGCCGCCACGCACATCGGGAGGAAGCCGCGCGCGCGGTCGTCGGCGAGCGCGCGTTCGAGCGCCTCCGGGCGCATCGCGAACGCATCGTCGACGGCGACGCGCACGACGTTCTCACGCCCGACGCCTAGCGCGATCGCGCCTTTTTCGATGTGCGAGTGCGTGTGCTCGGTCAGGTAGACGCGCAACGGCGGCACGTCCGTGCGGCCGGCCAAGCCCCGTTCGCGCACGTCGAGACCGAGCGCCTCGCGCGCGGCGGCGAGCGCCGTGAAGCCGCCGGTGGAAGCGGTATCGTAGACGATCCCGTGCAGCCCGGCGTCGAGCCCGAGCAACTCGCGCAGCCACTCGAGCACGTGATCTTCGAGTTCGGTCGCGGCCGGCGACGTGCGCCAGAGCATCGCGTTGACGTCCAGCGCCGCCGCGAGCGCTTCGGCGATCACGGTGATCGGCGTCGCGCTGATCGCGAAATACGCGAAGAAGCGCGGGTGGTTCCAGTGCGTGATCGCCGGGATGACGAGCGCTTCGAAGTCGTCGAAGATCGCATCGAACTCCTCGCCCTCGAGCGGCGCGTGCGCAGGCAGCGCCGCGCGAAATTCTCCGGGCCGTGCGCGCGAGAGCACGGGATAGCGTGCGGGCTCACGGTAGTACGCGTCGATCCAATTCGCGGCGCGCTCGAAGGCGCGGTGTAGATCGAAGCCGCTCAAAGCGCGGCGGCCGCGGAGCGCGCTTTCGCCGCGGCCGCGCGCGCTTTGAGGCTGTCGTCCGCACTTGTCTTGCGATCGCGGGCGAACGTCTCGAGCGCGGCCGCCGACTCCGCGTAAGCGGCGCGCGCCTTCTCGCGCTGATTGGTATTCGCATACGCGTTGGCGAGCGCCGTCAGTGCATCGGCTGCTAAGAAGACGCCGCCGGGAATCGACTGGCCGTCGGTCGCGCAGGCATGCAAGACGTCGGCTTCGGAACGGCAAGCGTCGATCGCGGACGAGTCGTCGTGCGTGCGCGCGGCGGTCGCGCATTGAATCTGGTACGCGCCGATCATCGATGAGGGGCACGACGCGCCCGCTGGAGTAGCCGGCGCGAGCAAGAGCGTGACGAGCGCGAACGAGCGTTTCATGAGGGCCGCTTCGCCGCGGCCACCACAGACCTTGCGCGGCGACGCGCCGCTCGCACGCAGGTTTTCAGTCGCGCGCGGACGATTAACGTTTGGAACGTCCCGGCGCGCGATTCCCCCGTTGCGAGCCGGCGCCTTTTCTCGAACCATCACGTACCAGGAGCCGTCTTGCATGTCTAGGGTTCACGACGCACCCGCGCTTCGACTTCGTACCGCGTCGCTGGCAGCCGCCCTCGTCGCATCACTGGCCGCCTGCAGCGGCGGCGGCAGCGGCGGCGGCGGCTCCCTAACGAACGCCGCACCGGTTCCGGGCGACGCGGCCGGCCCCGGCCTATCCGCGAGCGCCGCCGCCGACCCGAACGGGGCCGACTGGCCGAACTTCGGCCGCGACTTTCAGCACACGCGCAAATCGCCGCAGACCCACATCACGCTCGGCAACGTGGCCTCGCTCGCGCCGAAGTGGGGAACGAATACCGCGCACCCGCTGCCGAGCACGGTCTTCGCGGCGAACCGGGCCGACCCAGTCGTGGTCGGCAACGTGCTCTATCAAGCTTTTCTCGACGGAAGCCTGTGGGCGTTCAACGTCACGACCGGCGCCGTCATCTGGGAGTTCCCCGGCTTGATCCATTCGGCGATGATCACGACGCCGACGTATTACCGCGGAACGCTCTATGCGGCCGATACGGAGTCGACGACGACAAACTCGACGTTCTATTCAATCAACGCCGGGAGCGGGCACGCGAACTGGCAGTACGTCACCACCGACCCGCTCGGTAAATTCGACGGCTCGTCGGTCATTTCGGGCTCGACCATCTACATCGGCTCCTCGGCCGTCAACGAAGTGCCCGGTAAGTGCGTTCACGAACGTCAGTTAAAAGGCCTCAGCTTGTTCGCGCCGGCGCTCGTTACCTCGATGAACCTGACGCCGACGCCGCAGAACGGCGCGGACGTCTGGTCGACGCCGATGATCGATCCCTACGGCAACCTCTACATCGCGACCGGCAACGAGTGTACGCCGAATTTCAACCAGAGTTTTCCGTACGCCAACGCCTTGATCCGGGTGAAAGCGGATCCGCAGTTGGCCGTGCAATGGTCCTTCCAGATTCCGGAGGGGCCCGGCCGCGATTTGGACTTCGGGTCGTCGCCCGTGTACGTCGGCGGTCTCGTGATCGACACATCGAAGGACGGGTACACCTACGCCCTCAACCCGACGACCGGTAAGCTCGTTTGGAAAACGTTCACCGGGATGGCGCTGGGCTCGTCGGCCACCGACGGCACGAGACTCTACGTCCCATCCGCGGAGACGGTATTTCCGGCGTGTTTGGCCGGCCGGACGTGCGGCGGCCTGTATGCGCTCAACGTTTCCGACGGCAGCATCGCTTGGTCCATTCCGGCGACGACGGACATGTTCGGCGCGGGTATGCGTTCGTCACCGGCCTACTCGAACGGGATGGTCTTTGGTGCGTGGAACGGCAAGCTCTGGGCCGTGGACGCGGCGACCGGTAGCGCGCTATGGTCGTACACGCTGCCCGCCAACACGGTGATCTACGGCGGCATCACGATCGTCGACGCCGGTCTGCTCGCCGGCACGAGCAACGCGCTAAACTACTGGTGCTTCACACCGGGCGGAAAGTAGCGCGGAGGGCCGCCATCAGGACTCGACGCTGATTTCCACGATATCGTCGATGTAGAGCGTGGCGCCTTCTTCACCCTCACGCGCGAGGAACACGGCGATGGAGCGATCGGTTAACAACTCCGTACGTAGCGTGCCGACCAGTTCCGATGCATCCTCCAGACGGATGCGAACCGGGTGGCCGGAGAAAGCCCGAAGATTGCTAATATCCATCGACCGCTCCAGAATGCACCGCATTTCGGCTATTCCGACGCCGGGCGCGAGCGGTCGGTTCCGAAGCCGGAATCGTCACCGGCGCCGCGAACAGCAGCGGCGTGCTCGAAAAGATTTTGACGGCTGACGCGCCGGCTCCAATCGGCCCGTACAGCCAGGCCGTCCGGGCCGGCGACTTCCTCTTCTGCAGCGGTCAAATCCCGCTCGACCCGGCCACGGGGAAGCTCGTGACCGGCGACGTGGCGGCCCAGACCCGGCGCGTGATGACGAACATCGCGGGCGTGCTCGAGGCGGCCGGGGCGCGCTTCGAGCAAGTTTTCAAGACGACGATTTATCTGGTCGACATGGCGGACTTCGCCGCCGTCAATGCAGTGTACGGCGAGTACTTCAGTGCCGTCGCGCCGGCGCGTTCGACCGTCGCCGTTGCGGCTCTGCCGCTCGGTTCGCGCGTCGAAATCGAGGTCGCCGCGCAGCTGTAACGGCCGCCCTACGCCTGCGCGACAGTCTTCTCGACGCCCCCTCCTCAGCCGCCGATCTCAGCGGACTCAAGCGAACAACGATCTAATATCGAACATTGTTTCTCGAACGCTGTTCATTAAACGTTGACCGTTCGCGTTGTGACGTGCGACGCCACGCTGATCGCGACGGCCGTCGCGACCTTGATCGACGGCTCTAAATGACGCTCGCGAGCTGACGCGTCGCTTCGCTCGCGACGTCGGGTTCGTCGCTGCTCTGGGCGCTGCGGAACTCCCCGCGCGCGAGTTCCCGCTTCCCCTGCTGCAAGAACGTTATTCCCAATAAGAAGTGCAGCCGTCCGTCCTTGGGCGAAACGCTCAAGCCTTTGAGCAACACGGCTTGCGCGGGCCCGAACATCTCGTGCTCCTCGTAGTCGTAGCCGAGATCGACGTACGAATCGCGCCAGAGCGGGTCGACGTCCATGGACTTGAGGTAGTAGGCGACGGCGACGTCCCAGTGGCCGCCCGCGTCGGCCAGATAGCCGAGGTCGACCAGCGCCTCGGGACGATCGGGCGCGACGGCTTCCGCTTGCTCGAGGAGCGGGCGCACGTGCTTCTCGTCCGTCGCGGGATCGTAGGCGTCGCTGAGGTTCACCAGCGCCGCGTAGTCGTTGGGATTGGCCTTCAGACACTCGTGGAAGACCGCGATCGCCGCGTCGGTGGCGCCGACGTCGAGATAGGCGCTGCCGAGCTCCGTCTCAACCGGACACGAACTCTTGGAGAGGATGTGCGCGCGCTCGAGGTACGAGATCGCCGCCGTGTTCTTGCGCTCCGCATGGAGCACGACGCCCAACGCGAAGAGCGCGGCGGGATCGAGCGGGTTCTGCTGCACCGCGGCGCTATAACCGCCCTCGAAGTTCCCGAGGTCGCCGAGCCGGCGATGCAACTCGACGAGGTTCTGGTAGGCGCTGACGTCAGGCAGGCTCCGTTGAAATTGATCGATCGCGTCCGCGATGCGATCCTCCGAAGCGTAGAGCACGCCCAAACGGTCGTGCGTCATCCGGTCGTTCGGCGCCGCGTGCAGCGCGCCGAGATAGGCCCGCTCGGCGTCGGCGACGTCGGAGTTGCGATAGTACAGGTCGCCCAGATAGCGAGCGGCCGCGACGTCGTCGGGATGCGCCGTCACGTAGACGGCGAGTCCGGCGGCGGCGCCGCTGAGGTCGCCTGTGGCGGCCCGCGCGCGGGCCGTGGCGACGGGGTTCGTTTGCGCTGCAGCCGGGGCAGCCCAAACGCTGCAAGCGACGACGGTGAGCGCGAAGGCGGCGGCTCGAAGCATGGCAAGCCCTCCGAAAAGAATCCCCCGCAATTCGCGTCTCCCGCCGGAGAAACCCTGCCGGCCCTTTAAGCGCTCCCCGTCGCGACCTCGCGTCCGTCCGGCAAGATCAGGGGCCGCGGCATGTCGGCCAGCTCGACACGGTCCCGGCCTGCGTCCTTGGCGCGCAGGAGCGCCCGCCCGGCCGAGGCGATCAAGATCGCGGCGCTGCGTGTGCCGCGTCCCTCGTGAGCCGTCAGGCTGCTGACGCCGATGCTGACGGTCACGACGCCGAACGGCGAACCCGCGTGCGCGATTTCGATGCGCCGGACCGCCTCGCGGATCCGCGCCGCGACCCGTTCCGCGCCGCCGGAGCCCGTCGCCGGCAAGATGATCGCGAATTCCTCGCCCCCGTAGCGGGTCGCGACGTCGGTCCCGCGCTTGAGCGAACCCACGATCGCGCGCGCGACCGCCTGTAACGCTTCGTCGCCGGCGAGATGCCCGTAGCGTTCGTTGTACGGCCGCAGGTGATCGACGTCGACCATCAGGAGCGAGAGCGATCCGCCCGCGCGGAGCGTTAGCGACGCGCTTAGCACGAGCCGTTCGTCAAAGGTGCGGCGATTCGCGAGACCCGTGAGGCCGTCCGCGCTCGCTTGTTGGGCCTCACGTTCGAACAGGATCGCGATCGCCCGCAGGAATGCGAGCAACATCAGGGCCGAAGCACAGATCCCTTCGAAACGCGCGGCGTACCAGCCCGCCGTATAACGCGCCCCGCCGAAGAGGGTCAGCGCGCAGTCGAGCAACAGCGCGCCGAGCGCGACGGCCAGCCAAACGTGCATGACGCTGCGCAGCCGCGTCACGAACGCCAACGCCGCGAACGCCAGCGCGACGATCGCGAACACTCCGGGGCCGACCGCGGCGCTCGCAAAGGCGTCGTAGCCGTCGGGTTTCAGCGGCGCGGGCCACCACAGTTCGCACGCGGGCGTCAAGAACACGAGCGTCGTCACGAGCGCGACGATGCCGGCTAAGGCGCCGGCCACGTGCGTGAAACCGACGCGTCCGCTAATGGACGCCCGCGCCGCGACCGCGTTCATCACGACGTACGCGAGCACGAATAGCGCGAAACCGGAATGATACCAAACCCAGAACCACGTGGTGCTCTCGGCGCTACCCGCGGTCAGGTACGGTACGAGCACGCAGGCCGCGAACGCGTAGCCGCCGGCGAGCACCAGCAGTGGCCGCGCCCGCAAGACACGCGCGCGCGACGCCAGCAGAAATGCGGTCAGCGCGTTGAACGCACAACCGAGCGAAACGGCAATCGGCAGAAACGCGGGTGCCGCGGCGACCGGCACGTAGGCATGCGTCGCCGCGGCGACCGCAACGGCCAGCAGGAACGTCGCGACGCCCGTCGCGACGACCCGCTCTTCTCCGCCGGCTACTTCTTCGCTCAATCCGATCACGCAAAAACCTCATCTTACGTGTCGGCAAGGGAACGGCGGAATCGCCGCGGATTAGCGCCGCGAACTGTTAAGGATGTGTCATTTCGGCGGGCACGACGAGCTTGTCGAAGTCCTCGGCGGAAACGTAACCCAGCGACAGCGCCGCGGCTTTGAGGGTTGACTTTTCCTTGTGCGCCTTCTTCGCGATCTCGGCGGCCTTGTCGTACCCGATCTTGGGTGAGAGCGCGGTCACAGTCATCAACGAATCCGACAGATACGCGGCAATCGTGTCCTCGTTCGCGGTCAGCCCTTCGATCGCGTGCAGCCGGAACATCCGGCACGCGTCGCGCAGCAACGTCGTCGAGTGCAGGAAATTGTAGATCATGACCGGGTTGAAGACGTTGAGTTCGAAATTACCTTGCGAGGCGCCGAACGAAATGGCGGTGTCGTTCCCGTAGACTTGTACGACGACCATCGTCACGGCTTCGGACTGCGTCGGGTTGACCTTGCCGGGCATGATCGAGCTGCCGGGTTCGTTCTCGGGCAGCGAGAGTTCGCCGATGCCGGCGCGCGGTCCCGAGCCGAGCCAGCGCACGTCGTTGGCGATCTTCATCAGCGCCGCGGCCAGCTGTTTGAGCGCGCCCGACGCAAACACGAAATCGTCGTGCGACGCGAGCGCCGCGAACTTGTTCGGGTGCGAGCGGAACGGCAAGCCGGTCAGTTCGCCGATCTTCTTGGCGGCGCGCTCGGCAAACTCGGGCGGCGAGTTGAGGCCGGTGCCGACCGCCGTGCCGCCGATCGCGAGATCGTACAGGTGGTCGTTGGCTTCGCGGATCGCCGTCATCGCTCGATCCAGCTGCGAGACGTAGCCGGAAAACTCCTGACCCAGGGTCAGCGGCGTCGCATCCTGCAGATGGGTGCGGCCGACCTTGACGATGCCCGACCACGCTTTGGACTTGGCGTCAAGCGCGTCGCGCAGCCGCTGGACCGACGGCAGCATTTCCACCACCGCTTCGGCGGCCGCGATGTGCATCGCGGTCGGAAAGGTGTCGTTCGAGGACTGCGACATGTTGACGTGATCGTTCGGATGGATCGGCTTCTTCGAGCCCATCGCGCCGCCGGCCAGCTCGATCGCGCGGTTCGAAATCACTTCGTTGACGTTCATGTTCGTCTGCGTGCCCGAGCCCGTCTGCCAAACGCGCAGCGGGAAGTGATCCCAGAGCTTGCCGGCGATCACTTCGTCGGCCGCCGCGACGATCAGGGCCGTCTTCTCGGCATCGAGCTTGCCGAGGTCGTGGTTGACCAGCGCCGCCGCCTTCTTGAGCACGGCCATCGAACGCACGACTTGGCGCGGCATCACGTCACGCGGCGTGTCTCCATCGCCGATATCGAAATTGACGAGCGAACGCGCCGCCTGCGCGCCAAAGTATTTGTCGGTCGGCACCTCGACGGCGCCCATCGAGTCGGTTTCGGTGCGCGTCGTGGTCGCGCTCGGTTGAATCGTCGTTGACATAGCGGAGAAAGGTTTCACCACGGTCCCCTCGCTTTCAGCCTCGACCAAGGTCGGAGGCGGCACCGGCGCCGCCCCGAACCGTGTCCCCCAGCCGGGAATTGGAGTGACCCTTCGTGTTCGGTTTCAAGAGTTGCGCGGCGGCGCTGGCCGCCGCCCTGGCCCTGGGTTTGGCGACCCCGCCCGCCTGGGCCGTCGCGTCCCCCGACGGCGCGGATACGCCGGACGCGCGGCCTTCGGCGACCCCGGCGCCTGCCCCCGACAAGGCCGGCGCCTTGGCCCTGACCTTGGTCCAGGCGCTTGCGCAGGGGTCGCTCGATCGCACTCTGCTCGCGCCGGCGCTGAACGCGGAACTCGGGGACGACGCCCTGGCGGGCTACCGGTCGGCGCTGGCCGAGTTCGGCAAGCCGCTCCACGTCCGGCTGCGGGCGCGCTATCGCGAAGATACCCGGATCAGCTACGTATACCGGATTTACTACACGACCACCACGGCCGATCTGACCTTCGCCGTCGACGATGGAACCGGCAAGATCTCCGTGCTCTACCTGCGAGGCGGGCCGCCCGTCCAGCCGTGACCCGCGAAGAACTCGACGCGCAGTACGATACCTCCCGTCAGCTGCCGGACGGCGACGTACGGCCCTACTTCGAAGCCTTCGTTCGGGCGAGCGACGCCGCGCGGGTCCGCCTGCGCGGGGACCTCAACCGGCGCTACGGCCCGCACGAGCGCGAGACCGTCGACTTCTTCCCGGCGGCGCGGCCGGGCGGGCCGCTCTTCGTGTGGGTGCACGGCGGGTATTGGCGCCGGCTCTCCAAGAACGAGTTCGCCTTCGTGGCCGGCCCGCCGGTGGACGCGGGCGCGGCGGTCGTGACGGTCAACTACCCGCTCGCCCCGGAGGCCGGGCTCGATGCCATCGTCGCTTCGGTGCGGGCCGCCTACGCTTTCGCGCTCGACCACACGGACGAGCTCAATGCCGCGCCGGGCCCGGCGGTCGTCGGCGGGCACTCGGTCGGCGCCCAGCTGGCCGGCATGCTGGCGACGGCCTTCGAGGTCCGCGGGCTGCTCGCGCTCAGCGGCCTCTACGATCTCGAGCCCTTGCGGCATAGCCATATCAACGACTGGATCGCGATGGACGAAGCGACGGCCCGGCGCAACGGTCCGCTCCACCATGCGCCCCGCGGGACGGGCGTGCCGCTGGTGGCCGCCGCGGGCGAACGCGAACAGCCCGAGTTCCATCGCCAGCAGCGCGAGTTCGTGGACGCCTGGCGTTCCTGGGGCGGTCCCGCCCGCGAGGTCGCCGCGCCGGGACTCGATCATTTTTCGATCGTCTTGCAGCTGGCCGGACGCGCCACGCCCATCACCCGGGCATTGTTGGAGCTACTGGGCTTGCCGTAGCTAGGCGGAGCCCGCGCGCTCTTGCCTGGGGGGAGTTTTCAGCCGCCGAAACGGAGACTGCGGCTCTCCGCCCCATCCGGGGCGATTTTGGCCGGACAGCCGCACGTGAGGTTTGCCTCCATGAACGTACGCCTCGGACGCGCCGCGCTTGCCTGCGCGACGGCGGCCCTGCTTGACATCGCGTTCGCGCCGGACGCGACGCTCGCTCAGAGCACCGGCGATTTCATCTCCAGCGGCGGCGCCGTCGCGAATTCGGCCGCGGACATGCTGCGCCAAGAGATCGCCGCCCGCAGAGCTCAGCGTTCCGGCGCAGCCGCGCCCGCGACGGAGCGCCGTCAGGCCGCGGCCCTGGCGCCGGTTCCGGGCGCATCTCCGGCTCCGGGCACGTCAGCGGCTCCGGGCACGTCAGCGCCTCCGGGCACGTCGGCGGCTCCGGGCACGTCGGCGTCCGCGACGCCCGAACCCTTCGAGAGCTTGGAGACGCCCAAGCCGGGCTTCCAGCACCCCAATAGCCCGGGCGTTAGCTACACCGTCGATCTGACCAGTTCGTTCGCCGACGGCTCGACGGGCTACCGGCAGAACAATCTCCCCGGCGGGATCGACGCTTCGATCTACGCGACGCCGTTCAAATACTCGCGCGTGTTCGCCGGTTATTATCAGCTGCACGAATACCCGATCGGCTTCGACACCGGCACCGTGCCGTCGTACGTCTCGTACGCGGCGGCCGGTTTCGGGAACATTCCGGGCCGCACGAACTGCCAAGCCTTCGGCCCGCCGGGCTCGCCCGGAACCAACCTCACCGGCATCATTCCGAACTGCCCGGTCAACCTCAATAAGATTCACTACGGCACAAATCCAAATTACCAAAACGACGCGCAAGTCACCGATCGCATCTTCGTGGCGAGCTTCCAGAAGATCGTGTACGTCGCCGGGCTCGTGCCGATCGTGATTTCGCCGAGCTACGTCGCGCGCACCGGGTTGGTCGGCGGTTCGGACGACGAGTTCCTCGCCTACAACCCCGCGACGAACCAGTATCACCAGATCCGGTTGCGCACGGCCGAGAACGAGAGCGTGTTGGTCTCGCTGCCGCTGATCGCGTCGCCCAAACTCTTCGCGGTATACTCGATCGGACCCGAATGGCTGGTCAACACCAACGGCAACAATCAAACCAACCACGCTCAGATCTTGCAGGTGCTCGATCTGCGCTATTTCATCAACCCGTCGACGACGTTGTTCTTTCAGCCGTCGCGGCTGCAAGAGTACTTGCCCAACGACCCCTATCCGCAGCACATTCCCTCGCTGATCGCGGGCTTCAACCGTAAGATCGGCGGCTCGAACTCGCCGCTGTTCGTCCAGGCCTATTTCGCGGGGGGCACGTCGCAAAATCCGCCCTTCGGCAAAACCGGGCGCATCGGCGTCATCGACGTCACCTGCGTGGCCGACTACCCGACGTGCGTCACGGCGCCCAATCCACGCACGAACACGGCCGTCACCTTCGGCGGCTTCAAGGCCGAAACGTTCGTGCTCAGCGTCGGCATCGGCACGCCCTCCGTCATCCCGCTGTAGAGCACTTCCGCGAATCGAAAATTCGCGGACGGGGCCCGATTCGTCCAAGAGATGCACCGCTCGGGCGTCGAACGGTGTCGTGTTGAATCGGGCGCCAAAGGCCGCCCGCAGCCGCGCAGAACTCTTGGAGACACCGATGCTAGACACTCAGGCCCCTCCGGCGCCGCTCGTGGGCGGCGAGACCCGCGACGGGATCCGTATCCTCACGATCGCCAACCCGCCCGTCAACGCGCTGTCGTACCTCGTTTCCGAAGCGCTCGTCAACGAGATCGCCGCGGCCGAGGCCGACGACGCGATCCGCGCCCTCGTCATCACGGGCTCGAAGGGGTTCTTCAGCGGCGGGGCCGACATCAACGACTTCATCAAACCGCCGCCGCCGGGCTCCAAGAGCGTGCGTGACGTGGTCAAGGCGCTGGAAGCGGCCAAGAAAACGTCCGTGGCGGCCATCGACGGCAACGCGCTCGGCGGCGGCTTGGAAACCGCGCTGACCTGCGACTACCGCTTGGCCACGCCGGCTTCGAAGGTCGGCTTGCCCGAGATTCTACTCGGCCTCTTGCCGGGCGCCGGCGGAACGCAGCGCCTGCCGCGCTTGCTCGCCACCAAGAACCCGCTCAACAACGGCCTCGCGGGCGTCCAGATGGCGCTGGACATGATGCTTAAAGGCGAGATGAAACCGGCCAAGGCAGCCAAAGGCATGGGCATCGTCGACGAACTGGTCGAGGGTGACGTCGTGGCGCGTGCGGTCGAGTTCGCCAAGGAAAAGGCGGGCACCAAGGTGCGCATCAGCGCGCTGACGTTCCGGGTGCCGCCGCCGATGACGGCGATGGCGCACGGCATGGTCCCAGCCGAAGACAAGGGCGGCTTCGCCGCGCACAAATTGATCGACGCCGTCGAAGCCGCCTCGCAGCTGGAATTCGACCGCGGCGTCGCGCACGAAGCGCGGCTCTTCGAGGAGCTGGTCGTCGGCACGCAGGCGCAGTCCGCGATCCACCTCTTCTTTGCCGAACGCGAGCTCGGAAAAATCCCAGGCCTGGCGACCGATATAAAGCCCAAGGAAGTCAAGTCCGCGGCAATCGTGGGCGCGGGCACGATGGGCACGGGCATCGCGATGGTGTTCGCGAGCGCCGGCATCCCCGCGAAGGTGATCGACGTCAACCCCGAGCAGGTCGAACGCGGCAAGAAACACGTCGCCGACACGTACGCGGCCCAGGCCAAGAAGGGCCGGCTGACGACGGAAAAAGCGGCGGCGCTGGTCGAGTCGATCGCCTTCGTCAACGACTATAGCGAAATCGCCGACGTCGACGTCGTGGTCGAAGCGGTCTTCGAATCGATGGCGGTCAAGAAAGTCGTCTTCGCCGCCCTCGACAAAGCGCTCAAACCGGGCGCGATCCTCGCCACCAACACCTCGACTTTGGACATCGACGAAATCGCGAGCGTTACGTCGCGTCCCGAGGATGTGATCGGCCTGCACTTCTTCGCGCCGGCTAACGTGATGCAGCTGCTCGAGGTCGTGCGCGGCGCCAAGAGTTCGCCCGAGACGCTCACGACCGCCATGGCGCTGGCGCGAAAGCTCAAGAAGAAAGGCGTGCTTTCGGGCAACGCCTTCGGCTTCATCGGCAATCGGATGCTCTTCGATTACGTGCGCGAGGCGTCGTTCTTGCTCGAAGAAGGCGCGACGCCGTGGCAAGTCGATAAGGCGATTCGCAACTTCGGCTTCCCGATGGGCCCGTTCGCGATGAGCGACCTCTCGGGCATCGACGTCTTTTACAAGATCGGGCAGGAAGCGCCCAAGGTCGATTACCGGCAGTCCGAAATATCGACCCGGCTCTACGAACTCGGACGTTACGGGCAGAAGACGGGCTCCGGCTACTTCACCTACGTCGCCGGCGACCGCAAGCCGCAGCGCGACCCCGAGGTCGAGAAGCTGATCGAGGCCGAATCGGCGCGCCTGGGCATCACCCGCCGCAGCGACATCACCGAAGAAGAGATCGTGCGGCGCTGCATGTTCGCGCTGGTCAACCAAGGCGCCCAGTTGCTGGGCGACGGCATCGCGCTACGGCCGGGCGACGAAGACATCGTCTGGCTCTTCGGCTACGGCTTCCCCTGGTACCGCGGCGGCCCGATGTGGTGGGCCGACACCGTCGGCGTCAAGAAAATCTACGACCAGATCGTCGAGTGGCGCGCGACGCTGGGCAACCATTGGCAGCCCGCGCCACGTCTCAAAGAAATCGCCGAAAAGAACGGCACCTTCGCCAACCGTCCCACGACTGGAGCATTGAACTAATGGCAACCGAAGCAGTCATCGTCAGCGGCGCTCGCACGCCGATCGGCCGCGCGTTTC
>Ga0116229_10003388_pt1 | contig 26127 bp, 23 predicted proteins | sample S1TSphgellanicum_3_FD_87313 | JGI IMG/M metagenome (GOLD analysis project Ga0116229, IMG submission 87313) | Host-associated microbial communities from peat moss isolated from Minnesota, USA - S1T2_Fc - Sphagnum magellanicum MG | ecosystem: Host-associated > Plants > Peat moss > Unclassified... | reverse complement strand
CGCCCTCATGAGCGCTGATCATTTTGATCCGCTCACTCATCACACACGTCTCCTTCCAGGCCATCCCTCATTTGTAACCGATGTGCCCGGGAGTTTTTGTTACCCATCTGCCCGGAACATACCACATGGCTGGCAAGCCTCCAGCTTGCTAAGACCGGCTTTTGCAGAGATCTCTGAAGGGGCGTACTAGCCTTTTCGGTCCGCAGTTAGGGCGCCCATTGAGGGGCTCGACCGATTTTGAAATCGATACCCAGGGTAGAAGTTCGGGCAGGCCCTCACTTCAACCCTGGGCTATCTCAGGTCGCCCCTTTGGGGCTACTGTTCGATTTGCCTTGGTGGGATCTAATATGAATAAACGAGGGAGGTTGTCTCGATCGCCTTCTCGATCTGCTTCACCGTGATCTTTGGATTGAGCCGCAATTCCACTTCGCGGGCTTCGTTCGGGTAGAGATCGAAGAAGTTGTCTTCGGCGCGGTAGGCGAGGCCCGGCAGGTGGAACTGGACGTTGTGATGGAAGACCGCGGATGAGAAAACCGCGGTGAACCGGCCCGGTTGCTTTTGTTCGCGGATGCGCCCGCGAATGGGCTTTTTCTGCAACCGCACATAGCGCGGTGCGGTGAGGAATACGGTTTGGCGTGAAACGACTTTGCCGCGCACGGCCAACTCCACGCGCAGGTAAAGCGACGGTGCGCCGTGCTTCGCCATCTCGGCGGCGAAATCGAGCGTGAGTTGTTTCACGGCCTGGCCGTAGTGAAGGGCGACGGACTTCGAGCCGCGCTTCACCGTTCCCTTATCAAGGTGCACGAGGGACCAGCGGAGGATTCCTGTCGCGTCCTTGGGGGCGTCGTAAACCGTGTGGATGTGCACGTCGTGAATCGTGCTCTTGAGGGAATTGCCGATGCCGGGCCTCTCATCGCCGGGCACGTGGACGCTCACGAGCGCCGGGGCAAAGAAGCGTTTGGCCTCATAATGGAGCGCTTTCCAGCGTCCGCCAAACTCGATGCTGCTCCATGAGGCGACCGGCCAGCAGTCGTTGATCTGCCAGTAGAGCGCGCCCATGGTGCGGGGCATGCAGCGCCGGAAATGTTCGACGCCGATTTTCATGCAGTAGGCCTGGTTGAGCTGCGAGAGATAGGCCAGCATGGCGTAGTCCTTCGGGAAGCGGTACAGGCGCGAGATGTACTCGAGCATGATGAGATTGCCCGCGCCATGCTTCTGGTGATTCTCCATCTCCGGGCCGAAGACGTTGAAGTTCTCCGGGCGGCAATAGGTGGCGGCCACCTCGGGCGAGCTGTAGGACTGCATGCCGAACTCGGAGCAGAAGCGTGGCAGCACTTCCTCGTAACGCTTCACCGGCTTGCGCATGTGCCAGACATCCCAGAAATGCATGTCGCCGGCCTTCTCGTTGTTGTACGACGTCTCGAAGCCGTCGGGATTATGCGGCGAGCTGGGCCAGTAGGGTGTCACGCCGTCGTTGCGCTCGGCCACGCGCGGCAACAGGCGGTAGAAGAGCGACAGGTAGGCCTTCTTGCGCGCGGGGACTTCGCGCATTTGCGAGGCCATCATCTCGATCTCGTTATTGCCGCACCAAAGCGCGAGGCAGGCGCGATGGGAAAGCCGCCGCACCTGGTACGCGGCTTCCTGCTCGACCGAGGCGAGGAACTTCGCGTTGCCCGGATAGAGCGCGCAGGCGAACATGAAGTCCTGCCAGACGAGCAGGCCCTTGGCGTCGCACAGGTCGTAGAAATCTTCCTTCTCGTAGATGCCGCCGCCCCAGACGCGGATCATGTTCATGTTGGCCTCGGCGGCGGAGGAGAGAAGGTCGTCGTAAAGCGCGTGATTGGCGGCAGAGACGAAAGCGTGCGCCGGAATCCAATTCGCGCCCTTGGCGAAGATGGCCCGGCCGTTGACGACGAACTGGAAACTTTCGCCGAACTTGTCCTTGTGCCGGTCGAGCACGATGGTGCGCAGGCCGATCTTGCGCTGCCAGCGGTCGATCACGCGGTTACCGTCGACGAGCTCGAGCGTTACGTCGTAAAGCGGCTGCGCGCCGTGGCCGTTGGGCCACCAGAGTTTCGGGCTCGTGATCTCGGTCTTAAGGCCGGCGAACTCCGCCACGACTTTGCCCCCGAAGGAAATCGTGCCGCGATATTTTGCCGCTCCGGCGATGGCCAGCGTGGGCTTGAACTGGAGTGCGACCTTTCCCGCCGTGTGCGTCTGGAGCACGCGCACCGATTCGATGCGGTTGCCGTCCCACGCCTCGAGGCCGATGGGAAGATAGATGCCCGAGGTGGGAACGCGCAGGCCCCAGTCCCAGCCGAAGGAGCATTGTTCCTTGCGGATGACCGAGACGCCGCCGACGCGGTCGTTCCATTCGTGGTAGTGTTCAGGTTTCTTGATGTTTGCGCGGATGTAGCCGAGGGGATTGCGGAAGGCGATCTCGAGCACGTTGCGGCCCGGGCGCAGGAGCTTGCGCACGTCCCAACGCCAGCCGATGAACATGTTTTCCGTGCGCGCGACTTCGCGGCCGTTGAGGCGCACCGTCGCCAGTGTGTCGAGGCCCTCGGCCACGAGCTCGACGTGCTCGCGCGCGAGCAGGCGCGGATCGGCGGTGAATTCGCAGCGGTAAGTCCAGTCCGCATGCTCGATCCACTCGAGGCGGCGCTCGTTGTCGCCCCAGAACGGATCAGGGATCAGGTTGTGGCGGCGAAGATCGAGGTGAACGCAGCCGGGGACTTGAGCGGGGAGCCATTTGGACTGGCCAGCCTGCTGAAATTCCCAGCCACTATGAAGATTTTGACGGCGAATCATAAAGGAACCGGACGCGGGCGAAGCGGAAGCATCAGACCGCGTGCGCCGCGTACCATGCCGCGCCCTGCAGCGCGGTCTTGTCATTGAGGATGACATGGACGGGCATCGACTCGAGCACGGGGCTGAGGCGGCCCTTGTGGTAAAAGGCGTCGAGGAAAACGGGGCTCTGCATTTTCGCCAGCATCTTCGGTGCGATGCCGCCGCCGACGTAAACGCCGCCGAGGGCGAGCATCTTCAGCGCGAGGTTGCCGGCCTCCGAGCCGTAGTTGCGGATGAAGCAATCGACGGTGTCGGCGCAAACCGGGTCCTTGCCGGCCATGCCCGCCTGGCTGACGATCGCACCGAGATCGCCCGTCTTGAGCTGATCCGCGAGCCAGTCCGGCTCCGGCTTGCCCGAGCGCTGGCGGAAGAAGCGGTAGAGATTGCGGATGCCCATGCCGGAGAGCACACGCTCCCAACTGACGTGGCCGAGTTCGCGGCGGAGGAAGGAAAGCAGTTCGTCGCCGAGGGCATCGTTCGGCGCGAAGCTGGCGTGGCCGCCCTCGCTGGCGAAAGGCCGGTGCGCGACGCCGTCCCAGAGCATGCCCGCTTCGCCCAAACCCGTGCCGGCGGCGATCAAGGCGCGGTTGCCCACCTGCCGCATGTCGGCCTTTGGGTTGATGGAGAGGAGCTCGTGCGGCAAAAGCGTGTTGATACCGTAGGCGTTTGCTTCGAGGTCGTTGAGCAGGCTGACGCGCTGAAAATCGAGTTCATTCTGCAGCGCGGCGGCGTCGACGACCCACGGCAGGTTGGTCACCTGCACCACGCCATTCTTCACCGGACCGGCCACGCCGAAGCAAGCGTTGCGGATGGTGGAAAGCTCATCGCCGAGGAATTTGCGGACGATGTCGCCGAGTGCCGGGTGATCCTTGCTCGGAAAAGAACCTGTTTTCTTCGCGACGAGATGCTCGCCATCGTTGTAGGCGTAGATGGCCAGGTTGGTCTTGGTGCCGCCGATGTCGCCTGCGAGGAACATGGGCCGAGCTTGGGGAAAAGAAGCGGGGTTGTGGAGCCTCAAATTCAGCGCTGAGCCAGGATCGTGTTGTAAAGCTTGAGGAACTGGGGCACGAGCGCTTCATACGACACGCGAGCGTGGGCGTCCTCGGCGATGCGGGCGCGTTGCTCGGTGCCGAAGTTTTGCAGGATCCAATGCAGGCCGTTGGCCATGTCGGCGGTGTCGCCGGGCTTGGCGAGGTAACCGTTGACCTGGTGCTGGATGAGATCGCCGTTGCCGCCGATGGCGAAGGCGAGGCAGGGAATGCCGCAGCAAAGCGCCTCGGACAGCATGTTCGAGAGGTTCTCCTCGCGGCTGGGCAGCGCGACGGCATCGACCGCGTTGTAGAGCGCGCTGAGCGACACTTCGTCCTGCAGGAAGCCGATGTTCCAGTTCGTGAGCCCCTTGGTTGGGTTCGCGCTCCTGTTGTTGCGGTTGCCGAGCGTGACGAGCCCGAGCGGCTCCACGCCGGGCAGCCCGGCGTATTGGCGCAGCGCGTCCTGCAGAAGATCGAAGCCTTTGCGCCGGTCGCCCTGCGCCGCCGCGCCCATCAGCAGGAGCTGGCCTTTTTCCGGCAGGCCGAGCAGCCTTCGCGCGGTCTTCTTGTCGATCGGCCGGAACATTTGCGCACTGATCGGATTCGCGATGACGTGAACCGGCACACCTTTCAGCAAGGGCGCGCGCCGCGCCGCTTCCGCCATCCAGTTGCTCGGGCAGACCACGTGCAGCGACTTGGGCAGGCGGCCATAAGCGCGGTCCTTTTGTTTCCAGAGCCAGTGGCTCAGGTCGTTGCTGTTGTTGCTCTGCAAAAGTGGGCAGCGTCCGCACTGCTTGAGGTAATGATCGCAACCGTCGCTGTAGTGGCAACCGCCGGTGAAGGCCCACATGTCGTGAAAGGTCCAGACCAGCGGATAATTCAAATGCGGCAGCGCGCTCGTGGGCACAAAGCTCGATTGGCACCAGTGCATGTGGACGATGTCGGGCGTGAATTGATCGACCGTATGGTGAATCGACGAGCCGAGCCAGTTGGCGGAGAAGAGCCCGGGCTTCCGCGCATAGAGCCGCAGGGGCAGACTGTCGAGGTAATGGCGCGCCTTCGCCTGCACCTTGCCCAAGCCCTTGTAGGCGCCGTGTGCCCGCGGGCTGTCGCTCTGCACTTCGCTGACCAGAAGGTCGCAATCGCCGCCTTGCGCGAGCAGGGCCTCGTGCAGGCGCCTCGCGGCAATCGACGCGCCAAATCGCAGGTCAAAAGTGCTAAGCTGAAGAATCCTCATTCAAGCCACGGAAGGAGATGCCCGGATAGATGGAGTTTGCAGGGATACGCCGATTAGGCAATCCCGCTCATCGCCGCGATTTCAAGGTGAGGCGCGGCGCATCCGTTGCGAAAAAACAGTGGCAAGTCGGCAACGGACAACAGGACGCCGCAAAATGTTGTACAAAACGCTTTTTTATCAAGCGGCATAAATTATCGTTGTCCCTTTCGGCGCGTCTTGTTAAACGTATGGCCCGTTTGCTGCGGGCGAGATGAATTCTCGGCGGCTCGCACGGCGTTGAACACAAATATCGGCATTTCTTTACAGATCATTAGAGCGACTGGTGAGGCTTGGGCCCTTTTCCTTAGTATTTTACGTGATAATAATATGTTCGGCAAGTCACTATCGTAGAACGATCTCTAGTTATTGAAACGCAATAATTTCATCAATTCGCGGACTACCTTAATACAAAAAACTTGCCCATAAACACATCTGAACTATACATTTCCTTTAATGCACTCCGATATCCCGGAACCATATCCTCTTGGAGGAAAGGGATCGACCCCTAACGATAGCGAGCAGGTGGAAGTCGGCTGCTCGCTCGATTACGCCCTGATCGAGCCCGTGCAGTGCCAGTGCTCCGTCGCGCTGAAAAACCGGTTCAAGGATTTCTTTTACGACCGCCCGTCGCGCCTCATTGCCTTGCCGGGGCCCTCGCGCCAGCTTCTTGTACTCAAGGAGCACAACCCCTACGTCAGCCAGTTGCTCGCGCGGCTCAATTCGAACCCGGTCAATACGCTCAACCTGAACGAATGGCTCAGCGACCCGACCGGCCGCCTCGCGCAGCTCATCCAGCCGGTGAATTGCGCCTACAAAAACTCGCGCGCGTTTCTCTCCTTCCCGCAGACGCTCTGGAAAGCGGGCCTCATCCCGGCGCCCGGTGCGCTGCATCCTTCCGACGGCGACGAGAAGCGCACCGTCGTGCTCATCGCCGGTGCGGGCTTCCTCGAAATCTGGCGCTACGACACCTGGTCACAAAGCACCTTCGGCGACCTGCTCCCGCGCTTCTGGCATGAAGTGCTGACGTCGGAGGAATAGCCGGCTTCGCCCTTCGTGCGACGGATTATTTGGAGGGACGGGCTCCTGCCCGTCCGCCAGCGCACGCCCTCACGGTCATCCATGGACGGGCAGGAGCCCGTCCCTCCAAAAAAAACTACACTTTCCCGAAAACGAGCGACGAATTAATCCCGCCGAAGCCAAACGAATTGCTCAGGATATACTTGAGCGCCTGCTTGCGGTGCTTGAGGCGCACCAAGTCAAAGCCCGGCGTGATTTCTTCGCACGGCTCGTGGCAGTTCAGCGTGGGCGGGATGTGGCCGTGCTCCATCGCGAGGCAGCAGATCGCCGCCTCGATGGCGCCCGACGCCCCGAGCGCGTGCCCGTAGTAAGGCTTCGTGCCGCTGATGGCCGGCGTCTTCGCGCCGAAAAGCTTCGTCACCGCCTTGGCCTCGGTGCCGTCGTTCATCGGCGTGCTGCTGGCGTGGGCGTTGATGTAATCGATCTGGTCCGGGCGAAGCTTCGCTTCCCCCAGCGCAAACTGCATCGATGAAATGGCCGACTCGCCCTCGGGCAGCGAGGATGACATGTGATAAGCGTCGTTGTTCAGCGCATAGCCGAGCACCTCGGCGTAAATGTGCGCGCCGCGGGCCTGCGCGTGCTCGATCGACTCAAGGATCAGGCTGCCGCCGCCCTCGGCCATGACAAAGCCCGTGCGCGTCGCGTCAAAAGGACGGACCGCGCGCGTCGGATCCTTCTGCTCCTTGGCCATCGACTTGATCACGTCAAACGCGCCGTAGGTCAGCGGGGCGAGGGGAGCCTCCGCACCGCCGGTGATCATGACACTCGCCCGCCCTTCGCGGATGATCCGGAACGCCTCACCGATGGCCACCGTGCCCGACGCGCAACTGTTCGAGTTCGTCGTGCTGTAACCGCGCGCGCCATGGGCGATGGCAATGTTGCTATGGGCCGAGCCGCCGAAGACCTGCAGCGCCAGCGAGGCCGGAATCGCCCGCACGCCATCGCGCAGGAAGTTCTCGTGCGTCAGCTCCGCCGTGGTGATGCCGCCGAGCGCCGTGCCGAAGCTCACGCCCACGTCCGTGCGCGGGCGTTCCGGCGAAAGATCGATCTTCGCGTCGGCCACGGCCTGCTCCGTCAGGTTCAGCGCGAATTGCGCGTAGCGGTCGATACGCTTCAGCTTGTGCGGCGGGAAAATCTCCGCCGCGTTGAAATCGTTGACCACCCCCGCGCACTTCGCGTTGTAGTTGGCCGTGTCGAAATGCTTGATGAAGCTGACGCCGGACTTCTCGGCCAGGATGCCGTTCCAGAGTCCCTGACGTCCATGACCGATGCACGTGATGGCTCCAATTCCAGTGATGACAACGCGATGACTCATGATGTGGGCAGACTTTCAACTCGGCGCTTTAACCCGGCGAGGGTACGCGTGGCGATGTGATGAATGAAGAAAAGGCCCACGATGTACTTGCTAACAAAGCCACCGATTACGGGCCAGTGCAATTCCAAATCGTGCATAATTTCCACGCGCACGCCCTCCGGCGTCTCGTGGAATGTCCAGACGACCTCCATCCCGCGCGTGGCATTCAAGGCCGATTTGAGGTGCTTGAAGTAGAGCTGGCTCTTCTCCGCGTCGATGCGGTACTCGGAGATCCACGTCGTCGGGATGAACGTCCGCACCGCCGACATCTTCACGATCCCGCCCCCCGGCATCTTCGAGAGAAACCTGTTGTAGCGGTAGTGGGAGAGAAAATCGGGCCAGTGGACGAGGTCCGACGCCGTCGTGTAAATCACGTGCAGCGGCGCCTTGATGGTAATGACGTTGGAAGTCCTCATGCTTTCACCCGCGCCAGCACCGCCTGCTGAAACCAGAAAAAGCCGATCTGCCTCAAGTTCGGCCAGCCCGCCTGGTGCGCCAGCGACTTCATCTCCGACTTCGTGAACGCGCGGCGGATCGAGAGCCGCGCATCATGCCGCACCATCGGGTCGCGAATCAAAAACGTGGTCAGAAGCCAGATGCAGAACGTCGCCAGACGGCTGCGCACGAGGTCCACACAGGCGGTTCCTTCCCGGCCCACGCGCGACATTTCCTTAAGCACGGTGAGCGCGTCGCCTTCGCCGAAATGGTGCAGCGCCAGGCTGCACAGCGCGACATCCGCGCCCTTCGTGCGGAACGGCAGTTGCCGCGCATCGGCCTGCACGAAGAACATCTTCTGCCCGGCGGGCGTGGCTTCGCGGGCGATCTGCAGCGTCTGGAACTGCATATCCACGGCTAGGATCGTGACGTCGGTCTGCGCCACCTTCGCGCGCTTCAGCAGATTGCGCCCGTGATCGCCATAGCCGCAGCACAGGTCGACCAGCAGCAACTTGCGTCCCCTCTCCGCCAGCGAGTAAAAAGCCGTTTCCACCGCCTTGCGCCCGCCGAAGGTGCGGTTCAGGCGCTCCAGATGCAGCAGGTCGTTGCGTAAAGCGTTCTGGTCGAGGTTGGGCAGGTCCATCAACTCGGGGACCTCCTCGGAATATTCACGCTGCATCGAGCGAGAATGCCCATCCCTGCGTTTGCGTCACCGTTTTTTTACGAAAAAATAATCAGCTTTACGCCGTTTAAGTTTGAGCTTTTTCAAAAGCGCGATAGCACAGATAACCGTGCATCGCTTTCGTATTGGTGTGTTGACTAGTGGTGGTGACTGTCCCGGCCTCAACGCCGTGATCCGCGCCGCCGTCGCCTCGGCCCACACGCTGGGCTGGGAAGTTCTCGGCTTCATTGACGGCTACGAGGGCCTCCTCTCGCCGGTCAACTACAAGATTCTCACCCTGGAAAACACCCAGGGCATCATGCCCATCGGTGGCACGATCATCGGCACGACCAATCGCGGCCGCTTCGTCGCCAAGCAGGGCCTCGGCGAAAAGGCGATGATCCCGCAGCCGATCATCGACGAGGCCAAGAAGACGCTCAACGACCTCGGCGTCCGCGCGCTGATTTGCATCGGCGGCGACGGCTCGCTCACCACGGCCGACCAGCTCTTCGACAACGGCGTCGCCGTCGTCGGCGTGCCCAAGACCATCGATAACGATCTTTCCGCCACGGCCACCACCTTCGGCTTCGACTCCGCCGTGCAGTGCGTCGCCGACGCGCTCGACCGCCTCCACACCACCGCCGCCAGCCACAAGCGCGTCATGGTGCTCGAGGTCATGGGCCGCCATGCCGGCTGGATCGCGCTCTACGGCGGCCTCGCCGGCGGCGCGGACGTCATCCTCATTCCCGAGATTCCCTTTTCCTACGAGCGTCTCGCCGCACACGTCGAGAAGCGCATGTCCGGCGGCGCGGCCTCCACGCTCATCGTCGTGGCCGAGGGTGCCATGCCCCAGGGCGGCGGCGTGGCCACGGTCGACGGCACGATCAAGGGCGAAGTCCGCCTCGGCGGCATCGGCGCGCAGGTCGCGGCCGAGATCGCCGAGCGCACCAAGCGCGAAACCCGCACCACGGTGCTCGGTCACCTCCAGCGCGGCGGCGCGCCCACCACGCAGGACCGCAATCTCGGCACCCGCTTCGGCGTCGGCGCGGTCGATCTGATCAAGGAAAAGAAATTCGGCTGCATGGTCAGCTACCTCAACTACCAGATCGGCTCCGTCTCGATCAAGGAAGCCGTCGGCCAGATCAAGCACGTCCCGCCCGACGGTCAGGTGGTCAACACCGCCAAGTCCGTCGGCATCCATTTCGGCATTTGAGGTAGCCGGCACTGGCCCAGCGCCGGTTCGTCGCGTTAGCGACGGATTTCGGTCTCTTTACCGCAGCCGATAAAGATTCCCGCCATCGTCGCGGAACAGCGGTACGCTTCTGACAAACCCTAGAAGCTTCCCGCAATCACCGGCGCCACATCGGAAATCTTCACCCACCCGAACTCGTTGGCGTGATCGGCCACCCACACGTAGTCGTTGTGCTTGTCCTCCACCGTCACCAGTTCCCCCTCCGCGATCACCCCGCGGCGGTCCGACGTGTCGAACGGCGAAACCAATACCGTCGCGGCTGTCGGCGCCACGATCACACCTTCGATGCGCTGATTGAACCCCAGGGTCGACAACTCGATAAAGCCCAACAGCAGGCAAAGCGGAATCCCAATAAAGAGCACCAGCCGGAAGACCGTGCGCAGGACCGATGGCGCAATTCTTGTGCGCGCGCTCAGCGCCGGGAGGTAGGAGAAGCCGAGGATGGCCAGGAAAATCAGGACCAGACCCGCCGCGATGCAGCCCATCCACACCGACCAGTCGATGCTTCGCAACATGATTTCCCACCAACGGTACGAGTTCGGTTTGAGCCCCAGCTTCTTGCGCTCGAGCTGCAAATTATGGTCGATCTCCGTGTCCGCCGGCGCCAGGTACCGCGCCCGCTCATAATTCAGCAGCGCCTGTCCCGGATGCCCGGCCCGCGCCTCCGCATTCGCGAGGTCAAAGCAGAGCGCCGGCGAAAATCCCCGCTGATCGACGATCTTCTGGAAGAGCCCGGCCGCCTCTTCGTAACTTCCGCTGGCATAGGCTTGGTTCGCAGCCGCCAGATCGTCATCGCCGCGTGCGAACGCAAAACAAAGCACAACACAAAGCATCGCCAGCAGGGGTAGCCGGCGCTGGCCTAGCGCCGGTCCGTCGCGCCGGGCGCGACGGATTTCCGTGGGCGCTTCATTTCGCGTAAAGGTTGAGAAAAACATCATAATCAAGCCGGCTGCAGGTGCAGACATTCGCGCGCTACGCGCTGCCAGTGCGCCAAGTCCAGCTTCGCGCTGGCGCGGCCGGAGTAAAGCACCTCGTCAGCCTGCGCGAAAAGCCCCGAGACCGTCTCGGCCAGCGCCGGATCGCGCCGCCGGATTTCCCCGAGCGTGATCGCCTCCGGCGCCACGCCCCATCGCGCCCCGAGACGGAGCTGGATGGCCCGCCTCGCCGCCAGGAAAAATGCGCGCGCATCGCCCCGGCGCGTCGCGTCCTCCATCGCCTGCTCCGCCTGGCGCAGCGTTTGCCGCGAGGAGTCCACGTGACTTCCCCTGCTTCCGACCCGGCGCCGCAGCAGGAAAATGAACAGCCCCAGCACGGGTAACGCCACCAGCGCCGCCTGTACCGGCCAGAACCACGCAGCGCGATAGACCGGCGACATGTCCGCCTGAAGGCCGCCAAGCTCCGTCCTGTTCGGCGCGAAGCCGTCGGCGACCGATGGCGGCGAGGCCGTGGACGTTGTCTCCGTGGCGCTCGCCGCCGCAACGGACGGTGGCATCACGCCCGTCACCGCGATCGACGGCAGATCGATCGGTTCCGTCACATATCGCCGCGAGCGGGGATCGAAAAAGCTGAATGTCGCACGCGGCAGCACCACATTTCCGTTCTTCTGTGGAATGGCCGATAGCTCGAAAGTCTTTACCCCCTGGATCTGTTCCTCGTCGATGAAGCTGATGCGCGATCTCGGCGCGTAAAATTTCCAATGCGGGTCCTTCGGCAACACCGGGCAGCGCACGTAGTCAAAGTTCCCCACGCCGCGGACATCCAGCGTAACCGTCACCGGCTGGCCGGCCGGGATCACCGCGGGCTGCGCATCCGCCGCGACCACGAACAACCCGACCGCGCCGGAGAAATCCGCGGGCCGTCCTGCCTCCGGCAGCGGATGAATGTGCATGATGTACTGATTGCTGGTGATCATGTCGTGCGCGAGATTCGTGTTCTTGGTGAAGCCGAACGGGTCCAGGCCGCTTTGCGAGACGCCCTTGACCCAGTAGGTGTCGCGCTCGGAGGCGAGAGGAAAATCGCCGCTTTTCGGCGCGGAAAAGGCGCTCAGGAAGGTTTCGCATGCATATGCCGTGTTCTCGAGGATCGTCATGCTGCCGTGGCCGCGCACGGTGAAATCGTTCATCATGAAATTGCTGCCCTTGAGCGTCGGCAGCGAGTCCTGGTCCGCGTTCGCCTCCTGCCGGATGTAAAAATCGATCCTCACCGGCACCATCTCGCCCACATAGGCCTCGGTCGTTTGCGGCGTGAGGATCATGAAGACTTTCGCGGGGCCGCCGTCCGCGTCGCGCGGAATCGGAGGCGCGGCGGGGATCGTGTTGGCGGACGGCGTGTCATCCACAGGACGGGATGGCGGCGTGACGACCGGTCCCGTCCGAGCCTGCGAAGCGGCTGGAGCGGCGGACGCATTCACGTGCAACTGCAACTGCGGCGTGCGCAGCGTGGTGCCACCCTTGAGCCGGATATCGAAAGGCGGAATGGTATAATCGCCCGGCTGCGAGGCGCTGACCTGATACTTCCGCGCCGTGGACATGATGAGCACGCCCGAGGTAAACGCATAGGTCGTCGTGCTGGGGCCCGGCTGAACAAGAACTCCATCGATGCGCGGCAAATCGACTTTGTCCACCTCGCCATCGCCCACCGAGAGGGTGAGTGTCGACGTCTCGCCCGCGTTCACCGAAGGCGGATCGATTTGCGCGCTGATCGTCGCCGCAAGTCCGGGGCCGATGCTGGCCAGCAGCAGGGTCAGGATGAATTTATGCAGGCGGGCGCGCATGCTACCAATCCTTTCCGGAGGACGGCACTTGGACTTCGCCATTGCTGCTGTACGACCGCGCGGTGATGCGCCGCTCCTGGCCCTGAAGCGAGTCGAGCAGGTTCTCCGCTTCCTGCCGCGAGCGGATTTGCGGGTCCACCTGGTCCTGGCTGCGCTTGCCCGAATACGTGCGCGTAGTATCGGCGCTGTTGTCCAAGGGGCTGTTCGGTTGCCCGCTTTTGTCGCCGGGTGCGCCGTTCGCGTTGTTATTCGATCCGCCGTTTCCGTTCGAACCAGGTCCCCCAGGCTGCCCGGACTGCTGCGTGTCGCCGCTCGATTGCCCCTGGCCGGAGCCGGACTGCCCCTGCTTACCGCCCTGTTGCTGCTGTATCAACTCGTCGAGCTTCCGCTTCACCACTTCGTAATTGTGCTGCGTGTCCGGCGGCGATTTCAGTTTGAGCGCACTTTCGTAGGAATGAAGCGCGGACTTCCAAAGCTCAATCGTGCGCGTCCGGTCCGCCTTCACCAGCGCCGCGCCGTGCTCATACTGCGTGTTGCCGAGATTGTAGTAACTCTGCTCCTGCACGCTGAGATTTGGCGTCTCCAGCGACTTGCGAAACGCCTCTTCCGCCTCGGAATATTCGCCCGCCTTGTACGCCGCGTCGCCACGATTGAACTGCAGTTCCGGTCGCGTGGGGTAAGCCTGCGCCGCTTTTCCATAGTCCTGCATCGAGGCGTCGTAATCGCCCTTTTGATACGCCTGCTGCGCATCGTTGAGATCGCCCGCGTGAATCGGCGCGGCCATCAGCACACAGACCGCCGCCGTGGTCGCGGCCATGCTTTTCGACGCGGGTCGGCGCCGCGTGGCGCGCCGCGGCGTTTCCGCTTTCGGAGCGCGCGCGCGTTCGCTGATCAGAAATTCCCACATCAACAAAAGAATAGCCGCCGCCAGCGGCCACTCAAAGCGCTCGATGTGGATTTTCTGCCGCTTCTCCTCTTGATTCTGCTGCGGTACCAGGGCGATGGAGTGATTGTAAATCTGCTCGAGGCCGTCGCCCGCCGGCCCCAGCGGCGCGTACGCTCCCCCGGTGATGTCCGCGATCTGCCGCAGCGTATTTTCGTCGAGGCGCGAAATCACTTCCTGGCCATTAAGGTCGCGATGGTAGCTGAGATAGGCGCCTTCCCCGCGTTCCGGGATGCGATCGCCCTCCGGCGTGCCCACGCCCACGGTGTAAATCTTCACCCCGTTCTGCGCGGCCCGGTGCGCCGCTTCGATGGCGCGCCCTTCGAGGTCCTCGCCGTCGGAGATGAGGATGACAAACTTCATGTTGTTCGGTTGCGAACGCAGCGCGTCCGCTGCCGCGTCAATGGCCGTCGCGATGTCCGTGCCGAGCCGCGGAATGGTATCCGTGTCGAGGTCGCTGAGCGCATCCAGAAACGCATCGTGATCGAGCGTGAGCGGGCATTGCAGAAACGCATCGCCCGCGAAGGCGATGAGGCCGAGGCGGTCGCCCGGCAGCTTCGCGGCAAGGTCCGAGATGGCCAGCTTAGCTCGCTCCAGCCGGTTGGGCAGCACGTCCGCCGTCAGCATGCTCTTCGAGCAATCGACCGCGAGCAGGACATCGACGCCGCTGCGTTTCTGCTCGCTCCAGTCGTAGAAGAGATACGGCCGCGCCAGCGCGAGAAACAGCAATCCCGTCCCAAAGATCAGCAGCAGCGCCTTGAACGCGCGTCGCGCTGTTGAAACGTTGGCCACCAGCGCACTCACGAGATGCGAGGCCGCGAACGCGCGCACCGCCCTCTGCCGCAACCGCTGCGTGCGTACTTCCAGCAGGACAAGCACGATCATCATCACCAGGCCAACAATCAGCCAAATGGGCGCGAGGAACCCCGGGTCAACCGCATCCCAGAAATAGGAGAGCATCAGGGCACCCTCCGGAATCGCGTGTGGGCGAGACTGATCTCGAGACCGAGAAACAGCAGACCGGGGTAAATCAGCCACATGAAGTATTCGGTGAAGTGATTGTATTGCCGCGCCGAGACCTTGCTCGTCTCGAGCTGGTTGATCTCGTCGTAAACGTGATGCATCGCTTCGGTGTCCGCCGCGCGAAAGAATTTTCCGCCGCCTACATCGGCGATGCGTTGCAGCGCCGCGTTGTCGATGTCCACGGGGATTGTGGTGTACTCGACCTGGCCGAACATGTTTCGCCTCGGGAATTTCGCCACGTCGTCCGAGCCCGCGCCGATGGTGTAAATCTTGATGCCCAGCGCGTGCGCCGCCTCCGCCGCGGCGATGGGCGAGATTTTGCCCGCGTTGTTCGCGCCGTCGGTCAGCAGCACGATGATCTTCGACTTTGAGTTCTGGTGCCGCAGCCGGTTCGCGCACGCCGCGATGGCGGAACCAATCGCCGTCGCATCGCCCGCGAGGCCGACCTGCAGCCGCTCCACGTTGTGCAGCAGCCAGTCGTGGTCCAACGTCAGCGGGCTCATCAGGTACGCATCGCCCGCGAAGACGACCATGCCGATGCGATCATTGGGACGCGCCTCGATAAACTTCGAGACCGTCTCGCGCACCGCCTGCACGCGGCTGATTTCCTGGCCGTACTCGTGGTAATCGAGCGCGTCCATCGAGGGCGAAAGATCGATGGCCAGCATCAGGTCGATGCCGCTCTCCTGCACCTGGCTCGTCGTGTCGACCGTCTGTGGCCGTGCCAGCGCAAAGATAAAGCAGGCCAGCGCGAGATAGCGCAATGCTGAAAGCCAGCCGCCGGCCTGCACGCGGCGCGCCTGGCCCAAGTCGCCGAGCAGGCTGACGCCGGAGTATTGCACCGCCGGAGCCCGGCCACGGCGGCCGCGCAGAAGCGCCATCAGCGGCAGCACAAGCAGCAGCGTGAAGGCCCACGGGTGCGCGAAAGTGATGTCGTTCACGGCTTCTCCACAGGTTTGGTGGCGAGGATAAATTCGCGTGCGCGTTGCTGAACGTGCTCCAGTTCGGCCAGTCGAGGTTGGTAGCGCGCGAACTTTACGAGATCGCACGATTGCAGGAACTCGCGCAGCAACTCGCGATGCTCCGCGAGCGGCGTAGCGCGGTCCGTCTCCATCTGGCGCAGGAATTCCTCCGTGGTGCGGCGCGTTGAGGGCGCACGAAAACGCTGCCCGAGGTAGGTGCGAATCGTCTCAGACACCGCGACGGCGTAAGGCATCGGCCAGTCCTCGCGGAGAAGGGTGCGGGCGCGCTCCAGTTTCTCCAGCGCCAGTTCATAGGCGCTTTTCGCGCTGAGTTGGCGCCGAGGCCACCAGATGGCCAGAAGAACCGCCGCCAAAATCGCCAGCGCGATCAGTACCAGCAGCAACCACAGTAGCGGCCCGCCAAACCCGTGAAAAAGATAGGGAGGGCGAATGTCGTCAATGTCATCCGGGCCGGCTTCCGCGAGCACGGTGAGGCCGGCGAGAATCACCCCAACCTCCGGCTCGCGCGATTCTGGAAAAAGGAAAAGAGTGCGATATGGAACGGCTCACCCGTACGCAGCTCGAGCACGTCCACATCAGCCTGCCGCGCCGCGCGGCGAAAGGCATCCATGCGCTCAAGCGCGCGGCGCCGGAAAGCATCGCGAACATGACGGCTGCTTGTGTCGATCTCGCGCACTTCGCCCGTTTCAGCGTCCTCGAGCGTCACCAGGCCGACCGGCGGCAGTTCCTCCTCGTGCCGGTCGCGCAGATGCAGCAGAACGAGGTCGTGCCGCTTGTTCGCGGTGCGCAATTGCCGTCGCAGCCGCTCGAACGCTTCCGGCGACTCGATGAAATCCGAGATGACGAAGACCACCGCGCGGCGGCGCTGCACGTCGCTGATAAAATCGAGCGCGGCGGCGATGTCCGTGCCACGGCGTTTGGGCGCGCAGAAAAGAATTTCCCTGATGACGCGCAGCACGTGCTGGCGGCCCTTGGTTGGCGGAATGAACTGCTCGACCTCATCGCTGAAGAGCACGAGCCCCACCTTGTCGCGGTTGCGGATGGCGGAGAACGCGAGCACACTGGCCACTTCCGCGGCCAGCTCCCGCTTGCTCTGCGTTTGCGAGCCGAATTTTCCCGAGGCGCTGACATCAACCGCGAGCAGGATGGTCAGCTCGCGCTCCTCGCGCAGCTTCTTGATAAACGCCGTGCCGGTGCGCGCCGTCACGTTCCAGTCGATCAGCCGCACCTCGTCACCGGGCGCGTACTCGCGCACCTCGTCGAAGTCCATGCCGCGGCCCTTGAAAACGGAGTGGTATTCGCCGGCGAGCACATCGGTCACGAGCCGCCGCGTGCGCAGTTCCACCTGCCGCACTTTTTTCAGCATTTCGCGCGTAGCGTTCGCGTCCATTTTATCGATCTGATTTAGACAGGAGGAACATGAGGTACAGGAAGGGATTGGTTTTAAACCTCATGTCCTTCCTGTTCCTCCTGTCTAAAATTGCTTCAAGGGACAGGGAGTGTATCCAAAATCTTCTGCACGATATCGCGCGAAGTGAGGTTCTCCGCCTCGGCTTCGTAGGTAACGGCGACGCGATGCTGCAGCACGTCGTGTGCGACATCCTTCACGTCCTGCGGCGTGACGTAGGCGCGGCCGTTGAGGAACGCGAGCGCGCGCGCGGCCAGCGCCAGCGAGATCGTCGCACGCGGTGAGGCGCCATATTGAATCCAGCCGGGAAAATCGAGGCCGTACGTCTTCGGCTCCCGCGTGGCCACGACGACATCGACGATGTAGTCGCGCACCTTGTCGTCGACGTGAATCGCATTGATGACCCCGCGCGCCTCCATGATTTGCTCCGGCGTCACCACCGGCTGCACGGCGAAGTTCGGCGACGTCGTGGCCATGGTGTCGAGGATGCTGCGTTCCTCGGCCCGCGAGGGATAATGGACCACGACCTTGAGCATGAAACGGTCGACCTGCGCCTCGGGCAGGGGATACGTTCCCTCCTGCTCGATCGGATTCTGCGTGGCCATGACGAGGAACGGCTCGGGCAGCACGTAGGTGTTTTCCCCGAGCGTGACCTGCCGTTCCTGCATCGCCTCGAGCAGCGCGCTCTGCACCTTGGCCGGCGCGCGGTTGATTTCGTCGGCGAGGACGAAGTTGGCAAAGATGGGCCCGAGCTTCGGGTTGAACGTGCCGTCGCGCGGATTGTAAATCTGCGTGCCGATGATGTCCGCGGGCAGCATGTCGGGCGTGAACTGGATGCGCTGGAAACGAAGCTGGACGGTCGCGGCGAGCGTGCGCAGCGCGAGCGTCTTGGCCAGGCCGGGTACGCCCTCGAGCAGCACGTGGCCGTTGGCGATGAGTGCAATGAGCAGCCGGTCGACGAGATATTTCTGCCCGACGATGACGCGGCCCACTTCACGCCGCAACGGTTCGACCCACGTGCTGGCCTGCTTCACGGCATCGGCCGTGGCGGCGAGGCTGGCGTGGCCGTAGGCGATGGCGTTGGCCTGCTCCGGCGAGGGGATGGGGGGGAGTCCGGCCGTGGCAGCGGTGGAGGCGAAAACGGGCGCGGCTTCCATGAGTAATCAGGAGCGTAACTGAGCGGCGGGCCGAAGCAAATGCGTATCTGTTACCATGTGGTAATAGCGGCTCGATTTTGACGGAATTACGGAATTATCCAAATTAACGGAATTATTTTTGAGTTTTCGTTCAAAACCTTCTCCTTAATTCCGTTAATTCCGTAATTCCGTCAAAATCGTTGGCTGGCGTCTACACCACATGAACCATCGTCCGCTTGTGGCGGCGATAGGAGGCGACCTCGGTGATGCCGAGCTCCCTTACGATCTTCTCCATCCGGTCGTAGTTTTCCGCGAGCTGCGCGTGCGAATGGGCGTCGCTGGCGACGGTGAACGGGATGCCCAGCTCCTTCGCGGCGCGGGCGAGATCGAGGTGCGGGTACTGCTCGCCCACCGGCTTGCGCCAGCCCGCCGTGCTCAACTCGATGGCGAGGCCCTCGCGCTTGATGCGCTCGAGCAGCGGCTTGAAGTAGGGAAGCAGGCCGCCTTCTGGTTTCCACACGCCGTGGATTTTGATCAGGTCGAGGTGCGAGAGGCAGTCGACGCCTCCGCGGTCGAGCATGCCGTTGAGTTCGGCGAGGTAAGTGGCGCAGTCGGCCTCGAGGTTGCGCTTGGCGAATTCGTCCTTGCGCGTGACGTGGTCGAACATCTCCGTTTCCGGCGGCAGGTAGTGCGCGGAGCCGAGGACGAAATCGAGCCGTTCCCAGTTCTTCTCCACCCACTCGCGGCCCGCCTTGCCCGTCTCGGGATCGTTGTCGAGCTCGATGCCGGCGAGGAAAAAGAGATCGGGATTCGCCGCGTTCAGCTTGTCGATCTCGTCGAAATCGACGCCCTGGTGATAGCGGTCGTGGTCGGTGAAGCAGACTTCCTTCAGGCCCTTTTGCCGCGCGCTGTCGGCCCACGGCTGGAGCAGTTCCGGCGTGTAGGGCTTGATACTGTGGGCCTGCGGATGGTTGTGATAGTCGATGGGGAGGGGCATATGAGTCCGGGTACGTGCAGGTTTTAGAGCCGCTTCATTCCGCAGCCCCTAAGGGGCGACCTAACATAGCCCAGGGTGAAACCCTGGGTTAATAGCAAAGAAGGTAACAAGCCCTGTAGGGGCGCCCTAAATGGGAGCGAATTTCTTAGTGCGCCCCTACAGGGCTTGCCGCTTTTTCTAATGGCTAACCCAGGGCTGGCGCCCTGGGCTATTTCAGGTGGCCCTTTCAGGGCCAACAGCACGCGGTGCATGGAAATTTGTCCGTGGAGTTTGAATGCGTTCGCCGCTAGGGCTTCACGAAGTTACTCAAGTCTTTGGCGTCAGCTTCCTGTTTCAGCTTTTCCAGCGAGGGCGTGATCTTGTCGCCCGGCTTCACGCCATTGAGCGAAAACCAGTGCAGATTGGCCTCGAGCGCGTAGAAAACCTGGCTGCTGTCGCTGCGCGTGAGCGGTTCCTGGTCGTCGGGAATGCCGGGCGGCGGCGGCTGCATGTCGTGGATTTCGAGGATGGTGCCGTCCTTGCCAATGAACGCCACGGAGAGCGGGATAAAACAATTCTTCATCCAGAAACTGGCGGTCTCGGGACCCGTGAGAAAGAAGAGCATGCCGGCGTTGTCGCCGAGCGAATGGCGCCACATCAGGCCGCGCGCGTCTTCCTGCGTCGTGGCGGCAATCTCCGCCTTGAGGTCGGCCTTGCCCACATGGAGCGTGACGGTCTCGAGCCCGGTGTTGGGCTGTGAGATATCCTGCGCCCGAAGCGGCAACAGTGTGAGCGCGCAGAAAACGAGAAGCAAATAAGGACGCATAGAATCAGCGTTATTCATAGCGCAAGGCCCGCGCGGGCGCGAGCCTCGCCGCGCTGATGGCGGGGATGAGCGCCGCGAGCAGGCAGATGACCAGGGCGAAGAAATCGATCACGGCGATTTCCATCGGGTTGATGATGGCGGGGATGTTGGGCAGGCCGTAGACGGAGCCGGCGAAGACCTGCACGTGAAAAACGTTCAGGATGAAATCGCGGACGTTGTCGAGGTTGTGAAGCAAAAGCAGCCCGAGCACGGTGCCGCCAACCGCGCCGAAGACGCCGACCACCGCGCCATGGAAGAGGAAAACGCCGCAGACTTGCAGATCATTCGCGCCGAGCGCCTTCATCAAGCCGATCTCGCGCGACTTCTGGACGGTGACGGTGATGAGCGTGCTGCAAAGGCCGAACGCGGCGACGAGAAGCGTGAGGCACAGGATGACGGCCATGACCGTGCGCTCGACGGCGAGGGCGTTGAACCAGTCGCGGTTGTCGTCCATCCACGTGCGCGCGGTGATCTGGGGCGAGAGGCTTTTGGCGATGGCGTCGTTGAGGTGATTCTTTACTTCCTCGGCGCGGTCGGGGTCTTTGATGCGCACGGCGATGCCGTGCACTTCGTCGTGCATGCCCCAAATTTTCTGTGCGGTCTCCATGGAAACGAGCAGGAATTCATTGTCGATGCCGTTCTGGCCGGTTTGGAAGACACCGCGAACAATCGGTTCCTCCGGAAGAGTTATTGGGGCGTTCTTGTCGTTGCGATGCATGAAGCTGAAAACCTGCGCCGCGCCGTAGATGGTGATCTTGTCGCCGATGAAGGCCGCGTTGTGCCGGCCCCAGCCTTCGCCGACGATCACGGAGTCGTCGCGCAGTTCCCACTCGCCGCCCTTGAGGTACTGCTTCAGCGGCAGCACGGGATCGTCGCCGTCAATGGGCGCGCTCTTGATGAAAGCGGGCGACATGGAGCCGTTGTGCTGCACGAGCACCGGGCCGCGGATGAACGCGCTGGCCGCGACGACATCCGGCTGCTTGTCGAGGAAATCAACGACCTTGCCGTAATCGGGCATGGCCGAGTCGTCGGCCATCGCGACGGTGATGTGCGCGTTGAAGCCGATGATGTTGTCAGTGATCGTTTCCTGGAAGCCCGCCATGACCGAGAGCACAACGATGAGAACGCCTACGCCGATGAGCACGCCGAGGAACGACAGCACGGTGATGATCGAAACGAACGTGCGGCGCGGGCGCAGGTAGCGCAGCGCGAGAAAAAGCTCCACCGGCAGTTGCATGGCGCGAGAGTAGATGGGCCCGCCTGTCTTCGCAACTGCATCGTAGCCGCCGCCGTAAGGCGGTGGATCGGGGTGAGGCGTCCACGCGCGGCTACGAGGCACCGCGCATCTTCGCCACCGCCGCGATGAGCTTGCCCTGCCGCTGTAGGATTTCGTCGGCCAGCTTGATGATGAGGAAATTTGGCAGCATGAGCGGGCGAATGGCGCGGACTTGCTCGACCACCAGCTTTTCCTCACCCACCGGCGAATGCTGGCAGAGGATGGAGATGGCGAGGGCAGTGGAGCGCGAGATACCCGCGCGGCAATGGATGAGGATGAGGTCCTCGCGCGTAAAGTTCTGGCTGAAGAGCAGGATGCGGTAGACGTGGTTGCGGTCCGGCGCGCCCTCGCGTACGAACTCGACGTCGTCGAAGTACGCGAAGAGGAACGACGCGCCGCGGTAGAAGCGCCGGAGCTGCGCCTCGACGCCGCGCTCGGCTTTCAGGTCCGCCTCGCAGATGCTGATAACGCGCGTGAAGGGCGTTTCCTTCAGGCCTTCGAGCTCATCCAGACCGGCGATGGTGATGTTCAGTATCGGTGGCGGCGGGACGCGCTGGGTGAACCGGAACATGCGTGCCTCACTTCGCGCCGAAATATTCCAGCACGCCCTTTTCCACCGCGGTGGCGTATTGGCGGTAGATGCTCGGCACGCTCTGGCCCTGGATGGTGCGCACGCCCAGGTAATCGCCCGCGATGATGCGATAGTACGCGTCGCGCGCGTTCATGTAAGGGCCCTCGCAGTAAATGACCGGTCCGTGGTAGATGCGGTTGGCCAGCAGGTCGCGCGCGTAGACGCTGGGCACGCTGGTAACGTGGTGTGCGAAGTAGGTGCCGGGATAGTCCTCCGGCGGATACTTCAGCGTGTCGAGCATCGACTGGCCCACGAGCGCGCAGCCGCGTTCCTCCTGCACCGCGGTGCGGTCGAGCAGCTTTCGCAGCATGTCGTACTTGTAGTCGTCGTAGGCCAGCTCGGATTTCTCGTACGCGCCGTTGGTGAAGATCACGAGGTGGCTGCTGCCGGTCAGCGTGGGATGGTTCGGATCGCCCCAGTCGTCGGCGTTGTAGTGGACGCAGATGGTCAGGTCGGGATGCTGCTTGTTGACCACGTCGCCGCGCGCGCGGATTTCCGCCACGCGATAGAACAGCAGCGCGGCCTCGTCTGCGACGCGCTGCTCGTTCCGCGCGGCGCGATCCGCATGATGCGCGGCGTGCGGCACCTCCACGCCGAAGAGGAACGACGGCGTGTAGCCGGACCGGTTCGGCGGCGTGCGCAGGGCCAGCGCGGCGATGGCCTCGCGATGCAGGTCGTCCGGACGCAGGTCGGTCACCGGATCGTAGCCGTGCTTGGCCCACATGATTGTCGCGCCATCGGCCTTCAGCTTCTCCGCGAGGATGTCGCAGGTGATCATGTTCAGCTTGGCCTCCTCGACCGGCGGATCGTCCCCGATCTGGAACCAGCGCGCCTCCAGCTTCGCCCAGTCGCCGCCGATGTGGCCGGGATCGAGCGCGATCTTGATGCCCTTAAGCGGCTGCGACGCATCGTCTGAACTGGCCCGCGTCTTATAATGATAGGGCAGGGGCGCCGCGGCGCTTTCGCTCGGCGCGAAATGCAGCGTGAAAACCGGCTTCGACTTCTGCAGGTCCGAGTAAATCACCACCCGGTCATCGTCGATGTTGCAGTAAGCCCAGAACGCGCCATCGATGGAGTAGACGTTATTCACCAGCCGCGTGAACTCGTCGCGCGAGATCGTTTTCTGATACGGCTCCAGCGAATCCCAGTCCGGCTTCGGCGCCAGCGGCGAGAGATGATCCGCGCGCAGGGGAACGAGCAGCGCGATCGCGGCCAGCGCCAGCGCGTAGACGAGGCGCAAACTTCCGCGAAAGGGCATGGCATGAAGAGAAAACCGAAGCCGCCCCGAATGCAAGCTTGCTGTAATTCCCGGCTTGTCCTCGCGCCCCGGCCCTCGCATCATGCCACGATCATGTCCCGTCTACCCGTCCCCTTTTGGAGCGTCGCTGCGCTATGATGAAGTTTCTCCGCAGCCAGTCGCAGACCGTGCTCGCCATCGTGCTCGGCTTCATCGCCCTCGGCTTTCTCTTTTACGGCAACAGCGGCAACTTCATGACCTTCGGCGGGCCGCGCACCAGCAACGACTACGGCCGCATCGACGGCGAGGACATCACCGTCGCTCAGCTCTACGACGCCGTCCGCGAGGCGCGCTATCTGCTGAAAATGAACGGCCAGGATGCCGAGCTCCAGCAGCCCGGCGGAACGGCCGAAGTCGCCCAGAGCGCCTGGAACAACCTCCTTCTCCAGCACGAGGCCGACCGCCTCCACATCACCGTCACGCCGCAGGAAATCGCCGCGTGGATCCGCAAGCAGCCGGTCTTCCAGAAGAAAGACGGCTCCTTCGACCTCGACAAATACAACACGCAGATGAAAGTCTGGCAGCAGGTCCTGCGCATCCAGCCCGACGCCGGCACCGACCCGGTCGAGGCCACGCGCGCCATCGTCGAGAACATCGTGCGCGATATGCTCCGCACCAGCGCCGTGCGCGAGGCCCTCTTCAGCTCCGCCCGCAACTCCGCGCAGGACGTCTCCTCGGAATACGCCAAGATCTACGGCCCCACCACCATCAGCTACGTCACCTTTGACCCGAAGTCGCTCGCGTCCCAGCTCCACATCACGCCCGCCGACATCGAGGCGCAGTACAAGAACAACCCCACCAATCCCGCCTACCGCACCGACGAGAAGCGCAAGGTCGACTACGTCCTCTTCCTGCTTCCGCCCGACCAGCAGAAGCTCCCCGACGACCAGAAGCAGGCCGCCAAGGACGCCCTCGGCCAGAAGGCGCTCGACTTCGTCCTCGCCTTCCAGCCCAACCCCTCCGCCGATCCCGGCACGCCCGCGCCCAACGTCGACTTCATGACCGAGGCAAAGAAGCGCGGCCTCACCCCGGCCACCACCGATTTCTTCACCGATGCTCAGCCGCCCGGCGGCGGCGTCCCGCCCAGCTCCGCCTTCAACCAGGGCGCCTTCGCGCTCTCCAAGGACGCGCCGGTCAGCAAGGTCATCGAGCTGGACAACGGCGTCGCCGTGCTGCACCTCGTCGAAATCCAGCCCAGCCAGTTGCGCCCGCTCGCCGAAGTGAAGGACGCGATCCAAAAGGAACTCCTCGCGCAAAACTCCAGGCAAGCCGCGCAGGTCAACGCCAACCTCATGGCGAAACTGCTTCAGGATAAGATCGCCCAGGGCGGCACCACCTTCGCTGCCGCCGCCGCCGCGCTGCATCTGCCGGTGACCACCGTGCCCGCCTTCATACCGGAGAACACCAAGAGGGATCCCAAGCTCGGCATGCTCGCCTACCACGCCGTGCAGTTGAAGGACAACGAAGTCTCCTCCGCCTTCGCGCTTTCCGATGACGGCACGCTCGCCGTGCTCCACGTCGACAGCCGCGCCGCCGCCGATCCCGCCGGCCTCGCCGCCTTTGACAAGGAATTCCGCGCCGAGCAGGACGCGCACCTCCGCCAGATCGCCAACGCCGACTGGATCGCCTGGAAAGACCGCCAGCCCGGCACCCACAAGCCACCGAATCTCGAAGCCTACGGTGGCGTGGAGTAGTCCGTCAGCCTGCGGCGCGCATTACCGGTGGCCCGGACAACTTGTTGTCCGGGTGCGGGAGCGCACCAGCGCGGCCGCACAGGAAGCCATCGGGATTTGTACATCTATCCGTGGCTTCCTGTGGCTCCGCTTCGCTACGCCACCCGGACAACAAGTTGTCCGGGCCACCCAAATAGTGTTACCGGCTAAAACCACCCAACTCCGAAAAATAGGTCGGCCCCAAATCCGCCAGCGCCGCCTTCGCCTCCGCGTTCGGCTTGCCGTAAATGGAAAAACGGGTCGGACGGCACGACGCCATGAACCGCGCGGCGAATTTCCCGAATCCCTCCACGTGTTTGATCATCGCGGTCGAATCCGCGTAGCGCTCAAAAATATGCGCCGTCTTCTCGTCCGGGCTCAGGTGCCATTCGTAATCGAACGTCCCCGGCTCCGGTTCCGTGTTCGCAATCAGATCGCGCGCCACCGCGCGAAAATCCTCGAGTTTGCCGGGAAGGATCGCCACTTCCAAAAGCCAGGAGATTTGGTAGCTCATGAACCTAACCGTGATCCAACTCTTCGAATTCGTCGACAATTTTCGTTTTCCGATAGGCCCGATATTGACCCGTTACCGTTTCAATTGCGCCTTCTACTTCCACCTCAACCTTCAATCCAAAGCGGTGACCTCTCAAACCTACTTTCTTTAAGTCGAAATACATCTCGATATCCGATCGATTCTTACTAATACGGCTAGGCGTTAAACTGATCTGTCTTCCGTCCTCGTCAGTAACAACGGCAGACAAAAATTTCGCACCGCTAAAGTCCATGTGCTTTCGGTAGGAGGGCGTTGCTAAAACTGCTAGCTCGCCGTTTTCAACTTCGACTACCGTGCGCGGAAGGGATGAGGTCTGGCTGACAACATCGGTTTGATCAAATGTAACCGGTACATAGCAGCCACCTAGCGCCAGACAGCAAAAAGCGCTCAGGATTGCGTAGCAATTCCTGAGCGCCTTCGCGTGTCTTAGCGCTGCCATACTGGAACTGGTCGCAGTTCCAGTACAGTTTCTTACAAAATGCTCTTCGCCACCTCAAGCACGTGCTCGACCGTCAGGCCGTATTCCTTCAGCACGCGCTCGTAGGGGGCCGACGCGCCGAACTTCTCCACGCCGACGAACCGGCCGCCGAAGCCCAGGTACCGGTCCCAGCCCTG
>Ga0116229_10003386_pt1 | contig 26137 bp, 15 predicted proteins | sample S1TSphgellanicum_3_FD_87313 | JGI IMG/M metagenome (GOLD analysis project Ga0116229, IMG submission 87313) | Host-associated microbial communities from peat moss isolated from Minnesota, USA - S1T2_Fc - Sphagnum magellanicum MG | ecosystem: Host-associated > Plants > Peat moss > Unclassified... | reverse complement strand
TGAAAGGAAAGTACAACATAATGCTCACAACACAAAACACAACATCAAGAACTCTCCAAGGTTCTTGTCACAAGAAATACACAAACTTGTGTAATGAAGAAAAGAGAAACAAACCATCAACACAAGGTATTTAACTACAAGACCAAACCACAAATAACCAAAAATAAGTAAAGAAAGTAATTCAACCTTGTGAAAGTAACCTAGTTACTTTCCTATTCCAGTAACTAATGAAACTTAACTAGTTGAACTTGAATTCTCAACATTTCCAACTGGTTATTTGAAAGCCATGATTATATTTCATGATTGAGTATTTGATTTTTGGATAATCAGGATTATATATCAGAAATGGGTATTTGATTTTTTGTGATTGCGATTATCACCTTTCATACCTAGCCTGATTTTGATTGAGGTTTGGTGCAATTTTTAATACCTAGTGACACACACCAGTTACATATTACATACTTCCAACCCACTAGCCCTTACCAATGTACTAACCATTCACATGCATCTTCTTACTTATTAGTAGTCACCTATTTTCCTACCTACCAACCAAATAGTAGCCCTCACTTACATACTATCCATTCACATGTATATGCTTACTTTAGTAATCATCCATTTTCCTACCTACTTACAGGACTTATTTTTAACAGAATAGGTTACAAGGTGAAAGCTGATGTCAACTCAGTTGGGTTTCAAATCATAATGGGCTTCACAATAAGAGAAAGTGGCTTTTTATCACACAAAAAGCTATGGCCCATTATATACTTGTGTGAGGTAAACTATGTGATTTCATCCATTACAATGTACAATATCTGATGTTTGTTATGATATATATAATACATAAAAATTGCAAATCGAGATTAGGTAATGATGCATATGTATTGTTGTGTAATATGTGTCATTACCTAGTGTCAAATTGCAATTTTTATGTACCATATGTCACAATAAACCGTCACATAGTGTAATGAATGAAACCCTACAATTTACCTTACACAAATGTCATGAGCCATGGTCTTTTGACAATTACCCATTAGCATGCCACTGGATGAAATCTTCATTTGAGACTCTTGTGGATGAACCCTAGGTTGGTACAAGTTGAGCCTTATTTGAGAGGTATCTTCATTTTTTTCATAGATCTTCTATTTTTTAGGATCGTAGATGATCCATCTTGTGATTTGTCAGATAATCCCATCCATCTGAAAATTTTGGCAAGTATTTATGTTCAATAAAACCTTTTATCAAGGGCATTATTTGAACATGCTCATGCAAGGCATGATTTTTTAATTTATTTTTTTCTTTTCTTTTCTATTAATACCCTTGACGTCACGCCTTACCTTATACATTTAACTTTTGGCTTTATTAGTCATTTTTTCTTGCTTAATTATCACATTTCAACCAAGTTGGATCTTTCCCATCCTTTAGTTCTCAAGGCTGACTCATTGCATTTGTGGCCGGCCTCTAGATTTAGTGAGGACCCACTTTTTTTTGTTGTTTCCATGGTGAAGATGGATTAAATTTGATAAAACCACTTGAGATACTTTAGCTTCCATCATGAGAAATGTGGGGTTTCATGTTTCACATGAATAAATTCATATCTTTTTGTAATCTTCGTTTTAGTCTTTTCACTAGTGGGTTGACATTATGTTATGGGTTGATGGCATTTGTACTTTAGTTGATGTTATCATTATTGATCATGCTCGAACATAATTGGTTTCGTGTGTTGCTTCATTTTGTGAGGTGGTCACAACAATGGTAGTTCAAGTAAAGGAAAGACTTTACCACAATTGGCATTTAACAAATGCATTTCTTCCCCTTGCCATAGAGGTTTTTGATTGTTTGCACCAACAAGTGTACAATTTTTTTCATCGATGTGCTAACATGATGTAATCAACAAAGGGCACTAATGACCTTCCTATGGTTATTTTGTGTGTTTTTATAAACATAGGGTGTTGGTAACTTTGCAGAGTGTTTTTCTATTTTGAAGCGCATCACAATTGCAAATGAAGGTTCTTCTAAGCTTACCACTCTTTCAAGTTTGCATCTTTTTTTCTTTTTGATACACTTCTTATGACTAATGAAAGTTTTGGAACATGATTTGTTCCTTTGCTCATTGTGGCCCACTTTGGGTTTTGTTCTTTTGGCTCAAACTTGGGTCCTCTCTCTTTGTTCCTTTTCTTCCTTTGCTAGGTTCTTTGTTTAATGAAGTTTGCCATGATTTCAACACTTCAATATTGTTCCCTACTTCAAATTATTATATTAACTAGGTCTTCTTCCTTGTTTAACAACCACAACAAGAGTTTTTCATAAATGATAAACCAATTGTTATGCTCCCACCATCCACCCATTCTGAGGCATTAGGGGGTGTTGTTCCATCCTCAAAATTGTCCACCCCCTAAGTAATAAGATGGAACATGTTTTTTATCTTTTGGGGAACCAACTACTTAAAAAGGTAGGTGACGATGACAAAAAAAAATGATAATCCAAGTTATTCAAATCCTTTTTTTTGGGGTCATAAATACAAAGAAAAATGATTTGTTTACCAAGGATCAATGTTTTTTTTTGGGCAAAATTCACTAAATTTCAACCTTAAGAAAATGATTTGATCCATACAAGGGATTTTTAATGAAAGAAAAGGCCCAAATTCACCAAATTTTGAAAGAAAAAATATTCCAAATTGCTAGATTTTTATGATGAGTTCTAATAGGTAGCCAAAAATATAAAAAGATTTTGAGTTTTTTTTCCTTTCACATCTAATATCATTAGTAGAAAAATGTCAATTTGCGACTACAATTTGTGATCAAAAAATAGTTACAATCAAACTTTGCAACTAAAAAATCTCTTAGTTGCATAAGTGAAGTTGCATTGAACCTTTAGTTGCAAATGATGATTTAGCATGATGTTAGCACATTTCTCAAGGATAAAATATATGATCAACATGTACACTTCCATCCTTTGACTAGTGTATAACATTTACAACTACCAACCATTCTTTTGCAACTAGTGAATAACCTTATCACTAATTACCATTTGTCAACATAATAATTTTTGGGCAATTTTTTATTATTGAAATATTAATCTAGGCCATCCATTATGGATGGCGATAGATTTCAACACATATTCTAATCAGATTTTGACACATGGAAAAACTTGGAATTTTTTTATATATGATTTTATATCATATATAATGAGGAAAAATCAACATGGTCCAATTTCAACTATTTACATGATGAGACTTGAACAAAGGAGATTTTGACACATGGCATTTGGAATAAATTTTAATGAAAATTAAATTTTTATTGAAATATTGAACTCAACCATCTATTATGATTATTCAATTTAGGTGTATTTATATTGTGACATGTGGCACATTCAAAAATTGCCACATGGCATATTGAGTGAATTTTGGAAATTTTAATAATTAAAAAAACTACTTACATATAGGTGGGTGGGTAAGTAGTTAAAACTATGTGCATAAAAAAATACCTACCTACCTAGGATACATATTTACCTAAACTACTTACTTATTCACCCACCTAGTTATTTAAGTAGGAAGGTAAGTGAATAGGTAGGAAGGTAGAAAGGTCAAAGAATAGGTGAATTAAAATGTAACCATGTAAATATTTTTATTTTATTTTATGTTTTGTAATTAGGGTTAAACTTATGTTTTTTTGAGTTCATCCCAAATGGCACATGATTTTTAATGTCAAATCCAAAAAGAAAGCACCTTTTTTATATATTTTGTAAAATGACATTAGAAACCAAAGATATGGGTTAAATATTTTAGTCACACTTTAGTTGCAAATTCAATCGAAACTAAAAATGGTTTTTCCACAAGTTTTGTGCTTGCTTTTTGTTTTGTAAATTATACAACTAAATAGGTAAGAAATATATTACTAATTAACTAATTAATTAACCAATAACTAATTACTGACCCACCCACCCACTTACAAAACTACTTACTACATATTATTGTTTAATTATTTTAATAATTTTAGAAGTAGCATTGATCAATATTTTTCCATGGTTTCCAATAACTAATGAATTGGTTTATAGTACTAATTCAAAACTAATAATAAATATTTCAAAAAATCATCATTTAATATCTAATTAATTAATCAAGTCACAAATGAATCATTTAAGATTTTAATATATCTAATTATTTGGAAATTACTTCTAAAGTAATAATTTTTTATATTTATTCAATTACTTAAATAAAAATATTATTTTAACCTCTAAAAATAAACCTTTTAAATTCCTAGTGATCAACTAATTAGATTTTTAAAAAGGTATTAATTGATTATCTTAAAAAACAATTTATTAATTAATTGGTAATTCCTGAATATTAATGATAAATTATTAAATTTCTGGCTTATTAACTTAATAAGTAGATATGAAATCAGTTTTAGTAAACCATTAATATTAACTGATTAATATTTATTAGATATTAAACATAATTATTGATTAATAAATATTAACTGTCACATAGTTTAATAAATATTAATAAAATAATAAATAAATTACTTCTTCAGAAGAAATATTGACTAATTAAAAATTAAGTATTGTATATATATAATGAGTTTTATTTATTCATTTATTAAAAAATAAATTAATTCTAATTAATCATTACTAGTAATTAGAAAATTTAGTTTGTGAAGAATTTATTAGTCATTATTCATTGACTGAATAAATATTTACTAATTAGTAGTCATTAGCTATTAATCATAACTCTTTTTTAACTACCTAAATCAGATTATTGATATATTTCAGAACTAATCATATGTTTCAGAATTAATTAAATAAGGAATAATCAGATAATTATTATCTGAATAATCTTTTAGAATAATTAGTTATTTCATAGTGATTCAATATTAAATAATATTAAATAAATTATTGACAAACATTTAATAGAGATCATTTATTTATAAGCTTATTGACTTGTTGATAGAAAATAAATTATTATTTTTAATTAATTAATTATTATTTCATTTTTAAATTAATTAACATGAAGAATTCATGAATAATGATTAGTTATTGTATCAATTTACGATTTAATATTTAATTAATCAATATTTTTTTTGAAATAACTAATAAATAATAATTGAGTACTTAATTAGTTGGTATTAGTTAAAATATAATTAAATGATTAAATAAAATTATGTAGTTCATACTTTATACTAATTAATTTTTTAAAATAATAATTTATCAAAAATTAGTGTTCATTAATACAACAATTATATCATATTAATATGACCTTGCTATTATAATTTAATCATACCTTAATAAAGATGGTATATTTTTAAATGAACCATACAAAGTCAAAATGATTATTTTTCAATCCAATATGCCCATAATATGGTCAAATATGTGTTTAATATACTTTGAATACAAACTAAATATTTTAACATATTATGAATACAAATCAAATATGCTTAATATACCTTGAATATAATCTAAATGCAGTTTAATATGTTAAATAAGCTTAATAGATGTTTAATATACTTTGAACAAAATCTATATAATATATTCTTAATGTACTCCACAACAACCTTAAAGTACATTACATGTATAAACACACCATAATAAGTAACCAAATTGTACTAATTTTGTAATACAAAGCCCTAATTCATCTATTATGGCAAATTTGGCAAGAATAGGCTTCATGTGTGAAGTCACATTATTAGAGCCAATGCATCCTTCAATGGTGTTTATTTGATCAAATATTCGAGCCCGAAAACCTTGAAAAACATATGTGGTGTTGGATCCACAAAAGAGAAAGGTTAATCAACAAATTTGCCTTCCATAATCATTCACATTGGCAAAAGTTATGCCAACCTCTTCCATGTCGCCAATTTGACTGAATGTGATTAGATCAGAACAAGTTGTGCCAATGGGAAGGACACCAAGTCTACTTTCAATATCCATGGCAACAACCAACAAGACCGAACAATACTAAATTTGGCCCCACATTTTGAAAATGTCCCCCACCCTAAACTTTACCTATTGTAAAACATGAAGCAAAAGTTATAATGAACCAAACCTATGTAGGTCACAAGGCATATGAATGGGAGGGTTTTTATGCCTACTCTTTAATAGTGGGAGGGTTTTTACACCTACATTCGGCTTTGTTCATGGGCATTTCATTTGTTTTTGTGTTGTAGTATTGTTCAATGTCCTACAATATACAAATACCATTGTTTTACACAAAAGATGCAACATCTAGAATTGGATTCCAAAACACCAAGAGAACATGGAATCAATTTTTTTGTTGTAGAACATACACAACAACACATTATGGGTTTTTTGACTAATCAAAAATAAAACCATTGTCCTTTTTTACTACAATTATAACTACTTGGTCACAAATCATTATCTAGTTGCAAAAACCATTGAAATGTCATGTGATATCATGGTTTTGTGACTATAGTTCATAGGACAATTAGTGAGTTTTTTTGGATAGATATATTATTATTCTTAATTTTTAATAATATTTTAATAAAAATTTAAAAGTTAATTAAAAATACCCTAACTTTTGCGGCTTGAATAACGACTTTTTATCTCACAACATGATGATGTGGCATTTTATGTCATAATAAAATATTTGATTATTAGTCAAAATGATGACTCATACATTACTTTTGGATAAAATGAGGCATTTATTGGTTGGTCATTATGTTAAAAATGACATCTAATCCCTCAACGTAACTATTTGCATCAAGATCCAAGTCCAAAAACTTTACCTTCATTACAACAAATCATGTCCTTTGAACATGACACAAAAATGACTATTTTTTTCAACTATATTTATAATTATTTAATCATAACAATCACTAAATAATGGCAAAAGACATCAACATGTCACATGGCATCATGGTTTTGCAACGATAGTCAATATGACAACTTATTGGTTTTTTGGGTAAATTATCATATTATTCTTCAATTTGTGTTTAATAATTAATTAGTTGTAAGAACCATCCACCTTTACGACTAGTAATGACTCAATCTCCCATTATGATGACATGACATGTTATATGCCAACAAATGATGTGACTATTAATTAACATCATGATTCATGTCATTGATTTGATTAATTTATCTCATTTATTAGCTAGTTAAAAATATTGTTGTCCTTTGTGATTAATAATGATTTGGTCTTCCATGTGATGATGACATGGCATGCCATTTGGCAACAAGGTGTCACAAATTTTAATGGCAGTCCATGATTTTTTGTCACGCCGTAAGTTTTTATGTGTCTTGAATTTGTGGCACCAATATTTGTCATGGCATGCCATAATTTTTTGTGCCATGAGGTTTTTGAAACCACAAATTCCATGCATATGTATGTGTACTAAACAATTTATTTTAAACTTGTAATTACGACCAAAATATTGATAGTCATTTTGAAAAAAATGACACATAATTCCTTGATTTTTTCACTACTTAGCACACTATCATAGTACCTTTTCAGTTGTAGCACTAATTATACTATTTTCATTTTTGTCGAAATTTTCAAATAAAAACAGATCTTAATGACGAAAAACTTGAAAATTCAATAAAGGCAACCAAATTCGAACCCATGCCTTTCCCACTAAACCCATATTGTCTTTGATCGGTGTAAATTATAGCACAACAAATATTTTGTGAGAGAACTTATGATTTTATTATATTTAATCAGTATATGTCAAAATTTTCAAAATAAAAAATTGTGGTGCTAAAACATAAACTTCAAATTCTATTAATTATTCGACACTATTGTGCCAAACTTGAAAAGGTATTATGGTAGTTTAGGTTAACATACCTAATAAATTAACCTATGTATGTGGGCTACTTAGTAAAAAACTATTTCGTAATATAAGCTACCTTGTAAGTTACTTAATTAAACATAGGAAATTTATTACATCTAATATGTTTAAATATACCTAGAATAGGTTACCTTATTAATAGGTTAATTTAAATAGGCATGCCTAAGTTCCTAGCTTTAGTTCTTTGGCCAAGTCGACCTACTTAAGTAGCCTCAGTACAAAATATTTTATCAAGTTTGTAACCACCTTAAGTTTGTGTGACTAAATGCAATTATGATATTAATTTATTATGTACTTAGGCTACTTAGTAGGTAACCTTTAAATATTGAAGTAGGTTGTATTTTCCTCCTAGATTACTTATGTATATACCCAATGGATATCTAAGTAGGTGTTTAAAATACATGATAGGAACCTAGGCTCCCTAAAAGATAGGTTAAGTATGATCATATAAGAGGTTGTAGTTGTTTAGCCTGTTTTTAACCTAAGTAATTGTGTGTAGCCACGTTTAGTTTAAATAATTGTGTTTAACCCCCATTTATGTTACTTTAGTCATATTTCATTAAAATCATTGTGTTTAATATAATTTCTTTATTAATTTACCAATTGTAAGCTTAGAGGTAATTTTTTAAAGCCAAAATTACTTTAAGTAATTATGTTTAACCATGTTTAACATAGCTTAATCTACATTTAACCTATATTAACCAACCTTAATTAGCCTAATAGAGCTTAGGTCTAACTTAAATTAGTATAGTTTAGTTTAGTTTAGGTGTAATGTACAAATTAACCTATTATAACTTAAAGGTCTGACCTAGCTTAGACACAATCTAAGTCTAGCTTATATTAATTTAGTTCAATCTAGGTCCAACTTAATTTAGTTTAAATTTGACCTAGAGCCTAAATAGTATTAAGATTTAAATTAGGTTAATTTGTTTTTTAGCCTAAAAATGTTTAGGTTAACCTACGCTAAGTTAATAAGTAATATAGGTTAACAAATTAGTTCATCTTAAGTTGACCTAAGGAAGTCTAGGTCTAAGCTAGGTTGGTAGGTAGTAAATAGATTGACATAGGTCAACCTAGGGTGGCCAAGGTGAATTCAAGGCAAAAAAATTTGAATTTTATAACTTTGTATTAAATATAATTAGTATAAAAAAGTTTTGGTAGTGCAATGGATGAAGACTTGAACCCCAAAATGAAGGTGAAGGGTTCAAATCCTCATTCTTGCAACCTATGATACTTAGGCCATTTGGCTTAGGTTAGGTAGCCTAGTTTAGGCTTCTTGGGTTAGGAATTCGACGTTTGTTTTTAATTTAGGCCATTTAGTTTAAGTTATATTGCCTAGGTTGCTTAACATAGGTAATTAACCTAGCTAAATTAAACTAAGTTGATGTTTGGCTATGTTAGTTACATGGGCTAAACTAGGTTGACTTTTGATCATGTGCAATGATTCATAACATGTGTTTATAGATTTTTAACACATGTCATACATCCATCAAAGGATCTTTTGCAACACTTAGTTGAATAAAACAATTAAGTTGAGATGACATGCACTTTACAAATGTGTCCAAGGTTAATGATGACATGGAATTTCATTTTTACAAGAAATTTATTAAAAAATAGTCATTAAATCAATTACATTTTACAACTCAATGCCCCTTGCGACTAAATGGATGAAACAACATGGGTTTAATAATTTACTAATCACTAATCATATATGTCGTTCCTAGCTAACATGTAGCTATAAAAGCCAATTGCAAAACCCAAAATATGTTGTTGTTGTGATATTAGACAAAGAAACACACATAGAGAGACCAAGACTGGAATTGGTACATATCTTGTGCCAAAAATGGCAAAAATGACCTATATGTTAATTTATGTAAAATTCATGGTTGTTAACATCATAGTTTATCATTAGTGACACCTACACAAGGTATAAAAAGGTTCACCCATGAAGAATTTAAATATGTGAATATGTAAAGTACATAGGTTATATTGTGCAATATGCAAATGAACTTGGAAACATCTTGAGAACATTGTAAGTGTACAAGTCACAAAGTGTGTCAAACTTCCATTCCTCTTGCTTGGCAACCATAATGATTTGATGGACTTTCATTAACCACCCCCAAAAACCTAGTCAATAACATTTGATTATTAAACAATGTCAATTGTCCATTCAAAGCCAAATTGGCATTCTTCTAGTCCATGCATTTTATGAATCAATCTAAATACAATGATCATAAAGGTGGCATAAATAGAATAAAAATCTTATATTTCTTCTTGGATGCACATGTACGATTATATAATAAACAAGTCTAAAGACTTTAACATCAAAGCCTAATAACTACACAATTATAGGTCCAATGGAGAGAAAACACTCAAGATCAATTCATCAATAACTACACAATCATAGTTCACCTCAAGATCAATTCATCATGCTTCACAAGCATCTTCATTGAACCAATCTATTTATTTGGTCATCTCCAATATGTCATGTTACATTTAGGTTGATACCAACAAAATTTACATTACACATCACACACATAAAATTATCTCAAAGACATGAAAACAAAGATGTGAAGACCAAGGCACACAAAACATTCATGAAAGCAAAAACTAGATCAACATAAAAAAAAGCAAATAAAAGTACTATATCTAAACAAACTTACCTAACATTGACGTAATCACAACAAATGAATAGTTGCACACTTTTTATTCTCGAGCATTTAATTTGAAAATATCTTCAAAAGAATTGAGAATTTCTTCAAACTTTTATAATCGATGTTGACCTAAAGAAAATAATTGGCAAATGCACTATGAGAAAAAGGGATGTTTTGTAAGTAGTTTTGCAACTCAATTTTTGAATTGCACTAAACACTTGCAACTCATTATATTTATACACCATGAATGCTAATGGACAAGTTGCATGAGTTGCAAAGTTACAACTCACCGTATATACGATGCGATTCATTGCAATTCAATTATAATTTTGTCAAAAAAAATCATTTTCAACTAATATGCAACTCCATTATAACTACACCCATGATGTCATGTTGACATCATTAATTGTTATCCATTTATTAAAATCTAACACATGGCACTATGAAGATTTTTGGACATAAGAATTATTTTTTTTCGAAATATTTATTTCCATCATCCATTATGATTATTAATGATGGTCCGAAATTGTGACACATGGCACAATTGAAAATTGCCACATGCCATATTAATTATATTTTGGAATTTATTTATTTATTTATTTTAATAGTTAGGTAGGTCGTACATAACCCATAGTTAGGTAGGTTGGTAGGTTTTAAGACCTACTTACCTACGTATTTAATTACCTAAGACCTATTTACCTACCTACCTACCTACCTATTACGATTTACTTACTTACTTACCTAGGTAGGTAAGCAGGTAGGAACACATGCAACTAAGTGAACTAAAAATAACCATGAAATTCAATTTTTTAATTTTTTGTTTTGCCTTTAAGTTAAGCTTTTTTGAGCTCATCCAAAAATACCACATGTATTTTAATGTCAGAACATAAGAGAACAAACCTTTTTTATATAGTTTGTAACATGGGATTGGAAGACAAAACACATGGGTTAAATCTTTTAATTGTTCTTTAATTGCAAATTAAATTGCAACTATAGGGTAAACCAATTGATGACCGAACACTTAAATGCTTAGGTAGGCCAAATCCAAAGGGAGAGCTCCATTGTTTATATTATCCAAAAAACATTTGAACCCATCCTATTGGCACATCTAGTGCACTAAAAATCATCAAAATTAAATATAATTGAGAAATTACAATCCCCCAAAGTAGAGGGGGTCAAAAACTCAAAAAAAAACCACCAAACATTACAAAGGCTGGTTCCTAAACACCCAAAATATATTTTGTATGTTGTTTTGTTATTATCAAAATTCAAAGATGATTTGTAAAACTTTAGGTGGTGTTCCTATAACATTTTAAATCGTTTAAAATGAATAAGAAATAAGAAAATTGTGAAGTTTGAAAATAGGAAGGTTCCAAAGAGAAAAAAAAAAAGTTTAAAATTTTATTTTTTATAAGTTAGAAAATTTATTTTTCTTCTTGTTATTTTTTCATTACTCTTTTTCCTTTTCACTTCAAAGATGATTTTTAAGGTTTGAAGTAGCATTCCCATAACATTTTAAGTCACTCAAAATGAAGCACATATGATGAAAATATAAATAATTTATGAATATGTATCCTTATTAAGTTATAAATAGTTGTATTATAATCATAACATAGTTGAACAGTAGGAATTTAATAGTGGCGCACTAGTAGCCGTACTAATTATATCAATGGGAATCATAATAAAAAATTAGTTGCAAATGTATCCCAAAATGGGTGGTGGAAATGTGGACATGCGGCATGATTACATGTATGTACACTATACATTAATTGCAACATAGTTGTTGTTTTAGTGGCACATTTACAACAATTCTAAAATAGTTGTCACATGCAATTATAATGCAACTTTTGAAAAAATCAAACATGGTTGATTACATATGTATGTACATTGTGTATAAATTACCATATAGAGGACCCATTTTCAACTCACTTGCAATTATAATACAATTAACTAATTTTCTAATGTGATAATTTATTTATTAATACACCTTATTTATAAGGGGATAGTTGCACAATAGTTATATATGAATTTTTTTTTTGGTTTTAGTTGCAAGGTAGTGTGGTTTCGACAAACGCGATTTTTCATAATGATGGCCTCATAATAAGGTCATAAAGATTGCACATTCATGAAGTTTCCAACCATAAGGATCACCTTTTGTGTTTTATTTTGTGCAACGAGAAAGGCTTTTAGTTTATGCATTTTAAGTTCTTGCATCCTACTTCGATTTTATGTCATTTACAATGATATAAATATTACACACTCCTAATGTCTATAGCCACAAGAATCACCTTCTTTATTTTGTGTAACAAACAAGTTTTTTAGTCAACAACAAAGATATTAAATGCATGTGGCCTACTTGAATTCTATGTCATTGCAAAGTCATAGAAATTGCACCGTCTTGAAGTCCATAACTACAAGAAACATCTTTATTTTATGCAAAAAACAAGTTTTTAAACCGACAACAACTTGATATTACGTGCTTATAATCAAGCTTGATTCTATGCCATTGCAAGGTTATAGAAATTGCACCTTCATGGAGTCTACAACCACAAGGATCACCTTCTCTATTTCATGCAGCAAACAAGCTTTGTAACATATGACAAATATGTTGCATGTAATCAAAGCTCAATTCTATGCCATTGCAAGGTTATAGAGATTGCACCTTCATGGAGTCTTCAACCACAAGGATTTGTTACAAATTATGCAAACTTTAGTTAACTAGTAGTCATTAAAATTTGGCAATTAGAAGTATTAGTCATCATTAGTTATCATCATTAGGTCCAAAGCATGGTAAAGTGGACTAAAATGTACATCCGCCCAAATCCAAATTTTTAATATGGTAGTTTTTCAACATAAACATAAGAAAATAGGTTCAATGTTTTTTATAAGTTTCATTATGAAAGCCTTCATGCTTCCATTGAATTTTGATGAGTTCAATACATAATTTGAAAAACTTTAGTACAATAAAAATAGGTAACAAGTAGAAATGAAACTAACATGTTAATGTTATGTTCATTCTTACTTCTACATTAAATGTTAAATTATATTTTGATTCTACCATGAGTTTTTAAAATTCCATTAATATATTTAGCATGATTGACTTAAAAATAAAATAAATCCAATATTTAATGCACTTGTGCTTGAATTCTAATTTATTTTGTAGGTTGTGGCATCTACTTGAATTTTGATGAATATATATATGCAAACCTATTTTAAACATGTGGTTTTTAAATATAGTTGTGACAAAGTCAAAGAACTTCATATAATTAAACATTAAACTAAATAATATATTTAAATTCAATATAACAAGGCCTACTTGATAATCACTTTCCATTTATGTTGCAAGGTGATTTTCTGGTCTTCTTTACCATGCTTTCACCCCATCATCACCATAGTTATTCATTGTCACCACCACCATAATATTTAACTTTAGTAAATATGGTGCATTATCCCTTAATTTTAGGATATGACTTGTAGTTAATTTTTTTAAATCATATCATTGTGATTCTCTATTTAAGTCTTAACTCTCTCATTTGTTTCTTACTTTGGATCAATGTAACATGTTGATAATTTTAGTTTTTTACATGGTATCAAAGCTTTAGGTTCAAAAGTCCTTGGTTTGATCAAGTTAGCGTGAATAGAGCTCCATGTACATAAGTTTATTGGACGTTATCTATGTTTGTATCTAGTGTTAGTTTGAATGTAGCTCCACCAAAGTATCAGTCTAATATTTAAATGTATGTGAACATAACTCCATTAGTGGCAAGATTAAGTAGATGGTTGCTTCATGTTCATTAAGGTCGGATAAAATACTCGTGAGTTGAAATTTTCAACTATATATAGACTATCATCAAATACAAATGTCAAACTTGTCACACAACATGTTTCTAGAATTTAGCAAACTTGAAAGTTTTACAAACTACTACATTTGGAAAGTTAGAGTGAAACATTATCTCAAAAGAGACAAAGTTTGGGACATGGTAGTCCCATTAAATGCTTTAAATGATCTCAAACCACAATTTTTTCCACTTAGTAGTGGTGTCAAGTCCATTGACAAATATAGTTATTGTTCCTAATGTTATTAACCATCTTCAACAACAAATCAACCTAGAGTTCCACTTGAGTTTGATCATGTCTACAAACAATAAAGAGTTATGTCAATCCTTATTACAATGTTAGTGAGAGATGAACTTTTAACCATCCTTGCAAATGTAGAACATCCACGAGTAGCATGAAAACCTTTATCAAATTTCTATGAGATAAAAAATGTGATTAGAAAAATGTAACTTTGTAACAAGCTTACCCAACTTCATATGGGAGAATATTTAGGCGTCGAATCATATTTGAAAAAAATCAAAATCATACTTGGCTAGTTGGCAACCATAGGTGTCATAATAAACAATGAAGATCTCATTCAAATTATTCTCAATGTTATTCCTAATAACTATGATGTTTTCATTCAATCTATTTATGCAAGACAAGAGTATCCAACCTTTGATGAACTTGTAGGACAATTCATTCATGAAGAAATTCAACAACTTTTATGCCATGGCTAGAAACATGAAGAAGTTTTATTCATGAGAACCAAACACATTGTTAAAAGTAATGATGAAATTGACGCCTACAATAAATGATGAGGGCATGCAATTATTGCGATCAATAAGGTCATTGGATGCGGGAATGTCTTGACAAAGAATCTAACATCTACAAGCTTGAAGTTAACAAGTGTGCCAAATTAAAAAAGAAACAACCCCAAAGTGCAAACATGGTATGAGAAGGCAGTGATGAAAAACCTAAAGAAGAGCAAACTCAAGAATTGATTGGAGAACATTTTGAATCAACATTAGCTTCCATCAACATGGAGAGAGGAGATCCAAATTCATATGTCAATTTTGGAGCATCTAAACATGTGATTGTTGTTGGAAACTTAGTGCAAAACTTATAGAAAACACCAAACACCTTTAAGGTACGATTAGAAGGAGGACATGCACATCATGTACGTGGGAAAGGTATTGTTAATGTTCAAACTCTAATTGGAGAAACAAAGAATATAAGACAAGTTTTTTATGTTCTTAGCCTAAATAAAAAGCTTATTGTCAGTTGGGTCCATAACTAATCAAGGTCATGTTGTTGTATTTATTACTAATGTATGTCTCGTCATGAATAAGAAGTCAAATTGTGTAGTAGCAAAGGCACTAAAAAATAGAGAAAATGAATTGTAAAGACTCTAGCTTGTCACAACCCAAATAGTCGTTAATGTTGTTGAAACATAAAAAGGCTAGATTATGGCATAGGAGACTTGGACATTTGAATTATCAAATTTTTCATCATATGACAAAAGAATTTGATGACAATAGGCATTCCAAAGCTTCCAAATGTTAAAGAAATTTGTCTAGGTTACCAAGTTAGCAAACAACATAGGGAGCAATTTAAGAATATCAAAGCATAACAACAAAGTCATTAATTAGGAATCATCCACTCAAATCTTTTTGGTCCTTTTCCTATTCCATCATTATCAAGTTTACCATAGTTTATTACATTCATTGATAACAAGACAAAGAAGGTGTCATTTAGGACTATTTTATGAAACACAAGGATGATGCATTTCAAAAGTTCAAATTGTTCATGCACATGGTGGAAAATGAAAAGTCAAGGTGCTTTGAATAGATCATGGAGCTGAATATTTATCAACTAAATTCAAAAATATTGTGAGTAACAAGGGATCATGTGTCAACTTACACAAGCACACACACCCCTACAAAACAAAGTTGTCATTGAGTGTAAGAATAGGTCATTTTTTGAAAAGGCTTGTAGTCTTATGCTAGAAGCCAATGTGTCCAAGTTTCTTTGGACAAGATCTATAAGCACAATTGAACATATTTCAAACATATTGCTTACATGGTCCGATCCATGTATTACTCATAAGGAAGTGTTTTTTGGAATAAAACCAAATCTTAGTCACTTATAAATTTTTGGATGCAAAAAATTTGTCCACATATCCAAGTAAGAATGAAACAAGATACAAGTTAAGGCTCATACAAGAATTCATGTTGGGTTTGACGAAGTGAATAAAGGTTATTGATGTTATATTCTTGAGAAACGAAAGGTGATATATAAGCCATAATATCATGGTGGATGAAGTTACTTTTATGTTAAGACTATATTTATAACTTATTCCAATGCTCTCACTTGTGAAGATCCTTTAACTACTACCCCATTGGAGATTAAACAATTCCAACAACTTAATGGTTGGTTGACATCACCAAGCACGTACCAAAATTCAATGTCAACTCCAATATTGCAACCATCACCAAACATCAATGTTGGATGCATGGTAGGGTGGACCAATTTTGGAGTAACACAATCCATTTTTCTACCACCTTAATTTAACTATATTGTTTTGTACATTATGGAATTGTTAAATGGGACTCACTTTGAAATTATAAACTTCAATATTTATGTAATGAAATTGATTGGTATGCAAAATATATAAAATTATAGGAGCTATGGACTTTTGAAATTGAAAATCAAGGTATGTAACGCTAACAACAATTAAGTGAATGGACTTTGATTTGGTTCCATGATGGACCTCAAAAACATTTAGGGAATTATTTTTTATTTTAAAATGTAATAATGAAATCAAGCTTGAAATGGTTTGATTCACATCTAATGAATTTTATGATCTATGGACTTTTATTTGGTGAAAAACATGTTCATTTCCTTAGAAGTCCATTTCATCTTGAAAAAAAACATGATTTATTTTCAAATTTTGCAAGTATGTCTTAATTAATGAGCTTTACAAGAATAAAAGTTTGAATGGGAAAAAGTTGCTTGGAATCAATGCATTATTGTTACTTAATTACAGAAAACATTTCAAGGCTCAAAAAGAATACAAAGGAAATGGACTTTCAAATTGGTAAATTCTTGCCACTTTTTGGTCCACCCTACCATGCATTTACTGATCAATAATCAATGCCGACCATTGACTCAAAATTTGATAGTGATTCAAAATTAGTTTCCTTCACAAAACATGCAAGAAATGAATCAATGTCATATTTGCATTCTTTTCCATTGTATAGATCCAAGGATGAAGTTGAACAACCAATTGTATAGGCTAGTATGAAAAAGTGCTTCCTATTGGTTGAAAGATTTTGTTTCTATAGTAGAAGATTCATCTTTTGATGTTGTTTTTAAAAGTTCATGGCAAGATATCACCTATGCATTACTTGAAGTCTTGGAATCACCTATGGCTTTAGAACCTACCACATATGAAGAAGTTGTCACTAATCCAAATTGGTGCGAAGTTATGTGCAAGAAATGGAATCTATTTCCAAAAATCAAACATAGACCTTAATGAAGTTATCGCCATGCAAAACTACAATTTTTGCAAAATGGGTCCCTTTATTGAAACCTATTATCGATGGATCTAATTTCAAACATAAGGCACAATTAATGGCACACAATTTTCGACAAAAAAAAGGCACAAACTTTCAATTTTTTTGGCCTTTATTATAAAATGGGGAACCATACAAACAATTATTGTTTTGTAGTACACAATAATTGGAAGGTTTTTCATCTTGACATAAAAACAATGTTCTTAAACAAAAATTTCAACAATGAAATGTACATGTTTCAACCGTAAAACACTACTTGGATTTTTCCTTTGTATTTTCAACTCCCTTACTTGCCTGAAGAAACTTGTATTTAGCAAGCAAGATCTTTTGCAGTGGAAGGTGTTAGCCAATATGTATTGAGACTTTCTAACTAATGAAAGGTATCAGCCAACTTGTCATTATTTTGTTAAAAAGTGAAAAAAATCCTAGCTCTACTTTATGTAAAAAAAGACTTGAATACAAGCCCTTTCGTGATTTTCGACTTGTTCCTTCAACTCACTGGCTTCAAACACAAGTCTCAAATCATGGAAGGACTTGTACTCATGCCCTTTTCCTATACAAAAGGTTTTTAAATTTTTGACCAAGAAACAAAAGTATGCAAGCTTTCAAAGGCATTTTATGGCTTATGATAAGCCCCACGCGCATGGTATACTAAGATTGACATGTTCATCCAAAATCAGGGACTATAAAGGAATGAAGCTAATTACCACATGTACTTCTATGTTGAAAGAGAGAAAAAATTCATCCTCATCTTGTATGTTGATGATTTATTAATTAAAAGAAACCATGATTCAAAGATTCAATGGTTCATCATATAACTTGATGATAGTTTTGAAATGTCCAACTTAGGAAACTATGGTTGTATTTGAACATGGAATCATCAATATGGGGAGTGGCATTTTTATGTGCTAACACACTTATGCTCAAGAAATCTTTGAAGAGTTTGGACTTAGCAATTGTAATGCTATTGTTACACTACTTCCAAAAGGTTTTAAGATTAGGAAAGAAAAAAAATCCCATCTAATAGATCTACTCACTTTCAAACGCATAATTTTCCCTTGGCTATTCTTGGTTGATATACTCTAGGTTGTTATTGCTTATTCTAAATTATTTTATCATATGTTATTTTTGGTTATTTTACCATAGGTTATTTTAAGCTATTTTATTGTTGGCAATTGTTGGTTGTTATAAGTTATTTTATTGTATCTTATTTTTGGCTATTTTAAATTATTTATACCATAGGCTATTTGCCTATTCTATTGTAGGCTATTATTGGTTATTTTATAGTAGGTTATTATTGACTATTCTAATAAACTATTTTAAACTAATTTTATCATAGTTTTTATTTTGTTATTCTATAATAAGTTATTCTATCATAGACTATTTTTGGCTATTTTTGATTATTTTATTGTAGGCTATTATGGTTATTCTATTGTAAATTATTATTCATAATTTTATTCTAGGTTAATGGATCTAACAAAACTATAACATCATCCAAAAAGTTATTCTCAAAACGTGCATGCTTAAACACTAGTTGTTTTTACAATGGAACTTCAAAGGTCAAATCAACTAAGACAAAGACCGTTCTGTCTAGAAGGTTTTGTAGGTGTAGCAAAAACCCATGAACTGATGAACTTTGATGAAGCTATTCAAGATCCAAGGTGGATAATTGCTATGGAGAAAAAGATGAATTCCATTGACAAGAAAAACACTTGGACATTGGAAGATTTTCCAAAAGGAAAATCATTTATTTTAACCAAACACGGGTTTATAAAATCAAGGAAGGTCCAAGAGGAGAAGTTAACACTCTCAAGGTGAGGTTTGTCACGTTCAATTTTAAGCAAAAGGTTATAATTGACTACGAGGAGATGTTTGTTCTAGTGGTAAAATGGCTAATTGTTCAAACTTTGATTGCTCTTGCAGCTTCCAATGGTTAGAAGCTATATCACTTGGATATAAAGATAGTTTTTTGAACATTGACTTCAATGAAAGTGTCTTCATTTATCAACCTAAAGGCTTCACAATGCCAGGAAAAGAAAATAAAATTTGTAAGTTCAACAAAGCTTTCTATGGCTTGAAGCAAGCTCCTAGGGCCTGGTACAAAACGATAGATTCTTACCTAAAAGATAAGGATTATCTAGAAGTAATGTTGACTATAATTTCTATTAAGTAAAGGATGAGAACAAGATTTTGATCTTAATATTCTACATAGGTGATCTTTTAATAATCGACAACCATGTTCAAAAGATTGGATCAAATAACAACTTCATAAGAAATTTGATATTTCAAGACTTACGACAAATGAGATATTATCTTTGTGTGGAGTTTGTGCATTTAGAAGAAGGAATTGTTATGATTCAACAAGGTTATCTTACAAATATCTTGACAAAATTTGGCATGGATGGGGGTAATCCATGTTTAGTCCCCATGCATGATAATGTTAGACTTCTAGCAAACATGGATTCAAAGGAGGTAGATACTATAGTTTATAAGAAGATTGTTGGGAAACTAATTCACCTAACTATAACTAGACTAAATTTTTCATGCTTTGTTGGAGTTGTCAGTCGATTGCCATTAACACCTCAGCTAGTTGTTGTCAAGCAAATACTAAAATATTTATGAAAAACTATTGAACTCGACATTCACTTCAAAAAAGGAATATGGAATGAAATAACCGGCTTCACAGATTGGGTAGGTGACCATAAAAGCAAACAATCAACCTCTAAATATGTGCTTCAATTTGGAGGATGTCCCATTACGTGTAGTTCAAAGCAATAACCAATTGTAGCCCTATCTTCAACAAAAACAAAATATTGTGCCTTGGCTGAAGGTCCAAAAGAAGCTACATAGCTAAAGACATTATCAATCAAGTTGAGTTTTTTGAGTGATGAACCGACTCAAATATGGTGCAACGATAATAATGCACTCAAGATTGTAGAGAATTTGGTCTTTCATGCAAAAACCAAACACATTGAAACTCATTATCACTTTGTTAAAGAGAAGGTTTTGAAAGGTGAAATTAGTTTGTTTCACATTCCATCAAAGGAACAAATAGCACATATCTTGACCAAATTTTGGAAAAATGAAGTTCCAAGACTTCAGAAATATGCTAGGGGTTAGGGATCATGTTAAAAAACAAAGTTAGGTAGAACAGTTCAAAGTGTTTTGATTATAGTACACACAGGTTGTGTAAGGATGTATTGAATATGCACACCCATGCATGATCTCCTACAGTTTTTAGCATTTGCGGTTAGTGGTGGTCACCTTTTCATTCACCGTCGGTTAGATAAGTTGGACATAAAATTAGACGTTAACTTCGTGTATTAATAATGATTATATGGTCCAATAGGATTGTAGATAATATTAGTTAGTTTTTCTTTAAATTTGCTGCTTGTTTTCCATCCTGTATGAAGCTAGTTTCTTTTCTTTAAGCTCACAAGTTAAGCATGTACTGCAACTCTTTTGTCACTACTAGTGTGAGATTTTTGTCCACATCTTCTTTTGGGTCTTGACATTGGTTAACTATTTGTTGGGCTGTGATGTTGTCAAGCACGTGAGGGAAAAAGTTTGGAGGATGGCACAAAGTCTTTTCCTCAGATTGCACAAGGGAGAGCAAAACATCTTGTGAACAAGGCACATAACTTGTGAACAAAGGACAACACCAACACTATTGTTTTGGACTTTCATTCTATTGGCAAGCCTTGCTTTCATACTCTTTTGAGTTCTTTCCATCTCTAGCTCATTTAGAAATTACCTTCATGTTCTGAGGTGCTTGAAGGTAGTTTGGTGTAATATTTGTGGGCAGGTAGTTTGCCAGCCCACTTCCCATTCCTTTGACAAGCTCGAATTTAGAAGATCAGATGATGCAAAGCTTGGCATCTATAGCTGTGGTAGATCCTAATCTAAAATTTCAGGTACAAGTGGTATTGATGATGTATACTGGCCCTGTGTGGCATGACAATGCCGCTCATTTCTTATCTACCTGCTACAAATGCTTCAATCTGGCAAAGATTGTGTGAGGGATTTTGGCAAGAGGCTAGCCATCCCTGTAGTTTCAACAGCACACACCACATTCATAGCCCCCATGTGGCCTCACCTAAGGTGCTGGAATGTAGAGCAACTGTGAAGACAAAATGTGCATAGCATGTTTTACAGCCAGGTTAAACACTTTAACCTGAAATTGTCCCTTCTCTTTCATACTTGTATTTGGAACTATTTTGTGATCTGTCTTGTGGAAGAATCAGATTCATGGCTTGTAGCATTGTAGGATTTTTGGAGCAATATGTTCAATGCTGGGCTTTAGTTAGTTTTGGATTCAATTTGCAATAAGCAGAGTAATATACAGCAGATTTGAGTATACTCTCTTTTGTCACATTTGATAGAGAGGTTTTAATCCAAGAAAATTGATTTCTACCTGTGGTTTTTGTGTGAAATGGGTGTTTTGTTCATGATTTTCTGCAAAACACTTTGTGAAAAAACCTTGCATGGAAAATCCATTAGACTCTTTGCTGATAGGTATCCATAAGTGGGTGGGTTTAGTGCAGGTGGGGACATGGTCAGCCAAGGACATGGCTACACAATGACTCTAAACCTCAGCTTGCAAGATGTCCTGGATAGGTTCCATCATGCACCTGTCAAATTTTGATTGCTGAGGACCCAATTCTATCCTCTTGGTGCTCTCTCTGGAGCTAGTTTGAAACTCAATTATATTCTTTTGGGTCACCATATCTTTGCTTAAATTGCACCATTCCCACAGTAGTTATATATCTGCTATGAAGCTTTCATGGAACTGCCATAATCTTATGTGACGTGCATTAAAATTGCTACACCCTCAGTGTACCTGTTACATGATTTGCTGCACCCCACCTCTGATCCCTTGCCAAAGAACTGTGTATGGTTTGCTGCCATCCCATGAACCCAATGTATTTTTGTGGGTCATTGGTCACAAGTTGTGGGAGTTGCAGGAGGACTTGCACGGCCCCAAGGGAGTCACACCCAGCAATGAAACGTCCAGAGTTAGCCAAACCAATAACCACCAACATGTGACTTGAGGCAATTCAACTTGAACTTAGGTCTTCTACTTGTGTACTTCCAGTTCCTATGCAGATTGGTGCCCTTATTAAAACAGCTTGGCTGGGTTACATCTATAACCAGTTGTATTTAAAGCTCCAGCCAAGCCTGGAGCTAATTTCAGTGTTAATTTGGAATTAAGAACTAAGTTTTCCATAATGGATTGGAGTTATGTCAGTGTTAACACAGAGTTGTGAGATGGGTTTTTCACATTGGATTCAAAGTTGAAATTGCAACAGAAAGATAGCAAGGAGTGGGAGGTGTGGTAGTGCCATTGATGCCTGTCATGTACTATTGGTACACAAGTGCAAATCAAAAGGATGTACCAAGGATTGTTGCTTTTTGTACCTACACACACACCTGCAATACAAGTCACAAGTATTTTGCTCTCAAAAGTACAGTTTGGAAGCATGAAAACTGTGTGAAAAGCTACCACAATAATGTGAAAAACTTTGCCATGCTTGGGTCTAGAACAAAGACAAGGAACTGGTGGTGGTAGGTGATGTTAGTGTGAATCACGAGACTTGTTTGTGTTGGCAAAATTGTGAGATCCCAGAGGGCTTTGCACCCCTGAAGATGCACAATATTGAGCACTAACATTGGGTGCATTCAGAATGGATTGATTTGCATAAACACTGGGCCTTTAAACACTGAAGGTAGGATAATATCACACTCAAAATGCAAAGAGAGCTGACAAAGAGAATTTCATTGTCATTGCTTTGTGCTGCAGGCATGCTTGCTTGCTTTTAAGAGGGGTTTATCTAAATTTTAAGAGAATTAAACCACCATTGTTGGACTTGCCTGATACCACTGATCAACACTGACAGTAACAGGATAATTCATCAATGTAGCTTGTGGAAAGGTATACTGTTAGCAACCACCAGCATAGTCTCTGTTGAGAAATGCAGAGACATGATTGAAGGATGTCCACTGATGGTATCTAGGCATCAAACCAAGCCCCAAAAAAAGTCCAATACAATGTTCATCTGCTTCAAAGAGATTGCAAAACTCTGCATAATCCATATGTAAAACTGTCATATAGCCTATTCCGACCAGGGAGATCAAGCCTTACTCAATATCTGATCAGATTCCATAATTAAAGATATTGATAAAATATGAAATTGGGAACATGGATAACAACAAATCTCAGAAGCAACTGATCAATTGCTAATTCCTGCAGCATGGAGAAAAATGAAGAAATGGGATCTCCAGAGATTGGGATTCTCCATTGGAGCACATAGGATGGCCTGCATGTTGGAACCAGTGTTGGCTGGTTATCATAATTTTCTTCCTAATACCTCCAACCTTTGTTGGTCCACACTTGAAACTGCTCATCATCAATTTCATTAGTCTCAACATTCACTCAGTTTCCAAAATAACTCTGTCCATACATAATAAGAAAGAAGTACCAGACCTAAGTGCTACAGATGGCAGAGGCATGAAACCAAAAGTCCAGGGAGGTGGCTTCATGGCCACATTTTAAATACAGTGTTGAACTTTAATTGTGTTAAAAGACCACTAGACATGCTACTGTAAACAAAATGAATTTGATTTAGTGTTTGACAAGCCAGACTACTGGCATCACCAAATAGTCCATGCAAGAACAAACACCATCTTCAAAGTGATGAAAGTGATTGGCATCCCTCATCATGATGGCTCTCCCAACTATTTTTGAAATGAACTTTGTGGGAGTGTGGCAATCTTTGCAAACCCATGGATTTTTTCTTATTCGAAGAGGAGTACTAATAGCTGTGTTGATGAGCCCAAAGACAATAGCCAGTTCCTCGCTATGGTGACACAAATGAAATACCTTTTCTTCTTCTTCCACATCATCCAAAACAAATTCTGTGCAAGGCATGTACCCTGCATCATGCATGAGCCCTGACAATCTCTGCAGTTCTGCATGAATTTCAATCATCTGGGGGTGGTCTCAATCCTCTTCTACAAATGTATGCACCTCATTATTCACTTCAATCCAGGTGCAACCCGGCTGTTTCTTTGCACCTTTTCCCTTTCTCTGCTGTTCAACATTCTCACAGATATGCCTGTTGCCAACAGCAGCAATGATGTTTGACATAACCAGGAGCATTCTCAGGCTCCATATCAAGAATTTGTTTGGCAACACGTTCTGCCATCTCCATGTTACCATGAACTCTGCAAGCATCAAACAATACCACCCAAGCAGCCACCTGTGGTTTACAGGGTATTGCCATGACCATATTCTCTGGCTCCTGCAGATGGCCAGCATGGCCAAGAAGGTCAACTATGCAGGTGTAATATTCCAATTTTGAAGGATATAAAATAGTCTCTGCTCATGGAAGCATACAAGAACATGCCTTCATCCACCAGATCTGCATGGCTACAAGCTGACAGAAACAAACAAAAGTGATATCATCTGGCTGCACACCTTCTTCACACATCTGTTCAAGATGTTTAAGAGCTTCCCTACCGTGCCCATGTGTGGCATAACCTCCAAGTATGGCATTCTGAGTGACCACATCTCAAGATGGCATCTTGTTGAACACTCTCCAAGCATCCTCAATGCACCCACATTTTGCATACATGTCAACCAAGCTACTCCCACAAATACATCTGACTCCAAACCACTTTGAATGATCTGTTGATGAACAGACCTGCCCTCTTCAACCACAATCATGTTGGCACATGCATTCAACACCCACACAAAAGTAACAAGGTTTGGCAGCAAACCCTCCTGTTGCACTTGTTGAAATGATCCCAGTGCCTTCTGCCCTTGGCCATGTTTCACATGTCCCCATACCATGACATTTCAACTGACCACATCTCAGGATGGCATCTTGTTGAATACTCTCCAAGCATCCTCAATGCACCCACATTTTGCATACATGTCAAGCTATGAAAACAAAGACATCAGACTCACAACTACTTTGAATGAGCTGTTAACAAACAAGCCTGCTATCTTGAAGTGCTCCTAAACAGGCAGATGCCTTAATCACCAGAACAAAAGTGAATATGTCAGGACTCATTCCTTCCATCACATCTGTTGGAAAAGCTGCATCGCCCTCTCAGGTTGCCCATCCTTCACATATTTCATAAGTTTCTGATTCCATGGAAAATTATATCTTTCATAAGAATAGAGAAATCTCCATTCTCACGATGAAGAAGAAACAGCAAGGCTAACACTTCCTCAGGAAGCCACAGAAAGAACCAAACAAGGGGAGACAAAAAACAAACAAAAAAC